>Ga0209290_1000072_pt1 | contig 93503 bp, 69 predicted proteins | sample EN1Hudsemesocosm_2_FD_184632 | JGI IMG/M metagenome (GOLD analysis project Ga0209290, IMG submission 184632) | Methane-oxidizing microbial communities from mesocosms in the Hudson Canyon - EN10B Hudson Canyon (SPAdes) (version 2) | ecosystem: Environmental > Aquatic > Marine > Cold seeps...
GATTGACTATAAGGACAGAGGCTAAAAATGACCGATTGAATGGCTGTTCTGAAAGTAGGTAAAAGCTACAAATTTAAGACTAAAACCCTGTCAAGAACTTTTTTAATTATTTACGCTGAGTAGTTACGTTTTATATTAGTATAGAAAATTATTTTGGTAGGTATGCTGAGGATAAAGATGCTGCTATAAAGTTTAGGGATGAGAAAATTATGCCAAAAATAAAAGATGGTAAAACCTTATTAATTGATTTTGATTATGTAATAAGCGCACCCCATAGCTTTTTGAGTGCACTATTAGCGACTCCTATAAAAATAATTGGGATAAAAGCATATAAAAAAATGAAAATTGTTAATGCCCAGCCAGAAATTAGAGAAACTATTGATTTTATTCTTGATGATAATATTGATTAAAGAATATAACGAACAAGGTTAGATTGTGATCGCGAAGCGAGCCACAATCTGAATATCAAGGTGAAATCAAGGAAATCAAGGAAATCAAAAGGAAATCAAGGGGAAATCAAGGGGTCAGCCAGCTTGATTTATTGCTAAAAGTTAGTTATTACCCTTAAATGGCTAGATTGCCCAGAATTGTTGTTCCCAACCAGCCCTTGCATATTATGCATCGGGGGAAATAATGGACAATATATTTTTGAAACAGAAGAGGATATGGCCCGGATCAAAGAAGATATTGCACATGCATTATCCAAATCTGACTGTCATCTGTATGCTTATGTCATCATGAGTAATCACTTGCATCTTCTTATTACCCCAGCGGACAAAGTGCAGCTTAGTCGGTTTATGCAAACGATGGCTAATCGATATGTCCGTTTTTTTAATGCAACACGTAATAGAACTGGCACTATCTGGGAAGGTCAGTTTAAGTCATGCCTAATAGACACTAAATACCTCAGATCAAGAACAACAAATAACAGAAGCAACAATGAGAGGTGAGGTTTATGGCACCTATGGATTTCACCATAAGATCAGTCAATTAATTTCAAAAGCAACTAGACTTACAACGCAAGGTAGAGACAGGAAGAGTGAAAACTATAGAAATCAAGCTGGCTGACCCTAATACCGCTACCAGTCATTTTAACCCTTAATAAATCAACCAGTTATAGATTTAACACTTAATTAAAAAGTGTCCCCAAAGTGATAAACAACAACTTACAAAGATCGGTTGTTTAAAAGTACATCATAAAACTAATATACAACTGCTCAAGTCATTGTTTTTTATAATCCATTCTTTTCATGAAATACAGAAAAAACTTAACCATAATCATTATAATTCAATAGCTTAATATCTGACTGGTAGTGGCATTACTGGCTGACCCCTTGATCTCTTGATCTTACTAATTTAGGGCAGTCACTTGGGGAAATAGAAAATGCTGAACAATTATTATCAACGCCTGTTTTAGTCGCCTTTTCACTATTAGGTGTATTAGCTTTGTCTCCCGTGTTAGTTAAACGATATAAAGAAACTCAAAACACAGATGATAATAAATAACTTGGCAATCGCTAATAATTCTATGGTTGTTCTTGGAAATAGGTTTTAACACTAAATCTGGTATAAATGGAGAGAATTAATTATGAAATGGAATTGTGAAAAATTGGAATTTGACTGATGTATTTTCCTTTGCTTATTGACATAGGCAGGCTAATGGGTGAATCTATTTGTGCTTTCACTCGATTAGTAATCTTTTGTTCGAAGAAAATGGCGACCTAAATATATACTTTAGGCAACAACTAGCTTGAAATATACTATCCTTCGCCCAACACGGAATTAGAAAAATGATGCTCAATCAAATATTTAAATCTTGCACGATGTCGAATGGCGTAAAAAAAATATTCGTGGCTAGCTTTTTGCTTTTGGCAAGTGTCTCAAGTGCCGCTACATCACTTTCTAACATTGGAAACTGGGCCGGAGAGTACAAGCAAAAACAGGTCGAAATTGCAATCTGGTTTGACGATGATCGACTTGCTACTGGGCTCGTACGCGGTTATATAGTTAATCAGGATGACGCCTGTGGAATTGGGTTTGTGGGTGAAAGAGTTATGTCGGTGGTGACGACCTTTTTTGGGCCTATCAAAGACGGTGAGCTAGCAAATTGGTCTTTGGAAATCGAGTTACGAAATGTATCGATGCAAGGGTTGACGCTCTGCAACCCGCTGCAAACTCACTCAAGATTGATGCTGGTATACGACCCGCAGAGTGGTCAGGCATCATTGGCCGGTCTTGGTGAACCGCCTGCCGTAGACCATTACACGAATGTTGTAAAACTGGTTTCTTTGAAACGAACAGCGGCATCGCCGCAGATGCTGCAGATTCTCGATGCCAATCCCACCATAGATCGCGAGCGTGGCCAGAAAAATGCGCCTAATGCTAGTGTTCGCAACGTCTTTACGAACCCGAACTTAAATCCAGAGACTGTAATTTCGAGCGAGTATCTTCCCTGCCGAACATTACTACGCGATCAACAAGTGCGTATGAAGCAGATGGGGATTACTAGCCTTTCTGCAACTATGGAGCCGAGTAAAAAACTAGGTGTACGTTACGAGCAATACTCGGGGGCTATACCCAATACCGTCTGGAGTGATGATTTTAGTGCATCGAAGAAAAGTCAGTATCTACAGATAGCTGCATCATCGGTCTCTAATCCTGCATTATTAGCGATGCCGTCGGGGAAGCGGGGCTTACGGTTTGGATCTGACGCCTGTAAACAAGCAATGTCGGTTTCCGAAGTTTTGACGCGGGTGGAAAATGGACTGACCGATGGTAGTTTGCTGGCTACATCGGCATCGACACTACGGATACCTCGTATCGAAAACGGGGATGGAATGTACTTCTTCGATAAGTCAGGCATTGACCAAATCACGTCGCTGATAATGACCCGAGTATTCGGGAGCACCACGTTATTTGTACCTGGTGATATTTCTCGTGAGGGTCTTTGGTCTCCACAAACACAAAGTATGAAGCTCCGTGCAATGGTCAAACACAGTAAGTCGGGGTACATAGAAAAAGACCTGCTTTCCAAGTATAACGAAACATCATTTGTTTATGATCCTAAACTGAGCAAAAAACACGGATCTGATGTTTGGGTATCTGTAGCTGATAGTCGACTAGGTGGTGACTGCATTCGGTGGCGAGAAAAACATTTCGTGGACAACTGCGAAATGCGCTCGACGGGGAAAATGTACAAGCAACACCGCTATTATCTGAGTAGTGATCTTACAGTTGCCAAAAGTATCTTTAAAGAGATATCGCCTAATGCTGTTACGTTGGGAGCCGAAGAGCTTGCGAACCCAGCGCGAGGTTGTGCTAATGGCATGTATTGCAATCTACCGGGCGGTTTGTACCTGAACGCTATCTATAACGGTAGTTTTGAAATCGTTCGAGCCTTAGACGAACAGCTGCGTACGGCGAAACAGAGTTTTACGGCTGAAAATATGCCGAGCTTCAAAGTCGGTAGGCGAGACTATTTAAAGGAGTTTATGCAGGTAGTTGTACCCACATCGATTCTACCCTATTTGGCAAACCGGTATATGTATCTGTACCAAAATTTACCAGCATCCTGTCTCGAACCAGGATTCAAAGTTAACCGAGAACGATACGTGGTTCCAGATACCTTCGATCCCGACACAGATTTTAACGGCATCGTTATTCCTGGCGCGAGGAATCCGGGCCATACCGTAACAGCAGAGTACAAAATAAATCCGGTGTTTTTCAAACTTTGCGACCATCTGTGTGACACCAGCAAGCCTGACCAAAATGATATGTTTTTAGTCAAAGAAAACGCCAACATAAGCCGCGGCCTAGACAAAGTGTTATTCGGACAGGATTGCAATAGTCCTGAAGTGAAGCAATTTGAGCGTAATCTTGTGACGCTGACCTTACGGAGCATTTTCAGTGGCTCACGAGCACTCTATGTCGAAAGAAGTTCTCTTTAGCTCAGGTTTTCAGTAATACAAGGGGATATGGTCATGCCCGAAGATAGCTATTAATTGTTCCAACGCTGAAACCATGGAAACGGAGCGATAGAGACTGTGAAAGTATTCGAGAAAACCATCAAAAACAGCCTTGAATTAACTGTAAGTTATTGAAAATTTCAATTAGGATTGTCATTCCTATTGCTAGATGAGTAATCATTACCATCTTGTCACTGAAGCACTGGATGCTAATTTATCGAAAGGAATGAGGCTGTTCAATGGTATTTTCACCCAAACATCCAATCGACGTCACCATCGTTCCGGCTTATCAAAGGAACCAAAAGGGTCGGACTCGATTGATATGCGCAGAATTCCGCTAACCAGGCGCTCTACCTGATCGCGGGGAGCACAGTTCGTTTTCAAAGGTCAGTTTATTATCAAAGTTTATCGTGTTGTTGGAGCTTGTCGTTATCTGTATCAAAACTTATGAGTAATTTTCGAGTATTTTTATCAATCTCAATATTTATAATCAGTACTTATTTTATTATCGACCTGATTCTTTATAGTTTCGATTGGCTATTGTTACTTTGTAGTGTCATTGGCTTTGTTTGTGCTCATTATTTGTGGCCGCCAAAGCACGATGATGAAAGTGTATGGTATGACGTACTAGAGGTTGTAATTGAACTTCCCTTTAGGGCAATAGCTTTGTTTCTGCGAGGGCTTGGTAAAATATTTAAAAATGCAGACTCAGGGCTGGATTTGTAAATACACATAAACCGGGTAAGGGCTAAACCGTTTTTACTCCCTTGGTAACACTGAGAGCTTTTTTATTTCAAGTATTTAGTTCTACTGGGTCTTGCAAAGAAGCGGTGAGCCATATAATTTCTGTCAGACGGTCTCGAAAGTTAGAGGTAGAACTTTATGAAAGCTAAAGCTTTTGATGCAAAATTTGATAATAATGAAGAAGATATTATATTATTAGCGATCTTGATTTATCTGCTTTAAAGTATCCAAACCCAGCTCTAAAAAGAGTTAATGTAGATTTTCCAGTTTAGATAATTAATTCTTTAGATAAGGAAGCAAGTTAGGTGTAACACGACAATCTATAATAAAAATTTGGCTAGCTGAACGACTTGAAGAGCAAGGTTCTGGCCGCAAAGCGAGCGAGCCTATTCAAAGTGTTGTAAACACAACGAATAGGGTCAAGCTATTACAATCAAGTTACAAAATCCAAAACTAAAACGATATACTGAGGAGCAGGTGCGTTATATTTTCTGTAGTTCACTTCGTGCTCTACGAGTCGCAAACTTCGTACAGGCTTGAGGATATTATTAATATTTTCATTATCTAATGATATGCATTAACATCTAATTGCAAAATTTTGTCCTTTAAATCCAATAACTCTTCATGCTTAGGTACAGCCTCTAGACCTTCTTCAATCTTTGCTAAACTCGCTTTATAATTTCCTTGCTGGTAAAGCTCGGAAGCTTGCTGCTCTACAGCCTGAGCAATTTTCTGCAAACCTTCCTGCGCCTGCTGATTATAGGGATCTATATCTAAAACTTGGTGATATGCCCAAAGCGCATTACTGCCCGATGGCGCAACTAAATAGCCAACATCAAAATGAATTTGTGCTAATTCCAAAAAATCATTAACGGCTAATTGTTGTTCCCTAGACAACTCAATAATTTCTTGATCGACAAATTTAAATGCATTAAATACATAATAATAACTTCCAGCAATTGCCAAAGCCGTTATTAAGGCCGTCGAAACTAATACCCTTGGCCAAACTGATTTGGGCTCAATTTCATCAAGAAAACTATCAACCGTTGCCGTACGTTGTTCTCGCTTTAATGCTAAAGCATGGGTTAAAGCAACGCGAGTGCGCCTATTAAGAGAATTAAGCACCGGCACTTCTAAATTAACTTCTAACGCTTTTTGCGCTGAAAGCTTTCCATAAGGATGCTTGCCACTAAGAATTTCGTAACAGACACAGGCCAAAGCATAAACATCATCTGCGGGGTCTGGATCTTTACCCAACAGCATTTCAAGACTGGCATAAGCAGGAGTCAATGCACCTAAATCACGCGCATTAAACACTGTTTCATCACGATGCAGATCGGATCTAACGACTGCACAAGCGATACCAAAATCCAGAACCTTAACCCCTCCATCAGAAGTAATAAACACATTACCTGGTTTAAAATCTGAATGAATGATGTTTTTTTTATGTGCATAAGCCAAAGCTAATGACAAACCCCTAATAATATTCCACGCCTCTTTAAATGTGATTCCCTGCGCTGCACCCTCCTTAATAAATTGAGCAAGGGACTTTCCTTCCAGCAACTCCATGACCATAAAAACGTTATTACCATCCCGGTCAAAATCATAAACAGTAACGATATTTGGATGCGCTAATAATTGTGATTTTTTAGTTTCTCGCTGCAAGGCAATTAATAGCTCTGGATCATCTCTAAATTCATCATTCAGGACTTTAATAGCTACATCGGGCTGATGATCCTGAGCTTCCTGCCGACGTAAATCTGTGGCACGAAAGACCGTACCCATGCCGCCACTACCCAGTACCTCGTTGAGTACAAATCGATTTTGCAATACCGAACCAATACGTAAACTTTCACTTGGCTTTTGCACGTGCGGCATCGATGAAGTTTTTGCAAGCAAAGTTCCATCATTGTTTACTGTTGCATTGATAACTGTTTCATCCACTGAATCTGACGCCAATGATTTGAATACAGTGGTGGCATCATTATCAACTTTATCTTCTGGGTAGCTCATCAAAAATCCGGATTAAATTAATTTATAGAAGGAACAAAAAAGAAAGGGCTACCTTCATGCCCAGCATGTGACATTGAAGAGTATTGTGGCTCTTGTTTAAACCCTACTAAAGAAGCTGTGTTTTTAACACTCCCGGACACTTCTCTAAATAATTCATAATCTTCAATCAATCCAGTATTTTTCTTTAATGCTTTTAAAAATGCTTTAGCAAAAACCGAATGACCACCACCGCCACTATCCAGCACTGGCTTTACTCCCCCCGAGGTCATTACCGTACGTGCTTTACGCTTAACCATGAACTCCAGCCATTTTTTACGCTTATCATCTGCCATTTGAGCAGGCAAGCGAGCTATTGAAGTTTGCGTCATTGCACCCGAATAACAAGAATCAGCAACCACCAGTATATGTTTAGCGGCAATAATATTTAAAAACTCGGTAATACTATGGCTAGATAACCAGTTAGCGGAGTTATCTAACTCGGCATCCGTTGGCAGCCAGTAGGCGCTCTGGTCCGATTTATTAATTTCACCATGCCCTGCATAATAAATAAGCAGGTTATCTTCTTCAGTTAACATTTTGCGTAAATCATTAAAAGCAGTCATCACTTGATGTCTGTTCGCATTAATAAGTAAGGTAGTTTTATAGTTATAACGCGTACGTAAAACTTCATCTACTGCACGCGCATCATTCACTGATGTCTGTAATGAAGGTAATTGCTGATAATCTTGATTACCGATGATTAAGGCATAAAATCGTCCAAAATTTATCGATGGATAGGTTTTAGCCGTCGCGACCGATGGCCGGTTTTGATCAAAAGGTACGGATGATAGATCTTTTGCCAACAAGTTAAAGCTCAATAAACCTGGAGCACCACTTTTATAAGTGGCAATAATTTCAACAGGATTCAGCTCACTCTTAATATCTATTAACGTTTGAAATACGCCCTCTTTATCCACCGAAGTCGGCAGACCATTAACTGTGAGAGATTGTAAATTATTGATTACTAATACTTTACCAATAACTTTTTTACTTGGTGTGATTGACCTTAATTGATAACTAGGTTTGCCACGCGTCATAATCATCGGTGGGTCAATAATTTCTATACCCGCTTGAGCTAGGGAAATTTTTTCTTTCCCTTTAGATTCTAAACTAGCAACAATTTTACGGTTCTCAGCAATGCTGCTCTTCAACTGCTTTATCTGCTTACCCGTCGTTAGTAAATCAGTCTTCTCCGTTCTCAGTTTTCCACGCAACTGCTCAATATCGAGCCTATCCTGAGTAGAGCTTGCTGTGCTGGATTTATTCTCAATCTGTTTCATTTCGCTTTTGATGCGAATAAACGCATCATGGTAGGCATTTTCTTTAATTTCCAACTGTCCCTGCATGTTATCCAGTTGCAAGCGATATGAAGAAACAGACTCCTGGCTTTCTTTTTCCAGTACAACTTGAATTTTTTCCAGCTCAAAATTTTGGCTATCAAAAGAACTTTGCTTACTTTGCAAGTTTTTTTCCAGTTGTCGTATCAACTGCTGATCAGCACCCTTTTTACTTTTTTCCTTATTGAGTCTCTGCTTTGACTGCTCTAGCTGATTTTTTATCGTAGATAACTTTTTTTGTTGTGCGGCGTAACTTTGACGTGATTTATCTAATTGTAAACTTAAGCGCTCTGTCTCTTTTTTATAAGACTCCGAAGCTTTTCGCAATCCATCTAACTGAGCTTCATAGCTAGCGGATACGTTGGCTTCTGTGACTGATGCGAATTCCAAATCGCTATTTTCCAGCCCCGAGGCTTTCCGGTACCAATTTAATGCAACAGGTAGGTTTTTCTCAACCCCCAGTCCTTTTTCATACAAATGCCCTAGGTTTATTTGCGCTCTGGAACTACCTTGCTCAGCGGCTTTTCTATACCATTGCGCAGCCAACTGTGGATCAGCCATTCCGCCACCTAAGCCCTTTTCGTAAATTTCCCCCAACATGACCTGGGCTTCAACATCACCCTGCTTAGCTTGCGGTACCCAAACTCTTAATGCGGAAGCATAATTAGCTCGGTCGTAAGCAACATATTCACCACCACGAATTTCACAATCGCCTGCTGTTGTTTTAATCGGTCGTCTAGCCGTTAAATAAGTCATTTTACTACCTAGCCTACGAACTTGACCGGGCAATAAACAATCAACGACAAACAGCTTGTCAGTTTCCTCTGCGCTATAACCTTCGGTCGCTTTTAAGTGAGCTGTTTCGCTGACCAGCCCTGGCTGGCAACCCAGCAATAAGATAAAGGAGAAAATAACAGATTTTTTTATGCTGATTGCCTCAATCATAAAAGGCAATAGTGTTTTGGTATAGAGCATTTATGTCACCTTGTTATAAGTTAGACAAAATTACTTGGGCAAGATGAATTTTCGGGTGTGGAAATAATTGTAGTGCTAATCAATCCATCTAGTGGAGAAAAATCAGTGATACAGTTCAATGATAGGTCAAGAAAAGATAGATTAATAAGGCCTGCCAAACTATCAATAATAGAAATCTGATTGTTGGACAGATACAAATTAGTCATTCCAGTTAAGCTCGAGAGAGGTGATAAGTCGCTAATTTGATTGTTGTTCAGCTCTAAATAACTCACTCCAGTTAAGCTCGAGAGAGGCGATAAGTCGCTAATTTGATTGTTGTTCAGGATCAAATCAAGCAATCCAGTTAACTGCTCAAGCCCCGATAAATCACTTATATTGTAATTATTATTGCTTTCGACTCCATTACCACAATCTACATAAGAAATTCCCGTGAGCTGTTGCGTTTCATTAGCTGGTAACATATCAAATATACAGGTTCTGAGAGAACTATCAGTAAATCCCGATAAAATAATATCATTAACTTCTGTCGTTACCTCTTTATTGCTAATTGATACTTGTATAGTTTCATCCCCTGTATGATTAATACTATCAATAGTGATGATGATAGTTTCAGTATCTTCTAGTAGATTATCTTCTAGTGTATTTAGGGAGAAATTAGAACTGGTAGTATTCGCATTAATGGTTACTGAGTCGGTCTTAGAGTAATCAAGGATATCGGTTGCTGTACCACTATAACTAAGTGTGATGATAGTATCCGTTGTTGGTGCCTGATCTATGCTGACCGTATAAATATTTGCACTATCGCCTTCTATTGCTTGTACAGGCCCAGCGAGACTAACAGTTAATGAGCTGGTGTCATTTATTGTCGTGGTAACCTGCTGGTTAGTAGTAGATGCGACAATAGTTTCAGTGCCGTTATGACTGATACTGCTGATGCTAACAATCATCGTTTCAGTACCTTCTAGCAAGTCATCAGAGTGAGTTGTTAGCCCGAAAGTTGCACTAGTATTGCCCGCGCCAATCAGTACCGAGTCAACGCTAGTGTAATCAACCCCCTCACTTGCTGTACCACTATAGATTAGCATTACAGTCGTATCTGCGGTCGGCGCTACATCAATACTTACTATATAAACTTCAGGCCCTATTTCACCCAAGACTCCAGTTAATAAAGGCTCTCCTTCTAAAACAGCTGACGGCCCAGTGATACTGATTGTTTTTATTCCTGCTGCTGTTTTCCTAAGTTGTTCAAGATCAATATCTTCATTTAAGGAAACGCCAGAACTTGCCAAATCTTCATCACTGTAGAGCTCAACTTCAGCAATAGCATCCTGTAGCTCTTGATTTAACTCGTCGGTAACGACAATATTTTCTATGCTCTGCTCATCACCCGCATCTACTTGGTTAATTTTAATTGCTGTATTAAGCTTTACTGCTGATTCATCTGCAGAAACAAGGGTGGAACCTGCTTCATCAGTTATTTTTAAACGGTTATTAATGAGTTCAGAAATAATATTAATTTGAATAATACGGGCTTGCTTAGCAAATGCTTCCGTCAGTTGTGTTGGATTTATGCCCGTCGCTGCTTTACCATCAATAATTCCGTCACTTAAATCCTCACTGAGTGCAATCATGGTTTTTACCATGCTTTTTCCTGACGCTACACTCAAGCGCCTGACAAACTCAATTGCCGCTTCATTGGCTTTAATGAAATCCGCGACATTATCTTTATCCATAGCCGTTGTAATGGGATTAGCATTTGGATTTAAACCAAAACTAATCGCTTGCATAACGTGGTTGGTCGCGACATTAATGTCTCCTGCGTCATTTTCAGCAAACATTTGATAGGCAACAACAACTAATGAAGAAAAGGCATTGATATTGATGTTTTTATCACTGGCCGTTAAATTATCAGCAGTAATAATAGATTTTAATGAAATACCTAGTGGATGATCAGTCACTATATCAATCCCACCTGTAATAGAAATAATTAAAGGCCGTTTTGCATCGTCAGGAAGGTCAACACTATATCCCCCTCGCTCATCTGTTCGAGACGTTGCTACAATTTTGTTGTTAGCATCCCTGACTTCAAGAATTCCATTTTTTATAGGGCCATCAAGCACATCACCTGATATTGCGCTAACTGTATTTGCAGCTGAATTATCGGGGCTAGAGTCACAAGCAGTTAAAAAAACAAACAATACTAATATAAAGTAACGCAGGGGAAAAAGAGGGTATTTCTTGTTTAGCTTATTCATTATTCATGACCTCAATGGCTAACTTTAGTGACACTAAAGCTTTATCTATTTAAGTGACTAAAGTTCAACCCTAATACCGCCTGAGAAGGCATTATTAGAGACATTACTACGCCCAACAATACTATCGTAAGCAATAAACCCAGCAATTCCATGAGTAAATTGTGCGGCAAGGTTAAATCCAATTTGTCCGTAATCTCGATCAGGCGCATCTGCTTGAATGATAAAGGTACTATTTGTATTGTTGACAAAATTGACGGTCTGTTTTTGTGCATTATAGCTGAACTCATGTACCCAATCAGCATGCAGTTGTGGTGTAATAATCGCCCAAGGGAGACTGAAAACATAGGCAAGGTTAGCACCTAAGGTTGTTGTTAACGACTCAATATCTTGATCTCTATATTCTGCATTCCAAATGCCAGCACCACTTTCAATGTACTTATCAACTTGGGTCATTGCGTAATTCAAGCCAACGCTGGGAGTAATCGATAAACCTTTGATATTGTAGTTATAGCCCGCATTTACACTCGTCAAATATTGCATAGCGCTGGTAGAGCCCGTGGCCGAGAACTGTGATAATTTCGAGCCAGTTATATAAGAAAAGTTTCGCTCGGAATTAAACCCTGTTGTTCCTATGCTGGCAATCATATCAACATAAAAATCATCAATATAGTAGGAACCAAATAAGGAGCCAGTATAAGCATCACTGATAAGACTTCCTGCTTGATTGCTAAAGTTATTATCAGTACGGGTGTAATTAAAAGCTAGGCCCAAAATAAAATTTTCATTGATAGCAGAATCAAGCCCTACAGTAATGCCACCATTATTGAATTGATACCCAGACTCATTAATAGTTTGCTGCTTATTTCCAAAGCCGCCATTCGCATTGATAAATAGTCCAAAATGATTAGGAAATATGGAGCTATCAGTATCCCCAGCTCCAGACCCTGATAGTGATATATTTGAAATATTCAAACCGCCTGAATAACCTTTTGTTTTAACATTTTCAAGTCGTGTATGGATTCCTGCTGAGCTATTACTAGCCGTTGCGACACTCGAGGAATTAAAAGCATTAATTTCTTCTGGGGTGATACTTTGTACAGCAAGAATCTGTTGCTCTTCAGTGGCCTCTTGCAAGTCACTACATTCAATACTATCAGCGTTACTAGTACATAATTCAATAATGGCCACGGCAGTATTGCCCGTATTAGATCCTGTATCAATGATAGTAGTAGAAAAGTCGATAAGCGAACTCGTTCCTGAGCCCGTGCCTTCTCCAGGAATAATTAAATTTTCGTCTCCTACCATTAATAACACTTCAGATTTGTCGACAATAATTAATGAAGTATCTAAGTTTAGTCCTGAGCGTGCTTCTGATTCAGTTAGGTCGCTCGCGCCTAATGCGACTGTATAGTCCCCTGGTATTAAGCTATAGTCATTAATTAAAGCATTAAATTGATTATTACCCACTAAGCCACAATCAACTGATAGACAGCTATCATCATCATTTGCCAGCATATCGCCTAAGCTACCAATTCCACCTGAAAAAAGAAAAATCTCTGGGTCAATAAAAGTACTACTTGTTGCGATATCAACAAGAGAGGACTGCGATAAAGAAAAGGGTAAATAGCTGACTGAGCCTCCAGAAATGGTGAAAATTTGAGCATTAAATTCTGCGCCAATAACTACTGAAGAGTTAAGGGTAGCGAGAATCAGTAGGAAATTTTTAACATTCATAAAGTATTGTCCTATAAGGTGCATTAAATTCCATGCATTGATAGCTTTTAAGTATAACTCACTACTGAAAAACGATGCGAACACTATAAGAGTTACTTAATATACGTAGAGTGAACGTAACTACTCAACGAAATTGATAGCCGAATGAAGGTAATTATTCAGACACCCTAACATTTGGCAATGCCGGTACCGGCAACCCTGACCGCTGACATAGGATATGCTTAGGAACGAAGCGCATCCTATTTAGCCCACCTTATCGCGTTAGTTTGATATTTCACCATTCGGGCATAAATAAATCGAATCTGACCCTATTTATTTTTTAGAAAACATGAAAAATATTTACACTTAATCATTATAATTCAATGGCTTAATATTTCACTGGTAGGCACTGGTAGCGGTATTGGTTTCTCCGTTGATTTCCGTGACCCCATTGGTTTCTCGTAATCTTGGATGTTGGTTTAAATGGTGTAGAAAAGATTGATCGTTATTTTTACTCATGGAGTATATCAATTGAAATAATGCTATTCTAGCAAATCCCCGCACTTTTAATCACACCCGATCATCTCTCTCATAAACCATTGGTGGATCTACTGCAGAATATTCAAAAATTATGTACTGGTCTGGATTTTGATTAGATTTCAGGACATAGAATTCGTGATTTTTTTTCAATAGTGCGATGCCGCAGAAAGGTTCATTTGCCAGTGCTACCTGCGCAGGATATAGAGGAGAAAAAAGATCGTTCAGTAGCATTTTGAGATTGTTAACTTCATTTGCAGGCTTAACAAAATATCCAGACTTGCTCGAAATCTCAGTATTGCCTCTCCCTAGATGAAAAATAAGGCCATTCTGAAAAAATGTCACTTTGATTAATTCACCATCATAAGCGCTATATGCAAAGCTTCCTGTGGGTAAGTTTTCACATTGTGCAACGCTGGATTCGAATGCATGATTTTTACAAGAGACACATAAAACAACCAAAATTAGAATCGCAGATACTTTTTTCACGAGATATATTCTCCTTATAATTTGTCTATACTAGATAGCGTAGCAGGTAAATATATAGTTCTTTGACCTGTTTTTTTTGCAGTCAAAAATTGCTTTCTTCTGCCTGTCGGCTTGTATGAACAGTGAACCCACCCTGAACTCTTACCAGATTTTGATTTATAGAACTCCAAGATTAGCTGATCATAACTTAGATTTGAGTTTATCCATTTTGCAATTTCTCGGTTATCGATACCGGGAACCTCAAAGTCTGCTGCCATTCCAAATGAATGTTGAGACTTTAAAGAGCCACCAATTAGCTCGTTTAACTCTTTACTTCGATACCCACTTGAGACCCTTACAGGCCTGCCGTAATGATTTCTTATTGGCTGTAAAACATACCAACATAAATGGTGTAAATACCAAATTACGTCCGTATCCTTTGGCCAGTTATCAACCTTCTTTGACGTTCGAACCATCTCCAATAAACTGAAATTGGTAGTAAACTGAAAGTTTATTTTATCTTTAACAGCACGCTCGTACATTCGATTAGATGTTGTCATGACTACTCTTTCCTATAAATTTTAGGCGCCCACCGCGCTCCTTATGATAGATTTTGGGACTCCTGTCACAAAAACCGATTCGCCACGCGGCGAATCAAAAATGCCCCGGTACGCCCTGCTCCCACAAATAGCTTTACGGCTCTTCATTAAAAATTTTAGCTCCCTAGCGCACTTCGGGTTAGCAAATGCCCCTTCGCCCACGCGGGGCTGACAGCGCTGGAGGACTGGTAAAAATCAATGGAGTCAAAATCAAGGACTGTTTTTAGGTATTTAAAAAACGAATTGGGTAACTTGAATGAATCCATAAATTCTCACCAAGAGATAAAATTTCACATCGAGCTTCGATAATTTTTTTTGAAAAACGACTACCTGATTCATAACCAAAATATGCACCATCTATCGTCGCTGTTATTCTCTTACTTGCATTATCATACAAAGCCCTTGTAGCAAGTTCGGCTTGTAACTCGGCCAGTTTATTCTGACCATCAACAGAGTTTAACAATAAACAAGTCACTTTTATTGCTGTTGCCTTATTAAAATATGTAGATTTACCTGCAGCATGTGTGCCTTTGACATGCCTAAATGTATGGCCGACATCTTTTGCACCTGGATAACGAAGATCTTCATCGATCTCTTGATTACGGAACCTTTGTTTTATATTTTTTTGAGTAAATTGAGTGTTAGTAACATCATTTCTTACTAACCTATATTTATTTATATTTGCATTATCAGCGAAATCAACTGCTTCTTGTGTTGATTGGAGATCATATATTTTTAATAACGCCATTTTATTTACCTTTTCAAAAGAGTCATTGCGATCAGCTTTGTACTTAGCACAATACAAGCCTCTATTTTCCCTACTATTTAGTAGTTATAGCGCTTCGAAAGGGTCGATATTAGCCCAGCCACATTGTAAAACAGCTTGCCAACAATTTCCTTTGCCGTAAGCGCCACCACCTGTTGCATTGGGAAGATCAACAACCATACCTAAATGATATCCCGCAACGCCTTTAAAGTGAGAACTAACCACATCACCTGCTATTCTGAAGTTGACACCTGATGTATCGCTAGCTTTTTGTGCTCTCAAAGTACGAACCATCATCATAGAGTTAAAGCCCGATAAGGCGCACTAACTATAAGATGAGTTGAGGACGAAGCATCGTTCGAGTATTCGTCACCATCAATATTAAATCCCCCTGAATAGCTCTAGATATTTGAATAAATAGCTAATTCAACAAACTTATGAAAACTTGAATAACACCACAAAATAGACGTTGCCATATACCAAGTTTCTGTCGCTTATCACGACTTTTTAAAAACACGCTCGCCTTTATCAATGGCACGAGAAAAATGTCCTTTAAGTAAGTTCTGACGTTCAGCAAGGTTTAAAGTAAAAAACCAAGTAGAATTTGGAATGTATGTCATCGGCTTGCCTCCTATATCACATGAATCACCCGACTTCGTTCCTCAACTCCATAGGATGTTCTGAGGAACGAAGTGCATCCTATTTAGCCCACCTTATCGCGTTAGTTTGATATTTCACCATTCGGGCACAAATAAATCGAGTCTGACCCTATTGATTCCTATTGATTCTTGATTTGACCCTATTGATTTCCAGTCATCAACCCGATGACCAGGAGGATTTTCATAGTATTGATTGGCGGCTTTAAAATAAGCGACGTAAGCAATTTTTGCATAATCAAGACAATTTGCCATTAGATCTCTCCTAAAATATTATTTGTAACAGCTTGTTAAATTTATACATCCTGAATTCAAGTCACGCAACAAATCAATATTGTCGGTCAACAGCGTTTGTTGTCGTTCCAGTAAATTCACCGTAAAGAAATCCTCTCCGTGACAAAGTTGCGCCGATAATTTAGCATATCACCTCTTTTGCAAAAATTTCAATCAAACGTAGGGCAGTTTCGCGACAGTAAACCACCAATCAATACACAGCAGCAACAACAAACAAAATCGCTTGGAAAAATTCAGACGGAATCAGGTTTATGGCTCCGATTATGGTGGATTGCTGGTGCGAATCCACCCTACAATTGATCCACCTTACCCGTTACAACTTAGACGCCGTACGGCCGTACAATTGAACCACTTTACGAATTAAATGACCCCTCCCTGACGCAGAGGATATGGTGCTTTATAATTTTTTGATGCCGCTTGAAAGTTATAGCTATCGTTATAGTTATTTCTTTTACCCTCACCTAGTTCAACGCATACTGGCGTTTCATTGCTATCAATATTGTCATTTTCAACAACCATTTTGCTGTTATATGCTGGTGTCCCCTTTTTGGCTGGATCACCAGCACGGATTTTATCCATATAAGCAAGATACCATCCTCTATTATTTACCCATTGAGCAGCATGTCCCAGTTCATGGAGGAGACCAATGGCAGGACTCTGTAAAGTCGGCACTCCTTCGATTGCAGCAGTGATTTTTCCAGTTGGACACCAAATTGCGAGCGATGCAGGCACGTTATGCTGAATACAAAATTCATACTCCATGAAACACGGTTCCATTTCAGCTGTTATATAAACCCATACATCCCAATTACAACCATTCAAGCTAGAAATAATTGAACCAGCTTTAATGCTTTTACCCAAGTAGGTCATCGCGGCTGCATAGTACTCTTGTGAATCATTAAGAGATAAAGGTTTCGCACCCAACGGTGCGATCGGATCGGTCATTAGCTTTAACATTGCATCTCCAAAAAATTGTCATTTAAGAAATAATCAAGGCGAAATCAAGGAATCAAGGGGTCAGCCAGCTTGGCCAGCTTGATTTTCATATAAAACAGATTCGCCCATAGGCAATCCACCAATTTATGGCAATGACTGTTTACTATTGTAAAATCACCCTACAATTCATTTTAAAAAATAGGTTCTAATCAAACCCATACCCAAATTCCCCATCAACCACGTTTACATGCACGCGTTCAATAGGTTTGCCCTCCATCATCCGAGTCAAAAACTCAGTACTAATGGCTGGTAACATGGTATTAGTCAAAATCGCATCAATCATACGACCACCACTTTCTAATTCAGTACAGCGCTCGGCAATCAACTTAATTACATCCTCATCATAAGTAAAAGGTACTTTATGATTGTCTGCGATGCGTTTTTCAATACGCCCTAATTGCAATTTAGTAATCGCGGCAATCATGACATCACTGAGCGGATAAAAAGGAATAACCACTAAGCGACCTAACAAAGCAGGTGGGAAAACTTTTAATAAGGGCTCACGTAAGGCTTTTGCTATGCCTTCTGGCTCGGGCATTAAATCGGGATCTTTACACAAGTTAGTAATTAAATCCGTCCCTGCATTGGTGGTTAATATAATCAGGGTATTTTTAAAATCAATCACCCTGCCTTCACCATCTTCCATCCAGCCTTTATCAAACACCTGGAAGAATATTTCATGTACGTCTGGATGGGCTTTTTCCACTTCATCCAACAATACTACTGAATAAGGCCTACGTCTAACAGCTTCAGTTAATACCCCACCTTCACCATAACCCACATAACCTGGAGGAGCACCTTTTAAGGTCGATACAGTATGTGCTTCTTGGTATTCGCTCATATTGATAGTGATGACATTCTGCTCACCACCGTATAAGGTTTCAGCTAAAGCCAGTGCCGATTCAGTTTTCCCTACCCCTGAAGTTCCTGCAAGCATAAACACGCCGATAGGTTTATTAGGATTATCTAAGCCGGCACGGGAGGTTTGAATACGTTTTGCAATCATGTCTAAGGCATGGCGCTGACCAATAATTCTTTTTTCTAGGTTATCAGCCAGGTGAAGAATATTTTCTACTTCGTTTTTCACCATACGCCCAACGGGAATACCTGTCCAGTCGCCCACTACAGAAGCAATGGCTTGATGATCTACGCTCGGCAATATAAGTGGAGTTTCACCTTGAAACTCATGCAACTGTATTTGTAAATTTTTTAACTCTGTTAACAACGCATCACGATTTATCGGTTCAATTTTGGCTTCAACAGCCTCATCAGCTGCTTTTTCTAAATCGCTCTCTGTGCCTTCAACTTTACCGGTTTCCTCACGTAGTTGTTTGCGTAATTCTAAAATTTTTGCCACTAACTCACGTTCGGTATTCCAGCGCTCATCTAATTTAGCTAAACGTTCTTGCTCGATAGTTAATTTTTCATTAGCCAACTGCTCACGCTGCGTCGTATTAACACCGACTGACTTTTCTCGGCCAATAATTTTTAATTCAGTATTTAAGCCATCAATACGTTTACGGCAATCATCCACTTCAGCTGGCACAGCATGTTGAGAAATCGCCACGCGAGCACAAGCCGTATCTAATAAACTGACTGATTTATCCGGTAATTGGCGTGCAGGAATATAACGGTGCGATAGTCGAACTGCTGCCTCTAAAGCCTCATCTAACACTTGCACCTGATGATGATTTTCCATAACTGAGGCGACACCGCGCATCATCAAAATTGCTTTTTCCTCGCTCGGTTCATCGACTTGTACAACTTGGAAACGACGAGTTAAGGCGGGATCTTTTTCGATATGTTTTTTATATTCTGCCCAAGTGGTGGCAGCAACCGTGCGTAAAGTACCTCGTGCTAAAGCTGGTTTTAATAAATTCGCTGCATCACCTGTTCCGGCCGCACCACCTGCCCCCACTAGCGTATGTGCTTCATCAATAAAGAGTATGATTGGTTTTTCTGAGGCTTGTACTTCATCGATGACTTGGCGTAAGCGATTTTCAAACTCGCCTTTCATGCTAGCGCCAGCTTGCAATAAACCTACATCTAAAGTACGTAAAGTGACACCTTTTAAACTTGGTGGAACATCTCCAGCGACAATTTTTTGTGCAAAGCCCTCAACTACCGCCGTTTTACCCACGCCCGCTTCACCAGTCAGAATTGGGTTGTTTTGACGTCTACGCATTAAAATATCAATAACTTGGCGAATTTCTTCATCACGCCCTACGATAGGATCCATTTTTCCTTCACGAGCTTGCTCAGTAAGATCCACGGTAAACTGCTTTAATGCTTCCTGTTTGCCCATTTGTGCGGCAGGCATTGCGCCACTAGCTTCACCAGGAGTTGCACCTCCCCCCACTTGAAAACCATCATTTGCATGTAGCCCTTCTTCTGGAGAACTAGCCACTATCTCTGCAAAACGTTCCGTCAAGGTATCAAGTTTTACTTTTTCAAATTCTTTAGAAATACTTAATAAGGCGTTATGCAAATTTTTAGTTTTTAAAATACCAACAATCAAATGACCAGAACGAACTTGATTCTCGCCAAACATCAAAGTACCAAAAACCCAGCCGCGCTCTACTGCGTCTTCAACATGCTGTGATAAATCAGAAATAGAAGTTGAGCCTCGTGGCAAAGCATCTAAACTATCGGTAAAGTCTTTAACCAAGCGCCCAGGATCAATATTAAATTGTTTAATAATCTGGTGTAAATCTGAATCTTGCAATTGCAAGATTTGATGCAACCAATGTACTAATTCAACATAAGGGTTTCCGCGCATTTTACAAAACACAGTTGCACTCTCAATGCCTCGATAACACACACTATTTAATTTACCAAATAGAGCTACTCGACTTATTTCTGACATTACATTCCCTCACTGTTATTATTTTTAGGAACCTGCATAAAATAATTTCGTTATCTATAGGGTCGAAATAATTCGTACCTACAAATAAGACTTACTCAACTTAATCCATGCACATCCTTAGTTATATTTATGTGTTCTTTACTGGATTCAATATTAAGTTATCAACATCCTTCAGTGATGATCTAAGCCCTAACCAACTTGACCACCCAAGACGTTCATTACCACCTAGCCTTACGCCTTTAATTTCTTCTGATCTAAGGATTAAGTTAACGTCCCAGACCAGTTCATGCCCGATATAATTCCGAACTATTGCAATTAATTTTTCTAGCCTCTGGCCTGATGGTAGTAAGCTGTCATATTCCTCTTGTGCTAATGGTCCAAAGACTAATCTAAATTTATGCTGACAACCCCACACTCGGCTACCTAAAACTGTCGATACACCTAAAGTACAGGTTCTGGGTGAACTACCTAACTTGGATAAATCAGAAGTTTGTATTTCTAACCACTCACCAACAAATTGTTTTAACTTAACCGGCAATTTAAAAAAATCTGTAATAATTGCTTCTAGCCCATCTGCATTTTTGGCATGATGCGCTAAATGCCCTGCATAGTGTAATTTAGCCAAATCAGGCATAGCATCTCTTTGTAATAGAGTACTATCACCCAGACCTAATAATGAGCCAGTATAATTGGCAAAGCGATCATTCAAAGGTCGGTCAAAATTAAACGTAGGTTCTGTGTTCGCTCTTGCCCGGTAAAACAAGCTAATCATGCGATGGTGAAAAATATCCGCAAAACGCGCTTGAGTATAATCATGATTATTGTGCATTCTGCTTTTTACATATTCTGTAATATGTAAAGGCATCGGCCCATTAGGCCCAAATAAACCTAAAAAATATTCATGTAACCGTGCAGGGTTGCCTTCTTTAGCCGGAATATAGCGACTAATGGTTGATGATTCAAATGCTAACGTTACCTCTTGAGCAAAACGCACTGGATCATCGACAGGACGTTTTGACTGACCAATCAGTGGCTTGTCAGGGTATGCACATTCGATTGAACGCAACGCATGAAAGAATCCGAATTTATACGGCTCTTTCTCAAATGCGAGTATTAAATCGTTTCTCTTGTCCCGATTCTCGTCGGCCATCTTATGATTTCCCCTCTATCCGTAGATCTTATAACGGTTTCAGTAAACGAATTAATTGACACATAACGGGACAAAAACTGTTCCAGCACTGCGCCCAATAAAAATACCCCACTCCCTTCAAAGGCAGCCTCTTCAAAATTCAAACTTATTTCCAGTCCACGCCCAAAGACTATAGGCCCTTCAGTGTTAATACGTCTGACTATTGATTTAGATGTGACAGACAGCAAACCCTCAACTTGCTTAGCAATTGATGCATCACTGTAATCACCATAGAGTTTTAATAAACTTCTTAATGCTGCAGCACCTTCTTTTGCATTACTATCTACCAATGTCAGGTAATTGAGTGATAAATGGCTAATTAAGTGCCAAGCTGTTTCAGCAGTAGCATTAGACGGCCTGGGTTTAGTTGGTCCTGCGAGACTCCGAATACTTAAAACGGGGGCACCTTTCTGCATAGTGAAATCTGTTTTCCCACCTCCCACTGGCATTTGCAAAGGCAAATCACGATTACTACATAAGGTCTTAATACTTAATTGCCTTAGGTCTTGACTATACGGTGCTTCATTAGCATCAACCAAAGAGATGAATACTTCATTGCCTATATAACTGGAGCGTGGCCCTTGTCTTTTTTGTTTAGTAGAAAATAACCGCTGTTGACGATGTAAGGCGTAATAAGCTAATTGAGATGAATAATCTCTAGTATCGTTAAAATGATAGAAAGGTAAAAAAGCTTGTTCTTGATCTTTATTCTCATCTTGACTAATACCCGTTACTTCCGTTATTTGACACACTTCATAATCCATTGGTCGTGAGCGGTCAGGGACTACATGAAACTCTGATAACTTTTGATTAACATGAATACGGTCAACCCGCTTAGGAAATAAATTGATTGCTGGAGTACAAAATAAGGCAAATTGTGCTTTATCTACCGTATTCATAAGCTTTGTATTGCTACGGTTGAGCATGATAATAATATCTATTTCATCAGTATCATAATCTTTTATCACTTGTTGCAGCTCTGTTAATTCAGCGAACATATACCGTTCAGGAAACGCAAAATATTCTTGTAATAAACGATACCCTTGAAAAGAACGCGGTGAATAAGCCAATAAAGCTTGTTCATCTAAAAAACCATAACGCCGAATAGGATTGTGTTTAATAAGGTGTTGCTGGGTAATCGGTTTTTCAATGGACTGTACACAAATGGCAAATGAATTCCCTATTAACTGCTCATATAAATGCATAGGTAATTCACCAACACCTCTTAAATAAATGGGCAGCGTGTCAATGCTAAGTTCATTAAACTTTAGTCCTGCTGTTGTTTTAATGCGTAAACGGATTCCCGCTTTTAAACTGGGCAAACTAGGTACACCCAGATTAGCAACAGCGCCTAAACTAGGCAAATATTCGGCATCCGTAATTTCAAGCGGCCATAAGTTAACTTTATGTGCGGTTCTGTATTCACAGGCTGTTTGCTCGCCTTTGCCCATTTGGCTACGTAAGGCAGAGTGTCTCTCAACCTGAAATCCTTCAGCAAGAGAGCCTTCAGCTAAATCAGGCTGAAATTGAACCACGGTCATAGATGGCACGGGTTCGTTATAATTTGGATAAATCATATCCAGTAAATGCTGAGTAAAGCGAGGGAATTCCGCATCTACTTTTAATTGCACCCTGGCGGCTAAAAAGGCAAAACCTTCCAATAACCTTTCAACATACGGATCTGCACACTCAAAACCATCCATACCCAAGCGGGCAGCAATTTTGGGAAATTCTTTAGCAAACTCTCCACCCATTTCACGTAAATGGTGTAATTCACTGTTGTAATAGCTGAGCAGTTTTGGATCCATTATTAGCCGTCCATATCACGTAAATTCACATCGCCGGTTATCTTATTAATTTCTGTCCGCAAATAAAGGTGTAAGGGTAATGGCTGCGCCCATAAACTAGCTTCAATATCAAAACTCAAGGCTTGCTGACTCATTTCTTCAGATGATAAAACCTGTATGCTTAATGTGTTGGGTAAAATACGCGGCTCAAAGGTATTGATTGCTTGTTTAAGTCCTTTTTGAATTTCAGATAAACTGGCACCAGCCGCCGTTCTGCCCGCTAAATTTTTTATGCCATAATTTAAAACCGACTTAGCCGCTTCTGGATAATTCGTTAAATCGACAACAGACTCGAATGAATCGGTATTTAATAACCATGAAACATCACGCAGTACTGATTGTCTTAGCTTATACATAGACAGTACTCTCTTTTCTCTGGATTCTTGCTGAGTATGCGGCTCATCATCAGTCAACCTATCCAATAATGAAGGTTGCAGGCGCTCTTTGGGTGTTAGTTCGGCCATAACAATCAACTATTTTTCTATTGGGTTAATTTTTATTTCTCTAATATCAAGCAAAGAGTAATCATTTTGATCTGTCGTGAGCATTCGCTGCCCAAGCCCTCTATAACTATCTGCTGATATTTCTTCCCATTCAGTTTTTCGAGCTAACTGAATAAAGCTATCTGCTGAGTTTTCTGATCCTGTATAACGCGTAGGAATAAATCCAAAAGTTTCCCCACCATTAGCCCAAACAAATTGAGCTGGAATCCATGCAAAATCTCTTAAATCTTCAGGGGCTGTTAACTGTATGCTCGATAAACGATGAAAAGGAATCCAATAATACTGGCCATTAACAATCGCTTCTAACATAGGGCCTATACGGCTATCTGCATCTGCAATCCATGCAAATGAATCATTATCAATCGTTCCGGACACCACGGTTGCTTGCTCTAAAGCTTGCTCACGAAGTTGCTTAGCTGCGGCATGCTGTCCATCAATTTCTACGCGAAGTGCTTCTAACATAAAAGCTATCCATGGCTCTGGATCACCAAACACTAGTGGTGCTCTTTTTCCGGCAAACACATCTTGGCGGATTCCTTCGCACAATAAGACCTGCTGATAAGTTTGCACCATAAATTGTGCCATTTTATCCAAGTCATTTAACACATCTAATTGTGTTCTAGCCTTATCCCACTGCCCTAATATTATCTGTAATTGGCAAAGCAAAATCCTTAATTTTGGGTCTGCAGGGTTTGTTCTAACCTGCTGTTGAACAGCTTTTAAAGCGTCAGCCAGATCACCTGCTTTAATTTGTTGAGCAATATCCATGTCATCACCTTGATTGGCTAAAAAAGGAGGGCAAAAAATTACCCTCCATGTCATTTAAGAAATTATAATTTCTCGTTTTTCTCCAAATCCCAACCTTGCATAGCTATAGTTTCAACTGATTTTCCATCTTTAAAGACATTATATTCAGTTGAACAAGTCGTGTAATTAATGGAAATACTTTCACTTGGCCGCTCACCACCACTCGATACACTGTAAGAACTAATAAGTGCTTCCCCTAATTCAATAGTTAGATAAACTTGCCCTTTTACATCTGTACCACCAGTTTGTAAAAAGTGTATTTTACATTTACCTAGGCTCTTACCACCCGCTGCCTGCATCATTAATTCTACCGATGCTTTATCCATTGATTTAGTTAGCGAGACTTCTGAAAAAGAAGGGTTACTAGTTTCTCTATCACTACCTCCTCCACTAGAAGAAACTGCACGCCCAACGCCGAATTGAAGCGACTCACAAGTGATCCATTTTTCATGCCCATTGACTGAAGAATCACCTTCAATAGCTGTTTCAAAATTTAATAAAATCATTTTAATATCCTCATTATCTTTAATTAAAAAAATACAAAACCTAACACGCAGTATTGCGCTTTACAGCCTCTCCACTACCCTTTATCTGAGGGTAGTTTTGATGTCAGTCTTAATGATACAGTTAAACCCTCTAACTGGTAATGCGGTCTAAGAAAAAATTTAGATTGGTAATAACCTGGATTCCCTTCAACCTCCTCCACAATCACTTCCGCAGCGGCTAATGGTCGTCTAGCTTTATCTTTTTCAGAAGCGAGAGCAGGATTAGCGACCACATACTGACTAATCCATTTATTTAACCAAGCTTCCATATCCTGACGCTCTTTAAATGACCCCACTTTATCGCGTACGATACATTTTAAATAATGCGCAAAACGACACGTAGCAAACAAATAAGGAAGACGCGCAGCCAAATTAGCATTAGCCGTTGCATCTGGATCATCATATTCTGCAGGTTTATGTAATGACTGAGCACCAATAAACGCAGCAAAATCTGAATTCTTTTTATGTAATAGTGGCATAAACCCAGATTTAGCTAACTCCGCTTCACGACGATCGGTAATAGCAATTTCAGTCGGGCACTTCATATCCACACCGCCATCATCAGTAGGGAATGTATGTACAGGCAAACCTTCTACTGCTCCACCTGATTCAATCCCCCTAATTTGAGAGCACCAACCATAGAGTTTAAACGAGCGATTGATATTGGTTGCCATTGCATAGGCAGCATTTGACCAAGTGTAATTACTACTATTAGCCGCTTCTGTATCTTCTTCGAATTCAAACTCTTCGACAGGATCCGTTGCCGCACCATAAGGTAGTCGTGAAAGAAAACGAGGCATTGCTAAACCCAAGTATTTTGAATCATCAGATTCTCGTAGAGAACGCCATGAGGCATATTCAGGTGTAGAGAAAATTTTAGTTAAATCTCTTGGGTTAGCAAGTTCGCTCCACGAATCCATTTGCAAGGTGGTAGGAGCAAGGCCTGTGATAAATGGGGCATGAGACGCCGCAGAAATTTTTGATATTTGCGTTAATAATTCAACGTCTTTTGGTGAATGGTCAAAATGGTAATCACCGACCAAACAACCGAAAGGCTCACCACCGAAAGACCCGTATTCTTCTTCATAAAGCTTTTTGAATAAGGGGCTTTGATCCCAAGCTGTACCTTTGAATTTTTTTAATGTCTTACCTAGGTCATTTTTGGAGATATTTAAAACCCTGATTTTGAGCATCTCATCTGTTTCGGTATTATTTACCAAATGATGTAAACCCCGCCATGCGCCTTCCAGTTTTTGAAAGTTATCATGATGCATGATCAAGTTAACTTGCTCACTCAACTTTTGATCAATATTAGCAATCACTGCTTGAATTGAATTTAAGGCATCATCTGATACGATGGTTGCATCTTTTAAGACAAATTCTGCAAGGGTAGCGACTGCATTTTCAACATCTTCCTTTGCTCTTTCAGATTTAGGTTTAAATTCCTTATTTAATAAGGAAGAAAAATCACTTCCCTCAGCTACTTGACCTTCCGCCTGCTCTACTGCACTTTCTAATTCTGCCATTTTATTCTCCCTCACCTTTTTCATCACTTGCAGGCGCACCATCCTCAGGCTTTGGAGCCGATACCAATGATTGCAATAAAGTTGGATCACTGATTGCATTTGCAATTAACTCTTCTGCTCCCGTTTTACCATCCATATAAGTCATTAAATTAGATAGTTGAGTTCTAGCATCAAGCAACTGTTTTAAACCATCAACTTTACTTGCTACAGCAGCGGGTGAAAAATCTTCCATGCTATCAAAAGTAATATCAACGCTTAAATTACCTTCGCCTGTTAAAGTGTTGGGTACATTAAATGCTGTTCGTGGCTTCATTGACTTTAACCGGTCATCAAAATTATCCACATCAATTTCTAGCATTTTACGCTCGCCTACTGGCGCTAAAGGGTCAGCAGGCTGCCCTGATAAATCTGCCATTACTCCCATAACAAAAGGTAACTGAACTTTCTTTTCTGCACCATAAAGCTCAACATCATATTCAATTTGAACTCTAGGGGCACGATTGCGTGCAATAAACTTCTGACTACTTTCGGCCATGTTCTTTCCTCATTAAATTGATTATATTTTACTTACCAAAAATTATTATTCGTTATTACTTGATCCGCCACGCAAGACCTCAACTTGCTCAACGCCATTAGGTGCCATATCTTGCAAAACTTCCATAAAACTCTTACCTACCAAACGAGTTACCCTTTCTAATAGTAAAGGGATTGGGCTAGAGGGTTCATTTTTTTTATAATAGTCTGCAATCAAATTCAAGGTATTTATAACATCTTGATTGTTATTTATTCCGGGTAAGGTAATTGCTTTAACTGGTTGGGCTGCCGCCTGCTCTGTACTTGAATCAGTAGACTCTACATTGTCACTAGTATCTTCAGTTAACCCTAACCTTTCAAGTTGTTGATTAAGTATGGTACTAATTTCTTTAAGCAGTGTACTCAATTCAGAAAAGCTAGCGGCATTATTAACGCCCACTTTTTCGGTAATAAAAGATTCCATCTGCTTTAAATCTTGCAGTGCGCCAGCAGCTGCATTCGCTGTTGCTTGAAGTGTTTCACTTGCACACTCTTGAAAAGCTGCTTCGATTACTGCTAATTGTGGCAGTTTATCTTTATCATCTGATTCTGCAGCGCTAACACTACCATTAGCAATTTGAATGTCGCGTAAATTAAAACGCCCTAACGCTTTAGATTCAACAAGAGGAATTTTATGTAATGGTTTTAAAAAAGTATCAAAATCACATAGCGACATTAAAACATTAATGCGCTCTGTCGGGTCATTATCATCATCAGGGTCTAATTGAGGGTGAATATTATTCCAGTGCGTTTCAATAGCACTTCTTAATAAATTCATGCCGTCAGCTAAACCTAAAATGTCCTGCGTTGCAGTTAGGGCGCGTAGGTAATTAACAAATATGCGTAAATCACGCGTTCGAGTCAGTAACTTTTCAGCTTGCTTGATAACTTCACGCCAATTAGGCGGCTCTGCTTCAATAACTGAATCGCCCATGATTTGCTCTTCTTTTCCTTGAACTTCCTGCTCAAAGGCAATAAATTCAGCATCATATTCAAGGTCAGCACCACAAACATTATCAGGCTCTATGTCGGTTAAATAACTTTCGATATCAATTGCCACAGTAACCACTCCTTTCCTAAGAAAATATTATTTTATTTTGACTACCACAACACTTACATTATCTCTCGCACGGCTTTGCAATACGCGCTCCAGCAAAATCTCAACACTGTCATGGTACACGTTATCATTAAGTACTTGCTCTATTTCCTGAAAACTTAATTCTTTATCTAAACCATCGCTACTTAATAAAAATAAATCACCAGCTTGCACTTCAAAAACCTGGCAGTCTATTTCTAACTCTTCATAAGCGCCTACCGCGCGGGTAATAACATTATTTTGCTTCAATTCAGTGGTAGAGCCGATATCTAAGAGGTTATTAATACTTTCTTGTTCACTACAATGGTCAACTGTTAGCTGCTGTAATTGATGTTCACGAAGACGATATAGACGACTGTCCCCTGCCCATAAACAGGCAAAGTGCGTAGATCCGGCAAGCAGTGCGACTACTGTACTACCTACAATCTGCTGATCATAAGACTTAGCGGCCAACTGCAGTAATTCTCGATTAACTAATTGCAAGGCTGCCTTCACTTCGAGAATAGCGGATTCCAAAGAAGAGAACAACTGCAATTTATTTAAGGTTTGAATGATTTGCCTACTAGCTACATCGCCAGCTTGATGCCCTCCCATCCCATCAGCTACAACCCATAAGCCAAGATCAGGCCGATCTAATATGGCATCTTCATTATATTTGCGCACCTTTCCCGTATCTGTTCTAGCAAACGACTGCCAGTCACTATTGATTTTTCTTTGCTCTGGCGTTGCTGCAATCGCACTACAATTTATATCTTGCTCTTCTGTAACAGTACTGGGCACACTATTAGCGATTAAATTTTCTGTTTCCGGAATTTTGCACTCATCATGGAGTGTTGATGGAAAGATTTTCTGCTGCTGTAAGGCCCAGCCTGTCTGCTGAAATTCTCCCGTTATCATTCCAGAATAAGCAGTCACTGGCGGCATACCACTGGCAACTAAAAAACCCGGATTTATAGTTTCTGATCCCACCGAGCACCATAAACTATGCCCTGGTGAATAGGTATTTAATAATAATGCGCTAAGACTAGGAAACATTTTATCTGCCTTTAAGCTTGAGTTCTGAAATTCAAGATAAAAGGCACTTTCAGCTTTTAATGTGTCTTGCGCTTGATTTAACGATGTATTTTGCTCCACATTCATTTCAAACGCAGCTATTCCTTTCACCATTAAATCAAATTCTTCAACCGCCAAATCATTATCTAATGCTGATATAGCGATTGACTCCAAGCCTTCAAACCAGTCGCATGCTTCGGAGAATAAGTGGATTAACGACACATCTCTAGGTACTTTACAGGCTATTGTTAATGGAAAATAGCGCCCTACTCGATCCACACTAGGCATGACAATACCCATCCATGCATCCTTGCCGATTAATCCGGGTGACAAAGCAAAGCGCCAAATAGGACTAGTTAAGTATTGATATAACCACTGCTCTCCCAAAACTTCTTGACTTGCAGCAAGAGAACTTTGTAACCAGCTATCCCACGGAGCAATAAAATCTTGTGGCAACCGGCGAGAAACAAAGTCCCCCAAGGAGGGGAGCTTTCCGTAAAACCCCAATTCTAAATGTATTGGTGTTATTAGATTCTGTTTGGACATTGAAACCCCGTTAATTCAGACAATGAAAATGGGTTTAACACACTATTTGCACGCAATTCATATCTTGCTGTAAATCCACCTAACTCAAAACTAACAATCTGCGTATTGGTCGTTGACCCACTAACTTGCATCTTATCTAACAACCTAAACCACGCCCAGTCACCATCCTCTGAGCTGCTTAATTGTTTGCCCTCTAAAGTTTCAAAGCCAAAACGCACCAAACCTGGGCTCGCACCTGGCCAATTAAACCGCATAGACCGAGTAGGTCCATGACGGTAGTTAGTTTGCTGTCCTTCGAGGTTCAACCAAAACTTAGAGGCTTTGGCATCTAAATAAATGGGTTTAAGTTCAAACTGCACAGAAGGTAATCCACTCCCACCCTGAAAAAATACCTTCCTAATTTTTGCGGCGTATTGAAATTGCTTTAATGTGGATCTGGAAATACCAACTGTCTGATTATTTTGCGCAATAACGCGCCATTGCCTACGTGTAGTATCAACAAAGGGAGCAAGATGGGCCTGAAAAAACTGATCCATTACGCCGCCTTGAGCAAAAAATCGGCCAAAATCCTGTAGTGTTACCCCCATACTACTATTTTTTGCGAAAGGATAGCGCCCTTGAATACTCGACTTACACAATAAACTAACATCAGTCCGTAATGTTCGACTTAGCTGAGCTCGAACACCCCCCATAATTAAACCTTGATTACCTGATGCTAATTCTTTAACTAGTGTTTTCATAGGCTCAGGTAAGCGTGCCGACTGTCGCTGCATTTTGGCAATAACCTCAGCACCGCCTGAACCTTGCTTCGCCATATCAACTGCTGCTGCACCGCTATCTGAAGTGCTACCAAGATCTGCCATGGTTCCATATAAAGTACTCAAATCTGCAATAATTTGATCTATAGGGGCGTTACCTGACGCGCCTTTAATAACTTGTTCATTTAATCTAGAAAAATGCTGCTCTACTTCTTTTCCTGTTCTATCGATCAATTGCGACTCAGCACTCATGCTTTTAGCAGCATTGAGTAATTTCTGCATTCTTGAGTTAGCACCAACCGCTTCAGCCCCTTGCTTTAATTTATCCACTGCACTGACATCATTGAGCATAGCAACTCGAGTTAAAGAGGTTTCCCTATCTACCGCTTCAAAAAGCTTGCGTAAAGGGGAATCATAGCCGGAAACAATTTCAAGTATTTCAACGGATTGATGGATATTAGCAGGGGTTCTAATGGTTACATTAGCTAATAAATCATCCCACTGCTTAATATAATCAGCATAATAATATTTAAATAACTTACCTTCTAATTGTTCTAAGTTTTTACCGCCAGCAAAACTATCGCTGCCTAACACCCAACGTTGTTCTACTGCTTGTTTTGCTATATCTTTGCTTTCATTCAAAAAAACTTGATGAAAGCCTTGATAGGTAAACAATCCAGGGATAACTACACTATCTAATGACCCTTTATCTGTCGCAAAGACTCTTTCAGCTGACGCGCCTAATTGCTTCGTTAAGACAAAATCATATTCATGACTTTGTAAGGCATCAGCTTTAATACGCATATAAACCTGTTGCGCTAAAGGAATCGCTGTCAAAATTTGTCGAACTTCTTTGATTAAAGCCTCACTCATAGGCTGTGCTGGTAAAGTAAGCTCGAATAATGATTCTAAATGCTGCATTAATTGTTTCTGAATATTAAGTGGAAACCTATTCGCTATGTCTACCTTGACCCAAGGGTTGATAATATTTATATTCGCTTTATCAGTATCACCTAGCATTAAATACACACGTAATAATTGATAAAGTACTTCGGTATTATTGGCCTCTTCGCTTAGCATCCGTCGTTCTAAATTAGCTTTGATCAGAGGTAAAAAATGATTTTTTAACTGCTTCTGATAATTCGCTTCTGCTAAGGCTCTGAGTTCATTCCCCTGATATAAACCAAAACCTAAGGACCATGGAATATCGTCTGCAGGATAAACATCACGTACAGCACGCAAAGCACTCATTTTCTGTAGTAAATCAAGATAATCAGTTATTGATTTAGAGCTCCGATGCATTAATGCATTATAAGCAGCCGTCTTTTCAGTATATTGAGCTAATAATTGCTCATTTTGTAAATAACTATTAGTCCAAAGCCCAGTGCATAGCAACGTTAAAATCACTGCCGAGGTATAACAAACTTGCTGCACCAGTGTACGTCTTGTTTCAACTTTTTTATTTAAGCCAACCAACTCAGATTCAGCGAAAATAACATCTTTCAATAAGCGAGTAATAAAGTAACTTTTTCCTTTACCACTAAATATTGGCAAAGCAGGTCGATCTAACTTAAACGTGTTGGCCAATACACCCATCAAACGATCAATAGGCGTACCTTCTTGAGTACCACTGGTTAAATAAACGCCACGCAATAAGGGCGCACTTTGATAACGATTGACAGCAAAACATTCTTCTAAAAAATGAAGCATTGGTTCTTTAAGCATTGAGATACGTGCAGGAAAACCAAAAATCAAATTACGCCTAGCCAAATCGCGCTCATCTTGCATGCGCGTATTTAATCGCTGATTTAAGGAACTTAATAAATCATCATATTCTTGATTAATTAAAGCTATATGATCACCTTCCCCCTCCTCTTGCTCTGGCAAAGTAACACCCCAGACCTGCTCTCTTTCCTCTTTACCAAAATCAGCAAAAAAATCAGTAAACCCTGCAATCAAATCCGTTTTGGTAAACAGCATATAAATAGGAATGCGAACCCCTGTACGCTCAGTAAGCTCCTCAATACGCTGTCTGATTGCCTTAGCATGCAAACTGCGCTCTTCTTCTGTCAAACGCAATAAATCAGATAAACTCATGGCGACCAAAACACCATTGAGCGGTCTTCTAGGTCTATACTTTTTTAATAAATCAAGAAAGCCAAGCCAAGCTGCCTTATCAATTTGCTCATGACTATCTTGCGTAGTGTAGCGACCCGCCGTATCCAACATAACGGCCTGATCAGTAAACCACCAATCACAATTTCTAGTTCCACCGACACCTTGTACTGCATTTTTACCGAAACGATCTGCTAAAGGAAATTCAAGTCCAGAATTAATTAATGCGGTTGTTTTTCCAGACCCTGGAGGTCCAATAATGATGTACCAGGGCAAGTCATATAGAAAATGTTTTCCTTGGCTAGTTTTACTACTACTCTTTTTTAAGGTCTCTAAAGCCGAATCAAAATTGTTTTTTAACTCATCGACCTCCTGGTTGGTATCAAGATCCATCGAATCTTGATCGTTTTTACCTGCCCCCGCTAAATCATCCACCATCTGTGCATTAGCGCGATATGCCTTTATTTGTGTGAATAAGACAATCACAACCCAAAGTAATACAATCACCGATATACTAATAATTCTTGCACTAACTGATTCCAATATTGCATTATTAGCTATTGAAAGTAGAGGGCCAACGAACCATATTAATAAACACAGCGCAGTAATGCCTAGAAATTGAATAAACCATTTATTTGTAAAGAAGTTAATTATTTTATTCACATTCAATCCTTAAAAATTAATTTCTACACGGCGATTCATTGCTCGATGTACAGCGGAATCATTTGCGACTAGGCTTTGTGTATCCGCACGACCTTCTGCATTCACTTTACCTTTATGGTATTTGTTACGCAGTAATATATCAGCAACAGCCTGAGCCCTAGCTTGAGATAACACCCAATTAGAAGGAAATCGAACCGTAAAAATAGGTATATTATCAGTGTGACCAACTACCGTAATTTGACTACTGACAAGCTCTAATGCCTGACTGATTTTATCCATTAACGGAAGGTATTTGCTTTGTACTTTGTTATTACCCGAAGCAAAAAAGTTTTTCGCTAAGATACGAATAATAGATTGCCCATTATCATCAAGCACGACAACTTTTTTCTGCGCAATTTCTGTTGCCAAAAATTGTCTTATTTCATCTATAACTGGAACTTTTGCTATAGCCGTATATGACGATAATTTTTTTACCACTATTGGCTTAACATTTAATGCATCCCTAATTTGATATTGCTGAGAAATTTCAGTACCGGCACTATGATTAATTGCATATAAAAAACCAATAAAAATAACCGTTAAAATCGCTGCTGTTATTGCCCCTACAACCCATAAAGGAATATAACGAGACAAAGCATTACGTTTATCAGTTATGCCTTGCCAGTGGCTAGATAAGTCTCGTTCATACTCACCTTTTTGACGCTGGATAACTTGAAAAAGATTTTCTCTTATATCATTTAGTTTATTCTGTCCTTGTTCTTGTATTTTGTACTTACCTTCAAAGCCTAAACTCAGGCAGTAATAAAATAACTCTAGCAAATTAAAATAGGTGCCGGGCTGAGCAATAATATTATTTAATACCTGAAATACTTTTTCACCTCCCCACGATTCCTTATGAAAAGTAATCAACATCCCCTGAGTACTCCATATACTGTCGCAGCCCCACGGAGTATTGAGTACAACCTCATCTAACAAGGCACACAATGCATAACGTGCTGTTTGCACTTGATCGGCGGGACAACCCGACTGTCTAGCTTTACTGTCAAAAGTTTTTATTTCATTGATAATGGCATTTCTCAGCCCCGGTACATCATTATGAGATGAAGAGTTACGCAGCTGAGCAACTAAAGATAATAAGGATAATGCACCACCAACGAGCGCATTATTATCAGAATGTATATTAAGTTTCTGAGTGCCTAAAAAAGAAGACTCATTAGCAAAATTAATAGTGGGGTCAGTATTAACAGACTGTGTTTGAGCAGATGTTGCTGCATGCTGATTTCTCCTGCCCGGAGAAGGCTTTAATACTGTTTTATCTTCATCTAAATAATTACCAAAAGGGTCGTTGTTACTCACATTATCACCCGTTTTTAATTGCCCAAAATTCGATTTCCAAGCCAGGCAAATCACCTGCTATATGAATAGCAAAACCGCCCGATTGATGCATTTGTTGCCACAATTCGCATTGTTTGTTGAGCTCAAAGTATGAAAATCCCGCATGATAAGGAATTTGCCTCGGCGCTACCGGCAATGAATTAACTGTAATTCCAGGTAAGGCTGACCTGACTAGTTGTTGAATTTGTTCCACAGGACCTATTTTCACCTGCATTGGAAAGCCACTGCGTAATTGCTCCGCAGGTATTTGAGCATTGACGGCCAAAACGAAAAAGGCATCTTTCAGTAAGTTTGGATCAGGAATTTTTGCAGCTCGCGTGCCATATTTAGGAGGTGTTAAAGGAATCGGGATAGCATTCTGTTCAAGTACAACACTTAAGCAATCACGAATCTCCTCCATAACGTAGGAAAAAGTCTGTTGCAAATCATCGTGTTTATATTCAGGTAAGCCGACAGGACGTTTCGTTTTCTTGGTAAAAGTTGATAATTCACCAGCGACTTGAATAACAGTACGATAAAAATCCGCAGGGTGTAAAGTCGGCAGATGCTGTAAATGCTCAAACAACGGCTCTAATCTATTGATAACTTGCAGCAATAAAAAATCCGATATTTCAGCCGTACCACCGCGCCCTGATTCTGACACTCGACCAGCTAATGCCTCACCACGCGTATGCAATAAACCATAAATTTCTTTAATATAATTCCTGGCTCGTGGAACAGCTAGGCAATTAATCAAAGGGGGTAGATATTCCTCATCAAGTAATATATTTTTATCACTACGAGATTCAATAATTCGAGCAACGCCAATACATATATATCCCGCTCTTTCCTGCGGTTCGAGCATTAACCGAGTTTGTAGGTTGCCGATAACAACTGGGGATACTTCATTTGAATTAGTATTATGATCTTTAACTTCGGATTCTACAGCATGATATCTAGCCAGATTGTTAGGTTTTTCATCACTATCAATTTCTATTGACCCTTGTAACCTAGCTGGCAGCGATAAGTAAATAATACAATTCTGTATATCTTGAGGAATATTAATCGGAGCGGGCAAGGCATCATGCTCAGGCAAATCAAAAGGCACGCCATCCTGAAAAATACCCGCGCACTCAGATAAGGCAAATTGCCCCATTGCCAGCAAGCGCATATCAACTTTCAAGTTAGAAATACCCCAATGATATGCTTGCATTCCAACAGCATGGCCATTGAGTAATGATTCGATATAGCGATCATGTTGCTGAAAATGCTGTGGCCGTAAAAACATTCCTTCTGACCAAATTACTCTATTATTATCTGCCATAACAGTATCTACCCAACCTTATCATTTCAAAAATAAATATACTTCACACTTCTCTCAATGTTCTTAGCTTAGTGGTTAAATTTTATTCTGCTATAAATAAGCCCCAAGCTAAGTTTTAGCCCTCAATGCTGTTGACTTAAGAATAAGTTCGCTCTCCTCTCCAACAAGAGAGGACTTAAGTCAACAGCATTGCCCACCGTACCTGCTAATTCTGCCTTTATCTCAAAAAAAATATCATTTTTTTAATACTCGCATTTGTTGCTCATAAGCATCAGAAAAAACATCACCAAAAAAATCATCTACGGCTGTTTCTGATAGTCCCTCGTGTACTTGAGTATATTTTTCCCAACATTTCGATTTTTTTTGCAAAACAAGCCCTTCGCTAAACTGCTTTTCTATAGCCGCTGGATCAAATTGTTTTAATATTTCAGTTAACGAAGCCTGAATCCCTGCCTGCATAGCTAGTTGATGATTCAATAGGTCATTAAAGCCTTCATCAATTGATTCGACCGAGCCTTTAAATCCACCCTTACCGTCATTAATCAAGTGTTTTATAGCTTCCTCTGTAGTTACCGAAAATTTAAGCGGGTTATTATCAGCTTTTTTTATGGTGGTAACGCTGACTCTAAACAAGCTCTTAAATTCAGCGCGACTTCTCATTACATTAACTGTACTTTCTACGAACTGCCTAAACATAGTGCCAATCCGAGTCATTTTTTCAACCGGATTATTAAAATCTACGTCTTTATTTGTAATTTTAGCCCCCTGTAAAAAGGCCTTTAAAAGCTGATCCTCTTCACTAACACAGGCTTGACTGGTTGTAGCCGTCACAAGAGGCTGTTCAAAAGCATCAACAACACAATCAGTCGGTATTTTTACTGTACTCTCTGTTGCCTGTGTATTCAAATCAAGACTTGACTCTTCAGGCTGCACAACTTGCGGAGAAGATACCGGCGTACTTACATCACTATCTTGCTTAAAAAAATCTTCAAAGTTAAAGCCTTCTGGTATTTCCTCCTGCGCCGCCTGAGGATTACTTTGCATGGGATCTACCGGAATATAACTATCATTCAATGACGAAATATTTTCAGACATTAATCCATTATCTTTTGGCTTACCTATGGCCGCACTGGAATCTAATAAGCTATTATCCGCAAAAGGGGATTCAGGGATAACCTGATTTAATAAATTACCTTCCGAGCCAGTCAATAAATTTCCCGCCTCATTCAGGCTAGGATCCTCAGTTAAAAAGCTAGGTGAAAAATCATTTACTGGCGTATCCAATAAAGCATTTCCCTCACCTTGAGCTCTTATTATGCCGTCATCAGCAAAGGGATTTTCTGGAATAGAAGAGTTTACGAAAGAGGCTTGCTCTTCAATACTAATAGCCACCACATACTTGCCAATTCTAATTTGCATACCATCAACTAACTGCACACTAGCATTATTAATGGGCTCAATATCATCATTAATAAATGTCCCAGCCAAGCTATTATCCGTTAGTGTGTAATGTTGATTTTTGAAGCTAATCGTTGCGTGACGTCTGGAAATGATTTTTTCTTCATCCAACAAAACCAAGGTATTAGTATCTGACCGGCCAATGCTTGCATCTTGCTCGCTAATACTTACGTCTTGCCGTTCGGCATACGGCTGATTATTATACGAAATTATCTTTAATATTAAAGGCATGGTGATTGTTCAGAAAATAGCATAAAAATGAATCCCATAGTCATAGGGCAGTAAAGATAACTTTAATAATGAATGAGTCACTATCAGCTATAATTTCAAATAATCATTGTTCAGCAGTTTTTGAAAAATCCACAAACTCTGCTATAAACGCTATTCTATCCATACTAAAAGGCTTATATAGTGAAACATACTTTTTTCATTCTAAAACTTATTGTACCTATATGCTATCTCTTTATTTTATCTGGATGCTCCCTATTTGGAGGCTCAGACGAGTCCATTATAGAGCTAAGTATCAGCGCGTCTGAACAACTTAATCCTGATATAGAGAGCAGACCATCTCCCATTGTGCTACGAATTTATCAATTAACTCATATTGATACATTCAATAATAGTGATTTTTTTGCTTTATACGAAAATGATCAAACCTTACTGGCGCAAGATTTAAAATACCGAGAAGAGCTGGAAATACAACCGAAACACAGCAAGATAAAACGTTTAGAAATATCTCCAGACAGTAAATTTATTGCTGTCCTAGCCGCTTTTAGAGACTTAGATAAAGCTCAATGGAAATCATTTGTGGAAATTGATCCTCTCAATTTACAACCTTTAAAAATTGACTTAGGCGAATCTACAGTCATTATTGACTTTATAAATAAAGCATCAGTGCCTCCATATTCTAGCCTACCCAAGAACTAACTTAGCCACGAGAGCCTGCAAAGATCAACCAGCGACTTCCCAGTAATTATCGCATTTTGCACGGCTTGGATGGTATATGAGCTGATACGCGCGATTCTTTCCAGAAACAATAATGGATTAACAAATCCGCCAACAAATATAGACAGATAAATCACGATTACATCTAAAAGTAGACATAAAAAAGTTGCTAAAGCACTTTCTGTGTTGTATTAAGGTTGATTTCCTTTAACCTGAAATCTAGGCTTGTGTAATAATAGCAATAAGCAAAATAACCCACGCATAAAAAGTATTAAAGCTGTTAACTATGGAACTACGAGCAATGATTTATGATACTTCAGTGTCAACACTACAAGGATTGTAATGGCTGCAGTTATCGCATTTACAAGTGGTAAAGGTGGTGTTGGCAAGACGAATATTGCGACTAACCTTGGCCTTTCTTTAGTCGCTAGACAGGAAAAAGTATGTTTGTTTGATGCGGATACCGGTCTTGCGAATGTTAATATTTTAATGGGGGTGTCACCCCGTTATACAATCGAACATGTACTTAATGGCTCAAAAACAATCAATGAAATCATCGTTGAGCTGCCTAATGGCATTTTTCTTGTTCCTGCCGCTTCGGGAATTAAACAGTGTACCAACTTAGATAAAAAACAATTATCTTACTTAATCACAGCCTTACAAAGCCTAGAAAAGAGATTTGATTACTTATTGATTGATACCGCTGCAGGCATTGACACCAATGTGCTTGATTTTGTCGCTTCCGCACAATATAGAGTCCTCGTCATTACGCCTGAACCTACCTCATTAACTGATTCATTTGCTTTATTGAAAATGCTCGTGATTCGGGGCAAGAAACAATCTATGTTTGTTCTGGTTAATAAAGTAGAAAATTATAAAACGAGTCAATTAATTTTTAAGCGCTTTCAGCAAGCAGTTAAAACGTATTTAAAAATTGATGTTTCTTTTCTGGGATATTTGGCGGTTGACGCGCAACTTAATAAAGCAATTTCTCAACAAGTCCCTGTTGTTCTTTCTTATCCTAACTCAGCAATCAGCTGCGGCTTTGCTTCTTTAGCTGACATAATAAAAAGACAATTTAGAAATAATGAAAATTTACCTTACTTTAGCCAGTATTGGGCCAAAAATACTAATCAGTCTCAGCCCTTAAAGCCAATAACCGCAGTAAAACTCCAAAACAAACCTGTCACTGTACAAGTAAAAACTGAGGTACAAAAAAAGGCAGGATTATCTGATATTTATGCTTTATTAAACGAGCAAGTATTGCCAGAACAAGAGCTAAAAGAGTTAGTTGTGACACTGGAATCCGTTTATGAAAAAAAACATAAAAAACCAATAAGGGATATTAATAGTACGGTCGCGTTAATATTAGCCGAAGGAGAGGCAGAGAAAATTCAGAAGTTGCATTCCGCTATTGGCCACAGCTATGAAAGACAGTTTAATAAAAAGATCACTAACCCTACAGATACTATGATAGAAACTTTTGCTGATGAAAACCTTTCCAAAGCAGAGTTCAACCGACTAATGGAAAATTTTTCTGATATATATCAGCAACGCTTTGATGAGCGATATTTTGGTGAAGGCAATTTATTACTAACAAAAATCCACACCTTATTGACTGATAAAGAGTAGAACTCAAGTCAACGCTTTAACCGAATTCATTACCCCTTGTTTAGCGCTCTTTTCCTGCATTAAATCAGCGATTACAATGTGATCATTAGGTAACAAGTGTGTTTCAGGCTTACCCAAAATATATCCCTGCCCAAAATTTACGCCTATTTCTCTTAATTTCTCTATTGCCTCCGGTGTGTCAACATACTCAGCGATGGTTTTTTTGCCAAGATTTGCAGCCAAATCAGTCATTGACTTCACTAAAATCTGATCCATTGGATTATTAGTTAAATTGCGAATAAACTGGGCGTCAATTTTCACATAGTCGACAGGGAAGGTTTTAAGGTAATTAAATGAGCAAAAACCAGCGCCAAAGTCATCTAAGGCAAATTTACAACCCAAAGCACGAATTTGTGTAATCATATCGCGTGTTTTTTCAAAGTTATCAACGGCAGCTGTTTCTGTAATTTCAAAGGTAATCCGTCTTGCATCTATCCAGGTAAGTTCTAACTTTTCTTTTATTGTCGGTAATAAAGAGGTATCTTGAAACGCAACACTAGAAAGGTTAATAGACAGTGAAATATTTGCCTTATCAGCGGGAAGTTTAGCAAGAAATTCAATTGCATTTTCTAACACCCACAGATCAATACTATGAATTAAACCCATGCGTTCAGCAACAGGTACAAACTCAACCGGCGAAATAACCTCATTATCATCTCCGCGCATTCTAATTAAAACTTCATAATGAGAAACCTCACCACTATATAAATTAACTATCGGCTGAAATACCAAGAAAAAACTATCGTCTAAAAGCGCTTTTTTAATTAATGGAACCCAATAAATATCTCTACTCCGTTCCCTTACCGCCGTATCCTGTTCGTTATATTCCCAGACCAGATTACGGCCATTTTCCTTAGCCATATTACACGCATGACGTGCACGAGAAATGAGTTCATTGGGATGATAAACAACCGTTGTAGTACTAAGGCCTGAAATACCCACAGAAACTGAAATACTATAACAAGTGTCACCCGTACAAAAACGATATTCATAAACCGCTTTCCTAATTTTCTCAGCAAATTGTCTGACTTCATCTCCCGTTTTATTTTTTATAAAAAGACAAAATTCATCGGATCCAATGCGAGAAAATAAATCACTTTTAGCTATCAACTTTCTGATAATTAAAACCACGGCAACTAATAATCTATCGCCTACCTCAAACCCTTCAAGCTCATTAACCAAACAGAATCGGTCAACATCTATAAATAATAGCGCACCATTTTTATGTAGCTGGTTGCTTCGATTAAGAATTAGTCTTACTTCGCGTTCAAAATTCTGCCTGTTTAACAAACTAGTTAACTCATCATGAACCACTAAATATTTCATTTTTGCATCAATAACTTTTCTTTCTGCAAGTTCATTGATAAGTCGTTCTTCCTGATTATGGCGAAGAAAATACTCGTGTTTTATGATCAACTGAAAATGAATAATAGCCAAAAATTCAGAGTAATTAATGGGCAGGGACATATAGTGCAGCAGCCCTTTAGACTTTAGTTTACTGCTTTCAAGCTCGCTACTATAGGCCTCAGTTGAATTAAGGATAATAAAAGGAATGACTGAGCTATCGTTATTAAATGTCAAGCACATTTCCATGATCTGACATTGTGGGAGTTCTTCATTAACAACGACTAAACCAACCTGTTCGATATCATTGTAAAAGGGCCGTAAAATCTCATAGATTTTACTGCCATCATCAGCAATTCTGACATCAACAAAGCCATGCTTATTTAGCTGTAAACTTATTTCATTAGCTAGATGTTCATCATTCTCAGCAATAATAATAATTTTTTCTTTCAGGTTCTTACTCATAACCATATAAGCCGCCTAATACCTTTAATTATTTGTTCTTAAAAATCAAATGCACACCAATCCCCTAAATTTGCATTATCCATAAAAACACCTATAGTAGCTAGTTATATTTTACTTTCAGTCTCCTAGATAAGCTTTTAATAACACTGATAATAATGCCTACCACCTCACCACAAGAACTTTCTATTTCTGACCTATTTAGAGGTGATTTACACCTCTCATCCCCTCCTACGGTTTACTTTCAGTTACAAAAAATAATTGAAGACCCTAATAAAGCTTTCTCAGATGCTGCTTTCGTTATCGAAAAAGATGCATCACTGTCGCTAAAGTTATTAAAAATAGTAAATAGTGCTTTTTATGGCTTCCCTTCTAAAATCACATCAATAAACCAAGCAATATCCCTTATTGGCACCAAAGAATTACAATCTATTGTACTCAGCACCATTGTTATCGAAAAATTTTCTAATTTACCGAGCGGTCTAATGTCCATGCAGGATTTTTGGAAAAGAAGCCTGAGTTGTGCATTAATTGCACAAGGTATCGATAGTTTCTTGGGTAAGAAATATACAGAATCTATATTTATTTGTGGAATACTACATAATATTGGGCAATTAGTTTTCTTTCGTCGCCTCCCCGAGTTGAGCAGAGAAATAAATTTAATACTCGAAGCGCAAGAATATACTTCAAGTCGCGATGAAGTAAAAATAGAACAAAGCCTCATTGGTTTTGATCATTACCAGACGGGAGCAGCACTAACCAACCTATGGAAACTCCCAGAAGTCATCACCCAAAGCATAAGCTTACACACTCTCCCTAACACGACTGAAAACCACCATGAAATAGCTGATATAATTAGGCTTGCAGACTGTTACAGTAAGCCTGATAATCATACTTATGAAGGTAGCGTAATCCACCTAGGTATTTCTTTAGACCATATGAATTCTATCGTTAACGAATCCCTTAAAGAATTGGGCGAGATTTTAAAGGTATTTATTTAGTCCTAGCTACACAACTTAGCCATTCACTCTATGCCTAATTTTCACATCCTTTATTTAGATAACAATAGGATTTTGGCTGATCAAGTCAAAATGCACCTTGAATGGCAAGGTTATAAAGTTGTAATAACAAATACTGAAGAAACTCTATTAACTAAAATTCGCCAACAAGCCTATGATTTATTAATCATTGACCTGTTAACACCTGCACCTAATGCATTTTCTTTACTAGAGCATCTAAGCAAACAAAAAATACTACCTCCAACGATAGTAGTAAGTGATGAAATGGATCATCACCAAGCCAACAAAGTCATGCATTTTGGCTGTATCAACTATGTACTAAAAAACTCCTTGTTTCAAAAATTCTTTGAACAGCTCAGTTTAAGCATTTTTCAAGCAAGCGAAGAACGGCAACAATGCTCACAACAGTTAGACAATATTATCACTCATAATATCTCGCCTAATATGTTGATCTGGGAATATTACCCTCTACAAGAAATAGTGCACTGGTCGCCTAAGAAAAGTGAAAAACTTATCAGCCTGCCTTATGATGAGTTCACAACAAATATTCACCTAGAAGATTTAGCGCACGTTAAAACGCAAAATAATATTTGCTTGTTTTCACATAAACCGGTTGAATACAGTTTCCGCTATTTATCAGATAGTAATCATATCGTTACCTACCAAGCACATATTTCTGCTGAAGTTGATAATACAGGAGTTGTAAATCGGCTCTACGGCAATATACAAACACTATCATCTGAACAGCATAATGATAATAACTTACATTTAAAGTTATCCTTTTTAGATAATACAGCTGATGGAGTATTTATCACTGATACTCATAACCAGATTATTTCAGTTAATAAAGCATTTACCACTATCAGTGGCTATACTGAGCAGGAAATAATCAAACAAAACACTGATATTCTTAACGCCGCCCATTTCAACACCGAATTCTTTAAATCAGTCATTACAAAATTAAAAAGTGATAATTTTTGGCAAGGTGAAGTTTTGATCCGACACCGTGATGGTCATATCGTGCCTATTTGGCAGTCCAGCTACATTTTAAAAAATGCCCAAGGAAATATTGCACAATCTATTACTGTATTGAGAGATATCAGTCACCAAAAAGCCCAGCAAGAATCTATTCAATTTCAGGCAAACTATGACCTTTTAACTGAGTTACCAAATCGCACTTTATTTTTGGATCGGCTGAAAAGCGCACTTAAACTGACAAAGCGAAATAACACTAAACTGGCATTAATGTTATTAGATTTGAATAAATTCAAATGGATCAATGACACCCTAGGGCATCACGCGGGGGATCTCCTCTTACAAGAAACTGCGAAAAAATTGCAGGCAGCCGTTAGAAATTCAGATACTGTCGCTCGGCTAGGGGGTGATGAGTTTTCAATTATTATTCCTGACCTTGAAAAAACAACGGATGCGGAATTAATCGTTAGTAAAATCTTTAAAGCCTTTAAACAACCCCTATTAATTGATCAGCAGGAAATTTTTATATCAGGCAGCATCGGTATTACTATTTTCCCAGATGATGGAAATGACATAGATTCTCTGCAGAAGAATGCTGATAGCGCTATGTATATAGCTAAAAAAAATGGCCAAAATAGTTACTATTACTATACTCACGCTTTACAACGTGAAACTGAAAATCGGCTAAAACTAATTAACGATATGCGCTCAGCAATGCTGAATCAGGAGTTTAGCCTACATTATCAACCTATCATCGATTTGTTTACAAATGAAGTGGTCGGTGCTGAGGCTCTGTTACGTTGGAATCATGAGCAAGAGGGCTACATCCCTTTAAATGATTTTATTCCGATCGCAGAAGAAAGCGGCCTGATCCGTGAGGTCGGAAATTGGGTTATCAATGAGGTTGCTGACAACATACAACACTGGGGGAACTTGGGTTTACCGGCTTTACATATTTCGTTAAATCAATCCATTGCGCAATATAGCTTGTCTGATTGCCATATTGAATGGTTGGATATTTTAAAAAACAAACAAATACCCGCAGAAAGCATCACTTTTGAAATTGCTGAAAAGCTATTTTTTGAACAAAAAGGCAGTCACTTAGAAAGTATCGAAAAACTCCAGCAAGCAGGCATACAAGTTTCCTTAGATGGCTTTGGTACTGGATATTCTTCTCTGAATTATTTAAAAAAATATCCAATAGATGCATTAAAAATAGATCGCTCTTATATACACACGATGCTAGATGACTCAACTAATGCTATTTTAGTAGAAACGATTATTATCCTCGCTAATAAGTTAGGCATTAAAGTCATAGCAACAGGCGTCGAAAACGAAGAGCAATTAGCCTTGCTAAACCCTGAATGCCATTATGCCCAAGGTTATTACTTTAGCAAACCTTTACCTTTTAATGAATTTAAAAAGTACATACAAAGACAGCACCCAGCGAGCACAAAGGAGCTCACTTAACTAGGTATATCAATATAACATCACTAACGCCAAACATCAGGCAATAAAATATACTTATATTTTTATTGCCCCTCAATTTTAAAAAAAATACTCACTCTATATTCATACTCAAGCGCTTAATGTACTATTAAGCCTGATTTTCTTACTGAAAAAGCTTTATTAATGATAGAAACGAACACGAAGTCACCACTAGATCACTATTACCAACAAGTACAGGACATCATCCTCGATCGGCAAGACCCAATTAGTGGTCTGTTACCCGCAAGCACTGCTGTGACCGCTCATGGCGATTATACCGATGCTTGGGTGCGTGATAATGTATACAGCATTCTTGCAGCTTGGGGGCTTGCTCTAGCTTATCGTCGTAGTGACGAAAATAAAGGGCGCACTTACGAATTAGAACAAAGTGTGGTCAAATTGATGCGCGGATTATTAGTGTCAATGATGCGCCAAGCGCATAAAGTGGAGCGTTTTAAACATACCCAAGACCCGCTTGATGCTTTACATGCTAAATATGACACCCATACTGGCGATATCGTGGTTGGTGATCATGAATGGGGACATTTGCAACTAGATGCCACCTCGCTCTATTTGCTGATGCTGGCACAAATGACAGCTTCTGGCCTGCGTATTATTTTTACCATCGATGAAGTCAACTTCGTACAAAACTTAGTCCATTACATCGGCCGCGCCTATCGCACGCCTGATTATGGTATTTGGGAGCGCGGCAATAAGAGTAACCATGGTGTTGCTGAGTTAAATGCTAGTTCAGTCGGTATGGCTAAAGCCGCATTAGAAGCGATGTCGGGATTTAACTTATTTGGCGCTGATGGTGATCAAGCATCTATTATTCATGTACTCAGCGATGAAGTAGCTCGTTCGCGTATCGCTCTAGAATCCTTATTACCTCGCGAATCCATCTCTAAAGAAGTCGATTCTGCAGTACTCAGCATTATTGGCTACCCTGCATTTGCTGTTGAAGATCAGGACTTATTAGAAAAAACGGAACAGCATATTTGCGAAAAATTAGAAGGCAAATACGGCTGTAAACGCTTTTTACTTGATGGACACCAAGTGGTCATTGAGGATCGTCACCGCATGTATTACGAATCTCATGAATTAAAACAATTTATGAATATAGAGTGTGAATGGCCGTTATTTTTTAGCTATTTACTACTTAATAATTTATTCGCTAATAAGCCTGAAAAAGCGCGTGAATATCGCGAGAAATTAAAAGGACTGTTAGTTGAGCATAATGGCCAATTATTATTACCTGAACTGTATATTGTTCCTGAAGATAAAATAGAAGCGGAGCGCGCAAACCCACACAGCCAAGAACGAGTACCCAATGAAAATGTACCTTTAGTCTGGGCACAAAGCCTGTTTATTTTAGGAGAAATGATTCAAGACGGTTTATTAACCACACACGACATTGATCCATTAGGCCGTGGTCATTGCACCCAATGTAATCGTGACCCTGAGTTAAAGGTTCAACTTACCTTACTCGCTGAAGATACATCAGTACAAAGCAAATTAAATGAATTAGGTATCAGCACGCAAACCTTTGACCAAATTGCACCGCTTCAAGTTCGAGAAGCCAGTCATTTAGTAGCGGCACTTACCCAAGTTGGGTTAAACAAACGCTTAGGCTTAAGCGGCAGGCCAAGCAAACAAATTAGAGCGTTAGGCACCTCTGTACTGTACAAATTAGGTAACGAACAAATCGTATTTTTACCTCAATTTATGAACCAACGCGGTTTTTATTTAGCTTTGGATATTCGCTTATTAGTTGAGCGCCTGCGTCTTGAATTAAGTTATATTTTCCATCACTGGGATCGCCCAGGCAAACCGTTAGTAGCCATTATTATCAGGCACAATATGCTGGATAATGAAGGCCATCAAATGTTACTGGAATTTATGGCCGAACTGCAACAAGGTGAAATTCGTGGCATCCCTGTGCAATTAGGTAGTCTAAATGAATTCATTAGTACAACTACTTATGAAACCATCAACTATTTACATGACTTCCACTTTCCCGAAGCGCTCACACAAGAAGTCGCCAGCCCTTGTTGCAGCATATTGCTGCCAATAGATATAGCTACAACAGCACCTATTAATCCTCGAGTGTTAAACGACTGGAATAAATTAGATGATCAATCTCTAATTCAGACGCTAAGCGCAGACAGCAACTTGTATGCCCAATTTGAAATTCTGAACTTGCTCTACCAACGACATGGGCTAGATTTTGAGTTACAGGAAAGTGAAAATCACCAGTGTTGCTTACGTGATTGGTTTGAAGAAGTTTATACGCGTGCAGGCAACCAGAATGCCTGGAGCTTAGTCCGTCGTAGTGCAGGGTTACTCGGTAAATACGATGCTGACCTTGAGCAAGCGATTACCGACATGCTAGTACGCCAAAAACGCATCAGTGTGGGCCGGGAGTATAGTAACGGTGCAACCATTCAGAGACCCGCCAGCGTTACAGAAATTTTGGATAGAATTCGCACCTACAATAGTGGTAATGTATACGTGCATATTCTTACTCAAGAACTGATTACCTATTTAGGCGTTTTAATTAAATCTAACCCTGACTTATTTGCCGACATGCACACTGTGCGCGTTGGGCATATTATGCAATTGATTATTATCCGTCTACAACGTCAGCTGGAATGCACATTAGGCGAAGCTTTTGATGCCTTGCTTGCCTTAGCGCCACATGACATTGCACAGAAAGTAAAAGAAACCTTAGCTGATTATCAAAACTCAGAATCGCAATTAAGTCTAAGCGAGTTGCTACGCTATGATGAACAATGCAACCAACTCACTTGCGCCCGATTTACCACGCAACTTAACCCAAAAGATAGAGGCCGAGCACTTGATTGGCACGAGTGGCGTGAACAGCGCGGCAGTGTCGGCCGGCAATCTGAAGCATTTTTCGCTGCCGTTTGGGAAGTACTGCACCATTGTAAAGGCCTAATCATCAGTGAAAAATTAAGTAGTCATAAACGATTAGACAGTGAAGAAATACTGGCACAAATGACAGCTCAAGAACAAAGTTTTGTCTTACTTATTAACCACAGATTAGACAAAATCCAATCCCCTGATTTCCGCCAATTAACCATGGAAACACTACAGGCATTAGCTGTCATTTTTCAGGAAAACCCTGATTTGCACGTTGATGATACTATTCTGACAGATACTTTAATTAATCATGCGGTACGTCTTAGTTGGCTGGAAAAACATCCAGAACGAGCCGCACAATACGAACAAGATCAAGCCTTATCATGGCAGGGTTTTTATCAATTGCCGCCTAATGAAGTAGCAAACGGCATTATTGATGCTTTAAATTATTTATTAAACGTAAACAACGAAATTCAAGGAGTTCAGGCATGATATTAGCAGGTGATATTGGAGGCACAAAAACTGTTTTGGCGTTATATAGCAAAAATGAGCTAGGTGAGCTGCAATGCGAACTTGAGCAAACCTTTGCCAGTACTGACTACCCACAGTTTAATGATATCTTGTCGGTTTTTATCAAGCCAGATATGACGATAGACTCGGCTTGTTTCGGCATCGCCGGTCCGATTGTCGATCAGCGCTGTCAAACGACTAATCTACCCTGGATAATAGACGCTCAAGAGTTGCAGAAAAAATTTGGCACAAGCAAAGTCAAATTACTGAATGACTTGGAAGCCATGGCTATCGGCATGCTTAATAGTCTTGAAGAAGATCTAGTCGAACTTAATCCACACGCACAAAATAAACAGGGCAATATCGCTGTGATAGCTGCAGGAACTGGTTTAGGCGAAGCCATTCTTTACTGGGATGGTCAACAACATCACCCTATTGCGACTGAAGGTGGACATTCTGATTTCGCCGCACAAACAAAACAACAAGATCAATTACTCAATTATCTACGTAAACGCTTTAACAGTCATGTAAGTTGGGAGCGCGTACTATCGGGTGATGGCTTCGGTTATCTTTATGACTTTTTAGTGGATACAGGTTTTGCCCCTGCCTGCCCTGCTGTTCCTGCCAAAAATGATACCAGCAGTTATGCAGGTGATCGCAACGCCATTATTTCTCGTTTAGGTATTAAACAAGAAGACCCAATATGCATGGAAGTTATGCGTTTATTTGTCGAACTTTATGCCGCTGAAGCGGGCAACCTAGCCTTAAAATGTTTAGCGACTGGCGGCGTGTTTATTGGTGGTGGCATCGGCCCTAAAATTCTCCCTGCTCTACAAAGCGAAAATTTCATACGCGCATTCACTGCCAAAGGTCGCTTTCAATCATTACTCGATGGTCTATCCATTAAGTTATCACTCAACCAAAATACACCTTTAATAGGCGCGGCTAATTATTTTTCAGATTAGTTTTTCGGCTTTTAAAGGAGGATCTGTTTAATTTTGACAAACTTTCAAGTTAGGTAAAATAAATAAGCTCAAGCCTTTATAGTTAAGGCTTGAGCTTACGCTGTCAGCCCCGGATGGGCTGATAGTCCGCGGTAGGCGAAGGAAAATTTGCCAATCCGAAGTGCGCTAGCAGCGCGCGAGGGAGGCTAAAATTTTTACCGAAGAGCCGCAGAGCCATTTGTGGGAGCCGTGACTATGCTGGGTTTGGGCATAGTCGTGGTGGACGCAGGACGTACCGAGGCATTATCGATTCGCCGCGTGGCGAATCGATTTTTGTGACAGGAGTCCCAAAATCTATCATAAGGGTGCGCGGTGGCGCGCCTATTTCAAACTTTAGAAACTTACACTACCTTGTAACCAGAATTTATTTACATCCTTATTATAAGTATTACCAGCAGCCATTTCATCTGCATCATAATAAGCATATTTAGCTAATAGTTGATAATGTTTACCAAACTTCTTAGTAATTAAGAAATCATATTCATTACCGTAATTGATACTGTTAGTAACACTTTGGAAGTTATGATAAACAAATGCCATTTTAATGCCCAGAGGTTTTGCACTCAATGTTGCATTGACATCACGTACACCGTCCTTTGGAGTGACTAAGAACACATCCGCCCAACCTTGAAATTTATGGTTGGTTCCAAAAGGCGTTTGGAAAGCTTGAGTGCCATTAGCACCTAACTCTTCTACCGCAGCTTTTGCAGTAAGCCCCATAAAACTTGCTCCGCCCATAAGGCTATAACGACCTAGCGTAAAACTACCTGGGTTATTAGCGTAACCCGTTTGAAAACCATATTCAGCTCTATAATGTAGTTTTATAGCTTTTGTAATTTTAGGGGAACCTGTAACTGCTAAACCATAAGTTTGAGCAGACTTCCCTGCTTGGCCTGCTTCATAATCAGAATACCAATAACCATAACCCGTTACACTAGCGATATCTTTGAATTTATAGTTAACGTTAGCAAAAGGTAATTGTACGGCATCATCTTGAGACCAAACATTTTGTACTTGACCAATATAACCCGCTTTTAAGGTTAAATTTTCTATCGATTTATTCGTGACAATTACACCATCATAGGTTTGTTCCATTTGACGCCAGCCGACATTACCAATAAAACGAGAATCATCAATAATAATACGTTGTCTACCCGCTTTGATTTCAGTATCAGGAATACCTTTATAGCTTACCCATAATTGGTTTAATTCACTGGTTTGTGGGTCAGCAACTACATCACGTGTTGGATCACCCTTCCAATTTGATTTAGGTGCGAAATAATCTTTTTGCATAGCTAGATTGCCTTCATATTCAGCATAACCCTGTAAACCATGAAATTCAGGGGTTAAATAACCTAGACGTAAACGTAAGGTATTGGCATGAGCTGTATCTTTACCATTATCAGCTACATCAGCTAACTCATAACGGTAACGTAAATCGACTTTAAATTGGCCGTATTTAGCATCGTCTTGGCCTAATTTAAAGGCATTCTCAATCGGTTTATCAAATTCATAAGCCGCTGCAGGCTGCATAACAAGAGCCATTAAAACAGCAGGTGCTAGAGCATTGGGGGTAATTTTCTTTATTTGCATATTTAAAATCCTAAATGGAAATTAAGGTGAGTTTAAGCCTCCCTCACCTTATATTGTTATATTGAGCTATGATTTTTCCGCATCAGCAATAATTTTTAGAGAACGTTTTAATGCATCATTAGCATGATCAGCTTTTGTTTGCAGTACATTCATATTGGCCTTTTCAAAAGCAACTCTTTCTTCTAATTCTTGTTCTGGAGAAAAGCGTAAAAAGAATGTAAAGAATGATGCGATAACAACCACAATACCAATCACAAAAAACACCTCATTCCAGTCCATTGCACCTTTGAATAAAAAACCAGCCGCTACAGCGCCTGCGTTTCCGCCAGCACCCACGATGCCTGAAACAGCACCTAGAGCCTTTTTATTAATAAACGGCACAACTGAGTACGTCGCTCCTTCAGACATTTGAGTAAATAGTGAAAATATAATTAAGGTCGGAATAGCCAAAAATAATACACTCATCTGAGAAAACAGCATAAGTGCCAAGCCTTCACCCAACAGAACAATAAATAACCAATAAGAGCGACCTTTTAAACCCCATAAAGACGCACAGTTATCAGCAAATATCCCACCTAAAGTACGGGCAAATATATTCATTAAACCAAAACAAGCGGCAATCATCCCTGCGGTCACCATATCGACTTCAAAATAGTCAAAAAAGTAAAGCGCAGCAACGTTGTTGACTGTCAACTCAATACCAAAACATGCCCCATAAATAACAAAAAGCACCCAAACACGGTAATCTTTCATGGCATTAAAATAAGCGCCAGTGACTTCCTTTTTATGTGGAAGCAAACCTTTTTCACGTAATTCTTTATAATTCCCATCAGGCGCATCTTGCGTAATGAAAAAATAGGCAACACCGGTAAAGAAAATAACCGTCCCAACGACTACCATTGAGGCTCGCCATGCTTCCGCATCGGTAAAACCAAAGCCAATAACAAAAGCCGAGAACATTAACGGCATCACTAGCTGTGTTACCCCGCCGCCTAAATTACCCCATCCAGCACTCGTAGCATTTGCTTGGCCCACAACATTAGGCGCAAACATCACAGAGGTATGGTATTGAGTAATCACAAATGATGCACCGATAATACCGATTAATAACCTGAAAACCAAAAAGGTTTCAAAGTTATCAGCCAAACCAATACCTGCAACAGGAATGGCTCCAAAGATAAGTAAATAGGTATAGGCTAAGCGTGGACCGATTCGGTCACAAAGCCAGCCAACAAAAAACCGGGCAAAAACCGTTGCCGCAACTGAGGCAATAATCGTCCAACCCACCTGTTCTTTAGTCAGGTGCATTTCTTCACGAATAACCACCATCATTGGTGCAATACCAAACCAAGCAAAGAATGCAGAAAAGAAAGCAAACCATGTCATATGGAATGTTCTAATCTGCACCATACTCACCTTGAAGAAATCTCCCCAGAGGTTGGTGGCTTTATGTTGTAGTTCCAATGTTATATCTCCAATATATTTAAAAAAAATTTGTTGTTTCGGCTATCCATTTAAAACGGGATATATGATAGAAAAGAAAGAGCTTTAGCTATTCCTGAACCAGCAATAGTTAAACTATTACACTCCTGCATAATTCTGAAGATCCTTGTTCCGCTTTAATTCGTAGCCGTCGTTTCGGTTGTTACAAAAACGATAAAGTTTATTTCAGATGCCGAGGAAGCACTCAATTATTTACTGGTATTACGCATAGCCAATAAAGGCTTATTGGGGCGCAGGACTTTAGCCGTAAATATTCAGAGACCCCACCAAAAATTGATATTTCTGCTCCAAAACTATTCCAATCTATTGATAGTGCGTTTCGGGGCTGAAAAAATGGTGAAATTTCTAGGGGGTGTCTGAATAGTTACCTTTAGCCTGTTATTTTCTTTTATAAAAGCGCAGGTAAATCCCAGCGGTCCGTGTTGTTTTACATGGCATAAAGCTGACCGATGATAATAAGGGCATCCTTCATAGTGTCAACTCAAAGCAGAAGGCATAAACCATTTTTCATGTTTTTACATAACATCCGTTATTAATGAGCACCATGATGCTTCTCTTCTTGCTCGTTATTACTCGATTTACCGTGATAAAGAGACCTATCTTTTTTCCCTGTAACATTTAAAATCCCCCATGCTCCTCTATCTATGCGCGTCAAGGCATGGTCAACTAAGACATAATTTCCTGGATAATCGACTTGAAACTCAACTACTGTTGCACCACCGGCAGGAACTAGTGTTGTCTGTACATTTTCTAATGGATTACTTAACGCAGCTTCTGGGTAAGTTCGGTCAAATATTTCCCCAATCACATGAAAAGAAGATATTTTTGAAACACCTGCATTACCGATAAATAGTCGAATCTTATCGCCAACTTTTGCGTTCAATTGCCCTTTACCTACTAAAGCCCCCGTGCGGCCATTAAAGACAATATATTCGGGGCGCTCATCAATCATTTTTCGCGCGTCAAAAGCTTGATAACCTTTTTTACCAATACTACCATGCGTATAAAGCTCGCCTTGCATAACATAAAACTCATGATCTACTTTACTCAAGCCCTGCTTAGGTTCGACTAAGATCAAACCATACATGCCATTAGCAATGTGCGTTGCCGCATTGCCATTGGCGCAATGATAAACATATAGTCCAGGCGTGGTGGCTTTAAATGATAAGGTTTTCGTTTCTCCCGGCTCTGCACTAGTGACTGCTTTACCGCCGCCCGGCCCAGTTACTGCATGTAAATCTATTGCATGACTATGGCTACTAGATTTATCATTATGTAAATTAAGCTCAACTGTGTCGCCTGCACGTACTCTTAAAAAAGGCCCGGGGACCGTTTTATTAAATGTCCAATAATGATAAGAAATACCTGGGGCAATATCAGCAATCACCTCTTCTGTGTTTAAATTAATAGTCACTTTTTCAGACTGTTTTCTGCGTAAAGGCTTAGGCAAATCAAACGCTGAATGACTGATATCCTCAACTTTTTGATAATCAGCAGGATTAACGCTCATACGGTGTAAATAATGATCACCTGGACCAAAATTAGTCATCGCTTTTGAGGAGTGATGCTCATTATTCTCACTTGCAGAAAGGGGTAAAGCAATAAGAAGTGTTACTAAGGCAATAAGGGGCGGGCTCTTATGCGTTTTATTGTTTTTTATAGTTATTATTTTCATTCTTACTCTCTATTGAATTAGACGTTTGACTAACAGTAACTTGAAATTATCTAAGGAGTGATATTCATACGGGCGCTGGCCTTTAGCCTGCTTTTTTAACAGCAAGTGGACTTTAGTATGCTAGGTAAGAGGCAGGCTAAAGGCCTGCGCTCCATTGCAAGTTATTTTGTACTCGTTTCTAAGTGTCTTAAAGCAGTCATTTTTGCACCGACTTGTTCTCGCTGTTCATTACTTAAAGCAGCTTTGACCTGCGGTGAAAAATCCTCATCTTCACGGGTTAAATGCTCACGTTGTAGTTTTTCAAACTCAATGGCTAATACTTGTAAACGCTCAAAATCTTTTATAGATTCAGGCTGTTTTAATTGAGCCGCTAATAAACTCCAAGCTTTTTCAATTTCTTCATGATCCAGCATTAAGCGCTCTATCATGCCATCAAATAAAGCGGACTTCCCTATTAATAAAGGAAACAATGCCTGCTCTTCATCTTGATGATGTAAATGATTAGCGTGTTCATAATGACAGTAAGTATTTATGCATTGATTAGCATAAGCTTCATTCATACCTTTAGTTTTTAGATCAAAGACTAATTGTAATAATGGTTTTCCACGCTCTAAAAAATCTTCGTGATAAGCTTTTAAAGCGACTAAACCATCACTAAAATCTGTAACGGGGTCAGTATATTTAAACTGCATATTGGCAATCCTTTAAAATTAAAGTGTAGGTCGGGTTAGTTTATCAAGCGTAGCGTAGATAAAGTAACCCGACATTAGTACGGTACATTTGTCGGGTTAGTTTTTTGCTGCGCATAAGAAACTAACCCGACCTACAGACCTGCGCCCCATTGATTAAATGAAAGCTAACTTACAGACAATCAAAAACTCGGCCGCAAGCGACCGAGTTTGACAAAGCCATAGCTGATTTGATTTGAAAACCATTGGTTTTCAAGCTTTCCGACTAATGTGCCAGAGGCAAGCCTCCGAGCTTTGCTTCGCGGTTAACGTTGCTTAACAAATTTTGTTCTAACAATTTGATACGGTCTAAATAAATATCCTAGAGGAACGCTCCAAACATGCACTAAACGGCTAAAAGGAAACAAAAAGAATACACTCATGCCTAGAAACAAATGTAATTTATAAATAAAATTTACATTATCTAGCATAGCTGGATTTGGATTCAGTGCCAGTGTCGCTTGTATCCATTCTGCTAAAGCAATCATGGATGAAGCATCACTACCAAACGCATGGTAAATAGAAACAGGAATAGTAATCAAGCCTACACCTAGAGTGACTAATATCCAGTTTAGAATAAAAATATCCATAAAACGGCTATTAGCTCGAACGCGCGAATTATACATACGACGTTTCCAAAGAATCACACCGCCCATCATGCATAAAGAGCCAAAAGCAGCTCCCGCTGAAATGGCCACGACTTGGTGCATCATGTCTGATACACCCATAGCTAAAAACCAGCTATGTGGCGTAACTAAACCAGCAAAGTGACCCATAAACAAAGCTAATACACCGATATGAAATAGGATGCTGCCTTTGCGTAACTGTTCTTTTTCAAACAATTGGCTAGAATCAGCTTTCCAAGTGTATTGCTCACGATCAAAACGAATCAGACTACCCACAAAAAAAGTAGTCAGTGCGATATAGGGGTATACCCCGAATAATAAATTGCTTAAGTTCATAATAAGCTCCTAGGCTACTAATTCTTCTAAATGCCCATGCCGCTCCACTATTCTGAGTAGAGGCGCATATGGGCTCGCATGTTTTTCAAGATTATCGGAAATAATACCTACCGCTTGAGCTGTTTGCTGTAAGAATGCTTGCGCACTTTGCGCATCATCCATGGTAGAAACATATTCCAAAATAAGTGGCAAATAATCAGGTAACTCACCATCACCAATTTCAAAGCCCGTGGATTTATAGAGCTCAGCTAACTCAATTAAGGCAGGCCCACGATCCCGGTCTTGCTCATCAAATAAGTGGTAGGTTAGATACAATGAATTTTCCGCTGTCATATCAAACACATTGACATATTCCGCTTGAAATTGTGTTAGCGATAAGTCTGATGCCCGTTGTATAAAATCAGTCAATGATCCCCTATCTTCAACACTCAAATTAGGCAACTCATTGGCAGCTTCTGCTAACTCATGCCAATGCGCGACTAAATCTTTAGTCGGATACTCTAAAAGCACCGAAAGGACTTTGTAGACTTGGGTCATGCCTTTTCTCCATCAGAGCGTTTTGCTGCGGGGTGATAACGTACAAATTCCAAATTATCTTCCGTTTTCTTACGCTTATCTGGGAATAGAGATGCCTCAGGGCTAATGCTGCAACCATCATTACCAAAAGTGAAGCCATTCTGCCCTTGAAAAGTATGGAAATCTTCCTGACGCAACTCCTCGTGACTGGTTGGAATTACAAAGCGGTCTTCGTAATTGGCAATTGCCATATAACGATACATATCACGCACTTGCTCTTCGTTTAAGCCTACCTCTTCTAATACGGCTAAATCAGTTTTATTTTCCACATTTAAGGAACGATAAAAACTACGCATCGCAATCATACGTTTAAGGGCAAGAACAATCGGCTCTTCTTTGCCCGCTGTTAGCATATTGGCTAAATACTGGATAGGTAAACGTAAACTTTCAATTTTAGGAATCGCACCATCAGGCGAAAGTTCAATATTACCTTGATCAATTTGTGACTGTACTGGTGATAAAGGCGGTACATACCAAACCATAGGCATAGTTCGGTACTCAGGATGTAATGGGAATGCTACCTTCCAATCAACAATTAATTTATAAATTGGTGATTGGCGCGCCGCTTCCATCCAAGACTCAGGAATACCATCTTCTTTCGCTTGTTTAATGACTTCAGGATCATTTGGATCAAGAAACATGTCTAATTGCGCTTGATATACATCTTGATCATTCTCAACAGATGCCAATTCTTCGATACGATCCGCATCATAAAGCATGATGCCGTTATAACGAATACGCCCTACACAAGATTCAGAACACACGGTTGGTAAACCAGATTCAACACGTGGGTAACAACCCGTACATTTTTCTGCTTTACCTGATTCCCAGTTATAAAACATTTTTTTGTATGGGCAAGCACTAATACACATGCGCCAGCTACGGCATTTGTCTTGATCGACTAAAACAATACCGTCTTCTTCACGCTTATATAAAGAACCTGATGGACAAGCCGCAACACAGGCAGGATTGACACAGTGATTACACATTCGCGGCAGATACATATGGAAAGTTTGCTCAAATTCAGCATAGACTTGTTTTTCCATATCTTTAAAATTCGCATCTTCACCGCGCATTTTAAATTTACCACCTAAATCATCTTCCCAGTTTGGGCCCCATTCAATTTTCTCCATCCGTCGTCCATCAATTAATGATCGCGGACGTGCCGTTGGCGTTGCTTCCAGTAACGAGCTATTTTGTAGCACCGCATAATCATAAGTAAACGGCTCATAATAATCATCAATCGTCGGCATATTAGGGTTCATGAAAATATTTTTCAGAACATTACGGCGATTACCTGACTTTAATTGCAGCTTACCTTTAACCAGTTCCCAGCCACCATTCCATTGTTCTTGGTCTTCCCAGTTTTTAGGATAGCCTACACCAGGTTTTGACTCTACATTATTAAACCAGGCATACTCCACCCCTTTACGGTTAGTCCATACATTTTTACAGGTTACTGAACAAGTATGACAACCAATACATTTATCTAAATTAAAGACCAGTGAAAAATTAGCTCTGACTTTCATATTATTTCTCCGACTCGTCTGTACAAGTATAAGCCGCTTGAGGAATGCCCTCTGGATTCAGTGCTTTTTCTTGAGTTTCTGTTAATGGCTCTTCTAACCACTTGATATCTTGATCTTCTACTTTATGTAAAATCACATATTCATCACGTTGCGAGCCAATAGTTCCGTAATAGTTAAAACCATAACTTAACTGGGCATAACCACCAATCATATGCGTTGGCTTAACAGTAATACGCGTTACGCTGTTTAAAATACCGCCACGTTTACCTGTAGTATTAGACCCAGGAACATTAACGTTTTTCTCTTGTGCGTGATACATCATCGCCATGCCATCAGGAATACGCTGACTGACAACAGCACGCGCCATCGTTGCACCATTAATATTCAATGCTTCTACCCAGTCATTATCGTCAATACCGGCTTTTTCCGCATCAGTTTCTGAAATCCAAACATGTGGCCCGCCACGAGATAAAGTCAACATACGCTGGTTATCTTGATAAGTACTATGGATTCCCCATTTACTATGCGGTGTAATCCAGTTCAATTTCAAATGCGGTTTATCACCTATTTTTTCCATCATTTCTTTAGTAGATAACATATCTACCGCAGGTTTATAAGTACAGAAACCTTCTCCGAAATCACGCATCCACTGATGATCTTGATAGAATTGTGCGCGTCCCGTTAAAGTACGGAAAGGAATGCGCTCATGGATATTGGTATAGCAAGCGTTATAACTGACTTTTTCCGACTCAATACCACTCCATGTTGGCGCAGTAATAATCTTACGTGGTTGTGCTTTAATATCCCGGAAGGTGATTTTTTCATCTTCCCGTGATATCGCTAAATGCGTATGGTCTACGCCCGTTTTACCACTTAATGCTTTCCATGACCTAACTGCGACTTCACCATTAGTTTCTGGTGCTAACGCTAAAATCGCTTCACAAACACTAATATCATCTTCTAAAGATGGCATACCAAAAGATACACCTTCATCTTTAATCGTGTAGTTAATCTCTTTTAGGTGCTCATATTCTTTTTTAGTATCCCAATCAATACCTTTAATATTATTACCTTGTTTAGGCAATAAAGGCCCAAGCGCAGTATATTTTTTATAGGTATCGGCGAAATCACGTTTCACAACTTTTAATAAAGGTAATGTTTTACCAGGAATAGGCTCACATTCACCTCGTTTCCAATCCTTAACATCCATCGCTTGTGCTAATTCTGCTGGCGTATCATGCAAAATAGGTAATGCCACGACATCTTTTTGTGATCCTAAATGTTTTTCCGCTAAAACAGAAAAGCTTTTAGAGATGGTTTTAAAAATTTGCCAATCAGAACGCGATTCCCAACCCGGATCAACTGCTTGTGTTAGCGGGTGAATAAACGGATGCATATCGGTAGTATTCAAATCATTTTTTTCATACCATGTGGCTGTTGGTAGAACGATATCCGAAAATGCTCCAGTAGAATTAAGACGGAAATTAATATCCACCATTAAATCTAACTTCGCAATTGGTGCATCTTTATGCCATTTAATTTCTTGGCCTTCCGCTTCAGGAAGTACATCTTGCATCACACCATTTTGTGCACCCAATAAATGTTTAAGGAAATATTCATGCCCTTTTGCACTACAACCAATTAAGTTTGCGCGCCAAACAAATAAATTACGTGGATGATTCTCTGGTGCATCAATATCCTCAGCCGCAAATTTAATATCGCCAGATTTTAATTGCTTAACAATATAATCTGAAATACCTTGATCATCTTTAGCGCCATCCGCTTCAGCATCCCTAACAATGTCCATAGGATTTTTATTAAAATGTGGTGCTGATGGCAGCCAACCCAAGCGCTGTGAAACGACATTATAATCAGCCAAATTATGGCCTTTATAATTACCTTGTGCAGAGCTAGCTAACATGGCATCTGCATCTAATTTTTCATAACGCCATTGATCAGTATGAAAGTAAAAATACGTTGTACCATTCATGTGACGCGGTGGTTTTTGCCAATCTAAAGCAAAAGCAATAGGCGCCCAACCGGCTTGTGGACGTAATTTTTCCTGCCCAACATAGTGAGCCCAACCACCGCCACTTTGGCCAACACACCCACACATATGTAGTAAGTTCATGATCGCACGGTAGTTCATATCATTGTGATACCAATGATTTAAACCAGCCCCTAATATAACCATTGATTTACCCATGGTTTTAGAAGCATTGTAAGCAAATTCACGCCCGGTACGAATAATATCCGCTTGCTTTACACCCGTGATTTTTTCAGCCCATGCTGGTGTATTTGGAATACTTGCATCATCATAACCAGTAGCTGCTTCACCACCTAAACCACGATCAATACCATATTGTGCAAGTTGCAAGTCAAAAACCGTTGCGACTTTTACTTTCTTACCATTAATTTCTAATGTTTTAACCGGCACATTACGATGCATACCTAAATCTTTTCCTGAATCAAAATCAGGAAAAAGTACATCAACCACATCTTCTTTATCAAAAATTAAACTTAAACGAGGCTTGGTATTTCTTCTACCTTTCTTAGAAACTAAATTCCATTTACCTTCTTCACCCCAACGAAAACCGATTGAGCCATTAGGTGCATAGACATCGCCGGTTTTCTCATCAATAACGACAGTTTTCCAGTCAGGATTATTATCTTCCCCTAATGAATTATCTAAATCAGAAGCCCGAACAAATCGCCCACTCACATAACTGCCTTCATGCTCATTTAAAATAACCAGCATAGGTAAATCAGTATAAGTCCGTGAATACTCCTCAAAGTAAGGGTCTTGGTTATCAACATGAAATTCTTTTAGAGCCACATGACCCATTGCTAAGAATACTGCGGCATCTGTTCCTTGTTTTGCCGGCATCCATAAATCAGCAAATTTTACATTTTCTGCATAATCAGGTGATAAAACAACAACTTTAGCCCCTTTGTAACGTACTTCCGAATAGAAATGCGCATCAGGCGTTCTTGTCATGGGTAAATTAGCACCCGCAACAACTAAGTAAGTTGAATTAAACCAATCTGCTGATTCAGGTACATCGGTTTGCTCACCCCAGGTTTGCGGTGAAGCTGGTGGTAAATCACAATACCAATCATAAAAAGATAAACATGCACCACCAATTAATGATAGATAACGACTACCTGCCGCATAACTAATCATCGACATGGCAGGAATAGGAGAGAAACCAGCAATCCGATCAGGGCCATGGGCTTTTGCAGTATACACATTGGAAGCCGCAATAATTTCTGATACTTCTTCCCAATCGACACGAACAAAGCCACCTAAGCCACGGACAGCTGTGTATTTCTCACGTTTTTTTGGGTCTTCTTGAATAGCGCCCCATGCTTCAACAGGGTCTTTGCCTGTTGCGCGTTCATCTCTATATAAAGACACTAAACGCTCACGTATTAAAGGATATTTAACCCGTAATGGGCTGTATAAATACCATGAAAAACTTGCACCACGCGGACAACCACGCGGCTCATGATTCGGCATATCTGGGCGGGTACGTGGATAATCTGTTGCTTGCATTTCAAAGGCAACCAGACCATTTTTAACATGAATATTCCACGAACAACTACCGGTACAGTTAACGCCATGCGTAGAACGCACGACTTTATCAAAACGCCAGCGATTACGATAACCATCTTCCCACTGACGGTCTTCATTAGTGACCACTCCATGATCACCCGAAAATTTACTTTGAACTTTTTTGAAAAAGTTAAGACGGTCTAAAAAATGACTCATCGTTTTTTTCTCCTGTTAATTTGATAGTACTGGTGCTCTGGCTTTATAGCCTGCAATTATTAAAAAGCAGGCCAAAGCCAGCGCCCTGTTTATTTATGGGTTATAAAACTCGCCATCTTTACGCAAGTAAAACCACCAATTAATCATAATGCAGATAATATAAAAGGCTGCAAAACCATAAAGCGCAACTTCTGGTGTAGTCGCTTTAATTTGCTCGCCAAAAACTTTAGGAATATAAAAAGCACCATAAGCTGCAACCGCTGAAGTCCAGCCTAAAACAGGCCCCGCCTGTTCTTTAGGGAAAATCATCGCAATGGAGCGAAATGTTGAACCGTTACCGATACCAGTCGCAGCAAATAAAACAAGAAATAAAAGAAAGAACTCTACAAAATAATCTTCTGGAGTCGCTGAGTTGTAAGCTGCTTTCATGTAGTACGCAACACCGCCCGCACTAAGAACCATAATAAAAGACACGATATGCGTGACCCACGCACCACCAAACTTATCAGCAATCATACCGCCAACTGGACGAATCAAAGCACCTATAAAAGGCCCCATCCACGCATACATTAATGCACTTGGACCGTTTGGATTAGCCATATCATGATTCATCACGCCATCAACTAGAATGTGCTGATAACCAAAAATCACCTTAATCGCCAAAGGAAAGCAAGCTGCAAAACCAATAAAGGAACCAAAGGTCATGGTATAAATAATACTCATCACCCAAGTATGCTTATTATCAAAAATCTTATATTGACGCTCTAAGCTTTGGCCAATTTGCCCTGGAATTATTTTTAACAAAGAGACTGTTAAAGCAATAACAATAAATAAAGCAATTTCTTTCGGTACATTAAAGCCTGAACCACTCACTGCTTCAGGTAACATCAGCCATAAACCAAAAATTGCTGAGATAAAACTAATCGCTAACATTCCTGTCATCATCGACATGCTAGTGACTGGATTACCAATATTAGGTGAAACTTGCTCAGTACGAATATTATTCATGCCGAACCAACCTAAAAAGGCTAGCGGCACTAAAAACAATAACCAAATAAAACCTGCATTCTGTATATAGGTTTCTGTACCAGCTGGAATTTTTCCGACCAAAGTACCTGATGTTGCAATCAAGGTCATCGGGTCGCCGCCTAACGCGCCAAACATGCCGACTGTCATTGATAAAGGAATCAGCATTTGCATAGTGGTAACACCAAAGTTACCTAAACCTGCATTTAAACCCAGTGCTAAACCTTGTACTTTTTTCGGAAAGAAAAAGCTGATATTAGACATTGATGAAGCAAAATTACCACCACCAAAACCGGATAATAAAGCTAAAACTTGAAACACCCAAAAAGGTGTATTTTGATCTTGTAACGCAATGCCAGTACCTAATGCCGGTAGCATTAATAATGCAGTGGTAAAAAAGATAGTGTTACGTCCGCCACATAGGCGAATAAAAAAACTACTGGGTATCCTTAATGTTGCTCCCGTTAACCCTGCGATTGCCATCAAAGTAAATAATTGCGACTTCTCAAAGGGAAAACCTAAATTAAGCATTTGTACCGTGATAATCCCCCAGTATAACCAAACCGCAAATCCGCATAACAGGCTAGGAATCGAAATCCATAAATTCCGGTTAGCAATTTTTTTTCCTTCAGACTCCCAAAACTCAGGATCTTCTACATCCCACTTTTCAATATCAGCCATGGTGATTACCTCACAAATTATAAAATTATAAAATTATCTTGTAAAGTTTACGCTTTAATTCCCAATAAATCAGTTTATTAATTGGGCGAAACAATACTGCAACATACTGATATGCAAAATAATAACCAAGTATTTTACTTGGTATTATTTAATCAATATCTACGTTCCTTTATATAGGTTTAATTTATAAGGTTTTTTTATTGGGTACATAAAATCCCTTAAAACGAAGCCTTTTTAAATTTACTAAATAAAATATGAGAGGCATATTTTTATGCTACAACTGAAGCAATTATTTTTTGTAATCAAGCAATGTGCCCCGCACTTACTGCCCCTGAATTATATTAAGCGCTAAAAATAACCCTGCTAATCCCTGCTTTATATTCCATCATTATGGACTCCCCCTATTTGCCCTCCTCAACGCTTAGCACCTGAGAGTTTACGCCCCCCCTTTGCCAATGGTAAAATGAATTTCACTCACCACACTATATAAGTAGCATGTCTGTGGATTCAAAACTATCCCCCCTATTTTCCGAGGCGTCACCTGCAAGGTTACGCGAAATCCCTTATAACTATACTTCGTTTTCTGACCGAGAAATCGTTATTCGTTTATTGGGCGAACCTAATTGGCGCACCTTAAATGAACTACGCGATGAGCGGGTTACTGGGCGTTCCGCACAAATGCTGTTCGAAGTGCTCGGCGATATTTGGGCAGTACAGCGTAATCCATACCTCGAAGATGACTTACTCAATAATCGTAAACGCCGTAACTCCTTACTGGATGCACTACGTCATCGATTAAAGCAAATGGAAAAGCGTCATGCCGAATATGCTGACGAACATCCAAAGCGTGGAAAACGCGTTGCACAATTGATTAGCTCTGCGCATCAAGCAATAGATAGTTTTGAAGAACATTTCAAAACCAGCTATAAAATGCGCCGCAAAGCAGAAGCTTTACTATCTAAGCATACGCGCAAAGATAATATTTGCTTTGATGGTTTTGCTCGCGTTTCTCATGTTACTGATGCTACTGACTGGCGTGTTGAATACCCATTTGTCGTGTTATACCCACGTACGGAAAAAGAAATTGGCCAATTGGTTAGTGACTGTATCAAGCTAGGTTTAACCATTATTCCGCGTGGTGGAGGTACAGGCTATACCGGTGGTGCCGTACCATTAACACCCTTTTCTGCCGTCATTAACACTGAAAAGCTATTAACAATGGGCGCAGTCGAACATGACTCTGTTCTGCCCGGCGTAACACAAACCTATGCCACACTACACACCGGTGCCGGTGTTGTCACGCGTCGCGCAATGGATCTTGCCGATAGTGCTGGGTTAGTCTTTGCCTGCGACCCAACGTCTGCTGATGCTTCTTGCATAGGCGGTAACGTAGCTATGAATGCCGGCGGTAAAAAAGCCGTATTGTGGGGAACTGCACTAGATAATCTTTTATCTTGGCGCATGGTTACGCCTGATGGTAATTGGCTGGAAGTTGAACGCTTTAATCACAACCTTGGTAAAATTCATGACCAAGATGAAGTTAACTTCATCCTCAGGCGTTTTGATATCAGTGGTAAAAAACTATTATCTGAAGAACCGTTAAATCTGCCTGGCAGTTTGTTTCGTAAAGGCGAATTAGGGAAAGACGTTACCGATAAATTCCTCGGCGGTTTACCCGGTATACAAAAAGAAGGTTGCGATGGCATTATTACCTCTGCAACTTGGATCTTACACAAAATGCCACCACAGGCTCGCACCTTCTGTCTAGAGTTTTACGGACAAGTCCGCGAAGCCGTACCTGCTATCGTTGAAATTCGTGATTATTTAGCCACCTTACCTAAAGATGGCAATCAGCGCGTTATGCTTGCTGGCCTTGAGCATCTTGATGAAAGGTACCTTAAAGCAGTTGGCTATGCCAGTAAAGCAAAGCACCTTGGTCGCCCCAAAATGGCCTTATTTGGTGATATTGTTGGTGACGATGAAAAACAAGTTGCTTTAGCCGTTTCTGAAATTGTACGTCTCTGTAATGCCCGTGGTGCAGAAGGTTTTATCGCTGTTAGCCCCGAAGCTCGCAAAACCTTTTGGCTAGATCGTGCCCGAACAGCCGCAATCGCCAAGCACACTAATGCCTTCAAAATTAATGAAGATGTGGTTATTCCCTTGCCGCGTATGGGTGATTACTGCGATGGCATCGAACGCATTAATATTGAATTATCCATGCGTAATAAACTACGTATGTGTGAAGCAGTCAGCCAATTTTTACAAGGCGAGTTACCTTTACGTAACTACGAAGATGATATCGACAAGGCTGAACTTATCGGTGATCGACGCGAATTAGCACTCAAAGAAGTTGAAAAAGTTAGCGAACGCTGGCAATGGCTGTATGACAATCTTGATTTACCATTAGCACAAGCTGAAACAGAATTTGAGCAATATGACATCAAGGCTAGCGAACTCACAAATCGCACAGAACAACCCACCCTATTCCACCGCTTACAAGATCATTCAATTCGCGTATCTTGGAAACAGGAATTATTAGCTGTATTAAAAGAAATTTTTGAAGGCAATAATTTTACCCTGATCATAGATCGGATCAACATGACGCATAAAGATGTGTTACGTGGCCGAGTCTTTGTTGCTCTGCATATGCATGCTGGCGATGGTAATGTACATACCAACATACCGGTCAACTCCGATCATTATGAAATGCTGCAAGAAGCTAACGCAGCAGTTGTGCGCATTATGGATTTGGCGCGCTCCTTGAATGGCGTTATCTCAGGAGAGCATGGTATTGGTATTACAAAATACGAATTCCTAAGCCAAGAAGAGCTGGCCAGCTTCCACGAATACAAGCAACAAGTTGACCCTGAAGGACGCTTTAATAAAGGCAAGTTAATGCCAGGCGCAGACTTACGCGCAGCTTACACAACCTCATTTAGTTTAATGGGCTATGAATCAATTATCATGCAACAAAGTGAAATTGGTGCTATCTCTGATTCTATTAAAGACTGCCTACGTTGCGGCAAGTGTAAACCCGTCTGCTCCACGCATGTACCGAGTGCTAATTTATTGTATTCACCACGCAATAAAATTCTAGCGACTTCCTTGTTAATTGAAGCATTTTTATACGAAGAACAAACGCGTCGCGGAATTTCCATTACCCATTGGAAAGAATTTGAAGACGTTGGCGATCATTGTACGATTTGTCACAAGTGTGAAAGCCCGTGTCCTGTCGATATTGATTTCGGCGACGTATCAATGAATATGCGTAACTTATTACGCAAAATGGGCAAACAAAGCTTTAATCCCGTAAAAACGCTAGCGATTGCCTTTTTATCGACCGATCGGCCGAGTAGCGTTAAAATCATGCGTAAATTGCTGATTGAATGGTCTTATAAAGCCCAGCGCATAGGTAATTTCTTTCTTCGCCCTTGGGGTAAAGACCAGCTTAAACAGCCGCCTTCTTCAACTGGCAAACCCGCCATGAAAGAGTATGTGGTTCATTTTACCAACCGAAAAATGCCAGGTAAATTACCTAGCAAGACTGCAAGAGCACTCTTGGGCATTGAAAGTAATGAAATCGTACCAATTATTCGTGATCCGCAAAAAACGCGCACGGACTCCGAAGCGGTATTTTATTTTCCTGGCTGTGGTTCTGAACGTTTATTTTCGCAGGTGGGCTTAGCTACACAAGCGATGCTTTATGAAATCGGCGTACAAACGGTATTACCCCCGGGTTATTTATGCTGTGGATTCCCACAACGAGCAGCCGGTGAATTCGATAAAGCACAGCAAATTACCACGGATAACCGCGTGCTATTTCATCGCGTGGCTAATACCTTAAATTATTTGGACATCAAAACAGTGGTTGTCAGTTGTGGTACTTGTCTGGATCAATTGCAAGATTACGAATTTGACAAAATCTTCCCAGGCTGTCGCATGATAGATATTCATGAATATCTATTGGAAAAAGGAGTCAAACTGGAAGGGCTCAATGGTCAGCAATATCTCTATCATGACCCTTGTCATACTCCTTTAAAACAGCAAGATCCGATGAAAACGGTTAATGGCCTGATGGGCACAACCATCAATAAATCAGATCGCTGCTGCGGTGAGTCGGGAACATTAGCCGTAGGTCGGCCTGATATTTCCACGCAAGTACGTCAGCGAAAATCTGAAGAACTACATAATGACACTGCTAAATTACGCACAGAAGGTAACGCAGCTCCCGTTAAAATACTAACAACTTGCCCTTCATGTGTACAAGGATTGCAGCGTTTTAAAGGTGATGTAGACGATTTAGAGGCGGATTATATTGTGGTAGAAATTGCTCAAAAAGTATTGGGCAAGGATTGGATGAAAAACTATATTAAACAGGCTGGAAAAGGCGGAATTGAGCGGGTGTTGGTATAATAAATAGCCAATAAGGAATATGAATCAAATAACTTCGATACTCTTAAAGCATCGACTACTAACTTAACTTTCTGTAGGGCGTGGCTTCAGCCCGCCTTTAACTCCACTGTGAGCATTAGCGGACTGGAAGCCTCGCCCTACAAATTAATAGCCGCTGATGCGCCTCCTACATCAGCCCCCCCCCCTTATAAAGTGTTCATCCATAAATTATGGCAAGTAAATTACGTGAGAACGGCTATTTTTATATCACTACACATTAAATAAACGTCTAAAATTCTCATTTGACTGCTGAGATACCGTATCAAAACTAGTCTCACGTAAATCCGCAACATATTGCGCGACATGCTGAACATAAATCGGATAATTAGATTTACCACGGAAAGGTGAAGGCGCTAAATAAGGCGAATCTGTTTCAATTAAATAACGATCTGCTGGTACTTTTTTAGCTACATCCTGAATAGCTTTAGCGTTCTTAAAAGTAACAATTCCTGAAAAAGAAATATAAAAATTCAAATCCATCGCCTGCTGTGCGAAATCCCAATCTTCGGTAAAGCAATGAATAACACCGCCCACCTGATCAGCCCCATTTTCCTTTAACATACGTAAAGTATCATCCCGCGCTTCACGCGTATGGATAATCAGTGGTTTTTTAGTCGCTTTGGATGCCTCTATATGGTTAATAAAGCGTTCATGCTGCCACGTTAAATCACCTTCACTACGGAAATAATCTAAACCTGTTTCACCAATCGCCACAACTCGCGGGTTATCAGCTAAAGCAATCAATTCATCTGACGTTGGGTCTTGCCCTTCATCAACGTTGGGATGCACTCCGACGGATAAAGAAATATTCGGATAAGGTGCAACTAAATCACACATAGCCGGATACGCTTCTAAATCAATACTAATGCACAGCATATGCTCAATTTTTTGTTTATCAGCTTCCGCCATAAAGCAAGAAAAATCATTTTGGTAAGGACTTAAATCAAGTTTATCGAGGTGACAATGTGAATCTATTAGCATAGGTAGGCAGTAAATTTAGAAAGTGGCTTAAATTGCTAACTATTGTAAATTAAATAGCTCCCAAGGAAATAGTTTTGCAATAAAAACTCTCTACTTAATTAGCAGAATAATCTTAATCACTAGCTAAACCAGTTAGGAGGTAATCATTCAAGGAGAAGTTATTGCTCATTCGGGTTTCCAATTTTAGAGTAAAAATGCAAAACCTCCTCTACAATTGCAAACCTTTTTTCTTTAATTTGCATATTTTAAACCCTCAGCTTTTCTATCGCTGGCAGCCTATTATGTAAAATACAAAGAAAAGCCTCTCGGTAAGCTTTGGAGTATGGACCGGGGGCTCCTTACTATCTTACGTCTTAAAGGGGTCACTTAAGAGAAATAACCCGTTTAGGGTTACTTGTAATGGACAGGAACTAAGCCTAAGTAGGATTACCTTATCCTAGAGAAGCACCAAAATAGATTTATTCAGGTGCTTTCGTTTTTAGAATTTGCTTACTTAATACTTTATATTGAGATTTTAGCTTTAAAATATGGATAAAAGCCGCTAAAAACCCTATAAAAATACCGGCAAATAACTCTATTGTTAGAGCTACAGCTAAAGGTAATTTAATACTCGTTATATAAAGATTAACATCTACTGAATGAAAATTAAGCAATGAGAAGACAAGTGCGATAACCGCAATTAGTGAAAAAAAAGCCAGCACTACAATCCGCATCATAAAATATCTCTCTCAAGCTAAGTGTTAGTCAGTTATTTTATATTTATGTCGAGTTTCATCAACTCTATCTCGTAATTCTTTACCCGGCTTAAAATGTGGAACATATTTTTCCGTTAAAGAAACTGCATCGCCTGTTTTAGGATTACGCCCCATTCTTGGCTTACGATGGTGCAGAGAGAAACTACCAAAACCACGCACTTCTATGCGTTCATTAGTTGCTAATGATTGGCTCATTTGCTCTAAAATACATTTAACAGCAAGCTCAACATCTTGCAAAGCTAGGTGTGGTTGTTTTTTAGATAATTGCTCGATTAATTCAGATTTTGTCACACTATGTCCTAAAATATTTAATTGATTTGTTAAGATCAATTCAATAAACCATACCCGAGTTAGATATTCATCTAAAACTCAGACACAAAAAAGGGGCTTAATCTTTTATAACTAAGCCCCCTTATTTAGATATTATTTATCCAATTGCTTGAATAAATCACCCATAGTTGGAGTACCAGCAGCAGCTTCTGAGTATTCTTTCATCACTGTTGCTTCTTCATCTGAATCTTTTGCTTTGATAGACAAAGAAATAGCTTTGTTTTTCTTATCAACGCCGATGAATTTAGCTTCAACTTCATCGCCTACAGAAAGCAATTTAGTTGCATCCTCAACGCGATCACGTTGAATTTCAGAAGCGCGCAAGTAACCTTCGATACCTTCCGCTAGAGTAATAACCGCACCTTTAGCATCAACTTCTTTAACAACACCTTTTACCATGCTGCCTTTTTCATTAAGTGCAATATAGTTTTGGAAAGGATCTTGCTCTAGTTGTTTAATACCTAAAGAGATACGTTCACGCTCAGCATCAACAGCTAAAATAACTGTTTCTACTTCATCACCTTTTTGGTAATCACGGATAGAATCTTCAGGTGTATCTGACCAAGAAATATCAGACATATGAACCAATCCATCAATATTGCCATCTAAGCCGATGAAAATACCGAAATCAGTGATTGATTTAATTTTACCTGAAATTTTATCGCCTTTGTTATGTGTAGCAGCAAACTCATCCCAAGGATTAGTACGACACTGCTTCATACCCAATGAAATACGACGTCTTTCTTCATCGATTTCAAGGACCATAACTTCAACTGGGTCACCTAATGCAACAACTTTAGATGGGTTAACATTTTTGTTAGTCCAATCCATTTCAGAAACGTGAACTAAACCTTCAACGCCTTCTTCAATTTCAATAAAGCAACCGTAATCAGTTAAGTTGTTAACTTTACCTGTTACACGTGTACCAGCTGGGTAGCGAGTGCCAATATCATGCCATGGATCTTCCGCCATTTGTTTCATACCTAATGAAACACGTGTCTTCTCTTTGTCAAACTTAAGAACTTTAACTTGGATTTCTTGACCGATTTCAACACACTCAGAAGGATGACGAACACGACGCCATGCCATATCTGTGATATGTAATAAACCATCGATACCACCTAAGTCGATGAATGCACCGTAGTCTGTTAAATTCTTAACAATACCTTTGATGACCGCACCGTCTTCCAATGTCTTAAGTAACTCATCTCTTTCTGCGCTGTATTCTTTTTCTACAACAGCACGACGAGACAATACAACATTGTTACGTTTTTGATCGATTTTAATAACTTTAAATTCAAGATCACGCCCTTCAAGGAACGTAGTATCTCTAATAGGACGAACATCAACTAATGAGCCAGGTAAGAAAGCACGTAGTGCACCAACAGCAACCGTGAAACCACCACGAACTTTACCATTAATACGACCAATAATTGTTTCTGCGCCTTCAAACGCTTTCTCGAGATCACCCCAAGCTTGGTGTTTCTTCGCTTTATCACGTGAAAGTAAAGTTGCACCTAATCCATCTTCGATTAAATCTAAAGCTACTTCAACCTCGTCGCCAATTGCAACTTCAAGATCACCTTCAGCATTCAAAAATTGCCATCTTGGAATGACGCCTTCTGATTTTAATCCCGCACTAACGATAACTTTGTCGTTATCGATATCTACGACTGTACCCGTTAGCATTGCGCCTGCGCGCATTACCGTTTGTTTTTCACTTTCTGCAAATAATTCAGCAAAGCTCTCGCTCATTGTATTTATGTCCCAGACTAGTATTTGTAATCCTAGTCTCTATCTCTGTAGTTAAAAAAATAGCTGTATGTCATCACACAACCACCAAAAGTATTACTTAATAGTCAAAGCCAAGACTTTATTTATAACTTCATCGATGCTTAAAGCAGATGAATCCAAATATAAAGCATCCTCGGCCATGGATAACGGAGCTGCTTTTCGTTCGCTATCGCGACGATCACGCAACTCTATCTCTCGAGTAATCTGATCAAGATTAGCATCAATTCCTTTTTCTTTCAACTGTTTAAATCGTCTTTTTCCTCTTTCTTCAGCGCTAGCAGTTAAAAACACTTTAAAAGGTGCCTCAGAAAAAACCACAGTTCCCATGTCACGACCATCAGCAACTAAACCAGGCAGCTGACGAAAATCTTTTTGTTTTTGCAATAAAACTGCCCGCACCTCAGGATAGGCTGCAATGATTGAAGCTGCTGCACCTGTTTCTTCTGTAGGCAACCTATGAGTAATATCGACGCCGCCCAACTTCACAGTTAAGGAATCATTGCACTCAAATGCTAACTGAATTTCTCGTGCTATTTGCGCAATGGCTACCTCGTCAGTTAAATCCACTTGCTTATCCAAAACCGATATAGCCAATGAGCGATAAATCGAACCACTATCTAAATAATTCCAGCCTAGTTTTTTGGCAACTGCACGACTTACTGTGCCTTTACCTGCGCCACTAGGCCCATCAATGGTTAAAACAGGAATGGTCATTATTTTTCCTCACTGCTAATATTTAGCCCAAGTTGACTTGCTAAGGCAACAAAGCCTGGAAACGAAGTATTTACATTGGCACAATCATCAATAAGGATAGTATCAGTTGCACGCAATCCGGCGATCGCAAATGACATAGCAATACGATGATCATGATGGGAAACCACTTTTCCACCGCCTATTGCACCACCTTGAATAATCATGCCATCTTCAGTAGGTTGCGCATTGACGCCTAAGGTTTGCAAACCATCTGCCATCACCTGAATACGATCACTTTCTTTGACACGTAATTCTTTTGCGCCGGTCAAAACCGTTTTACCTTCTGCACAAGCTGCCGCGACAAATATCACAGGAAACTCATCAATTGCCAATGCTACCAATTCTTCAGGAATGGCAATCCCCTTAAGTTGCGCACTTTGCACTCGAATATCAGCCACTGGTTCGCCACCAATCGTGCGCTGATTACTTAATTCAATATTTGCACCCATTAGCTTCAGAATATCAATAACTCCAGTACGTGTTGGGTTTACACCGACATGCCTTAGCGTTAAATCTGAATCTGACGCAATAGAAGCTCCTACTAAAAAGAAAGCAGCAGAAGAAATATCACTAGGTACATCAATATCAGTCGCCGTTAATTTCCCTGACCTTGATACCGATGCTTGATTACCCTCTTGCTTAACAGGATAGTTAAAGCCCGTTAGCATTCTTTCCGTATGGTCGCGCGTGGGTGCAGGCTCAGTGACAGAGGTAACGCCATCCGCATATAAGCCTGCTAATAATAGACATGACTTAACTTGCGCACTGGCAATAGGCATATCGTAATGAATGCCATGTAATTCGGTTTGTCCACGTATCGTCAATGGAGCCCGCCCCTGATCAGCACTCTCAATCACTGCGCCCATTTGACTTAAAGGATCAATAACTCGTCTCATTGGACGACCTGATAAAGATTTATCACCCGTCAATACTGCGTTAAACTTTTGACCAGCTAACAAACCACATAACAAGCGCATCGAAGTGCCTGAATTACCCAAATATAAAGGCTCTTTAGGTGCTTGCAAACCACCTAGGCCAACACCATGAATAGTTACTTCACCATTCACAGGCCCTTCAATTTTAACGCCCATCGCTTGAAAAGAGCGTAAAGTCGCTAAGGCATCTTCACCCTCTAAAAAACCAGAAACATGAGTAACACCTTCAGCTAGAGAACCTAGCATAATAGAACGATGGGAAATGGATTTATCACCCGGCACACGCGCTTCACCGCGCAAATAACCGCCCGGTTGAACAGTAAAAGTAATCGATTGAGTCATAATTATTGGTATTGATCTAAAAAACGTTGGCGCGCATTTCTGGCGTATGTGAAAGTATCGTACAATTCTTGAGTTTTATTCTGTTCAAGCATCTGATTAATACCTTGCAATTCTGTACATAACTCTTGAATTAGCGGAATTATCTGCTCTTTATTGGCCATACAAATATCCAGCCACATGGTTGGGTCACTAGAAGCTATGCGGGTAAAATCTTTAAAACCGCCGGCAGCATATTTAAAAATATCTACCGTTTCATCTTTTTTACCCAATAAATCAACTAAAGAAAAAGCCAAAACATGAGGTAAATGACTGGTCGCAGCTAATACGGCATCATGCTGCTCTACACTCATTAGCGAAACATCACTACCAATAGTTTGCCAAAATTCTTGTGCTACAAATAAAAAATCAGGATCAGCTTGCTCAGCAGGCGTTAAAATCAAGCGTCTATTTTGGAATAGGTCATCTAAAGCTGCTTCTACACCGCTGTTTTCCGCACCTGCAATCGGATGCGCAGGAATAAAATTAGCTGGAATAACCCCAAATACATCTTGTAGTGCTGCAACGACATTACCTTTAGTACTGCCAGCATCCATATACAATGCTTTATCAGACCAATAAGGAGCCAATTGCTTAAATATAGCTGGCATCGCTCCCACAGGCGTAGCAATCACAATACAATCCGCACCTGCTACAGCCTCAGTCAAATCAAAACTATAGCCATCAATAACTTTTAATTCTTGCGCGCGTAAAAGATTTGCACTGTCTTGCTCACGACCATAAGCACTAATCTCTTTGCATAGATTATGCTTTCTTGCTGCCCGCGCAATAGAGCCACCAATCAGCCCCACACCAATAATGCAGAGTTTCTTAAACATCGGCTAAAACAGCTTTTAAAGCACGAATAAAAAATTCATTTTCAGCTTGAGTACCAATACTAATACGTAAATGATTCGGCATTTCATAATTAGCGACAGGACGAACAATCACTCCCTTATGCAATAGTGCTGTATTTATTGCACTCGCATCACGCTTTAAATCAACCGAGACAAAGTTACCTACTGATTCAACCCAAGACAAACCTAGATCAGCAAAAGCATCCGTTAATTGCTTCATTCCAGCATTATTAAGTGCTACTGTTTGTTGCAAATAATCAATATCACTTAATGCAACTTCTGCTGCCGCTAAGGCTAAAGCGTTATTATTAAAAGGTTGTCGTACGCGGTTAAGAATATCTGCCATTTCAGGACTAGATAAACTGTAGCCTATGCGTAAGCCTGCCAAACCATAGGCTTTAGAAAAGGTACGCGTAATCACTAGATTGGGATATTGTGCTAACCATGCAATTGAGCTGGGATAACCCTCTTTAGAAACATATTCAAAATAAGCTTCATCTAAAACTACAATAACCTGCTCAGGCACTGCCGCTAAAAACTCACTTAAAGCCTGCTCAGTCAGATAAGTTCCGGTAGGGTTATTCGGATTGGCAATAAAGATTAAGCGTGTTTTATCAGTAATTGCTGCAAGCATACCCAGCAAGTCATGGCCATAATTAATTGCCGGCACTACTTTAGCTGTTGCACCAGCCGATTGTGTCACTATAGGGTAAACAGCAAAAGCATGTTGCGAAAAAATCACTTCTGAATCTGTGGTCAAAAAGGCTCGCGCTAAAATTTCTAAAATTTCATTAGAGCCATTACCTAAAGTAATTTGCTCGCTTTTTAGTTTATATTTTTCCGACAAGGCGGCTTTTAATGCAAAAGCATTGCCATCAGGGTAACGTGATAATTCGGGAAAAATTTCCTGTATAGCGGCCAACACTTTTGCGCTAGGGCCTAAAGGGTTCTCATTAGAAGCCAGCTTAACAATTTCACTCAGCCCTAATTCACGTTGTAACTCAGAAACAGGCTTTCCACCTTGATAAGGAACTAGTTTTTGTACGCCAGAAGTGGCCAATGCACTGATGCTTTGCATATATTTATCGGTATTGTTTTGAAAAAAGGCGGATAAAAATCCGCTCTGACTATTAACTGCTATAAATGAGGCTATGAACTTAAAATGGGGCAACTTATAACTCGTAGGGCGGGCTTCAGTCCGCCATTGCTAAAAAAGCGGACTGAAGTCCGCCCTACAAATAGGGTAAACGTCCCATTTTAAATTTGTCGCCGCTTTAGCTATTACTGATTTGGAAATCAGCTAAAGCGTGTCACTCCTAATTATTTGTCCCGCCTTAAAATGGAATCCATAAATAAAGTAAAACTATAAAACAGCCTTAGGATAAGAACCTAAAACCTTGATCATAGTCACTCGAGATTGCAGGTCACTCAAAGCTAAAACCACATCTTTATCCGCTTGATGCCCATCAATATCTATAAAAAACAGATAATCCCATAAACCTTGACGTGAAGGACGAGACTCAATCTTGGTTAGGCCAATATTATGTTTAGCAAACGGCTCTAAAATACTATATAAAGCGCCGGAATGATTTTTGGTAGAGATCAATAATGAGGTTTTATCCTGCCCCGTAGAATTAGCCGTTAGCTTGCCGACAATAACAAAGCGCGTGGTATTATCTAGCTCATCTTCAATATTGCATTCTAGCAAGTTTACATTATAGATTTCAGCTGCCAATTCACCCGCAATCGCCGCAGCGCCTTCCTGTGATGACGCAATTCTGGCCGCTTCAGCATTACTACTGGCTTCCGTACAACGAACGCTCGGTAAGTTTTCTTCCAGCCATTTACGGCACTGGGCTAATGATTGTCTATGCGAAAAAACCTCAGTAATTTCATTTAAATTTTCAACATTAGATAACAGGTTATGATTAATTCTAATCGCAACTTCACCACAAACCTGTAATGGCGATATGACAAAGCGATCCAAAGTATGAGTCACCATACCTTCCGTAGAATTTTCAATAGGTACAACGCCGAACTGACAATGGCCGTTTTCTACCGACTCAAAAATTGCTTCAATCGTAGGCACTGGCTCAGCCTTCACCGCCTGACCAAAATGCTTAAACGCAGCTTGCTGAGTAAATGTACCTTCTGGCCCTAAATAAGCAACTTGCAAAGGTTTTTCTAAGGCTAAACAAGCCGACATTAACTCTCGAAAAAATCGTGCTGCCGTATCATCACTTAAAGGCCCAGGGTTTAGCTCTTGAATACGCCTAAGCACCAACGCTTCTCGATCAGGCCGATAAAAACAAGACTCTTCACCCGCGGCTATTTTAGTCTTAGCCACTTCTTCAGCTAAACTAGCGCGCTTATTAATTAGATGCAGTATTTCCTTATCAATAGCATCAATCTGATCTCTTAATTCAGAAAGGGGGGTTACGTTACTCATAGCTTCAATATAAAGTAATTTAGTGAGTTCGTTCAAATTCAGCCATAAACTGAACTAAAGCCTCCACGCCTGATTCAGGCATGGCATTATAAATACTCGCGCGCATTCCACCTAATAAGCGGTGTCCTTTTAACGCCAAAAAGCCCTGCTCTTGAGCGGCTTTAAGAAAAACAGACTCCAACCCCTTATCAGCAAGAATAAAAGGCACATTCATACGCGATCTATCAGCAATAGCAACAGGGTTACTGTACAAACTAGAGCGATCTATAGCCGCATATAAGCTTTGCGCTTTACGCAGATTGACCTGTTCAATACCGGCAACTCCACCTTGCGCTTTTAACCATTGCAAGACCAAGCCGACTAAATACCAACTATAAGTTGCCGGTGTATTGAGCATTGATTCGTGCTCAACTTGTTGCTGATAATTAAACACATCAGGCAAGGCAGATTGTGCTTTACCCAGCAAATCTTCTCGAACAATCACAATTGTTACGCCAGCAGGCCCCATATTTTTCTGAGAACCAGCATAAATCAAACCGAATTTACTGACATCAATCTGGCGCGATAAAATATTAGATGACATATCCGCAACTAAGGGCAAATCACCGATCTCAGGAACATTAGCAAACTCAAGACCATGAATTGTCTCATTCGGCGTGTAATGCAAATAAGCCGCTTGCTGATCTATATTCCATGTTGATAAGTCAGGTATCGCGGTAAAATTATTCGCTTCGGCACTGCCAGAAACAACAACATCACAGTAATTTTTAGCGGCTTTTAGCGCTTTACCCGACCATGCGCCTGTATTGACATAACAAGCTTTCGTTTTACTACCTAAGATATTAGCTGGAATAAATGAAAACTGCGCAGTAGCACCGCCCTGTAAAAACAATAACTTGTAATTATCAGGAATTGCCATTAACTCTCTTAAATTACGGTGTAGCGCTTCAGCAATACCCATAAATTCAGAACCACGATGACTCATTTCCATCACCGACATACCTGAACCTTGCCAATCGAGCATTTCAGCTTGCGCCTGCTTTAAAACAGACTCGGGCAACATTGAAGGCCCAGCACTGAAATTATAGATTTTACTCATTTTCAGACTCGCCTTCGTCAGAATCTAGGCTATCCAGCTGTTCATCGATGACTTTAGCTGCCTCGTTCATTTCTTGAGTTTCAGCATCAATTTGTAACTCGTCTAGTTCTTCATCAGATTCATCTTCAACTAAACCATCGATTTTATCAACACCGACTAATTTTTCAGTCGCATCTAAACGAATAACTTTAACACCTTGAGTATTACGCCCCACGATTGAGATTTCATTCACTCGGGTACGCACCAATACGCCACCATCAGTAATCAACATAATTTCATCATTATCTGAAACCAAAACAGCTCCAACTACCTCGCCATTTCGTTCAGATGTTTGCATCGCAATCATGCCCTGCCCGCCACGCTTATGACGTGTAAATTCTTCTAATTTAGTCCGCTTACCATAACCATTTTCAGTAACATTAAGCACTGTACCTTCTGAAGAAGTTATCATAGAGATAATCTTCTGCCCTTCACCAAGGCGCATACCACGAACACCCGTTGCCGTACGCCCCATTGAACGAACATCAGTTTCGCTAAAGCAGTTTGCTTTACCATTGCTACTAAATAACAAGATATTCTGCTCGCCATCAGTGACAGCCACGCCGACCAAACTATCGCCCTCACGTAAATCAATAGCAATTTTGCCGTTTGATCTTTGACGTTCAAATTCTTTTAATGGTGTCTTCTTAACGGTTCCCGCTTCCGTTGCCATAAAGATAAACTGCGATTCACTGTATTCGCGCACAGTCAGCATCGCACTGATTTGCTCATCTTTTTCTAATGGCAATAAATTAATAAACGGCTTACCGCGAGAAGCACGACTGGCAATCGGCAGCTGATAAACTTTTAACCAATACACTTTACCAGCTGAAGAAAAGCACAAAATCGTATCATGGGTATTAGCTACGACTAACTTTTCTACAAAATCTTCTTCTTTAGTCGCTGTCGCTGATTTACCGCGCCCACCTCGGCGTTGCGCTTGATAATCTTCAAGTCGCTGAGTTTTCACATAACCTTCATGCGACATAGTAACAACCACATCTTCTTCGGTAATAAAGTCCTCTTCAGATAAGCTTAGAAGGTCTCTAACAATCTCAGTACGACGCTCATCAGCATACTCTTCCTTAATGGCTTCCAATTCTTCACGAATCACCTCCATTAAACGGATGGCACTACCTAGAATTTCTAAGTAGCCATCAATTAACTCTAATAATTGCTTGTATTCGTTGACAATTTTTTCTTGCTCTAAGCCCGTCAAACGATGCAAGCGTAAATCTAAAATCGCCGAAGCTTGCGCTTCTGAAAGACGGTATTCAGAGCCATGTATACCAAAAACCAATTCTAAACCATCAGGTCTCGAACGACTTTCGTCTGCGTGCTCTAATAAAGCAGCAACTAAGCCCGCATCCCAAGACTTTGATAACAAGCCAACTTTAGCTTCTGCAGGATTTGCAGCCGCCTTAATTAAAGCAATCATCTCATCAATATTGGACATGGCCACAGCCAAACCTTCCAATACATGCGCACGTTCACGCGCTTTGCGTAACAAGTAAATAGTACGACGCGTAACCACTTCACGACGATGATTAACAAAGGCATGCAGGATTTCTTTTAAATTCATGCATTTTGGTCGACCATCTAAAATAGCAACCATATTAATACCAAACACAGTTTTCATCTGCGTTTGTTTATATAAATTATTCAAGACCACTTCAGGCACTTCGCCACGACGTAGCTCAATAACCATGCGCATACCGTCTTTATCAGACTCATCACGCAGGCCTGAAATACCTTCGATTTTAGCCTCTTTAACTAATTCAGCAATTTTCTCTAATAAGCGGGCTTTATTCACTTGGTAAGGCAATTCGGTAACAATAATAGCTTGCCTGCTGCCATCTCTAAAATCTTCTACATGACTACGTGCACGAATATGCGCGCGCCCTCGCCCCGTCATATAGGCATCATAAATACCAGAAACCCCATTAATAATCCCTGCTGTAGGGAAATCAGGTCCTGGAATATGTTCCATTAAATCTTTAAGGCTAACATCAGGGTTATCAATCAGTGCTAAACAAGCCCCAATAACTTCGCCTAAATTATGTGGCGGTATATTAGTTGCCATACCAACAGCAATACCAGAAGAGCCATTGACCAATAGTGCAGGCACTCTTGCCGGCAAAACAACAGGTTCTGACTCTGAATCATCATAGTTAGAGGCAAAATTGACTGTCTCTTTATCTAAGTCCGCCAACATTTCATGCGCAATTTTTGACATACGTACTTCGGTATAACGCATCGCAGCAGGTGAATCACCATCGACCGAACCAAAGTTACCTTGACCATCAACTAACATATAACGCAAAGAAAAAGGCTGCGCCATACGTACGATCGTATCGTAAACCGCAGTATCTCCATGCGGGTGGTATTTACCAATCACGTCCCCGACGACACGAGCAGATTTTTTATAGGGTTTATTCCAATCATTACCCAATACATTCATTGCATATAAAACGCGACGATGAACCGGCTTTAGGCCATCTCTAACATCAGGAAGTGCTCGCCCTACAATAACGCTCATCGCATAGTCTAGGTACGACTTCTGCATCTCGTCTTCGATAGTAACTACGGTAATTTCTTTAGCAAATTCTGACATTAGTCCATCTATATAATAAAGCTGATAAATCGGTTTATCGGCAAATGTTTCTTGAATAATCTAGCCTTTTACAACCGGATCGACCTAAATTACAACAACCGCTTATTATAGCAAATTAAGTCTCCTTAGGAGCTTAAAGTTAATAAAACTTCTTTCCAGATACCAACAACTCAAAAAACTGCCTTACATCTTCTTGAGCTTGCAATAACAAGGAGAAAAATTGCCTCTGATCTAAGCTAATTACCGACCTGCGTTCAAAAGGGATTGCTTCCCATAACTCGCCAACCGAATCTTGGTCGTACACCAGAGCCGTGCAAAAAATAGTCGCTATATGAAGTATTTGAGCATCTAATCGGTGTGCCAATGCCATTTCAGGTGTTAATTGAAAAGCAATTGCCTCATACAAAGAATCAGGCAACCCCCAAGACTTGACCAACTCCCCTCCGACGTCAGCAAAAGTAAAGCCAATCATTTCTTGCTCAATGACAGGTACTAGCTCTGCATTATAATCAGCCAGCTTAAGTACTTTTGAAGATAACTCTGGAAGCCTCTGATAGAGGACCAGAGAACCAATTTTATGCAATAAACCAGCTAAAAATAAGCGTTCTGCATGCAAAACCGAACTTTCCTTAGCCAGCAGTTTAGCAATCACAGCACACTGAACACTTTGCATCCAAAAATCAGTCATATCAACCAGATCGCTAGGTATATCATTAAAGACATCCACCACGGAAGTCGCTAAAACTAAGTTTTGTAAGTCCTTAATACCAACTATTGCAACGGCCCGACTAATCGTATCAATACGGGATTGAAAGCCATAAAAAGAACTATTGACCAACTTAAGCAAACGCATACTGAGAGCAGGATCTTTAGCAATGACCTGACCGACCTCAAGAGCTGCAAACCTTGGGTCACTAACCATTGTTTCTATTTGATGATAGATATCCGGTAAAGAAAACAAGGTAACACTACCCTGCACTAAAGATTCAGCGCTCAAAGTAACATTAGTATCAACCATTACTTTTCTTGTACAAACTTAAGACGTGCTTTACATATTTTTGCGTTTCGGGATAAGGTGGGATTTGGTTGTGATATTTTTTAACAGCATTTTCTCCAGCGTTATACGCAGCGATAGAAAGCTTTAAATTGTCATCAAATAAACCGATCAAATACTTTAGATAACGAGTGCCAGCAAAAATGTTTTGCTTGGGATCTTTGCGGTTTGTTGCACCATATTGAAGTGCCGTTGCAGGCATTAACTGCATCAAGCCCACTGCCCCAGCACTTGAAATGGCTTTCGCGTCATAAGCAGATTCTGCATGAATAACCGCATGTACTAACTTCGGATCTAGACCATGCTTTTTTGCAGCTGCAGCAATGATGGGCGTATATTTCTTTTTATTTTTTTGTAAATGCTTAAATGCGATCGCATAACCCTTAGGCTTACTACGAATAATTAGTTTATATTTTTTATGACTAGGCTCATCCGTGTAATAAACACTACCGTCAGCGGCAGTATATTTATAGACATCTGCTAATGCCGCAGGAATAACGAATAACAAACTCAAAAAAACAAGTAGAATTTTCATTGCTTAACTATCTGCTAAATAACCAGCGATATCTTCCTTGGAAAAGCCAATTTTCTTTGCCACGCGATGTGCATGACTGACGCGTGAGATTCCTGGAATTAACTTATGAGTTGGATCTTCATCAACAAACTCAACCTGTAAAGCCACGCCTTTACGCTCTGCAAGAAAATGATCGACTAACTGATGATTATGAGTAATGAGAACCGTATTATTACCTTTTTGATAAAAACCATTGAGTACATTCGCCGAAGTCTCCATTTTTTCTTCAAAGGTTGTCCCTTCTGATAACTCATCTAAGACAATCAGGCTCTTTTCCGTACTCGCTAAAAATATATCTTTAGTACGCTTTAATTCCGTACCAAAACGCCCTTCACCATCATCTAGCTGGCTAATTTCAGGTACTTGATAAAAAATCCTATCCGCAACCGTTACTGTTGCTTGCGTAGCAGGAACATAGCTACCAACCTGAGCCAGTAGTTGAATTTGCGTTAAGGTTTTGCAAAATGCAGTTTTACCACCACTATTCGGGCCAGTAATTAAAACTAATTTTTCATCATCAATAGAAAAATCATTCCCTACATAAGCAGCATCAGCTTTACTTAATACGGGGTTTTTCGCATTTTTCAAATTGATTTTATGATGCTCAGCTGCGACCAACTCAGGCAGAACCATAGGCTCAGCACTAGACTCCGCATATTGCACTAAGGACAACAGCTCATCGATTTGACCCAAAGCATCTAACACCTTAGCTACGTCATCTGATTTTCTATATTCCTCACGCAAAGGCTTAATACAACTATCTCGATCAAAACCACCAATCAGAGGAAAGTAAACCAAAGCCAGCGGCGCAAGAAAAATGGCAAACATTGGCGAAAAACTGATCAAGCCAATTGGCACAAATAAATTAACCAATATCAAAGCAGCAAACACAAGACCAATCAATAATGGCTTAAAAATATGCGGTTTAAAAATAATGGCGGGACTTAAGCTTTTTCTATCTATTTTGCTCTGTATACTTTTCTCAGTAATATAGGCAGGGCCCGACATTAAAGAGTAAGCTCGCGTTTTGGTAAAGGCTTTAATTTCATTCAGCAACACATCAAGATAAGTACTTTTGGGTTTATCAAGCGTCAATAGACCCGCAACAAAACCCAATATAAAGCGGGTTCCACGCCTATATTGCGTATAACCATAGCCCTCAATTTCTGCATCATCTCTAGCCGTTCCACCTGACCCTAAAAATTTAGCAAATAATAGCTGGTGAAAAGACTTTTCATCTTTTTTAGCATTCTCCACTAAACGCGCTAAAGTTGCTTTCAGTTCAGGATTTGCCTGTATTTCTTTAAGTGCTTCCTGCTTATCTACAATAGCCTGTAAATCATCTAAGGGTTGCGCTAAAGAACGATATAAAACCGCCTGACCAATCGTTGTTTGGGCATAATTGACCGTATCGAAAACACTATCAACCTCAATACTTTTAAATGCACCGGCATCCAGCACACCTTCGCCTGTTTTTGCTGGCTGGCTAATCCGAACTTCAGGCCACCGTTCATCCCACGCTTTTAAAATAGTCATATTATTTTTTCTTCTTCTTTTTATCTAATAGACCAAAGACAATAATGGCAGAAACCACTATCCCCGACATTATAATATTTTCCTGCGTAGCACCTAATAAATAAGCAGCTCCACATCCAATACCCATACCGACCCCGGTAAAAGCCAAGCTGCGCATTAAGCGACAAAAAGCACAATTATCAGGATCATAAGCACGCATAATTAGTTCGCCTTATTTTCTATTAAATCGACCATAAGCTGCACATTAGCTTCTGAGTCATTTAAACAAGGAATATAACGATACTGCTCGCCACCTGATTCAAGAAAAATTTCTTTATTAGTCATATTAATTTCCTCTAAAGTTTCTAAGCAATCAATTGCAAAGCCGGGGCAAATAATATCAATTTTTTTAAAGCCTTCCTCAGGCAGTGCCATTAAGCTCTCTATACAATAAGGCTGCAACCATTTCGCCTTACCAAAACGCGACTGAAACACGACGCGCCACTCATCATCTTTCAAGTTTAGCTTTTCAGCAATCAACTCAGCCGTTTTAAGGCATTGATAATAATAAGGATCGCCTTTTTTAGTTAAAATATCTGGTAGCCCATGAAAAGACATCAATAAAAGTTCACTAGCCGGCTGTTTCTGCCACGCTTGCTGAATGGAATCAGCAATTGAACTTATATATAAGGGGCGCTGATGGTAATCGCTAATAAAATGTAATTCAGGAATATAACGCCATTGCATTAATTCTGTCGCAATAGCATCAAACACACTGGCAGTCGTGGTTGATGAATATTGCGGATATAAAGGCACAATAGTGATTTGTTCACACTGCGCCTTTTTTAATTTACGCAACTGAGATATTAATGACGGGGCACCATAACTCATTGCCATTGAGACAATCGTGTGATGATTATCCTGATAGTGCGCGGCTACTTTATCAGTTAAATCTTGAGTCAAAAAAGTGAGGGGCGAACCTCTTTCAGTCCAAACTTCAGCATAAGCTGCTTTAGATTTACGCGGCCGAAAAGGCAATATAAAAAAATTTAAAATTACCCACCACAATGAGCGCGGTAAATTAACCACGCGTGGATCACTCAAAAATTCGCGCAAAAATCGTCTAACAGAGCGTACCGTTAAGTGCTTAGGTGACCCTAAATTAACAATTAAAATCCCACGCTTTTTTTGAGCCACAACAGCCATTCCTTATAAGCGATTAATTAAACTTAAAAATTCTGCACGGGTACTCATTTCTTTACGGAAAATGCCCGTCATAACTGATGTTGTCATCACTGAATTTTGCTTTTCAACACCACGCATCATCATGCACATATGCTTAGCTTCAATAACAACCGCAACGCCTTTAGCACCAATCGCTTCATCAACTGCATCAGCAATTTGCTTAGTCAATTTTTCTTGAATTTGTAAACGACGCGCATACATATCAACAATTCTTGCCAATTTAGATAAGCCTAAAACCTTACCTTGTGGCAAGTAAGCAATATGACATTTGCCGACAAAAGGCAATAAATGATGCTCACATAAAGAATAAAGCTCAATATCTTTTACAATCACCATATCTTCAGTATCTGCTTCAAAAATAGCGCCATTCAAAACCTCTTCCAAAGTTTTGTTATAGCCATTATTTAAGAACTCAAAAGCTTTAGCGGCTCTTTTAGGTGTATCAACTAAACCTTCACGCGTTACATCTTCGCCAATTGCTTCAATAATTTTGCTGAAATGTTCTTCCATCATTCGTCTCTAAAATAAAATAGTCGTTAAGTATACATCATCCTTGTACTAATTCTAATGCCTGTAAGACAACATTCTCATCTGCACCCGCCTTAGGCCCATAGGTACTTAGGTGTCTACGCCATGCTCTTGCCCCTTGAACACTATGAAATAAACCTAATATATGCCGCGTTATACTATGTAAGCGCACTCCAGCCGCCAATTGCTCTTGTATATAAGGCAATAAAGCGAAGACTACCTCTTCGCGTGTTTTAACGAGAGTGTCTTGCTGGTAAATCAGCCTATCCGCTTCCGCCAATAAGTAAGGATTATGATAAGCCTCTCGACCAATCATAACGCCATCTACGCCTTGCATTAACTGAATACTTTGCTCTAAGGAACTAATACCACCATTAATAATAATTTCTAAATGCGGAAAATCTTGTTTGATTTGCTGCACAACATCATAGCGCAAAGGGGGAACATCCCTATTTTGCTTAGGCGATAAGCCCGATAACCAAGCCTTACGCGCATGTATAATAAAAGTACGACAACCGCCATCAGCCACTTTACTAATAAAATTAACTAATTCCTCATAGGAATCTTTATCATCAATGCCTATACGCGATTTTACGGTAATGGGGATATTCACTGCTTGCTGCATGGCAACAATACATTCTGCGACTAACTCAGGCTCCGCCATTAAACAGGCACCAAAACGCCCACTTTGCACGCGATCACTCGGGCAACCAACATTTAAATTTACTTCATCATAGCCATAATCTTCAGCCATTTTGCTGCAAACCGCCAAATCTTGCACAGAACTCCCCCCTAACTGCAAAGCCAGAGGATGTTCTTGCGGGGAAAAACCTAAATGCCGTTGTACATCACCATTCAATAAAGCTCCAGTCGTCACCATCTCGGTATGTAAAACGGCGTGGCTTGACAGCAAGCGATGAAAGTAGCGGCAATGTCTATCTGACCAGTCGAGCATGGGGGCTACACATAAGTTTCTATTTATCATACAATAACTTAACTCTATTTAAACGCATGTAAAAGTGTGTTTTTTTACAATATCAGTTCACGTATAGTACGCTAATATTTTTAAGCGTACTGATAAAACCGTTTAATGCAAATAGCAAGACCTACCCCTTAGCTTGATGAGCTGTAAGTTTTGTTCTTTTTGAAATTAATTGGTTTATCTCATGATGAAATCCATTGGCGCCAAAAGCAGGAGAACTCGTTTTTCGGTCAAAAAGCGCTTATAAAATGCTTAAAGCATCCTTGAACAATACGCTAGTCATGCAAAAAGGCAATTCAGTTTTTTGTTATCTACAGACTCTAGCGGTTAATTCCAGCTTGACAGTCTCCCCTAAAAAGATAAAAATCCATAGCCAGTGGTGATTTGCTTGGTCAACTGAAGCAACGCTACCGTCCAACAAGCCGTTCGAGCTGTGTAGAATAACTTTTTTCTAACGGTATGGAAGTCCGCTTCCTCTTGCTTCTACGGAGCTTTGAGTTAGGCACTACACCGCTCAACTATAAAATTATGCTCGAATTAAATACCCTCTAATTATGGATAAAAAATGAGAATAAATAATATTGTTTTTGAAGGTTTTAAAACAAATAATAGGTTTGCGAGTGTCGATTTTTCAAGTGAAAATGTTACCGTTATTTATGGTGATAATGGGTGTGGAAAAACAACTTTTTTAAGGGCTATTAATTATTTTTTATCTCAAGATGATAGCGCATTGAAATCTTTAGGAATAACAAAGATACATTGTGAAATTTCTGAAGATAGTATTTTAAAAAAAATAGATGTTAGCTTGAAAGATGAAGGTTTTGATTGGAGTGAATTCGAAAGAAGTTTTTTAGTTGATTCAACATCTTTATCTATGGGGGTTGAGAGAGGTGTTAGCACTCAAACAATGAATGTTGCCCCTGAAATTATAGCTGATTTTTTTAGTCACCCCGTACGGCAGCGTGAAATTTTCGGAGATACTTCAGCTAGGGTAATTCGTCATAAAAAAATATATGAATTATCTGAGGAACTTTCTCTTTTCTTGAGGAGGAGAAATGCTGCAAGGCATAGAAATAGAAATCCTGAAATAGACTTTAGTAAGCATCACTTATACTTACAAAGCATAAAAATTGAAAATATAGAAGAATTGCTTCTACGACGTTACCGAATAGCCAGATTTACAGCAACCAAAAAAATTCAAAGTGCTTTATTTGATACATTGTCAGTTGCAATTGACATCGAAAATAGCTCTCCAACTAAAGTAAATATTGAACGTGAAGCTCTTGGTCAGAGAATATTAGAGAGCAAAGAACGCATTATTGAAGCCTTAGATGATGGAGAGGAAAATAATTTTAAAAATAGAATTGTTAACATCTTAAATAAGATCGAACAACGTGGTGAGTTAGATAAAATACTTGAACATCAACTATTAAGTCAACTTTTTGAGAATATGATAGATGAACTTGAGGTTGAGAAATTAATTTTAAGTTCAATTAATCTTTTGGTTGATAAGTTTAATACCTATCTTATTAATGACAAAAAACTTGTTGTAAATAGTTCTGAGGTTTATGTAGATATTGATAGTGCTAGACACTCTGTAAATGAATTATCTAGTGGAGAAAGACATATACTTACATTTTTAACGTTAGTTTTATTCGAAGGTCAAGATAGAAACTTCTTAATAATTGATGAGCCAGAAATTTCATTAAATATAAAATGGCAACGTGAATTAATGTCTATATTCTCTACTCTTTTACCAAAAACTCAAATAATTGTAGCTTCACATTCACCTGCACTAGCAAAGCGTAACCCCAACTTTCTTTCTGAATTAAAAGTTTGGAGAGATTAAGTGGCTGGAAATTTTTATGAAATTGATGAGCTTCTTAATGAAGCTGTTATGACAAATGTACCTATTTTAATAGTGGAAGGAATTGATGATATTTCAATTTATAGTGAACTTGCTAATAGAGTTCCATTTGATATTGAAGTTTATGCTATAGAGAATATAGAAGGCTATGAAGAAGGCTGTATCCATGTAATTTCAGCAATAGAAGAGCTTAATACATTACCAAATACTAATCATGCTTTATCTAATAATATTTTAGGGATCATTGATAAAGATGTAAGGGATTTTAGAGAAGAGTTACCAGAAGTTGAGCCAATTTTAGTTTTAAATTACTATTCAATTGAAAGTCATTTTGTTTCAAAAACTATAGTTAATTACATCTTAACCATTTGTACTAAAGCAAATAAAGAACTTATAACTGATGATCTTTGTAAATTAATAATGGAAGAGATAGAAACTAAGTTAATAGATTTATATTATTTTTCATTGGAATCATTAAAAAACTCTATTGAACCAGACTATGAAGAAAATTTTTCATACTCATTTTCTTGTGGAAGAATAAAAGATTCAAATACGAGAGAATTAGTTTTATCAAAACAAGATGATCTTGATGTTTTTGCTGTGGATATGGGAGTAACTCCATGCTTAGATACCTTAAAAAGTATTACTAAAGGTAAGTGGTTAATTGATGTTTTTTCTTCTGAACTCATATGTACTATTAATAATTTAAAAAACGAATGTAAAGAACATAGAATTACCTCATGTAAATCGTGTGTTACTGAAGCCTATGATAAGTGCCTTTATCGTATAAAAGATGGGTTTACGAAGAAAGCAATTAAAAGCTTATCTTTATCAAATATTAATGGCTCAGAATTTGATTATATAGTTGATGCAATTACTAATATAAAACAAAGAGCATAACGAACAAGGTTAGATTGTGATCGCGAAGCGAGCCACAATCTGAACCGTTTGTTGGACAAGCCCGGCACGATAGTAGAAAGTTGATTAAATTCGCTCTATGGAAATAGCTTTTTTCTGATCAGCCCGATTGATTAATCGACCCTCTGTTTTTATCTGTCTAAAGAACATTGAGCATTGCCCATTGCAGATAATCAAGGGGTAATCAAGGGGTCAGCCAGCTTGGTTTTTCAGCAAACTGTGACCTATACCATAAAAAATAAAAAACTATAAAAATAGTATTCTGAATTCGTATAATAAGTAACATAGCCTCTGTATGTGACGACTAGCAATACACTGATAGTTTAGAACAAGACTTAAGTGTATATAAAGGATGCTATGCTTATGTTATTTAAGCCAATACAGGCTTTTGTTAGGACGATTACCTTTGATAACGGAAAAGAGTTTACCTTACACGAAACATTAGCAAAAGAGCTTGAATGTAGCACCTATTTTGCCAAGCCATACCATTCATGGAAACGAGGAAAAAATGAGAATGCTAACAGTTTATTACGCCAATATTTTCCAAAAGCAATGGGATTAACAGGCGTAACAATTAAGCAAGTTTTCGATGCTGTTGATAAATTGAATCGTAGGCTAAGAAAATGCTTGGACTTTAAAACACCTTATGAAGTTTTTGAAAAATTAACGGGAATAAATATCAGAAATTTAATGGGCTATGCACTTATGACTTGAATTCAGGTTTCTTCATTAATTCTGTTTTGATTATTTATAATTTTTTCAATCAATATAGCAAGTATAGAAAAGCTGCACAGGAAATTTACAAGGATAAAACAATGAGAATAGGCATTATATTAATCTTTTTTTTGCTCATTTCACCAGCTTATGCAGAAATGTATAAATGCACTGAAAATGGGCAAATAAGTTATCAAGATAAGCCGTGCAAAACAAGCGGCACAGAATTCACTCCAAGCAAGGATATAAGTGCTGAGCAACAACAGTCTGCAGCAAACAAACTTGAATCAGATTTATCAATACGCAATGAACAAAAAAGAGTAGCGAAAGAAGCCGCGGACAAAGAGCGCATGCTCCGAGTTCAAGAGAATAAAGCCAGCGCCGCGTATAGAAGTGCGCACGCAGCCGAAGAGCAAGCCAGACAAACCGCCCGACAAGCCGAAGCTTTAGAAAAACAAAACGACTATTATCGCGACACAAGACCTTTCTATGTAATCAACCCCAAGCCTATAGTAAAGCCTACTCCTTTTCCCAGTAAGTAATCTAGGTGCACCAAATCATAAATATTGGGACTCTCGTTCGATTCTCTGCGCGACGAATTAATACTGCCTAGCAGTGATGGCAAGAATGCTTACAAATTAACTTACTTCCCTTTTCTTAAATCATTTCCTGATTACCCACAAACTTCAGCTACCTTGAAAAATATTTTTGAGTTACCATTGTAGCTCGCATGAAGTTTACAGAATACGGGGAATGGTTTATAGGCTGAAAGTTATCCGTAATCAAAAATCATTTTACCATGAAAGATTAAGATAAAAGCTATAGGGCTGGTGTTAACTGGTTTAAAAGGACTCCCGTCAGCAAATAAAATGTGTTATAGCTTGAATGAAGTATCAAGGCGGGATAAATTTGACTGTATTTATCCCTAAAATAGCCAAATACTAGCGAAGGTAAAATAACGGATACCGCCCAAAACACCGAATGATTTATTAAATGCATCGACATAAACAATAAGCTAGTGATGGCATTAGCCAAACTAAAGCCATAACAATTCAGCTTTGCCCAATTATTCTTTATTAGCTGACCTTGTATGATGCCCCGAAAAAGCACTTCTTCAATAACAGGTTGCCAAACAATAAAAGAAAACAGCAGTGCGGTATTAATAACGACGTGTTGATGCCAACTAGGCACCAACCAAGTTACAGCAAGAAGAGCGGGGGGTGCTGCAGCAATAGCGAGATAAAAAAAACGGTCTGCAAAGTATTTAACCCCGAATTTTAAACTCAATTCTTCAGTGAGTGATTGTTGCATTTGATAAAGTATAAAAAAGCCGCCTCTTCAAAAAAGAGGCGGTTTACTATCACCTATCTAAGTTAAGTCTATCGACTTACTTTGTTAGATTGGTATCTTCTGAACCCCATAAAACCAAGTGCTGATAGCACAATAGCTGGTAAAAGCGGATCAAAGTCTGCATTTTCATTCAACGCACAACCACCACCACTACTATCTGAAGGATCAATAAAAAGCCCTTCTACTTTAGTTGTTGCAGTAACTTCAACTGCAGCACCTTCAGCATTAGCGGCATCATTGTAAGTAACTTTTACAGTTGCTCCCCTAAGATCAGTGAAGCCTTCTGCAGTACCTTCAAATACACCATAATCAGCACTACGTTCTGTTAGCGTAACATTCCCTGTCTTAAATCCATCAGAAATAATTACCGTCACTGTCTCAGCAACTAAAGGATCTTGGTTTAAATCAGCATCTGTGACACGAATTTCTAAAGGCGCAGATAATGCGACTTCTGGTGTAGGAGCAACTTCAACTGTCCCAGTATAAGTCTCACCCGGAAGCACATCAACAGGAAGCACTGGCTCTAATCCATCCACATACCCTGGAACTGCTTGGTCAGCAGAAGCTATTGGTGTCATACGGATAGTAAATTGTGCATTTGGCATAACTGCAACATCACCAATTTCTACAATATATGTCAAACCGAGGTTTAATACATCTTCAATTGTACCCACCGCATATAAAGGATCAGCTATCCATATTTGTAACTGATCCGCTGGCACAGGGATAAAACCATCTGCATTACCTAGTAACCACTGATAATCCACTACGTCAGGAGTATTTGGGTTATCTCCCCAGACAGCAACTAATGTCGCATCTGTAAGAGGATCACTATCAAAGTCATAAAAGATACCTGTCGGCTCCCAAATACTCGGCAACCAATCACCTAATATAGTGGTGTAATTACTTGGAAATGCAGCTGTTGAAGCAATAGTAGATGAATCAGCTGATAATTCGACAAAAAATCCAGCCCGACGCGTATCAAAGAAACCATCCTCAGGATGCTTCTCATCTGCCGTTCCAAACAAGCCTGCTGAGAAAACGGCTAAATCCTCTGCCTCCCAAATATCACTAACAGGATCCGTTTTAGTATTTTCACCTATACCAATCGATAAGGTTAAGTTTTCACCTGCATCATTCGCAGTTGTTTGGCCCACATTTTGGAAATTTTCACCAACACCAAAACCCAGTTCAATTTTAAAGCTTCCTAAGCGCTTGTCGGTATAGTTATTCAGTTTTTGCAAAACTGCGTATTCTTACGATCATGAACACCCATTCTTATCATCGTGAACACCTACTTTATTCACGCATTGGGTTGGGTGTATTTTTACCCTAAGTGTTCACCATCCGTCAATTCTGATTGTATTTTTCTCA
>Ga0209290_1000074_pt1 | contig 93009 bp, 87 predicted proteins | sample EN1Hudsemesocosm_2_FD_184632 | JGI IMG/M metagenome (GOLD analysis project Ga0209290, IMG submission 184632) | Methane-oxidizing microbial communities from mesocosms in the Hudson Canyon - EN10B Hudson Canyon (SPAdes) (version 2) | ecosystem: Environmental > Aquatic > Marine > Cold seeps...
GGTTATTTAACAACATGCCGGCAACAGGGCGTCAGTGCAACCCAGGCTATGACGCTGGTATTTGAGGGGAAATTGCCTGAATTTGCTTTATAATTTTAGCTAACTGATAATTACGCTGAGTAGTTACCTATTTTATTCTTAACTGGATGCGCTACTCCAGGGCAAGTTAAAATAGCGGTTGGTCAGCTAAAGTATCCAACTAAGCCCGCAGATACAGAACTAATCAAATTAGCAGAAAATTCAATTAGAAATAACCTAAAAGCCCCTGATTCACTAAAAAACTTGAAAGTTTTACGTTCAGAAAAATGCTACCCTTCAACCAATAGCTACCCAGAATTCATGAAACCTAGAGGTGAATATGGTTATTTATGTTACACACTAACCTACCAAGCAACTAATAGTTATGGTGGGTATACTAGAGGAAGTAGTATGGTGGTTTATAGGGCTTATAAAGGGATGGGGGCAGCTAAGATCCCATCAAATTATGAGCTAATTAGGAGCTCAGAAACACAAGGTGTTCTAAATGGACGCCCAAGGTAATGCCAGCCTAAAATTATTTAGGCTTCAATTATAAATTAACTCAAGGCGTGTGCTAATAAAATTAATAGATTGGCATATAAAACCATTAATACGATGAAAATATACACCTAAACACGTCAAAAGCTCACCATAAACCAATGAATCGCACGAATATAGCGCAACAAATAAGCCTCTATCAAATATCAGGAAATCCAGTAATTGCGTGATACCAAATTAGATGCTCACAAAGTAACTACTTAAGGTAGCTATACTACTATACATACTACCTTACCCTTTGGCCTTTTAACTTAGTATGTGCTTAGTGATTGAACTACCTTATAGTTACTAAGGCTCGTTAAGCTTATACGCTGCACAAGCTAACTCTAGGAGTACCTTTCTATGCAACTATTACATAGAAAAGAGCTTGCCTTTAACCCAGCTAGTGTAGAGTCAAGGAGCGGCTAAGCTAGAAGGAAAAGAGCTATCGTGCTTAGCCTTTTCCTTAGTCTTTACTTTAAACCCTTGAAACTAATGTTTCAGGGTTGATATGTGTATACCGTTTCAACATAGACAGGTCTTTATAGTTGCTGTCCTTTACCTACAACCACATAAACTTGTAACGGTCAAGTAAAACGGGGCACTTTTTTAGGCCGAAATCTTATGAAACTCACATTCAAACTCTAAGGGGAATTTAGAGTGTGTTCGCTTACCGTGATAAAAATATAAATAATCAATATACAACTTTACGTCGCACTACGAATAAATTCTTACCGCCAACCGGAGTGATAACATCGCCTAAAATTTAGATAAGTTACTTAAAAACAGGATCTTCAGCATTCAATAAAATTACTTCAATTTCTTCAGTGATTTCCTCTTGCCGGTATATCTGACTTTTTTTGTGTAATTTTTCGGTGGCTTCATCCAGATGCCTGACGGCATTATCTAGGTGTTGTAAACGTTGATTGTTTTCTGCCGCCAACGAAGTATATAAAATATCCTGCAGAGAACTAAAGATATACTGATCAACCAGTTCGATCAGAAACTGCGACGGTTGCAGATTTAACAGTGGCTCATTTTTATACTTAGAATTTCGCTTAATATCCTTAAACGGCGGTAATAATGCTTTCAGCGTAATACTCAAATGTTCATCTTGATGAAACAACACCGATAAGTTGAATAGCTCGTATTTATTACGCAACTGACTGATAGCATCGCTCACACAGCTTAGTACCTGACTAATTTCTTCACTGCTATTTGCGCCTGATAACTCAGTAAAGGCGATATTGGTGTTTTGCAATCGAGCACATAATCGACTACCCACGGCAATGAGATTATCAGGTGATGTTTGTGTCAGTTGTGCAATCAAGCTTTCATTAAAATTACCGCAAAATCCTCGCTCGGAACCGATAATAATCACGATTAATGGTGTACTAATGTCTAGCTCGGGCAAGCCTGGATAAAACTGTAGGAAATCTTCTGCGACGGTTTCAATATGCTGTACGACTAAACTTTGTGCCTGACGCCGCCTAATGAGTTTATGCATATCCATAAACGCCATATTTTTCAGCGAATGCAAAATACTGCGAATTTCCGTCAGGTGGGCAATATGCTGTTGCAGTGCGCGACTTTGACTCATGCGGCGTTTGATTTTTTATCAGATAGAGCATTGATCAGCAATTGTCGCCATTCATGTAAATCGCTGTTTAATGCTAAGGGTGATTCTTGTACCGCCTGCTTTAGTCGCTGCAACTGTCCAGCAATTTGAGCCAGTTGCAAGGTATCAAGTAAGCTGTCGTTATAGGCAATCAGCCAGGCCAGCTGAAATTCACTGCTTTCTGGTGCTAAGCGATCCTGTTTTAAAAGTTCCCGTAGCAAACGCCCGCGCTTGATCCGCGCTTCCATTGACGCTTCCAGTTTTTGCCCGAAACGGGAAAAGCTTTCCAATTCCAGAAACTGCAAATATTCTAGTTTTATTTTTCCTGCTTGATCGCGGATTGCTGGGTGCTGAGTTTTACCGCCTATTCGGGATACCGACTTACTAATGTCTATAGCTGGTCGAAAGCCTGAAGCAAACAAGTCGCTATCCAGATAAATCTGTCCATCGGTAATGGAAATCAGGTTGGTTGGAATATACGCGGCTATTTCACCTTGTTTAGTCTCTACGATAGGTAAGGCAGTCATACTTCCACCTCCATGCGTGGCATTCAATCGGGTTGAACGTTCAAGTAACCGGGAATGAACGAAAAATATATCCCCTGGATAGGCCTCACGTCCCGGTGGACGGCGTAGCAATAATGATAATTCACGATAAGTGCGTGCATGGGTTGCCAAATCATCATAAACAATCAATGTATCATGTCCTTGTTGCATCCAGTACTCGGCTAACGCACAACCGGCAAATGGGGCGATATATTGTAAACCCGGCAAAGCGGTCGCTTCGGCAACCACGCAAACGGTATAGTCCATCGCATCATGTTGGCGTAGCAGCTCGATAGTGTTGACGATAGCCGAGCGTTTTTGACCAATCAATACATAGATGCAAAAGACATTTTTACCTTTCTGGTTGATCACGGTATCTATAGCCAAAGCGCTACGCCCCGTACCTTCATCACCGACCAATAACTGCCTCTGGCCTTTACCAATCGGAATCAGAGTATCAATAATTTTAATGCCTGTATACAGCGGTTCACGCACAAATTCGCGCGCAATAATCGGTGGCGATGCTTGTTCTAAATTACCACGTACAACATGCGCAGGCTTACTCTGCCCATCCAACGGCGCCCCCAGCGGATCAATAACTCTACCTAAAAAGGTATCTCCAACCGGTACACTCAATGCATTTCGGGCAAGATGAACCAGCGTACCTGAGGTGAGTGCTTCAGTTTGATAAAACAGAATGGCACCGATCAGTTCGCGGTTAAGATCGAAAACCATTGCGCGACTGCCATCGGCAAAAATCAGAATATCTTCAATAGCCGCCGACGGTAGCCCTTTAATCCAAGTAATACCATCGCCCACAGACACCACGACACCTTGTTCTTTAATGCGTAATTTAGGATGATAGCGATTTAGCCATTCATGTTGCTTTTGCAATAGCTTATTATCAGCATACAAATCGACATCAAAAGTCATCGGCAAATTCCGCAAAGCCGCTTAACTCATGCTGCAAATTAGCATGCAATACCCAGGCATCTTTATCAATTTTGAGTCCAGCAATCAGTGATGGATCTAAGCTGTACTGGAACTTTAAGGGCTTATCAATTAATGCAGTAAACTTCTGTTCCAGTTGCTGTACCTGGCTTTCACTGAGAGGATAAACGCTGCTGATTTGAATAGTCAGTGTCGTTTCGCTTTCCGTGGTTTGCAAAATTGATTGGCAGGCTTCTGGCAGTTGCTTTAATTGACTCAGCAATAAATCAAACAGGTGTGTTTCCAGTTCTGGCCCGGCAGCTTGTTGAAGTAATAAAGTCGCAAAACGAGCGCCATTTTGTAACGCTAAGGTTTGCTGATGACGCTGTAACTCTTGCTGTTGTCGTTGCAAGGCGGCTTGGTTTTTACTGCGTTCCTGTTCTAGTTCTTTTTGTAGTATTAATAAATGATGTTGCCGTTCCGTTTCCATTTGCTGATGCAATTGAGTCATGGCATTTTGCTTTTCCAAATTCCATTCTTGCAGACGATTGCCATAGCTTTTCTTGAGTTCTTCCGCTTCCTGACGCGTTTGCGCGGCTTCGGCCAAAGATTGGTCAATTTGCTGCTTGCGCTGGGCAATAATATTACGCACAGGTTTGTAAAACAGACGCTGTAGTATCCAGACCAGAACCAGAAAATTGATAATTTCCAGTGAAAAAGTGGACAGATTAAATTCCATCGTGAGCCGTCCTGATTAATGAATGATATAAGCGAGCAAGGGATTTTTAAACAATACGATCAAAATAATGACCAAACAATAAATCGCCAATGACTCAATCATCGCCAGACCGATGAACAGAGTACGCATAATTGATCGTTCTGCTTCTGGCTGTCTTGCCAAAGCCTCCAATGCACTGCTAATGGCTTTCCCCATTGCCAGAGCTGGTCCAAGCACGCCAATGGAGATACCAATAACAGCAGCAATTGTTGAACCTAAAACTATCATAGTAATATCGCTCATAATTATTCCTTTGTATTAATTTGTTGAGATTGCATGGCGCTGGCTAGATAAATCAAAGCCAACATACCGAAAATATAAGCTTGTACTAAAGCTTCAATAATATGCAGCATTAAAATAGGAATCGGCGCTAGAAAACCAGCGACTAAAACAATTAACATCGCTGCCATTTCCAGACTCATAACATTACCGAATAAACGTATCGCCAGCGCTAGCGTACGCGTAAATTCACTGATAATATGAAACGGCAATAGCATCGGTGTTGGCTGTAGATAATGATGTAGATATTTTTTTAAGCCTTGGGTGCGGATACCAAACCAGTGTACTGATAAAAACACCAGTATCGCCAGTGCAGAAGTAACCGATAAATCGCCCGTAGGCGAGTGCAACCCAGGAATCAGACCCACCATATTGGCAATAATAAGAAATACCCAAAAAGTAGAAATAAACGGCATAATAAGCCGACCATGTTCTGGCGTTACCTCTAAAACCGTTTGCTCCATCGCCTCGAAAATTCCTTCAATCACAGTTTGCACAGGGCTAGGTAACATTGTCATGTGCCGGGTTGCCAGCCAGACCAGACTAATAATAAATACCATCACACCCCAAGTAGAGATAACCGAGGCATGAAGGGTTAGCTGACCTAGCGATAGAGAATACCCTTCATCCATACACTTAATCCTGTTCTTTGATTAATAGGTAAACATTGATTGCGCCGACAAACACACCCAATATCAATAAATTCAACGTCCAGCTCATTGAATAGCCTGTTGCTAAACTATCCAGCCAAGCACCTAAATATGCGCCACCAACAATGGGTAATACCAATACCAACCCCAGAGTGCCTAAATACAATGTTTGCGCTAGAATACTGCTTTGTTCGCTACGCGCTTTTTTAATGCGTTTGACCTGATTATTAACCTGTCTTTGTAAGCGTTGTTTTTTATTCATATTGCTTAGCCATTGTTACGTTGTAGTTTCCATAATCTGCTTAGCATGGATTGCTCCATTTTTTGCAAACTACTGCGCGTGGCTATCAATGTTTCTTCTTCAGCTAGCAATTGCTGTTGTAGTTGAGCACTGATACGTTCAAAATCATTATCAATCAAAAAATGCTGCGTGCTAATGCTTAACTCGTTTTTATTAAAGTAGAGTACACCGCCAGGTAAGGCTATATACTGCCATTCTTCAGTTTGCAAGCGATAGCGGAATAGGCCAAAAACTAACGTCGTCATAAACCGTGCATGGTGCGCCTGCAAACCAAAGTTACCGTTGTCATCTTCACCAACAAAAGAAGTCACATTGTCAATACGTTGCTGCTGTGTGGCATCATATAGTTGTAGGCTAAACGTATTCACAGCTCATCCTGCATACTGCCGCGCATATAACACTGTTGCTCAGATATATCATCGTATTTACCCTGTAAAAAGGCTTCACAATCCGTTAAGGTTTTTTCTAGTGGCACGGACACGCCGGTATGTTGGCCATTTTGTTCTAGAACTTTAAACGGCTGTGTTAGATAACGCTGTAATTTGCGCGCACGCATAACAATTTGGCGATCAGTTTCCGATAATTCCTCTATACCTAACATAGCGATAATATCCTCCAACTCATGATAACGCGCTAAATGCTCACGCACACTTTCGGCAATCGAATAATGTCGTTCACCCAATGCGTGTTTATCCATTAGCTTACTACCAGAACGTAAAGGGTCAACTGCGGGATAAATACCTTTGCTGGCCTGATCTCTGGATAAAATAACAATGGTATCTAGGTGACTGAGAATCGCACTCACTGCTGGGTCGGTCATGTCGTCAGCGGGCACATAAACGGCTTGTACCGAAGTAATATTACCACTACGTGTTGATGAAATACGATCTTCAAGCTCAGCGACTTCGGTACTTAAAGTGGGTTGATAGCCGACAGTGGCGGGCATACGCCCGAGTAGACTAGAGACTTCGCTGCCCGCTTGCACAAAGCGAAAAACGTTATCCATGACAAATAGCACTTCTTTTTGCAAGGTATCACGTAAATATTCGGCATAAGTTAGCGCCGATAAACCAATACGAAAACGTACCCCAGGTGATTCATCCATTTGCCCGAAAACCATCAGAGTATCCTGCATCACACCGGCCTGTTGCATTTCCTGCCACAGTTCATGCGCCTCGCGAATGCGCTCACCGACCCCAGCAAATACGGAAACCCCCTTGTGAATAGCAGAAACAGCATGGATAAATTCCATTACCAATACAGTCTTTCCAACTCCTGCACCACCAAACAACCCCGTTTTACCGCCTTTGACAAAAGGGCAGAGTAAATCGATAACTTTGATACCAGATTCTAAAATCCCACTAATTCCGGTGGTTTCATAAAGCGGAACAGGTTTAGCATGAATATTACGAAATTCTTGTTGCGGTAGCTTTGGTAAACCATCCAGTGGCTCGCCAAAGATATTTAGTAACCGTCCCAAGTATTGTTTATCTACAGGCACATGCAGTGGCGCCCCAGTATCATAAACGGGCATACCTCGACTTAGTCCGGCTGTACCATGCAAGGTAATAGCACGAACATAACGTTGGTCTAGGTGCTGATGCACTTCAAACAGAAAGGTACTGTGATCAAAACGAGTACATAAGGCCTGACGCAATGGCGGTAATGTTTTGCAATCAATAGTTACCACAGGACCATGGACTTCGGCAATCACGCCGATAGCGATTTGTTCTCTGCTGATAGGTTTGCGCACTCGTCTAATCTCCTGCTGGAATTAATCTAAACGGAGTCGACGTAGAGTTTGGAACACAAACCCCGTTAAAGGTTTTTCTTAGTGCTTTATACTGCATTCCCGTAATGAATGGCCTGTTAATTTGTTGTTTTTGAAGTGATTTAAGGGAAAAACCCAGTAAAACAATCAAAGTTAAGAAACAAGCATCCCAGATCTTTGTTTAACGCTGGGCTTCAAACCTCTATTCCACCCAATAGTTTAGATACCTCAAATCCTGAAGTTACAGCCCCCTCATGCAAACCATCAAAAAGGTAAGCACCTGCATGATAAGTGTTATTTTCACCGTTGTTTGCTAAAACCTCCTGACGATAACGGATGGACTCTACGTTGTAGCTTGGGGTTATATGCTGTTGTATATCAATAATTTTCTCTGGGTCAATCTGTTGTTCCAGATTATAAGCGAGGCTAAAATGAGTATATTTTTGGGAATCTATGCCGCATAATCGGTCTAAATAGGCGTTGTAACCAGCATCTCCTGTGCCTTTTTGGAAAAGATCAAATTCACAGAAATAACTCACGCCGAAATGTTTATATATTGAGGTATCGGTATGAATAACCGTATTGATAACATTCGCTTGCCAAGCCTGAAATCGCCTAATTTCATTTTCCGTGGGATCTTGCAGTAAACTTAGTACCTGATCAGGTGTCGTAGCGAAAATGATTTTATCAAAATGCTGATATTCGCCGTTAGCTAGGTTTATTTTCACCCCAGTTGAATCTCGAGTAATCCCGACAATATTAGCCGAACAATGAATTGAACCACGAAATCCTAATAGGATTTTTTCTATATAAGTATAAACACCGCCATCAATACGATTCCACTGGGTGGATATGCCGGAATGATTAAGTAAAGGTATGCCTATTTCCGCGGGAAAATCAGCAATCGTTTTATAAGGCATAGAATACGCGTACATCAGCAACATTTTTAGCCACCGCGCACCGATACTATTAGCTAAATAGTCGGAAATCGGACGATTATGCAATGAATCTTCGCTGGCTATCGCTACCCGGGCTAGAAAACATAAGTAGGAAAACATAATTGGTGTGAGTTTAAGGCCCTCAATAATTTTCTCCCGCAGTGTTTTACAACCGTAGCGGATAGTTCCAACGGATTTGTAATAGTGCCTATCGTCTAAAAAAAGTTCACTGGAAATAGGCGTATTTTTCAGCGGTACCTGAAGGCTATGCATTAGTTTTTGAAAATTCGGAAAATAATCACGCTGAAACTCGATAACGCCATTGTCCAGAATAATGCGTTTATTCAGTGCGGCACAGGCAATATTTTTATTCAAAGTACGGATATTGCCACCCAGCACTGGCCGCTTTTCAAATACAGTAACAGCATGAACTTTATCCAGTAAATGCGCCGCGGTCATTCCGGCACCGCCGCCGCCGATGATGGCAATTTTCATGGCAACTGCTTGGCTAATACAGAATCACCAGTTAATGCTTCGTACAGTTTACAACCAGTACCAATCGTTCCGGTAAAACTGGGAGAGCCTGATGAGGCGTTACAAAAATAGAAATTCTTGAGTGAAGTTTGATGGTCTAGCCGATCAGCAGCGAAATTTTCTGGCGTTAGATTCGATCCATAGGAATTACCCTCAGGGCTGCGACAAAAGCTTTCATTGGTTGTTGGACTGCCTAACATTTTAAAAACCAAATGCTTGCGCAAATTGGGCACGTAGCGTTGCTCCATAATATCGATAATGGCGTCGAAAATTTCTTTTTTCTTTTTTCGATAAGCACTGGCATCACGCAGTTTAAGATCATGAAAATAATGATAATTGGCAACGGTTATAAACTGAATAATCTGCTCACCTTCGGGGCAATCACCATGATCCTCAGTGAGAAATCCCGGCGTGGTTACGCCAAAACTAAGCGCGCTATAATCACCGCGATCATACATATCGGTGAAAGCTTTATTCAGATCAGCTTGTTCGCTGTGAAATAAATTCCAACGGCCAAAACCGTAATCCTTTAAATTTATGCCCTTGACCACACAATAGGCGACAAAATTTGAAGGCGAATAGTCATAATCAAGTTTAGCTCGTACAGCATTGGAAAATTTACTCCTGCCGATCATAGCCGCCGCATGTTTTGGGTCAAAATTACAAATTACATCCTGCCCATAATAGCTTTGAAACAGCGTAGGACTTTGCACATCCATCGTCTTTACGCCCAGCACTCGATTTTTCTCAAGTATAAAATTTGTAACCTTTTGGTTGAAAATGATTTCCCCGCCATTATCCTCAATCACCTTAACCAAAGAATTAATGACGTGCTCGAAATGATGTGTTGGGTAATATGCGCCACGACAATACCCAGTAAACAGCGTTACCCAAGCAAAAAATGACAATTTATTAGGTGGCAGTAAAAAATCTGGCCATTGCAGAGCTAACAGGGTTTGCGCTTCCAACGGCAGTTTGAATGCATCAAATACCTCCTGTAAAGTTGATTTGTGGTATTTAATGACGTGCCAATTGTTTAATGGATGGCTCAGCACCAAAGCAATATTTAACGGTTCCGGAAGTTTTGCTAATTCTCCTGCCGTCTCCCACACTGTAGCGATAAATTTCCGCAAGGGTTCGCTATGTTCGGGAAAGAGCTCCGCTAGACGCTCACAGAGTTTGTCCTTATTGTAAGGAATATCCAGTGCGTAGCCAGGCAATCGCATATGGTCGTAACCATTGGCATCATATTGCTCAAAGGTGACGATTTTATCCAGCCCCAGTTTTTTTAACACGCTATTAACTGTACGTCCTTCAGAACAATTCCAAACATAATGTAATTGTGCATTAAAGTGGTACTTTTCACCTTCTACAAAGGTGTGACCATAGCCACCAGGGAACTCATGCGCCTCGAGCACTTTTACTTTCTTACCGGCTTTAGCCATCAGCGCGGCAAAGGATAAAGCGGCAAGCCCACTACCCAGAATCAGATAGTCAGGGTTTGAATTTAATTGTGTATTCGGCATCTTGCATCCTCCGGAATGTATTAATAAAAAATGTCTGGCTTACTTGGACTTGGTTGTCTCACCAATGCTCCTTCTTAGGAGAGAGCTTAGTCTGTATGCTAACACTAAGGATCAAGATTTCTCCTCCGTCTGCGGACAACATTTTGTCAGTCATTTGCAATTCTCAACGACCTAATTCGATTAATCGCAGCGGCCACTTCCTGCTTTCTTGGCATAGATAAATTACCGGGGTAATCAGATTGTAAAAAAGGCAAGCCTTGCTGATCTAGTTTTTGGTATAGCCAATGCAACCAATCGTTAATTGTTTGCGCTTTGTCCGCGCTATTTTGCATAGCGTACCTAATGCGTAACAAACAATAACCGACACTCAGTATTTGCGGTGCCTCGACAATTTGCGGTAAAGCTTCTAGGTTGATCAAGTCCATCCCGTATTCCAACTGTTTTGGTGCATTGCGTAACGGCTTAATCCGTATGGGCACTTCTTTTTTCAATCGGTAATTGATATAGGCTGGTGAAAAATTATCTGCCGCTAGGCGTCTATGCGCTGAAAATTGTAAAGGCTCCAAACTTTCTTCGGCTATTTCTCCTAGCACTGCTCTTACTTTAATACTTATATCTTTACACTGATAATTATCCATTAGCAAACAAGTATCTGCTTTTTGTAAAAAACTACCTAAGCCGCCGACAACAAATACCATAGAAACATCCTGCTGTTGCCAAATCGACCGGACTACAGAATAAAGCGGCTTAATCGGTTCATTAGCTGAATCTAGTACCTTCTCTATTAGAGCATCTCTAAATAGAAAATTGCTGGCGCAGGTATCTTCATCAAATAACAGTAAATGTGAACCAAACTCTAGTGATTCGACTATGCTGGCCGCTTGTGACGTGCTGCCACTGGCATTTTCGGAAGAAAACTGCTGGGTATTTATGCCATTGGGCAATAAGCCTATAAAAGGACTAATATCAACATTCTGAATACTTCGCCCTTCTTCAGCACGCATAAAAACCGCATCGTCGCGGGTCACTATATATTCTCTGCCATCACCGGGAATATGAGCATAAACGCCCGCCAATATCGCCTGCAACAGTGTCGATTTACCATGATAGCCACCTCCGGTAATGCACGTTATTCCCGCTTTAAGCGCCATTCCCCGAATACTGCAATTATCCGCTAAAGGAATATCAACCTGGAGCGTTCCCGGTGTTTGAAAGGCTGTTATTGCATCTCCCTCTGCAGGCCTATCATCAATGCCACTGCGCCTAGGTAAGTGGGCGTCATTAGCAATAAAAACAATATAGCCTTTGTGCTGCATATAGTCTTTTATGGATTGACGCTTAATTTGTACGTCTAGGTATTGAGCTAAGTGCTTTTTTGTTGCTGGACTATAATCTTTATAATACAAAGCATAATCAACAATTAGCATTAATTCCTGAGTAAACATTAACCAAGCTTGTTGTCCGTCAAATAGACCGCCGCCTGACCCTTTTCCGGGCAAACTCAAGATAAAACGCAGCTCGATACTCTGTTCAGAAAATAATACGCTATCGCGTTCCAACATTTTCTGACTTAGTTCAATCGTATAAAAGGAACCACTACCCTCTTTACCTCTGTTTTGTTGGGCAAATTTTTCAATGCCTCGTTTAAATCTGCGGATCAAAAAATCGGCAACGGCTAAACGACAGTGCGCTGAGCTTAAAAACTGCTGGGGTAACTCACTTGCTTCAATAGCAACTGTAAGACTCGCAATTGAGGCTGGATTAGCTCCTGGACTTCCTTGTATTTTAAGGAACCGAAACTGATACCGTGGGAACTGAAAGTCACCGGTTAATTGCTGTATTTGGGGGTAAGGCTCATTAGCAATCGAATCAATCAACTTTTTTAATTTATGCATTTTTCCTACCTACCTCAAGTATGGGTGAACTTATAGAATACCACCAGTCAATTTATGCCAAAGTGGAAGTTTTATAAAGATGAGCTAAATCGGTTGGCTGTAGGGCATGAGGATTGGGTGTAGAGCTTTTATGAAGAGTAATAATAAATCACTTAAAGAAAAATGGATTTCCGATGCTGCTTATTACAAGTCATTAGAGCGTGAGATAAAAGTAGAGCGGGAAAGTTAAGACTGGCTAGATGCTGAACAAGAGTTCGAGCGACTAATGGGTAGTAGAATTAAATCGGGGTTGGTAAGGCTGTAATTATAACGTCGGCAATGATTGCCATTTCGGCTGTATAAGTCCCATAGAAAAACAAACTAATGACACCCTGATAAATTTTCAGGGCTAATTGTTGTTTGTTGTTTGTTGTTTTGTGGGATTATCTTTTTAATCAGCCATTTAAAATGGCGTCCCCAGACGGACTCGAACCGCCAGCTATCCCTTAGGAGGGGACTGCATTATCCAGTTATGCAATGGGGACGTTGTTTTGAGCCAGTTATTATAGCAAATAAATATTGGTGGTGATTTGAAATTTTACTGTTTTTAAAAAACTGGTGTTACGCACAGACATGAAGAGTAACTTAACGCTTTTTGTGAGCGTAGCGAATTTTGTCTTTTTATACTACTCGATGCAGAGTGTCGTCATATGCGTTCCCACGCACGAAGCGTGGGAACGAGGATTAGACTTAAATCGTCATTTTTTTGTATTTAATGCGGGTTGGGTTGTCGGCATCTGTGCCTAGGCGTTTGTGACGATCTTTTTCATAATCTTCATAGTTACCTTCAAACCAGACTACGTTACTGTCTCCTTCAAATGCTAACATGTGTGTGGCGATTCTGTCTAAGAACCAGCGATCATGCGAAATAACCACGGCGCAACCAGGGAAGGCTAATAAGGCTTCCTCTAGGGCGCGTAAGGTTTCAACGTCTAAATCGTTGGTTGGTTCATCGAGTAATAAAACATTACCGCCGCTGCGTAAGAGCTTGGCTAAATGCACGCGGTTACGTTCACCACCGGATAAATCACCAATACGTTTTTGTTGATCGCCGCCTTTGAAGTTAAAGCGTCCACAGTACGAACGTGACGGTGTTTCGTAGGTGCCGACAGTGATTAAATCTAAGCCATCGGAAATTTCTTCCCAGACCGTTTTATTATCATCGAGGTCATCACGAGATTGATCGACATGAGATAGTTTAACCGTAGAGCCTAATCTAATGTCACCAGAATCAGCTTGTTCTACGCCTGACATCATGCGGAATAGGGTGGTTTTACCCGCGCCGTTAGGGCCAATAATACCGACGATACCGCCGGGAGGTAATTTAAAGCTTAGGTCGTTAACGAGTAAGCGATCTCCGAAACCTTTGTTGACGTGTTCAACATCAATCACCATGTCACCTAAACGCGGACCAGGTGGAATAAAAATTTCCTGAGTTTCGTTACGTTTTTGTGCTTCTTGTGAAGACATTTCATCAAAGCGTGCTAAACGAGCTTTGCTCTTCGCATGACGGCCTTTAGCATTAGAACGTACCCATTCTAATTCCGCTTTCATAGCTTTTTGGCGTGAGCTCTCTTGTTTTTCTTCTTGTGCTAAACGGTTTTGTTTTTGCTCTAGCCAAGAAGAATAGTTGCCCTCCCATGGAATACCTTGGCCACGATCTAGCTCTAAAATCCAGCCGGCTACATTGTCTAAGAAGTAACGGTCATGGGTTACAGCAACGACTGTACCTTCGTAATTATGTAAAAAACGCTCTAGCCATGCTACTGATTCTGCATCTAAATGGTTGGTAGGCTCGTCAAGTAAGAGCATATCGGGCTTTGATAGCAATAAGCGACAAAGAGCGACACGACGCTTTTCACCACCGGATAATTTAGTGACATCCGCATCCCAAGGAGGAAGGCGTAAAGCATCCGCTGCAACTTCTAATTCGCGCTCTAATTCCCAAGCATTAGCGGCTTCAATTTTTTCTTGTAACTCAGCTTGTTCGGCTAATAAGGCATCAAAATCAGCATCAGGTTCAGCAAATGCATCATTTACAGCATTATAGCGTTTTACAATTTGTTGTATTTCACCTAGCCCTTCTTCGACATTACCGCGCACATCTTTCGCGGGGTCAAGCTGAGGTTCTTGCGCTAAATAGCCGATGTTAATGCCTTTCATCGGAATCGCTTCGCCTTCTATTTCTTTATCAACACCTGCCATAATGCGTAGTAGAGTTGATTTACCAGAGCCATTGAGACCTAAAACACCAATTTTTGCGCCAGGGAAAAAAGATAAAGAAATGTCTTTTAAAATAAATTTTTTGGGTGGGACAATTTTGCCCACCCGATTCATAGAGAATATATATTGTGCCATGTTGGTTTTATGAATTCCTGTAAGAAAAGGTTGAGCTATTATAGCGTTGTTTAAGGAAGTTTTGCAGGCTGAGTAAAGACATAATCCGTGCCGCTAGCAGCTTGATGGCAGTGAAAGCAAGCTTGAGCCGATGAGCTGTCTTTGCCGTGCGGCGTTAGTTCTAAGCCTGTCCAGCGTGCAAATCCCCAGCCGCCTGTTGCTGCATATTTTTTTGCGTCGCGCACCATGATTTCTGCATGCACAAAATTACCGGGTATCGTGGCCGCTTGCCAAGTAGGAAGGGTATCATTTTTCCAGACCAATTTTGCCAAAATAGCGCCTTTAGGCCAGTTCATTTTTTTAGTTTCTGCACGTGCTGCTTTGATTGCGATGGCATTACCTAAAATAACGCGCTGGGTGTTGTTGTCGTTGCGAATAGAGGTGCCGATAATACGCCAGTTTGTTAAGTTTTTAGGGTATTCAATATCGTTAGCGGGGGCAACTGCTTTTTCTGCATGACTCAGTTGCGGTAGACAGATTAAGGCGGATAAGAGTAGCAGGTGAGATGATTTTTTCATAAGAAGTCTCGCATTAGGTTAGGACGGATAGTTTAAGGTAGTTGTTTGCTGGCGGCTAAAATATTAATTAGTGCACAGGCTGTCTGTGCAAAGTCGTGACCAAAAGCGACTACGCCGTCTTCGTGGCCTAACATGGTAAATATAGAGGTTTTCTTAAGTTGCTTTGATTGAAATAGTTGGCTGACAGCTTCGGCCATTTCGGGGGTGCCATAGGCAATATTAGGAGTGGTATGTGGCAGCTGTAAGGCTTGAGTTGCCTGCCATATTTCAGGGCTATGAGCATGAATAACGCAATTAATCGTTTTGCTTTGAGCATATACGCTGGCATGAGTTAGAGCTTCTGATGACGGCTGGCAAGGACCTGATGAATCTACCTGATTGTGCGCTAAGTCAACTTTTTCTATTAGACAGTAATGTTGTGCTAGTAGCTTACTTATACCGCCTGTTTGCGTACCGCTGATAATAAACTGTTCATCTGTAAAGCGCTGGCTGATATTACCGTAACCATAGCCCATATAACGCTTTGGGGTTTGGCCAATTAACTCTAATTTATATAGCAGGCAGCGCCAACTATTCATAGTGGTTAAAGGCCAATCAGGATTTGCCGCTGTTTGCCTATGGTCTAAGTGATATTTGATAACACCTTCAGTTTCTTGCATAAGCTTGTATAAATAATTGAGTGAGAATGCTGTTATAAACTAACTGGCTTAATAAAAATCAGCTTTGAGTGTTAATTTATTGTAAAATTAGCGGTTTTCTAACGGTTATGCCACATTTTTTAGATTCTAGCAAAATAAGTTACTATGCGATGTCCTTTCTGTACTGCCCAAGATACTAGAGTTATTGACTCTCGCTTAGCGAATGAGGGGGACCAAGTACGTCGTCGGCGTGAGTGTGGAGCTTGTAAAGAGCGCTTTACAACTTATGAGGTTACTGAGTTTAATTTGCCTAGGGTGATTAAGCGTGATGGTGTGCGCGAACCTTTTAATGAGCATAAATTGCGTGCCGGTATTTTAAGGGCATTAGAAAAACGTCCTGTCACTAGCGACCAGATAGAAGCGGCCGTTATTCGGATTAAAAAAGAGTTGAATGCCAAAGGTGATCGTGAAGTGGCGGCATTAGAAATCGGCGAACAAGTCATGAAGGAGTTAATTGCTTTGGATCATGTGGCTTTTGTGCGCTTTGCTTCTGTTTATAGAAGCTTTCAGGATGTCAGTGAATTTACCGATATGATTGCTGATTTACAAAAGAAATAATGGCTAAGCGACAAGCAGAACAAGATAGCTTATTTATGGCGCGTGCGCTGTATTTGGCTAAAAAAGGTAGTTATACGACTAAGCCAAATCCGCGAGTCGGTTGTGTTATCGTTAAAGATAGTGAAATTATTGCTGAAGGCTGGCATGTGCGTGCAGGGCAAGGGCATGCTGAAGTTGAGGCATTAAAAAATATCCAAGATGCGCAAGGTGCTACGGCGTATGTGACTTTAGAGCCTTGCAGTCATCATGGGCGCACACCGCCTTGTGCCGAGGCTTTAATGAAAGCGGGTGTGGCGCGCGTGGTTATTGCCATGCAAGACCCTAATCCTTTAGTGGCAGGTAAAGGCGTTGCTTTATTGGAACAGGCAGGTATTAACGTGGATTGTGGCGTATTAGAGTCAGAGGCACAAGCGCTTAATAGAGGCTTTGTTACACGTATGACCACGGCTAAGCCTTATGTTATTAGTAAGATGGCTATGAGTTTGGATGGGCGTACGGCAATGGCTTCGGGTGAAAGCAAATGGATTACTGCGCCACAAGCCAGGCACGATGTACAAAAGTTACGTGCGACTAGTTGTTGCGTGTTAACGGGTGTGGGTACAGTTTTAGCGGATGATCCGAGTATGAATGTGCGTTTAGAGGGTGTAGAAGTAGAACAGCCTTTGCGGGTGATTTTGGATTCTCAATTGCGTACACCGACTAGCGCGAAATTATTGACTTTGGCAGGCCGAACACTGATTTTAACCTGTTCTGATGAGCAAAATAAAGTTGAGGCGCTGACTCAAGCAGGTGCTGAAGTTTATAAAATAGCCAGAAATGATCAAGGGCGTGTCGATTTAAATGCAGTCTTGTTGTTTTTAGCCAAACAACAGGTGAATGAGCTATTAGTTGAGGCGGGAAGTGTTTTAAACGGTGCTTTGATGGAGCAAAATTTAATTGATGAGTGCACCGTTTATATAGCTCCTAGTATTCTCGGTTCTAGCGGGCGCGGCTTGTGTGATATGCCACATATTACGCGTATGGCAGAGAAGAAAAACTTAACACTATTAGATGTACGTAAAGTAGGTGTGGATTTAAGACTTCAATACAAGGTACAAAAATAATATGTTTACAGGCATTATTTTAGCGGTGGGTAAAATAACCCAGGTTGAACAAAAAGCGGGCGATGTGCGTTTATCTATTGATACCGGCAAGTTATCTTTAGCAGATGCCGCCTTAGGTGACAGTATTGCGGTTAATGGTGTGTGTTTAACCGCGGTTGAATTAAGTGCGCATGGTTTTGTTGCTGACGTGTCTAATGAAACTTTATCTCGTACTAACTTAAAGTTGGCTGCGAGTGGTACGCCGGTTAATTTAGAATTAGCATTAACCCCGCAAACGCGCTTAGGCGGGCATATCGTTAGTGGTCATGTTGATGGTTTGGCAGTGTTATTAGAAAAAAAACCAGATGGCCGTTCTATTCGTTTTAAATTCAAAGTACCGAATGAATTGGCAAAATATATTGCCGAGAAAGGGTCTATTTGTATCAATGGCATTAGTTTGACCATTAATAATGTTGATGGTGCGATGTTTAGCGTTAATATTGTGCCGCATACTTTAAAAGAGACAACGTTAGGGTTGGTTGAAGTCAATAATAAGGTGAATATAGAGGTAGATTTACTAGCGCGTTACATGGAACGTTTAATGAAAGGCGAGGCCGCAGCCACTTGTGCAGCGGGTGTAACAACAGAATTATTAAGAGAAAGTGGGTTTATTTAGTAGATGAATACAACTGAGGAAATTATTGAAGATATACGCCAAGGAAAAATGGTCGTCATTATGGATGATGAAGACCGTGAAAATGAAGGCGATCTAATTATGGCAGCCGAACTTGTTCGCGCTGCTGATGTTAATTTTATGGCGCGTTATGGCCGTGGTTTGATTTGCTTAACTTTAACCGGTGAACGCTGTCAGCAATTACGTTTACCATTAATGGTGAATGATAATAATGCCGCGTTTGCGACTAATTTTACCGTGTCTATAGAGGCGGCTGAAGGTGTTACGACAGGTATATCGGCAGCAGATCGCGCGAAAACTATTTTAAGTGCGGTTGCAAAAGATGCCAAAGCAGAAGATGTCGTGCAGCCAGGGCATATTTTTCCATTACGTGCGCGTGATGGTGGAGTATTGAATCGTGCGGGACATACTGAGGCGGGTTGTGATTTGGCGGGTTTAGCAGGTTTAGAGCCGGCGTCTGTGATTGTTGAGATTTTAAATGAAGATGGCTCAATGGCGAGACGTCCTGATCTTGAAGTTTTTGCTAAAGAGCATGAACTTAAGATTGGTACCATTGCGGATTTGATTCAATACCGCACTAAAAACGAAGCCACTTTAGAGCGTGTCAGCGAATGTGCATTGCCAACTGAGTTTGGTGATTTTCGCTTATATGCCTATCAAGATCGTAATGATGCCAATATCCATCTAGCTATTGTTATGGGTGATGTTGCGAATGATGAGCCTGTCTTAGTTCGGGTGCATGCGCGTAATTTAATGGATGATATTTTTTCTTCAACCCGTAGTGATTGTCAAATGCCAGTCCGTGAAGCAATGAAGCATATTGCCGAAGCAGGCCGTGGTGTGTTGGTGCTTATTCGTCAGGAAGAGAATAATAAAGCATTGGCTGAACTGGTCCATAAGTATCAATTGCAAGATAATGGTGTAGTTAACCCTGTTGTTGCAGAAAAAACAGGCGAGTGGCGCACGACAGGAACGGGTTCACAAATACTCGCGGATTTAGGTGTGCATAAAATCACAGTTTTAGGTGAGCAAAAAACTTATTTTGGGCTTTCTGGGTTTAATTTAGAATTAGTAGAAAGTAGCAAATAAAATTAACAAATAGTAGTAGGGCGGACTTTAGTTCGCTAATACAGCGTGGCGGGCTAAAGTCCGTCCTACGTTATAGTTTATATTTTAAGAGAGGCAACTATGTCAGCAGTAAAAACAGTAGAAGGTAACTTTTTAGCGCAAGGTGGTAAATATTGTATCGTTTCGTCACGTTTCAATAGTTTTATTGTTGAGCAATTAGAAAATGGTGCGATTGATGCCTTAGTGCGTCATGGTGTTAACAAAGAAGATATTACTGTCGTTAAAGTCCCTGGCGCGTATGAGCTGCCAATGGTTGTGCAACGTGTTGCTGCCAGTAAAAAATATGATGCTATTATCACTGTCGGTGCTGTAATTCGTGGCGCTACTCCACATTTTGATTATGTGTCAGGCGAGTGTGTTAAAGGCATTGCGCAAATTTCTTTACAGTATGATATTCCGGTTAGCTTTGGTGTATTAACTGTTGATAGCATCGAGCAAGCTATTGAACGTGCGGGTACTAAAGCCGGTAATAATGGTGCTTCAGCTGCATTATCAGCGATTGAAATGGTTACTTTATTTAAAAATTTGGACGCTTAATGAGTTCTGCAAAAACAAAAGCTAGACAATGTGCGGTACAAGCTTTGTATCAATGGCAAATGACTGGCACGGATTTAAGCACGATTGAACGTCAATTTGCTGAAGATCAGCGCCTGAAAAATGCGCAAAAGAGTTATTTTACGGATTTATTTCATGGTGTTCCTAAGGAGCTAGATAAAATCGATTTCGCCATGAAAGATTTTGTTGATCGTGAAGTGGACGATATCGACCCTGTAGAGCGCGCTATTTTAAGAATCGGCGTGTATGAGTTGATACGCAAGCCAGAAACACCTTATCGAGTCATTATCAATGAAGGTGTGGAATTAGCGAAATGCTTTGGCGCGGATGGTAGTCATCGCTATGTTAATGGCGTATTAGATAAAGTTGCACAAATCCAGCGTAAGCTAGAAATTGAAGCAAAGCTAAAGAAAAGCCGGCCATCCACTTAACACGAAACATTAATGATACAGTAGGGCGGACTTTAGTCCGCTTTTTTAGCAATAGCGGACTAAAGTCCGCCCTACGATTTTTAGGCACTCCCGTCTTAAGTTTTTCTCCGAAAAGTCAGAGTAAATAGCCGCGCCCATACAGTTTTTAATTTCCTGATACCTTTAAATTTAGAAAAGAAAGAAAATGAAAAATAAAGTTAAGTTTGGTACTAGCGGCATTCGTGGCTTAGTCAGTGATATGACAGATAAAGTCTGTTATGCCTATACTTTGTCTTTTTTACACTACTTACAGTCTGTTAGTGCTATTCAAGTCGGACAAGCTGTGGGTGTCGGTGGCGATTTACGCAATAGTACACCACGCATTATGAATGCAGTTGCCGCAGCTGTGGTTGATGCCGGTTATACAGTAGTTAATTGCGGTCTTTTACCTACGCCTGCTATCGCGCTGTATGGTATTAAGCATAAGATTGCGACCGTAATGGTGACAGGGAGTCATATTCCTGAAGATCGCAATGGTATTAAATTTAACAAGCCTGGCGGTGAAGTGCTTAAAGATGATGAGCAAGGTATTTTAGCTCAGAATCCAGTGCTTAATGATGCTTTATTCGATGATCAAGAAAGTTTGTTAACTAGTGATTATTTGCCGGCTATTGATGCGACTGCAGAGCAACAATATATCGTGCGCTATTTAGACTTTTTCCCAGAAAATGGCTTGGCAGGTTTGAAATTAGGCGTTTATCAGCACTCTTCAGTTGCCCGTGAGCTGTTACCAAAGATTTTGTCAGAATTAGGTGCTGAAGTAATCGTTTTAGGTCGTTCTGATCATTTTATTTCCGTTGATACCGAAGCGATTCGTCCAGAAGATGTTGTCTTAGCTAAGCAATGGTCAGCTGAGTTTGAGCTTGATTGTATTATTTCCACCGATGGCGATGCGGATAGACCTTTAGTTAGCGATGAAAATGGCGAATGGTTACGTGGTGATGTTGCTGGTATTTTAGTTGCGCGCTTTTTACAAGCAGAGGCAGTAGTTACCCCAGTGAGTAGTAATAGCGCTGTAGAAAAATGTGGCCAATTTGCTCAGGTTACGCGTACTAAAATAGGTTCGCCTTTTGTTATTTCTGCCATGCAAGCAATAAGCAACCAAACCAGTGTGGTTGGTTACGAAGCGAATGGTGGTTTTTTACAAAACACGCCAATTCAATTAAATAACAAAACACTTGCTGCATTACCGACGCGTGATGCTGTAACTGTACCGTTATGTTTATTATTGCAAGCGAAACAACTAGAGTGTTCAATTTCGGCACTGCTAAATACCTTGCCGCCACGATTTACTTATAGTGATCGTATAAAAGATTTTCCAACGGAATTAAGCCAGTCTATTTTAGCGCAAATGCAAACTGGGGAGCTTGAACAGGATGCCGCTGTGCTAGCACGATTGTTTGCCGGAAAAATAGAGCGAGCGGTGGCTTTTGATTGTACCGATGGTGTGCGTATTACTTTGGCCAATGATGAAGTTGTCCATTTTCGTGGCTCAGGCAATGCGCCGGAATTACGCTGTTATACCGAAGCCGATAGCTATAGCCGTGCGGAAGCATTAAATCAGCTTTGTATAAAACAAATGAAAGAATGGAAGCCTTAGATGTAACTTCTCATTATTAAAGGGTGCGAGCAGTTTTTTCAGCTCGTCATTCCAGCATGCTGTTGGCAGGAATCTATGCTCAACGTAGGTTCCCAATAAAGTTTGTGCCCAGGCTTTATTGGGTAGACTTTGGGAATGACGGTGTTTTTATAGGTATTTGCTTGTGAATAAAGAGAAATTTCCCTTAGATTATAAATTCCTCATAGCGTATACCATTTTAATTCAACTTATAGTGATCATCAGTGAATAGAAAGATAAACCCACCTAAAAATTACTTTTCCTTTTTTTCTGCATTACCGTGGCGTGGAATTATGGTCGCAGGGGTTTTAGTACTAGCGCTAGTCGGGCTTGTATTACTGATTCAAACAGTCGGTAGTAGCGGTGAGAATTTAGAGCTTGCTGATGTTTTTGGTGCGCTTGCTTTAATTGTTATTCCTTGTACTAGTTTATTTGCTGGGCTTATGGCGCTGGAAAAATATACTGGTATTTCTTGGTTACGAGGTGTTGAAGCGGTTGGTAAATATACCTTAATGGGCATGAGTTGGGTTTATGTGACTATTCAAGGGTGGCGTGGCATAGACGTTAAAAAACCTAACCGCCGTGTTGATAGGTCAAGTAACGCAGTTAAAAGCCCAAGCGTAAACTGGAAAGATGGGTTTTCTCGTGTCAGTTCTGCAATAAAAAATCCCGCTAGCAAAATAGTTGAACCTGTTTTTTCTGAGACTATGCGAGAAGAAGCTTTAAATAATGAGCGTGTGTTCAATTTTGAACCGATTCATGCAGAAGGTACTTTAGCGGAAGAGCCGAAAATTTCTGTAGCAATGGATTTTGTTGCCCCGACTACTAATGAAAATCAGCCTGCCGAACTGCAGAAATATAGCACTGAAGACTTTGAGCCTTTAATAGCTAATGAATACTCTGTAGATAGCTCTCTTGCGACTGATAATCTTAACCCTGATGCGGAAATTTCTACTGAAGAGCAAGCAAGAAAAACGGCTAATTTAAGCGATAATTCTGAAGAGGTAGATTTTGATCGTGATTTGAAATCGTTTTTTCAAGATAAACAAGATTGGGTTGCGGATGACGTTCCACCTGTTGAACCGCTTGTTAATGTACCTATGGCTGATTCTGAAGAGTTATTTGATACTTCAGAGATTGAAGCTACAGACGATGAGATTAATCGAGAAGAGGCTATTCCATTAACTGATGATATTAGTCATGATAATAAACCAGAGTTAAGTCCTTCAATCGCTGAAATTATGGCAAGTCTATCGACGATAGCTCCAGAGGAGCAATCACCTGATAAACCTTTAGCTGAAGAACCAGATGCCGTTAAGCCAGTAGAAAATGAAATAACTGAAGCTCATAGGCCAAAATTGTCTATGGCCGAAATTATGGCCTCTGCAACGCGCCTTGCAACAGAAAGCATAGTAGATAAAAACTCTTTAGCTAAACAAGAAACCGCACGTTTAATTGCTGGACTTGCTAATAATTTCGCTAAGCCAATAAGTCATTTTAATAAACCAAAATATACTTTACCTGCCATTGAGTTATTGGATGAACATCAGCAATCTCTTTATTCTTATACGGAAGATGAGCTAGATGAAATGTCACGCTCAGTGGAGCGCGTATTACTAGATTACAAAATTTCAGTGGAAGTTGTTGGTGCGTATCCAGGACCTATTATTACTCGCTTTGAATTATCTTTAGCGCCAGGTATTAAAGTCAGTCGAGTTACAGGGTTGGCAAAAGATCTCGCACGCGCCATGCTAGTCACCAGTGTGCGAGTGGTAGAAATTATTGAAGGTACGCCTTTTATTGGGCTGGAAATTCCTAATCAAGAGCGAGAGTTGGTTTCTTTTCGTGAAATTTTAACTTCAGAGGCTTTTCAAGTGGCTAAATCGCCGTTGACGCTTGCTTTAGGTAAAGATGTTTCGGGTGATACTGTGGTTGCTGATTTGGCGAAAATGCCGCACTTATTAGTTGCTGGAACGACAGGCTCTGGTAAATCGGTAGCGATTAATACCATGATCTTAAGCATGTTATTTAAGGCAACGCCTGAGCAAGTGCGTATGATTATGGTCGATCCAAAAATGTTGGAATTGTCTATTTATGAAGGAATTCCACACTTATTAACGCCCGTAGTGACCGATATGAAAGAGGCGCAAAATGCTTTGCGTTGGGCGGTAGCTGAAATGGAACGACGTTATAAATTAATGGCGAAAGTAGGCGTTAGGAATCTAGCAGGATTTAATCACAAGATTGAAGAGGCTGCGGAAAATGGTGAAACGATTCGTGACCCTTTATATCAATTAGTTGATCCCTTAGAGGAGGGGCAAATCTTCCCTGTATTATCAACTTTGCCAAACATTGTTATTGTTATTGATGAGTTGGCTGACATGATGATGGTTGTCGGCAAAAAAGTTGAAGAATTAATTGCCCGTCTGGCTCAGAAAGCGCGAGCTGCGGGGATTCATTTAATTTTAGCGACTCAGCGTCCTTCGGTCGATGTTTTAACTGGCTTAATTAAAGCTAATGTGCCGACGCGTATTTCTTTTCAAGTTTCATCGCGTATAGATTCACGTACTATTTTAGACCAAGGTGGCGCGGAAGCTCTACTGGGAAATGGCGATATGCTTTATTTACCTTCAGGTACCAGCGTTCCTACTCGCTCTCATGGCGCTTTTGTTGATGATCACGAAGTACATGCCGTAGTTGATTTCTTAAAGTCTTTGGGTGGCGCTAACTATTTAGATGAAATTATTAAAGATGAGCCAGTAGAATCTGCTAGCAATAATGAAACTCCTGTGGATGAAGTGGATGTTTTATATGATGCTGCTGTAAGCTTTGTAATGGATTCAGGCAAAGCTTCTATCTCTAGTGTGCAGCGACGCTTTAAGGTAGGTTATAATCGCGCAGCTAGAATGATTGACCAAATGGAAGAGGAAAATATTATCAGTGAACCAGAAGGCAATGGTAGCCGCCGCGTACTGAATAGAGATTGATTCTCACCAATATTTTATACTTCTTTAGTTTAAAAAATAATAAAACATATGTTAAAAGATTATATACAGCTTTGCTGGTTTAGTGGTGAGCCACATGATTTACCCATAGATAGAAAATTTTTATGGATTAATATAGGTCTTTATTTGCTGTTCGGCTTATTTATTCAGGCTAATATTAGTGATCCTATTGAAGCCTTTCTTCAGGTTTTTCTTGAAATATTGATTACTTTGGCCTTTATGGCGGCTATTGTATTTAAGCAAGATGAAGGGTTTTATAATTTTGAGCGTTTTTTGACGGCTATATTAGTTTGTGAAAATTTTATTTATATTTTAGGCTTACCTTTAGCTTTTTGGTTTATTTTTGCTAAGGGCACGGCAGTGGCAACATACCCTATTTATATCGCTGCTTTTTTGATTTGTTGGTCTCTAGCTATTATTGCTTATCTTTTGAAAGAACTTTTTGAGTTCAATTGGCAAACGAGTATTAGTTTATCGGTTCTATACTTTTTATTAACTTATTTAGGATCTTTAGGGCTATTATTGGCGGTAGGTATTTAAGGCTTATTAAAAAAATAATTCTTTCATAGGTAATACCAATCTTAATAGATTTTTCACTACCGTACACTTTTTACCTCCTTACAACAAAGCCTTACCCGATAAAGTGAGGCAGAACTGAGGAAGCGTTTTACCTTCTCTCAGCAGACTCTTTAATAACCGGATTCCAAGTGTAAACAAACTCAAATCACAGTCCATTCTTCTGTAAATTCAACTCTATCTGTAAAAAGGGTTTCTATACGGAAGCGTTTTCGGTACCAGTTAAACGCTTCACTTCCTGTTGGGAAGTTAGTTACCAGATAAATAGGATCATTATATTTTCCCCCAATAAACAACAGTCCTTACCGCAATGCTACGGTTTTGTGTGAATTCAATCGTCGGTATTTCAGTCATGCCGCCTTGTTCGGGGCAAATACCTTTAAGGTAAACTCCTCTCCATTTCCATACAATATCGCATTATTTTCTGTTCGGCACGCATATTCCCAGCCATAACCACTGAGGGTTTTCAGCCAATCTGCTCCATCAAATTCTCCATTCCCCAAACAAATGACCGCTGTGCCTTCTGGAATAATGGCCTGAACTGATTTAATCAGTTCAATATGCATCTCTTGAGGAAAATGTCCTTTTTTAGCTTTACGGGTTACCCACAACAATGGCAGAGACCTCTTTATAAATCATACTGACCATCAGTGTGATGCAGCCTTGCGCTGTCGTGCTACCATCAATTGCAAGCACCAACGTTTGCTTCGCTAAACACTGAATAAGCACCTCTATAGAAGGTAAATAAAATAAATTGACGCCCATCTTTTCATTGCTCAGCCAACGACGCAGCTGCATGATTTGGCTTTCTTCTTTACCTGAGCCTGGAATATCACCTGCCACATTGGCTAACTTAACAGATTTACTCTGTATAATGCCGCAGATAAACCCCGTCAAAATATTTAAGCTGTTATTTTGACGTTTGCTAGAATCAAAACCCCAGGATTTTTGAAGGCAGATATGGATAGCACGGTAAACCTTGTAAGAATCTGACAATGTAGGATGTTTTCAATGCAAACTCTCTACATTATCACCTTTTTAGACTTGGCAATGCCTGTTTTAAAAAGTGTACGGTAGTGAAAAAATTGAAAAGAAAAATGGTGAGGGTACTTAAGCACTAATGGGGTAAGCTCGATTGAAACATAGGTGTCTTATTTTATTGCCTGTTTAACGAAAGAGTAGATGTATCAATCTATTCTGATCATTTGAGCATCGAAGGAACACAAAGATTCAGTACCAAAAATCTCTGTGCTCTCTGTGTCCTCTGTGGTTAAAGTCTTTTTTTTATTTTCTTTTAAGCACCTTGACTGCTTAAATAGTCATCATAAGTACCGCGGAAATCGACAATACCATTCGGTGTCAATTCAATAATACGCGTGGCTAATGAGGATACAAATTCACGGTCATGGCTGACAAAGACTAAGGTGCCTGGGTAGTTTTCTAAAGCTAAGTTTAGCGATTCAATCGACTCCATATCAAGATGGTTGGTTGGTTCGTCTAGTAGCATGATATTGGCGCGTTGCAACATTAATTTACCAAAAATCATACGGCCTTTTTCACCACCAGAAAGTACGCTGACTTTTTTACCTATATCATCTTGTGAAAATAATAAACGACCTAATGTGCTGCGTATGACTTGATCATCATCGCTAGGTTGGCGCCATTGTTCCATCCAATCAAATAACAACTTGTCGTCTTGAAATTCGGTGGCATGATCTTGCGCACAATAACCTATCTCAGAGTTTTCAGACCATTTCACTGCGCCTGCTGTTGGCTGAATATCGCCTGCTAAGCATTTTAATAATGTGGTTTTACCAATACCATTTTGACCGATAACGGCAACACGCTCGCCGACTTCAACCATTAGATTGAAATTGTTAAATAGCTCATTGCCATCATAGCTTTTACTTAAGCCTTCTAGTTCTAATGCTAGGCGGTGCAATTTTTTAGTTTGATCAAAACGGATAAAGGGATTTTGACGACTGGAAGGTTTTATTTCAGCTAGGCTGATTTTATCTAACTGTTTGGCGCGTGACGTTGCTTGTTTAGATTTTGATGCGTTAGCTGAGAAACGACTGACGAAGGCTTTAAGCTCAGATATTTGTGCCTTCTTTTTAGCATTATCAGACTGTAGTTGTTCGGTAACTAAAGTTGCTGCGGTCATGTAGTCGTCATACGTACCTGGATAAAGGCGTATTTCACCGTAATCTACATCAGCCATGTGTGTGCATACGCTATTTAGAAAATGGCGATCATGAGAAATAATGACCATCGTGCATTTACGTGCATTTAATGTCTCTTCTAACCAGCGAATAGCATTGATGTCGAGGTTGTTAGTTGGCTCATCAAGCAGCAAAATATCAGGATCAGAAAATAGCGCTTGTGCCAGCAATACTCTTAATTTCCAGCCCGGTGCAACTTCACTCATAGGGCCGTAGTGTTGCTCAGTGGGAATGCCTACACCTTCTAGTAATTCACCCGCACGAGCCTCAGCTGTGTAGCCATCCATTTCTGCGAATTCAGATTCTAGGTCAGCGGCACGCATACCGTCGGCTTCAGTCATTTCTGGATTAGCGTAAATCGCATCACGTTCTGATTTTACTGCCCATAGCGCTTCATGACCCATGATCACTGTGTCGAGTACGGCGAATTCTTCGTAAGCAAATTGATCCTGTTTCAATTTACCGAGGCGTTCGTGTGGGTCTTTGGAGACATTACCGCCAGAAGGCTCTAAGTCGCCTCCTAAGATTTTCATGAAAGTTGATTTTCCGCAGCCATTTGCGCCAATCAGTCCATAGCGGTTACCGTTATTAAATTTAACGGAGACGTCTTCAAAAAGTGGCTTGGCGCCAAATTGCATAGTGATATTTGCGGTTGCGAGCATTTTTTATTCCAGATAGAAGCTGACCAACAGGTGGTTTTGCTGTTGGTTAATATATAAAGACTTAAGAGGGTGCGTATTCTACGCGATTTCTATAGCCAAGGCTGTGTAAATAAAAGGGAGTTACATTTTAGCGGGACATTCTATAATTTGTAGGGGGAGGGCTTTAGCCCGCAGGTGCCATGCTTCGACTTTAAAGGCGGGCTTGAAGTCACGCCCTACGGTTTATAGGGTGCTCTAGCCAGCTGTGTGGCCTATTTTCTCGCCTAGTTGAACTTTTTCACCAGCGATAAAAGCTTCTTCCCAGTTCAGCGCATTTTCGCCAAATAAAGCAATAATGGTTGACCCCATATTAAAGCGGCCGAGTTCTTCGCCTTTTTTTAATTGCGGCGCACCGTCTTTATATTGCCAAGTTTGAATGCTTTTTGCTGTGGGTGGCGTGACTTCACCATGCCAAACCGTTTCAATGCTGGCAACAAAAATCGCGCCAACTAAAACTAAAGCCATTGGCCCGATTTCGGTGTCAAAAATAGCCACGACCCGCTCATTTCGAGCAAATAAGCGTGGTACTGAATTAGCTGTAGCAGCATTTACGCTGAATAAGCGTCCAGGCACATGAATCATTTCTCTTAATGTGCCATCTAAAGGCATATGTAAGCGATGGTAATCTTTAGGTGATAAGTAAATGGTAGTGAATTTGCCATTCTTAAAAGGCGCGGCACGTTGTTCATCGCCGCCTAATAAATCGATTGCGGTATAGCTTTGGCCTTTAGCTTGAATGATATTACCATCGGTAATATTACCTGCTTGGCTAACTGCGCCATCAGCAGGACAGGCAATATCACCTGCATTACTGGCAATCGTTCTAGCGCCAGGTTTTAATGCGCGAGTAAAGAAATGGTTAAAACTCGGGTAAGCGTTAATATCCGAATCAATCGCTTCCTCCATATTGACACCATAATGGCTGGCAATTTGTTTAATAAAAAAGTTTTTCCAGATTTTATTTTCGCTATGAGTCAGCTGTCCCATGAGTCTGGATAAAGGGTGGTGTGGCAATATGTATTGTGGCAGGGTAGTTAGGCTTTCTTTAAAGGTCATGGTCGGGTGTTTTTCCGCTTAAATAATAGGCAAAGGCAATGACTTCAGCGACGGCGGTATAAAGTTCTTTAGGGATTTCATCACCTAAAGGCACTTGCGCTAAAATTCTTGCCAGTTCGGGCTCGGTTTGTAATGGAATGCCGTGCTTTTCGGCGATAGCTAAAATCTGTTCCGCTGTGACACCTTCACCTTTGGCTGTGACTTTAGGCGCATTTTTACCATCGTATTTTAATGCGACCGCTAAGTCAGAGGTGTAAAAGGTTTTAGCCATGGTTTAGCTTAATGAGTAATTAGATTGTAAGTGCTTGTTCGTGCAAATTTAGCCAGCTACATTAGGTGCCATAAAGTATAATGGCTGCTTTTTATTAAATTGGGTATTTTACCAGTTATGAAGCTGGAAAAAATTAAACTTTCAGGATTTAAATCATTTGTCGATGCGACGACGATTCCTATTAAAGGGAATTTAATCAGTATCGTTGGCCCTAATGGTTGTGGAAAATCCAATATTATTGACGCGGTACGTTGGGTGATGGGCGAAAGCTCAGCGAAACACCTGCGCGGCGGTAGTATGACTGATGTGATTTTTAATGGCTCTTCAGGTAGAAAGCCAGTGAGTACCGCATCGGTTGAGTTGGTTTTTGATAATAGCGAAGGTAAAGCGGGCGGGGAATATGCGCAGTACACGACTATCGCGATTAAGCGTCAAGTAAGGCGTGATGGTCAGTCTATTTATCAATTTAATGGTACTAAATGCCGGCGTAAAGATATTACCGATTTATTTTTGGGCACAGGCTTAGGTGCTCGTAGTTATGCAATTATTGAGCAAGGTACTATTTCGCGAGTTGTTGAAGCTAAACCTGATGAGCTGCGTATACATATAGAGGAAGCGGCGGGAGTTTCTAAATATAAAGAACGACGCAGTGAAACCGAAATGCGTATGCGCCATACGCGTGAGAATTTAGAGCGTTTAGATGATGTTCGTGATGAAGTTGAAAAACAATTAAGTCATTTAAAGAAACAAGCGGAAAAAGCGGAAAAATATACCACTTTAAAAGCGCAGGAGCGTGAATTAAAGTTGCAGCTATTGGCAATGCGTTGGAATACGCATCATGTCATGGCACAGCAGTTAGATAGCAAGTTGCAAGACGCTGCAAGCGCACATAATGAATTATTTATGGAGCGTAAGAATTTAGAGCAAACGCTAGAGCAAAAACGTGAGTTACATAAAACGCAGCAACTGAATTTAGATCAGCAACAAGCAGAATATTATGCCTTGCTCACTGAGGTAAGTCGTTTAGATCAGGTGATTAAACATAATGAACAATCGCATGAGGAAACTGAGCGAGAGTTAGTGAGGTTACGTGATCAAGCGGAGCATCTTAAAGGTGATTTGGATGAGGATTTATTACAGTTAGATGAGCTAAAAGAATCTTTATTTGAAGCAGAAGAGTCTTTATTGATTGCGGAAGATAGAGCCGAGGAAATGCTGGAAATTCAGCAGGAAGCTCAAGAGCAGCGTCTTGCATGGCAGCAAGAATGGGAAGCGTATCAGAATCAATATGCCAATTACCGTGAACAAGCGGAAGTTAAGCGTATGTTAGTAGCTCAACTGGAAAATCAAAACTTTCAATTACAAAGTCGCATACAGCGATTACAAGGTGAGCAAGAGGAGTTAAGCGAGCAGGGCTTAAACATTGAAATTGAGAGTTTAGATCAAGCGATTAATTTGATTGAAGAGCAGAGAGAGCAAGTTCAAACTGATTTAGATGCGGTGCATTTATCCATTAAAGATTTACGCCAGCAGATTAAGCAATATCATGAAATATTGCATAGAGATCGCTCGGAATTACAAAGTGTCAAAGGAAAAGTGACTTCGCTGGAATTATTGCAGCAGCATGCAATGGGTAAAGACAATCAGAAATTAACCCATTGGCTGGATAGGATGGCTTTAGCTGAAAACCAGCGCCTTGCCGAATTTATTGAAGTTGATACTGGCTGGGAGAGTGCGGTTGAAACTGTTCTGGGCACTTATTTAGAGGCTGTGTGTATTGATAATGCCGATCAACTGATTAATGAGCTGGCGAATTTAAGTAATGAGTCGGTAACTTTGTTTGAGACAGAGCACGAATACAGTGAAGAATTAAGCAAAGGCTTGCCGCGCTTATTAGATAAAATTAAAACCCCGTGGAATTTGCAGGGATTATTATCGGGGATTTATTGTGCTGATAATGCGGAGCAGGCTAGAGAGTTAGCGAGCGAATTAAAATCTTATGAATCTATCATTACCCCGCAAGGCGCATGGATGGGCTATGGTTGGGTTAAGATTGTGCGCGAGCATGATGGCAAAAGCGGTGTTTTGCAAAGAGAAAAGCAATTACGTTTGTTAAAAGAAGAGCAAGTACAGTTGCAAGCGCGTGTGGCTGTCATGGAAGAGCAACTAGAAACAGCGGAAGACTTTTTAAAAGAAGCTGAAAAGCAACGTGAAGAGTTACAAAATAAAGATAAACAAGTAAGCAATGAGCTGTCGTTAAAAAATTCAGAATTCAGTGCGTATTCTGCCCGCGTAGAGCAGCAGCAACAACGATTAGCACAAGTGAATAATGAACTGGCTGATATTAATCGCGAACTATTAGAAAACTCTGAGACGAGAGCTGAAGCTTTGATGATTAAGGAACAAGCAGAAGAAGCGATGGAGGCGTTAACAGAAAACAAACTGCAATTGGAGCAAGATAGTCATAGTTTGCAAACTCAAAGTGAGCAAAGCGATAAACAGGTCAATGAAATTCGTCAGCAAGTGCATGGCTTTCAGGCAAAAATATCCAGTCTGAAGGCTTCGGATGTCTTAACGACAAAACAGATAGAGCGTTTGCAATTACAACAGCAGCAGTCGCAAGAGCGAATAGGCGAGCTAGATAAGAAGTTACATCAAACTTTACAGCCCATGGATGATGAGCGTTATGACCTGGAAACCTTACAGAAAAAGAAAGATGAACTGGAAAAAGTTTTAGAGCAAGTGCGTGAACAGCAAGCCGTTTTAGAGACTGGCATTGCTGAGTTAGCAGGGCAATTTTCTTCTGTGCAAGTACATATAGATAAGAAAAAAGAGCTGTTAGACAGTATTCGCTTTGAGCAGCAGGAAAGCCATGTACGCCAACAAACGGTGACTGAACAATTGCAGGAATTGGATGCTGATGCGCAAACGATTATGCAAGATATTCCTGAGCATGCTGATGAGCTGGCTTGGAAAATCAAGGTAGATGATTTAACCCGCCAGATTGAACGGTTGGGAACGATTAATTTAACAGCGATAGAAGAATTTAAAGCGCAGTCTGAGCGTATGAACTTTCTCAATGAGCAAAATACGGATTTATTAGAGGCGCTGCAAATATTAGAAACCGCCATTGCCAAGATTGATAATGAAAGTAGGCAGCGATTTAAGGAAACATTTGATAAGATAAACTCTGGACTACAAGAGAAGTTTCCTAAGCTCTTCGGTGGTGGCAAAGCCTATTTATCATTAACAGACGATGATTTATTGGAAAGTGGAGTTAATATTATTGCCCAGCCTCCTGGAAAGCGAAATAGTTCAATTCATTTATTATCGGGTGGCGAAAAGGCTTTAACCGCAGTGGCTTTAGTTTTTTCTATTTTTGATCTGAATCCAGCACCTTTTTGCTTGCTGGATGAGGTAGATGCCCCCTTAGATGAGGCAAATGTACGACGTTTTTCAGCAATGGTTGAGGAAATGTCAGCCAATGTGCAATTTTTGTATATTTCACATAATAAAGTGACGATGGAAATTGCACAACAATTAGCAGGCGTTACCATGAAGGAACCGGGTGTTTCTCGTATGGTAGCAGTCGATATTCAAGAAGCAGTAGCAATGGTGGAAAGTTAACGTGGATAAAGATTTATTAAGAATAGTCATCATTTCAGTGGGTGGTCTAGTTATTTTAGGCATGATTCTTTGGGGTATGTTTAAAGGTGGTTCAAAACGTAAAAATATTAATTTTTACGATAATCGTGATCCTTTGGAGCATGTAGATAGCAGCTTATTTGTTAATACTGCCGATGATGATTTTGATATTGTGCCCTTAAGTGCACGCAGCAATGATAATGATTATCAAGCGCCAGAAGTAAAAACGCGTTTAAATTCGGCCTATATACAAGAAGCCCAACAGCAAGAAAGTGTAAGGTCAGAGCCGGATATATTAGCTGAGGCGATGAATAAAGCGGATGAACCTCTTGCCGAGCCCCCTACAAAACAATTGCCAGTGTTATTGCAATTACACCTAGTTGCTAAAAACCCAGAAGGCTTTAAAGGTTTACAATTAGTACAAGCATTTGAGCGTGTAGGTTTAGTCTATGGCAGTGTAAAAGTTTTTGAGCGTTTAGATGTGCAAAACCGTGTCGATTATGCTGTTGCAAGTATGGCTGCGCCAGGTGTTTTTCCTGGTGACAACTGGGAATCTTATTACTGTCCCGGTATTTCTTTTTTTATGCAGCCTAGGGAGCTTGATGATGTCAAAGTTGTATTTGATGATTTAATTAATACGGCTGGGCAATTATCTGCCTTACTTAAAGGAGATATTGTGGATGAAAATCATCAGCCTTTAACTGAAGAGACTTTGCAGCAAATAGAAGAAAGTTTGTCTTAAATAGCGACTCCTTATAGTTACCCTGTGATCTGTTGTTAGCTGGACAGCTTATAGCTCGTAGGGCGGACTTCAGTCCGCCATTGCTAAAAAAGCGGACTGAAGTCCGCCCTACAAATAAGGTGAACGTCCCGATTTAAGTTTGTCGCCAGAAAAAGCAAGCTAAAACCTATTAAAATCAATATAAAGACGCCACATCCTTAAGAAATTATGTCCACTCAAGAAACCTTATTAAGAAAATTCCAGTTATTAAGCGAAGATGAGCAGCAAGTACTTTTAGCTTTAGCTATTCTTTTTGTACCCGTCGGTCAAACTAAATTAATAGATGTTTTGCGTGGAACTCAGTCTGTTGAGACTAAAGTTTATAAACAAATTGCTAAACCTTTAAAAGATAAACTGGAACGGCAAGGTTTGATTACAGTGACTAGCGATGGCTGGCGGTGCGCTAAGGAAATTAGCGAAGTGCTAATGAAAATAGCATTCGAAGATCATAATAATTTATTTTCTAAACTAGCTGACTACAGCTTAAGTGATCGTCCCTACTATTCTTCTTACCAAGTTAAGGTACTTAATTCAGTAAGAATCTTACGTTTTTATCTTTATCTTGGTAATGCGAAGAAATTTAAGGAGCAGCTTGATAGTTTCGAGGGTGAATTTCCTGACCAGGTCATGCCATTATTAAATTTATTGTTTTTTACCGCTTTTGATAAGCCTTGGTTTGACCGGCTAAATCTAAATATAAAAAACTTTGTTTTATCAATGTATGCGGAATATTTCACTTTTAGTATTGAGGACGTGAGCTTCCCTGTGCAATTATTGCAGAGTGCTGTTGATTCTAGTGCCACACCTCCCTTGGAATTATTACAGAACCTAGCTGAGTTTAAGTTGATGGCTAATGATGCTCAAGGGGTTGAGGCCTTACTTAGGGGTGATTACTCGGCTAAGGGCGTGATGATCAAAGGAAGTGCTTGTTTTATCGATAACCGTAATGATGAAGCATTAGAACTTTATCAGGCCGCATTGCAGCTGATAAAAAAAGCAACACGCAAGCGGAATGTTTTTTTGCCGCATATCCACGGTTACTTTTTTCATTTAGCCTTGTTAAAAACTAAAACAGCTGAAAATATCAGTTTGTTAAAGGCGCAATTAAAAATCATTGAAAAGAGTAACGGTAGCGATAGCTTTTTCAATACTAATGGTCGTTTAAAAGAAGGTCTTGAGGTTTATCAGACGCAACTTAAAGCTGAAGAAGCTTATGAGTTACGCCGGCCATTGGCCGGTCCTTATGATAGATTATTTCATTGTTTATTATTGCATTGGCTAGATACGCTTGCGATTGCTACCAATTGGGATAAAGATTTTTTATTGGTATTTCAAAATTATTGTGTTTTAGCTGATAAGGGCGGTGCACATTATTATGCTGCGGTTAGTTCACATTTATTACAAAAATTAGGCATAAAAGATAAAGAAATAAAGGCGATTGCTGAAAAATACAAAGATTCTAATGCTTTGCATATTATTGATTTATTGCCGCGTGTAGAAAAGTGGGAGCGAGCATTATCCGCGCTAACACAGCTTAGCGCTGATCCATCTGCTGCACATGCTGAGTCACGCATGATTTGGTTATTAAGATTAGATGGCAATAATGCTGAATTAGAACCGCGTGAGCAAAAGCTGGGAAAATCAGGGCGTTGGACTAAGGGGCGAGCTGTTTCTTTGAAAAGGCTATATTCAGAGCAGGCAAGTTTTGATTATTTAACGCTCCAGGACCGGCGTATTTGTGCGCAAATCAGTAAGGAACTAGAAGACAATTATTATAGTTACAGTTATAAAGAAGTGTATGTTTTAGAAAATGAGGCGGTACTAGCAGCGGTGGATCATCCGCATGTTTACTGGTCTAGTGCTAGTGAATACACAAGCCCCATTACGTTAAATAAAGCTGAGCCGCAATTATTGGTGACGACGCAAAAGAAAGATTTGCGTATTTCCTTACATCCCATTATCCATGCTGAAGAGGTTGTTTTTGAACGTAGTACAGATAATGACATTCGGGTTTATCAAGTTACCGAACAGCATCGACAAGTTGCCAGTATTTTAGGAGATAAAGGGCTTTCTGTACCACAGAAAGCTAAGCAACAAGTGATTGATTCTATTGCTTCAATTGCATCAACGCTCACTGTGCAGTCAGATATAGAAGGCTTAGCTTTAAATATAGAGACGGTAGAGGCTGATGCACGTTTGCATATGCATTTATTGCAGCATGGAGAAGGCTTGCAAATTGAGGCTTTTGTTCAGCCCTTTACTGATGCCGGACCTATTTATAAGCCGGGTATAGGCGGCACTACGGTGTTGGCTGAAGTGGACGGTAAACAATTACAGACTTCACGTAATTTCTCACTGGAAAAGTCGTACTTAGAAAAGCTGTATGAGCAATGCTCTGAGCTATACCAAAGTTCTGATGCAAAATGGATGCTTGAAGACCCTGAAATGGCTTTAGAAGCATTGTTGCAATTACAAAATTTAGGTGATTTTATTGTCTTAGAGTGGCCTAAGGGTCAGAAAATTAAAGTGAGTCGTGAGGCGGGGCTAGGAGAGGCGCATTTTTCTGTGCGTAAAGAAAAAGACTGGTTTAGCGTTGAAGGTGAAGTGCAGATTGATGACGAGCAAGTCTATGATATGCAGCGCCTAATTAATTTATTAAAGGCAACTTCAGGGCGTTTTTTAAAGCTGGAAGATGGACAGTTTATTGCGCTGACCAGTGAATTACGTCAACGTTTAGACGATGTTGCTGGACTAGGGGAGCAAAAAGGGAGCGCACTGCAGTTTCATGCCTTAGCGGCACCTGCTTTAAATGAAGCCCTAGAAGGGATGGATATTAAGGCGAGTAAGCAGTGGCGTGATCAGTTAAAGAAATTGGAATCAATGACTGATTTAGACCCGAAAGTTCCTTCTACTTTACAAGGAGAATTGCGTGATTATCAATTGGAAGGTTATCAATGGATGGCGCGTTTAGCACATTGGGGGGCGGGTGCATGCTTGGCTGATGATATGGGGCTAGGAAAAACCATACAAGCACTTTCTTTGATTTTATCGCGTGCAATGAATGGTCCGACGTTAATTCTGGCTCCGACTTCAGTGTGTATGAATTGGCTGGAAGAGGCGCAACGATTTGCACCGACTTTAAATGTATTACATTTTGGCACGGGTGATCGGCAAAAAATTATTGAGCAAGCAGGTGCGTTTGATTTGGTTGTGTGTAGTTATGGGCTATTACAAACTGAGTCTGAATTATTAACGGATAAACAGTGGCAAACTATTGTCGCTGATGAGGCACAAGCGATAAAAAATGGTTTAACTAAACGTTCACAAGCGGCCATGGCATTGCAGGCAGACTTTAAAGTTATTACTACAGGTACACCGATAGAAAATCATTTGGGTGAATTATGGAATTTATTTCATTTTATTAATCCGGGCTTGCTAGGTTCGCTGAAAAAATTTAATGAGCGTTATGCGCAAGCGATTGAAAATAATAAGGATCATGCCGCCCAGCAACGATTAAAGAAATTACTGCGCCCCTTTATCCTGCGTCGACTTAAAACCGATGTACTAAAAGAGTTACCGTCGCGAACAGAAATGACCTTGCATGTGGAGTTGAGTAAGGAGGAGCGTACTTTTTATGAAGCCATGCGTCGTAATGCTGTCGAGGCTATGCAAAAATCACAGGAAGAAGAGCAACAAGCAGGACAGCAGCATTTAAAAGTATTGGCAGAAATTATGAAGCTACGCCGTGCCTGTTGTCACCCTAAATTGGTGATGGAAGATAGCCCGTTAAGTAGTGCTAAATTACAAGCTTTTGAAGAGCTAGTTGATGAATTAATTGCAGGTCGTCATAAAGCCTTGGTGTTTAGTCAATTTGTCGGGCATTTACATATTATTCGTGATTTATTAGATAAAAAAGGAATTAATTACCAATATCTAGATGGCAGTACGTCGATACCTAAACGCAAAAAAGCCGTTACTGCATTTCAAGGTGGCGAAGGTGATGTCTTTTTAATTAGCTTAAAAGCAGGTGGTTCAGGATTAAATTTAACTGCCGCTGATTATGTGATTCATATGGATCCATGGTGGAATCCTGCGGTAGAGGATCAAGCTTCAGATCGGGCGCATCGTATGGGACAAACACGACCAGTGACCATTTACCGTTTAGTGGCTAAAGATACTATTGAAGATAAAATAGTTGATTTACACGCTCATAAACGTGATTTAGCCAGCAGTTTATTAGAAGGCGGTGAAGTCAGTGGTAAGATGTCGGTGGGTGATATGATGGCCTTGATTAAGGAAACTGAGGAATAGAGAGGGACCGAGTATTGTTCTGCAACTATAGAAAAATAAACATCTTGTATTAAAGCCGTATTACAATATGTAATACAGCTTATTGTTAGAAGATTATATGATTACCCTTAGACTTGAATCAGAATTAGAAGAAAAAATTAATCAGACGGCTAAAAAAATGGGGCTTAGTAAATCAGAATTGATTAGAAAAAGTATCACTGAGTTTATAGGTAAAATAGACAAAGAGTCGGCTTGGGAATTAGGTGAGGGTATTTTTGGTAAATATTCCAGTACTGAAGAAAGCCTTTCTAGGGATAGAAAAATACGGATAAAAGAAAAAGTTCAAGAAAAATATGAAATCAATCCTCATTGATTCTGGCCCCTTAATTGCTTTATTTGATGGCAATGACAAATATCATGCTGCTTCTGTTGCCTTTATAAAAGCTAATAAAAGTGAATTGATTACAACGCTTGCTTCGTTAACCGAAACGCTACATTTACTTGATTTTAATAGACGCGCTCAGATTGACTTTTTAGGATGGATTAATGCGGGCGCGGTAACATTAGAAAACATAACAGCAAATGACTTAGGCAAAAAAAAAACTGACCATTAAATATGCAGATCTGCCTATGGATTTTGCGGATGCGTGTTTGGTTTTTTTAGCGGAGAAATTAAATATTCATACGATTGCAACCATTGATAGGGATTTCGATATTTATCGTATACAAGGTAAAAAGCCGTTTACAACGCTTATAAAATAAAAATCTCATTATTTAAAGGTAACTATATTAAATGACTAACAGCACAGTAAATCCAACTGAAATATTAGCGCAATACCGTGAATATGTAGCAGAAAGAGCAAAAACGGGTGTTGTTCCGCAGCCTTTAAATGCAGACCAAGTTGCTGCCATTGTTGAATTAATTAAACAGCCGCCAGCGGGTGAAGAAGCGTTTATTCTGGATTTATTAACGAACCGCGTACCTGCAGGTGTGGATGAAGCGGCTTATGTTAAAGCGGGATTTTTAGCTGCATTAGCTAAAGGTGAGGTCACTTCTCCTATTTTAGATGCTGCGCGCGCCACTGAATTATTAGGCACGATGCTGGGTGGCTATAATATCGCCTCATTGATTGAGCTATTAGATAATGATGCACTTGCACCAATTGCTGTCACCGCTTTATCGCATACCTTATTAGTGTTTGATGCGTTTCATGACGTACAAGAAAAAGCGCTAGCGGGTAATGCTTTTGCTAAGCAAGTCGTACAATCCTGGGCAGATGCGGAATGGTTTACTAGTAAATCCGAAGTGCCTGAAAAATTAACCGTCACTGTTTTTAAAGTCACCGGTGAAACCAATACCGACGATTTATCACCAGCACCTGATGCATGGTCACGTCCTGATATTCCTTTGCATGCGCAAGCAATGTTAAAAATACCACGTGAAGGTATTACGAATACTGAGCAACAAATTGATGCCTTAAAAGAAAAAGGTTTTCCTGTTGCTTATGTGGGTGATGTAGTTGGAACAGGCTCTTCGCGTAAATCAGCGACTAACTCAGTGCTTTGGTTTACCGGTGATGATATTCCTTATGTGCCAAATAAGCGCGCAGGTGGTGTTTGTATCGGTGGCAAAATTGCGCCGATTTTCTTTAATACTATGGAAGATTCAGGCGCACTGCCGTTTGAATGTGATGTTGAAAACATGGCTATGGGCGATGTGATTGATATTTACCCATATCAAGGTGTAGTCAAAAATCATGATACGGGTGCTATGATTTGTGAGTTCGCATTAAAAACCGATATTTTATTAGATGAAGTACGTGCTGGTGGACGTATTCCGTTGATTATTGGTCGTGGTTTAACGGATCGTGCGCGTAAAGCATTAGATTTGGATGCTTCGAGTGTTTTCCGTAGACCAGGCGATGAAGCAGAAAGCAGTAAAGGTTTTACTTTAGCGCAAAAAATAGTCGGTAAAGCCTGTGGTGTTGCTGGTGTGCGGCCGAATATTTATTGCGAACCGCATATGACCACGGTGGGCTCACAAGATACCACTGGCCCTATGACTCGTGATGAATTGAAAGATTTAGCCTGCTTAGGTTTCTCGGCTGATTTAGTTATGCAGTCTTTTTGTCATACAGCTGCCTACCCAAAGCCGATTGATGTTGCGATGCAACATAGCTTGCCTGATTTTATTATGAATCGTGGGGGTGTGGCTTTACGCCCTGGTGACGGTATTATTCACTCATGGTTAAACCGTATGTTATTGCCAGACACGGTTGGTACAGGTGGCGATTCGCATACACGTTTTCCGATTGGGATTTCCTTTCCTGCTGGCTCTGGTTTAGTGGCGTTTGCCGCTGCGACAGGCGTGATGCCATTAGATATGCCTGAATCGATTTTAGTGCGCTTTAAAGGTGAAATGCAACCAGGTATTACTTTACGTGATTTGGTCAATGCGATTCCTTTGGCAGCGATTGAAAAAGGCTTATTAACGGTTGAGAAAAAAGGTAAGAAAAACGTCTTCTCTGGTCGTATTTTAGAAATTGAAGGCTTGCCAGATTTAAAAGTAGAGCAAGCGTTTGAATTGTCCGATGCTTCAGCGGAACGTTCAGCAGCAGGCTGTACGATTCGTCTAGGTGATGCGCCGATTCGTGAATATATCAATTCGAATATCACCATGTTGAAATGGATGATTTCCGAAGGCTATGGTGATGTACGTACCATTGAGCGTCGTATTAAAGAAATGCAGGCATGGATTGCAAAGCCTGAATTAATGGCACCTGATGCTGATGCGGAATATTTTGAAGTTATCGAAATTGATTTGAATGCGATTAAAGAGCCGATTATGGCTTGTCCGAATGATCCAGATGATGTGAAAACATTAGCGGATGTTGCCGGCACTAAAATCGATGAGGTGTTCTTAGGTTCATGTATGACTAATATTGGTCATTTCCGTGCTGCTGGTAAGTTATTAGAAAAAGAAACGGGGCGTTTACCAACTCAGCTTTGGGTCTCACCACCGACTAAAATGGATCAGGCGCAATTAACCGAAGAAGGCTATTACAGTACATTCGGTAAATCTGGCGCACGAATGGAAATGCCAGGTTGTTCATTGTGTATGGGTAATCAGGCGCGTGTTGCAGATAATGCAACCGTGGTTTCGACTTCTACACGTAACTTCCCGAACCGTTTAGGTAATAATGCCAATGTCTATTTAGGTTCTGCGGAATTAGCGGCTGTCTGTTCTATTTTGGGTAAAATCCCCACTAATGAAGAGTATATGGCTTATGTAAGTAAAATTAGCGAGACAGCAGAAGATACGTACCGTTATTTGAATTTTGATCAAATTAAAAGCTATCAAGATAAAGCGGATGCGGTAGAAGTAGAGTAATGTAGGGCGGGCAGGCAGGTTTTTTGCCCACCTTTAACGGATTATGCGCTTAACAAATAAAGAAATTGATACGATAAAAAACAGCGTACTAGCACTTGATGCTAGTGCGCATGTTTATTTGTTTGGTAGTCGGGTTGATGATGCTAAACGCGGTGGTGATATTGATTTATTAATTGAGTCAAATGTTTTGACGAAACAAGATTTACGTAAAGTTCGTCGGCAATTTTTTGATATTTTTGGCGAGCAGAAAATAGATTTGGTTTTAGACTCAGGTATTGAAAATCAGGCATTTATTCATATGATAAAACCGACTGCAGTGCAATTATGAACAGCGCTTATTTGCAAGAGCTCAGTGTTTCTTTGGAAAAACAACTTTTCTGGTTGGATTATTCTTATCAGCAAGTGAAAGACTTATCTACGCCAGAAAATTTTAGTATTGAGCAATTTAATCAGTTTGAAAACCTATGTAGTCGTTATGCACGCACGATTGATTTTTTAGTGCGTAAAGTGTTTCGTTGTCTTGATGATGTTGAATTTGAAAATCAAGGCACCTTGATTGATGTGGTTAACCATGCGCATAAACGCGGGCTATTTGAGGATATTGAATCAATTAGGCAGATTAAAGATATTCGTAATGAAATCGTGTATGAGTATTTGGATGATGCTTTGCAAAGAGTATTTTCAGATGTGCTAAAGACCGCACCAGAGTTGATTGCCATAGGGCGGAATACTTTAGCTTATGTTGAAAAAGTTAATAGATAATTGGAAAAGACAGTGAATATAAAAGAATACATGACCTCTCTAGGTCAGCAAGCAAAAGCCGCTGGTCGTGCAGTAAGCCGCGCTGAATCAGGGCAAAAGAATGCGGCTTTATTAGCGATTGCAGAGCAATTAAAAAATAATACGGCTTTATTAGTTGAAGAGAATGCGAAAGATTTACGGGCTGGTAAAGAAAAAGGCTTAGATGCGGCTTTGTTAGACCGCTTAGAGCTAACGCCTGCTAGAATCCAAGCGATGATTGATGGTTTAAATGAAGTAGCGGCTTTGCCTGATCCGGTGGGTGCAATTACTGATTTAAAATATCGTCCTAGTGGTATTCAAGTGGGGCAGATGCGCGTGCCTTTAGGTGTGATTGGGATTATTTATGAATCTCGACCTAATGTGACAGTCGATGCGGCAGCTTTGTGTTTGAAATCAGGGAATGCTTGTATTTTGCGTGGTGGTTCGGAGTCAATTCATTCTAATAAAGCAATTGCTTTGTGTGTGGCTAAAGGTTTGGAACAAGCTGGTTTACCTGTGACAGCCGTGCAAGTTGTGGAAACGACGGATAGAGCGGCAGTAGGTGAACTAATCACGATGAATGAGTATGTTGATGTTATCGTGCCTCGTGGCGGTAAAAGCCTGATTGAACGCATATCTAAAGATGCGACTATTGCCGTTATTAAGCATTTAGACGGTATTTGTCATGTATATATAGATGGTCAAGCAGATATTGATAAAGCCATTAATATTGCTGTAAATGCTAAAACACACCGTTATGGCGTTTGTAATGCAATGGAGACTTTATTAGTTGCTGAATCAGTTGCTTTGCAAGTATTACCTAAATTAGCAGTGCAGTACAAAGAAGCCGGTGTGGAATTACGGGGTTGTTTAAAAACCTGCTCTATCGTTGCGGATTGTGTGCGTGCGACTGAAGAAGACTGGGCAACTGAATATTTAGCCCCTGTGTTATCAATTAAAGTGGTTGCTGATATTGATGAAGCTATGGCGCATATTAATGAGTTTACTTCAGGGCATACTGAGTCTATCGTTACCGAAAATTATACTTTAGCGCGCCGTTTTCTGCGTGAGATGGATTCTAGTTCGGTGATGGTTAATGCATCTACGCGTTTTGCAGATGGCTTTGAATATGGCTTGGGTGCAGAAATTGGTATTAGTACCGATAAATTACATGCGCGCGGACCTGTAGGTTTAGAAGGCTTAACAAGCTTGAAATATATTGTCTTAGGGGACGGGCATATCCGCCAGTAAATGCTAGGTATTTATGGCGGCACGTTTAATCCAGTGCATTATGGGCATTTACGCACGGCATTAGAAGTCAGTGAGATTTTTGCTTTAGATGAACTGCGCTTAGTGCCGTGCTCCCAGCCAGCGCATCGCGATGAACCTGAAGTAAGTGCAGCTATGCGTGTGCAAATGCTGCAACTGGCCATACAGGAAACGCCACAATTACAGATTGATACGCGTGAACTGGAGCGAGCAGGACCGTCTTATATGGTTGATACGCTAGCTTCTATTCGTGCTGAAATAGCGTCAGATAGGCCGCTATTTTTGTTTATTGGTACTGATGCTTTTAATGGTTTATCTTGCTGGCATAGATGGCAGACCTTATTTGATTATGCGCATATTGTGGTCGTGACTCGCCCTGCATTTAAGCCGGAAACCTTAGTAAAATTTTATGCAGATAAGCTAGTTAATGATAAGCATTCGTTAAAATCCTGTGCGAGTGGTAAAATCTATTTTCAACAGGTGACGCAATTAGATATTTCAGCAACATTTATTCGACAAATCTTTGCTATGCAAAGAAATCCGAGTTTCTTATTGCCTGAAGCAGTCATTGAATATATACAGGCGAAACAATTATATAAAGCCTGAAAAAACAGAATAAAGGAAATTGAATGCAAGCGGAAAAATTATTAGCGATTGTGACTAAAGTCTTAGATGATCGTAAGGCTGAAAATATAGTCACAATTGATGTAATTGGAAAAACAAGTTTTACTGATTATATGGTGATTGCGACAGGAACCTCGGCGCGTCATAGTAAAGCTTTATGTGAATATGTGACTTTAGAATTAAAGGATCAAGGGGTGATGCCTTTAGGTGTCGAAGGCGGGCAAGATTCTGAATGGGTATTGGTCGATTTAGGTGATGTGATTCTACATGTTATGACAGCACAATCACGTGAGTTTTATCAGTTAGAAAAGCTGTGGAGTGTGGAAAATGCGCAACCAGAAGAAGAAATTGATTATGAAGACGAAGATGACTAAAAAAATTAGTGTAGCGCTATTGCTATCTTTAAGTGCGACTTCTGCTTTAGCACAAACACCTGATATTACGGAAGGTTTGTGGGAAGTAAGCTCTCAAGTGAGTATGGCGGCGATGCCGATGGAAATACCTGCGGTGACGATGCAACAGTGCTTTACTAAACAGAGTATGAACCCTGAGAATATTCTGCAGCAGAATAATTGTCAGATGCATGATCTGGATATACAAAATAACCAAGTACGCTGGTCTATGAACTGTGAACAAGATGGTATGAAAATGCAGGGCTTGGGAAAAATTCAGTATCAAAAAACCAGTTTTGCCGGTACATTTGATATGACTATGTCAGGCGCACCGCAGGGTGCTATGGCTATGCAAACAAAAATTACAGGGCGTTATCTAGGGAAATGCCAATAGTATTACCCTATAATAGCCATTAGTTATCGTTTTTACAATTTCGAGAGTGTTTCATGATTCAAGGTAGTATCGTAGCGTTAGTCACCCCTATGTTTGATAACGGTGATATAGATAAGGATAGTCTTAAAAAATTAGTAGAGTTTCATATAGAGCAAGGGACTGATGCTATCGTTGCTATGGGAACGACGGGCGAATCCGCTACCTTAAATGAACAGGAGCATATGGATGTGGTCAAATCAGTTGTGCAGTATGTAGCAGGGCGTATTCCTGTTATTGCTGGAACGGGTGCTAACTCTACTTCTGAAGCGATAGCACTAACACAAGCTGCAAAAGAAGTCGGTGCCGATGCCTGTTTATTAGTCACGCCTTATTATAATAAACCGACTCAGGAAGGTTTATATTTACATTATAAAGCGATTGCTGAAGCGGTCGATATTCCACAAATTTTATATAATGTGCCTGGGCGTACTGCCTGTGATATGTTGCCTGAAACCGTTGGTCGCTTGGCAAAAATTAAAAATATTGTGGGTGTTAAGGAAGCAACAGGTGATTTAGCTCGAGTAGCTATTATTCGTGAGCTATGCGGTGCTGAATTCGCGATTTATACTGGTGACGATGCTAGTAGTTGTGAATTTTGTTTATTAGGGGGTAATGGGACAATTACCGTTTCTGGTAATGTTGCGCCACGCTTAGTGCATGAAATGATTGCTGCTGCAATTAATGGTGACCGAGAAACGGCAACCAGTATTGATGCCAATTTAAAAGGCTTACATACACACTTATTTATCCAATCTAACCCTATCCCTGTTAAATGGGCGGTTGCTGAAATGGGTTTAATGAGTGAAGGCATACGTTTACCGTTAACATGGTTAACTCAAGACTGTGTTAAAAAAGTGCGTGCGGCAATGCAACAAGCGCATGTCCTTTAATTCCTCTTTAACAAACGGCATGAAACTCAGTAAAATTATTGTTATTTTTTCGGTCACTTTAGTGACGGCCTGTAGCTCATTCTTTCCTGATAAAGAAAAAGACTATGTTTATAGTAAAGAAATTGCCGCATTAGAAATGCCGCCCAATTTATCAGAAGAACAAGTCACCGAGCCATTAAGTGTAGGTGTCACTCCTAGCGCTTTAACGAATACCATTGAATTTATTCAAGATACTGAGGGGAGTTATTTATTAATTAACTCTCCTTTTGCTTATGTTTGGCGTGTTACTGCTAAGGCTTTAACAGAACGATCAATTGAGATCACCGATAAAGACCGTTCTACTGCAACTTATTATGTGCAATATGACCCTGATGTGCAGGAAGTGAAAGACGGTTCTTTTTGGGATGAACTGGTTTTTTTCTTTGGTGATGATCCGAACCAAGAAAAACCCTATCAAGTTTTTTTACAACAAAGCGAACAAGGTATCCTTATTTTTGTTCGGGATGAGCAAGGCACTAATTTATCAGAAGGCAATGGCTTGCGTTTGTTAAATTCATTGTTTGATACGATAAAAAAGGATTTTGAAACAGATTAAATTCATTTTGTTGCTCTGCATCAGAATGTAACGTGACGCTCTGCACGTTAAGTAGAATGTTGCTGATAGCGTCCCTCGAAAATGAGAGGCGCACTTTACCGATCACTCGAATACCTCATAAAACACACCTTTTTATATGCTTAAAATTTCCGGAACTTCCGCGTTATCAAAATTTAGAATTCAAAAATTATTAGCTGATGTACAAGCGATAGACTCAAATATTAGTGATATTTCTGCATTGTATATGCACTTTGTTGAAATGAATGCTGAGATTAATGCTGAACAAGATGCTATTTTGCAGCAATTATTAGCTTATGGGTCGAAGGCTGATAGCATTGAAAAATCTGGCATAGTTACTTTTTGGGTTGCGCCGCGCTCAGGCACTATTTCACCTTGGTCGAGTAAAGCGACAGAAATTGCTCAGCGTTGCGGCTTGAGCTGTGTTGAGCGTTTAGAGCGCAGTGTTGAGTATACTCTCTATGCAAGTGCAACTATTGGTGCTGATAAATTAAAACAAATTTATACGCTAGTGCATGATCGCATGACGCAATCGATAGTGACTGATATTGATAGTGCTGAATTATTTGCTCATCACGAACCTCTACCTTTAGAAACAGTTGCCATTATCGAACAAGGTAAAGACGCGTTAGTGCAAGCCAATAGCACTTTAGGTTTGGCTTTATCTGCTGATGAAATTGATTATTTAGCAGGTCGCTTTCAAGCTTTAGGGCGTAACCCTAGTGATGTGGAATTAATGATGTTTGCTCAGGCAAACTCAGAGCATTGTCGTCATAAAATCTTTAATGCCAGCTGGACGATTGATGGCGTTGATCAGGCGAAATCTTTATTTAGCATGATTCGTAATACAGCTGAGAAAAATCCAGAAGGGATTTTATCAGCTTACAGCGATAATGCTTCGGTTGCGACAGGATCCAATGCTGCGGTATTTATTCGTAATGCTAAAACTGGTGAATATGCCTATACGCAGGAAGATGCGCACTTATTAATGAAAGTGGAAACGCATAATCACCCGACTGCGATTGCTCCGCATTCAGGTGCGGCAACAGGGTCTGGTGGTGAAATTCGCGATGAAGGTGCAACGGGGCGTGGCTCTGCAACTAAAGCGGGTTTAACCGGTTTTACCGTTTCGCATTTAAAAATTCCTGGCTTTATACAGCCTTGGGAACAAGATTTTGGTAAGCCAGAACGTATTGCTTCTGCGTTAGATATTATGCTCGACGGTCCAATTGGTGGCGCAGCATTTAATAATGAATTTGGCCGCCCCAATATTGCTGGTTATTTTCGTAGTTTTGAGCAGCTCGTTGAAGGCAGTCAAGGCGAAAAATTAAGCGGCTATCATAAACCGATTATGATTGCTGGTGGTATGGGTAATATTCGTCCTATGTTGGTGGATAAGCACCCAATTCCAGCCGGTTCACTGATTATTATTCTTGGTGGTCCTGCGATGTTAATCGGTTTAGGTGGTAGTGCAGCCTCTTCACAAACGTCAGGTGAAAGTGCTGCTGAATTAGATTTTGCTTCGGTACAGCGCGAAAATCCAGAAATGGAACGTCGTTGCCAAGAGGTTATTAATCACTGTAATTCTTTAGGTGATGATACGCCAGTTGTCTCGATTCATGATATCGGTGCGGGTGGTTTGTCCAATGCTGTACCCGAAATTATCCATGATTGTGAGCGCGGTGGACGTTTTGAACTGCGTAAGGTAAATAATGACGATAAAGGCATGTCACCGATGCAAATCTGGTGTAATGAAGCGCAAGAGCGTTATGTGGTTGCTATTAAACCTGAGTCTTTAGAGTTGTTTGAATCTTTTTGTCAGCGCGAACATTGTTTATATGCCGTCATTGGTGAAGCAACTGATGAAGAGCATTTGACCTTAACCGATGAGCTGTTTGGCAATAGCCCAGTCGATATTCCGATGTCAGTTTTATTCGGTAGCTCGCCTAAATTACATCGTGATGTACAGCATGTAGAGGTTAAGCAAAAAGACTTGGATTTTTCTGGATTGGACTTAAAAGAAGCGGTTAAACGTGTTTTATCTTTTCCAGCTGTCGCAGATAAAAGTTTCTTAATTCATATTGGTGATCGCTCGGTAACTGGCTTAGTGGTTAGAGATCAAATGGTTGGCCCTTGGCAGATTCCGGTTGCTGATGTTGCTGTAACAGCGACAGGCTTTCAGGCAGCAACGGGTGAGGCGATGGCAATGGGTGAGCGTACACCGCTAGCGGTCGTTAATGCACCTGCATCAGGGCGCATGGCGATTGCAGAATCTTTAACCAATCTAGCAGCAGCACCTATAGAGTCACTGAATAAAATTAAAATTTCGGCTAATTGGATGGCAGCCGCAGGTAGTGAAGGCGAAGATGCCGCGCTATTTGATACCGTAAAAACAGTCGGCATGGAAGTGTGTCCTGAATTAGGTATTGCCATTCCGGTCGGTAAAGATTCTTTATCAATGAAAACGGTTTGGCAGGATGATGGCAACGAGAAAGTGATGACCTCGCCCTTATCCTTAATTATTACGGCTTTTGCCCCGGTAACTGATGTTACTAGAACGCTAACCCCTGAACTAAAGAATGAAGACAGTGTGTTAATGCTGATTGATTTAGGGCAAGGTAAAAATCGTTTAGGCGGTTCTGTATTAGCGCAAGTGTATCAACAAATGGGCAATGAAGTGCCTGATTTGGATGAGGCGGCGGTATTAAAAGCGTTTTTCAATAGTATTCAAACGTTAAACAGTGATGATAAATTGCTGGCTTATCATGATCGTTCTGATGGTGGTTTGTTAGCGACTGTGGCGGAAATGATTTTTGCAGGTCGTAAAGGTGCAGAAATTGAATTAGATCGTTTAGGTGATGATCCGCTTGCAGCTTTATTTAATGAAGAGTTAGGCGCGCTGATTCAGGTTAAACAAGATGACTGCGATGCCGTATTAGATGTTTTAGAAGCTTCTGGTTTAGAGGCTTGTACGCATATTATTGGCTGGGTGACAGAAGAGGCGCAGCAATTAACGGTGAGCTATGATGGCGAAACCTTGTATTCAGCCAGTCGTGCAGAAATGCAGCAAATCTGGTCAGAAGTCAGCTACCGTATGCAGGCTTTACGCGATAATCCAGAATGTGCAAAACAACAATTCGAACGCATTAGTGATAATAAAGACCCCGGTTTAACCGCCAGTTTAAGCTTTGATGTTAATGAAAATGTGGTTGCGCCTTTTGCTGCGGAACGTCCGCGAGTGGCTATTTTAAGAGAGCAGGGTGTTAATGGTCATGTAGAAATGGCGGCGGCTTTTGATAAGGCGGGCTTTACCAGCATTGACGTGCATATGACCGATATTATCAGTGGTCGTGTGAGCTTAAAAGACTTCGTTGGTTTAGTGGCTTGTGGTGGGTTTTCTTACGGTGATGTTTTAGGCGCTGGCGGCGGCTGGGCTAAATCAATATTATTTAATGAGCGAGCGCGCGCTGAATTTTCTGATTTTTTCCACCGAACAGATACCTTTGGTTTGGGCGTATGTAATGGTTGCCAGATGTTATCAGGCTTGAAAGAGTTGATTCCAGGCGCTGAGCATTGGCCAAAATTCATGCGTAATACGTCAGAGCAATTTGAAGCACGTGTTGCTATGGTTAAGGTTCAAGACTCGCCATCTATTTTACTGAAAGGTATGGCTGGATCGAAAATTCCAGTAGTGATTGCGCATGGTGAAGGGCGTGCTGAATTTACAGAAAGCAATCAACAACAGGCTTTGGTGGCATTGAGCTATGTAGATAATTATGGGGTAGAAACGACTGATTTTCCAATGAACCCAAATGGTTCACCTGAGGGAATTACGGGCTTAACAACCACAGATGGCCGCTTTACGATTATGATGCCACACCCTGAACGTTGCTTTAGAAAGATACAAAACTCATGGCAGCCGAGTGAATGGAGCGAAGATGGTGCGTGGTTAAGAATGTTTAGAAATGCGCGAGTTTGGGTGGGGTAAAACTTAGACTAAAAGAACGCTCTCATTTATTGTGAGAGCGTTTCTTGACGTATTGTTATAATTCGTAAAGTACACTGTTGTCTTTATCTCTAGGATCTTTTTTTGGCTTTTTAGATAATTGATCCATGCGTTCTTGGGTATATTTTCTAATCATGTCATCCCAAGTCGCGTATTGTTGGTATTCTTTAAAACCTTCTTGTTTACGTTTTTCAAAAACAGCTTTTCCTGACTCAATGAGTTCGTCAGGGGTTTTGCCATCAACTTGGTCAAGGAATTCAGACTTATCCTTTTTGTATAAATCATGGATTGCCCAAAATGAAAGTTCAAAGGCCACTCTTTGTTCTTGTGGTAAACGGTTTTTAAGGCCTTTAATTGACTTTAAAGCTGTCTTAAAACTACGGCCATTAATTTGACTGCCTTTACTGCACCCCGTTGATAATAAAATACTGACTGAAATAATAATGATTGAAAGTATACGCATATAAGACATCCTCGTTATGTGTTTTTATTGTTATTATAATAAATAGCTGAAGCTGTCTCAATCATGAGATGATTTCAACCGACTAAATTACTAAGTAATTATATACATAAGCAACTATTCATGCTCGAATTTATTAGCACTTTAAAACAGCGTTACCAAGCTATACAATTAGGTTTAGTTCAGCAAAGTATGCAATGGAGTAATTATCAGGCATGTATTGAGCAGTTAATGTTAATTGAGGCTTTTTTACATAAAGGCCACTTAATTAACAATAAAGCACACCCTACACATATTGCAGTGGTTGGCCCCACGCAATCCGGAAAAAGTACCTTGGTTAATTTACTGCTTAATCAAGAGGCTGCAGGCGTAAGTCCGCTCGCGGGATTTACCGTGCATCCACAAGCTTTTTCCGTTGATTTATCAGGTGATACTCTCATTGAAGTTGCTGAACATTTTTCTGGATTTCAGCAGGTCGAACAATTCTCTTTAAGCCCAGAAAAATACAATAGTTATTCTCTTACTCCTATTAGTTCAGCGCATTTATCGGGTTATATGCTTTGGGATACACCTGATTTTGATTCAATCGATGCGCAAAGTTATAAAGAGGGGGTGTTAAAAACCTTGGCTTTAGCTGATGTACTCGTTTTAGTTGTTAGTAAAGAAAAATATGCTGATCAATCCGTGTGGGATGTCTTGGCTTTATTAGAGCCATTAAATCAATCTTTATTAGTGGTGATTAATAAATTAGTTGCTGATTCTGAACAGCTGATTATTGATTCATTTATTGAGCGCTGGCAGCAAGTAAGAAGTGATCCTGCGCCGACAATATTCCCCATTTTATTTGCCAAAGACCATGCTTTAATTGATCAGCAAGCGGGTTTAAATGATTTATTGCAGCGCAGCATAAAGCAAGTAAAACGGAAAAAGCACAATCAAGCGGCTTATGAGTTTATTCGCCAAAACTGGCATGAATGGGTTGCCCCCATTACATTAGAAATAGAAGCGCAAGCGCAATGGCAATCAATCGTTAGTCAGACTTTACAAGATGCTTTAGTGATTTATAAGCGCGATTATCTTGATCACCCGCAACATTATGATACGTTTCAAAATGCCTTAGCTAAATTATTAACCTTGCTCGAAGTGCCGGGGATCGCAAAGGTATTAATGCAAAGTCGTAAAGCTTTAACTTGGCCTTTGCGTAAGGTTTTTTCATTAGGAAGGGAGGCAAGTAAAGGCTCGCATCCGATAACGAAAGAAACTGAAGTTTTACAGCAAATTGCAGAGCACATCTTGCTACAAGTAGGCGATAAAGTTTTAGATCAGATTGACCAAGAACATGATAATAATAAATGGTGGAAACAGATTAATAGTCAGTTACGCCAAGATAAAGCGATTATTTTGGGCGATTTTGCACAAAAGACAGAGCTTTACCATGAGAATTTTAAACAAGATATTGAAGCAACTGCGCAGGGCTTGTATACCAAACTGGAAGAACATCCTGCTATTCTAAATAGTTTGCGTGCTACCCGCGTAACTACGGATGCTGCAATGTTAGCATTAACTGTGCAAGCAGGTGGTATAGGCTTACATGATTTGTTAATTGCTCCCGCTATGTTGTCGATCACTTCTTATTTAGCGGAAAGTGCAGTAGGCAGTTATTTGCATAGAGCTGAGTCTGAATTAAAGCAACGGCAATTAAATACCGTAAAAGAACTGTTATTTGCTCAAGTCATACATCAGGTGTTACAGCAATTGCCTGAGAAAATGGCGCAAAGCACTCATTTTAATATTTCTGCTGAACAATTAGCGGCGGCAGAGGCACAACTGAAAATAAAACCACATGGCTTACGAATACTCTGATTTAGTTGCTGAGGCAAAGGGCTGGGCAACCGAAGTCATCAATCGTTCATGGGCTTCAGAAGCTAAGTTACAAGATCTTTTGCATTATGAAGCACGCTCACCAGAAACATTATTTGCTGACCCAAGTTCCCGGCCATTAATCGTGGCTTTTTTAGGCGGAACAGGCGTTGGTAAAAGTACTTTATTGAATCGTCTAGCAGGTCAAGATATCGCGCGTACCGGTGTCGTTCGGCCAACATCTAAAGAAGTGACCTTGTTTCATCATGCTAGTGTCAAAATAGCTCATTTACCTAGTCGCTTACCGATAGACAAAATTAAAGTTGCAGAACATTCAGATACTAGTAAAAAGCATATTATCTGGATAGATATGCCTGATTTTGATAGCGCAGAGCAAAGCAATCAGCAATTAGTTTTAGAATGGTTACCGCATATAGATGTCCTAGTTTATGTCGTAAGTCCCGAGCGTTATCGTGACAATAAAGCTTGGCAGTTATTGCTGGCTGAAGGCGGTAAACACGCATGGATCTTTGTTTTAAATCAATCTGATCGTGGTGAGGCTGAGCAGTATCAGGATTTTATTAAGCAACTACATAAGGCGGGCTTTAATGATCCGATTGTTTATCAAAGCTGCTGTGCTACAGATAAAACTGCCACTCAAAGAGATGAATTTGATGATTTAGAAACAGCCATGCAAGCGTTAGCAACGGAAAATACAGTTACTCAATTAGAGTTAAGAGGCGGTCAAGTTCGTAAAACAGAGCTAAGTAAAGTCTTGGTTTCTGCCCTTGAAGTATTAGGTTCGCCTGCAAGCAGTAAAGCGTTAATTCCTTTTTGGCATAAGCAATGGCAAAATTTTTATGGACTTTTAGTGGATGCAATGGCTTTGCCTATTCAGCAATTAGCGGAATATTACGCGGTACATAGTAGTGATTTATCGGCTAAAGAATTAGATAATCATTCTTCACATAAGATACATCATGGGTTATGGGATAAATGGGCGCAATCAAGGCTGGAAGATGCTTTGGATGCGCTAATTATTCAATCAGACTCGTTGGGTTTACCCGCAACTCCCATAAAACAGGCTGTAGCACCGGTGCGTGAAAATGCGCAAAAAATAATTGCTGAAAAAACCTTATTGTCGGTGCGCAAAGCTTTAATAAACCCAGGTAATGTTATCCAGCGAGCGCTTATCAAAACAGCGTTTGTTGCAGAAATTATTTTGCCAATGGCAGCAATGGGCTGGGTCGGTTATCAAGTCTTTATTGAGTTTTATGAAGCGAGCTTAGCTGCAATACCTCATTATGTAGGTGTCGATTTTGCGGTTAATAGTTCCATGTTAATCGCTATCGCTTGGTTACTTCCTTATTTCTTAAAGAAAAAACTAAAGCCCTCAATAGAAAAAGCCGCGCTTAAAGGTCTACGTAATGGCTTGTTAAGCGCATTACAAAGTATAGAGTTTGAAGTAGTGGAGCAGATTAAGAAAAATACACAGACTCAAGAAGCTTTACAGCAACAAGCAGAAAAAATTATCAATGCCTGCCAAGAGGGTAATGATGATTTATTTACGCTACCGGAAAATAGCCCTTTAGAACGGATGTTGCTGTAGTTCCAATACACTTATTGATGAACATAGGGTAGACAAATGACTAAAAATGACCAAAAAATTCGTTTTTTTCGCGAACAAATTCCTTCGTTTGCTTGTAAGGAGGGGTGTCATGATTGTTGTGGACCAGTAACGGCATCTTCTGAAGAAGTGTCACGATTGCCAATGAAAAGCGACACCGAGCATGAACAGGCGCTAAATGAATTAAACTGTCCTTATTTGGGTGAGAATGGTTGCGAAGTTTATGAAGAGCGCCCTCTAATTTGCCGCCTTTTTGGTACTACAAAAAGCCTAGCCTGTCCTAATGACTGTGCTCCTGAGAAAATGACCGCACCCAAAATAGAGCAGAAAATTCATGAATTTCACCGTAAGACTCGCCAAGTATTGCTTTAAGGCATCTGGCGCGCCATTTTTCCTCATGAAATACGTTGCCTACCACGGACTAAAAATCATCACTTCGCTAAGCTCCGTTTCCATGATTTTCAGTGGATGATTAATTAATCATCCGACAAAAGAGGGTGAGCTTTATCTTTTTTTAGATTTTAAACCCTACAGTGAGCGTGCTCAGGTCTCGCCTTGATGGGCTGATAGTTAGCGGTAAGCGAAGAGAGGATTTTCATTTGAAGTGCGCCGGGATTGCAAGCTTAAAAATTACTTTACAGTGCCAAGAGTAATGACTGTTTTAGCCTCGTGAATAGCATAACCATTTCTCTCTATTTGTTGAATAATGTTGTCTTGGTCTAGTGCTGCATGAGCTTTTTTAGGCTCTATTTCTAATCTGGTTTTGAATGGTGACAAAGTCAAAAGATCGGGATCTATAGAGTCCGGAAGCTCTAATTGTGTAATTTTTGTACCCTTAGGGACAGATATGTATTTATTGCCATTTTTGGTGCTTTTGTAAATATCAATTATCAATTTGAAACCTTTTAGTGAGAGTGCTTTTAGCACGTTAGTAAGCTAAGGTGTAACTTCTCATTATCAATGAGGTATAGATGATTTTTTTGATCGTAGGAATCCAAGTTTAGAGTAGATCCTCGGCCCCGACAAATCTTGTGCCCACGTTTGACGGGTAGACTTCGGGAATGACGATATTTTTATAGGCATTTGTCTGTGACTAATGAGAAGTTACGCTAAGGTCTGTATCTTATACTCTAGAAAGTACTTTACACCAAAAGTTTTTCTGAAAAACATCTGCTATTAGCAAGGAAAATTTATTACTGAGTATAAATACCGTGCATAAGGAATGCGGATTTAATAATACCCGAAAGTTTACTTTCTAATGTGGCCTGTATGGAGTTTACGAAATACAGGAAGCGTAGTGCATTCACTTTCCGTATTCCGTAAACTCTAAAGCAGAGCTACAAGATATTTTGGTTATATATGTAATCAGGAAAGTTAATGAGTAGCTATACCGTACTTTTGAATTCGATATAATAAGGTATCTCGTGAGAGCCCTAGTAAACGAGCTGATTTAGCCCTGTTGCCATTGGTTCTTTCTAGTGCTTGATGAATAAGGTCAGCTTCTAATTTATCTAGATTAATGCCGGCTTCAGGCAAAGAAAAATCAGTGTTACCTTGGGCTGACGAGGTCTTAATGGCGAAAAAATCATGTGGAAAGTTTTCCGCATCAATAGTTTGGCCAGATAACAAGATTGAAGTACGTTCACATAAATTACGTAATTCTCTAACGTTTCCAGGCCACTTATGATTTTGTAGTATTTTAAGAGCTTGCTTGCTAAATTTTGGCGCGACTCTATCGTGTGTTTTAGAGAAGTGATCTTGAAAATGTTTAATTAGATGCTCTATATCTTCAACTCTTTCTTTGAGAGAAGGAATTTCTAATGGAATAACATTGAGCCGGAAATACAAATCTTCTCTAAATTCCCCAGCGGCAATTTGTTTTTGTAAATCAGTATTAGTTGCTGAAATGATGCGCACATCAACTTTATAGGTTGCAGTATCTCCGACGGCTAAACATTCGCCATTTTCTAAAAAACGTAATAACTTGGCCTGAATAGAAAGCGGTAAAGAGTTAACTTCATCAAGAAATAAAGTTCCGCAGTCAGCCGCTTGGAAAAGTCCTGTTTTATTGGCAATGGCTCCAGTAAAGGCACCTTTTTTATGGCCAAATAATTCTGATTCTATCAGAGACTCAGGGAGTGCCGCACAATTCAAAGTAATAAAAGGCTTGTCAGCACGATGACTATCTTTCTGTATTGCATTAGCGAGGACTTCTTTGCCGGTCCCTGTTTCACCTTTAATCAATACGGTGACATCGGTAGCAGCAATCATGCGCGCGCTACGCAATATATTGTCGAATACAGGCGTCTTGCTTATGATGGTTTTAAAATGACTCATACGCTGATAATTGCGACTAAGACTAATAACATGCCAATCACTTGTTTAGTGGTGCGTAAACTGGATATGCGGCTGATAAATGAGCTGACTAGCCCCGTTCCCATAACTGCCGGTAATGTACCTAAGCCGAACGCTAGCATGGATAATGCACTGGTGACAATATCGCCAGAGGTTGCAGCTAAGGCTAGGGCAGTATAAACCAAACCACAAGGAATCCAGCCCCAGACCATTCCAAATAAAAAGGCTTGGTTTAAGGTGGCGACAGGAATCAACTTTCTGCCATAAGGTTCTATGGTTTTCCAAAAGCGTGAGCCGGTTTTTTCTATATAAGCAAAGGTAGGAAACCAACCTGCGATATAAAAACCAGCGCCAGTAATAATGAGTGCGGAAAGAATTTTTAATATTTGATGTCCATGCTCTTCACCTAGTGGCATCGTAACAATGGATTCGATTAACCCTATTATCAGGCCTGCCAACATATAGCTGAAAATACGGCCTAAATTATAACTAAAAATAAAGGTCGCCATTTTAGCTTTATTGCTACGAATTTCAGGCTTTAGGCTGAATGATAAAGTGCCAATAATAGAGCCGCACATAGAAACACAGTGCAAACTGCTAAAAAGTCCTATGACGAAGGCAATTAAAATTGGCGAGCTGATAAGTTGTGTAATTTCCATCGGAAGATTTTAACATATTGAATTTAGCTCGGTATAGCGGCTATTTTTCATAAGAAATTAATAAGGTATATAGCTTGTATTTTTCAAGTTATATAACATAGTTTAATTAATGTTAATTCTATTAATATTATTCAACTCATTGAATATTATAAAGACAAAGACAGGGGAGTGATATTTGCTTATACTTAAGCACTTATTTACTATGGGGGTTATTTTGAAAACGAAGTTAAGTATTGCAGTAGCAACTGCGCTGGCATTGCCTTTAGTTGGGCATGCAGAAACAGAACAATTAACAACAATTGTTGTTGAAGGAAGCGGTAGTAGACCCGGTGCTTTTGCATTAGCACCAGACTCATCAGGTTTTAAAGACATGGCTGCTTTATTAGAGCGTGTTCCAGGAGCAAATATTAACCGTAATGGGCCTCTAACGGGGATTCCTCAATACCGTGGTATGTACGGTAATAGGGTGAATGTATCTATTGATGGTGCAAATATGAAAGAAGTAGGGCCAAATTCTATGGATCCTTCTTTAAGTCATGTGCCTGCCGCATTAACCAAGTCACTGACGGTATATCGAGGTCTTGCACCGGTTAGCAGTGGTATTGATACCATTGGTGGATCTATGAAAGTAGAAACTATGAAAGGGAATTTTGCTGAAGATGAATTTGAGTCAGATGGTGTTATTTCTTCTGGCTATAGTTCAGTGGATAATGGTTATTTTGTCTCGGGATTTACTTCACTGGCTAATCAAAATCACAAAGTACATTTAGGTGTGAGTAAGGAAGAAGGTAACGACTACCAATATAATGACAGTGATAGCCTGAAAGTTTCGCCTACAGAATATGATCGTCAAGCATTAACCGTCGGTTATGAATATCAACGAAATGGACATGAATTCGGCTTTAATTTTACTGACAATAATACGATAAATACCGGTACGCCAGCATTACCTATGGATATCGTTTACGTTGACGGTGGTCTTTACAATATGAATTACAACTGGGATCTTGGCCAAGGTTACCAGTTAAAAACTAAGTTCTTTTATCAGAATATGAAGCACTTAATGGATAATAATACATTAAGGGAGCCGTTAAACCCTATGATGCTAATGGAGAATACTACGAAAGTTCAAGGTGGTGGTTGGGATATTGCTTTATCCATGCCTTTGCTATCAGGAGACTTTACAACGGGTTTTACCGGCGATACATCTCATCATGACTCCTTAATTCATATGACTATGATGCCTAATGCACCTATGCCAATGAATATGTATACTAACTACTTCAATGATGCTGAGCGTTCTCGCTATAGTTTTTTTGGTGAATGGAAAGGTGAGGTTGCTGATAAGCTAACTGCAGAGCTAGGTATGCGTTTAACCTATACCAATGCTGATGCGGGTGATGTTTCTACTCAGAACCCAATGATGCAAATGGCGGCAACAAACTTTAATAATCAAGAGCATAATAAAGACTTTGTTGATGTCGATTTAGTCGCTGTTTTTGATTATGCGCTGCGTACTGATTTAGATCTTGAAGTGGGTTTTGCTAGAAAAACCCGTGCCCCTACTTACCAAGAGCTATACTTGTGGGCCCCTTCAGAGGCAACAAGTGGTACGGCTGATGGTAGAACTTATGTCGGTAATTTAGATCTTGAAACAGAGGCTGCATACCAATTTGAATTTGGTGCAGACTGGCATACAGATGAAGCTTATTTTGCACCACGAGCGTTTGTGCATTATGTCGATGATTATATTCAAGGCACGCCAAGTGACTCTATAGAAGCTAAGCAACTGAGATGTCCAACTACTGACGCATGTCCGGTGTTACAATTTAATAATATTCAAGCGCTTCTTTATGGGGTTGATTTTGAAGCAGGTTATGTCTTTACTGACTGGGTACGTCTTGATGCAGGTTTAAACTATGTCGGTGGGAATCGCCTTGATGGACCTAAAGGCAATTTATATCGTATTGCACCACTTAATGGACGTACGACATTAACTTTTAGCCATTCAGATTTTTCTTTCTCAGCGGAAGGAATTTACTATGCTGCACAAAAGAATGTCGCTGATTACAATAATGAAGCACAAACTCCAAGCTATCAAATCATGAATCTTCGTGCGAGTTATGCTGCGTTTGATGGGTTTTTGATCGGTTTAGGCATTGAAAATGTTATTGATTCAGACAATCAGAACCACTTAGGTGGTTATTATCGTCCAATGACGGATACAACTAATGAAGTATCGCAAGGAGAGCGTATTTCAATGCCAGGTCGTAACTATTATGCGACTGTCTCTTATCAGTGGTAAACCTTTAAATAAGGCTACCTGTGTTTAGGTAGTCTTGAATTGAAGCAAAAAAGCGTAAGTCTGACTTGCGCTTTTTTTATGCCTGAAATTTACTTGATTACCCATAAACTTCAGCTATCTTGAAAAATGCTTTTTAAATCAAATGACTTGCCATTGTAAGTACCTACGTAAAATTAAACTACATACACTTAAGACGAAACATTAAGGTAGGGTACGCATTGCGTACCTTTCGGTGTTATACCAATCCCAATATATTTGCACTTAAACTCATATACCCAAGAAAAACCGTCATTCCTGCATGCTTTTAGCAGGGATCTATAGTGTGCGCATGGATTCCCGATTAAAGACTTCGGGATGACGACCATGACAGTAATTATTTATTGGGATTGGTATAACAAGGTATGCGGTGCATACCCACATAAATTGTACCGGCTTAAAATGCTAGCCAGAGAGAGTATTGTAGGTTCACTAATCGCGATCATTGAGATGCTAGTTATTGATTTTGATTAGCTACAAGGCAGTCGCAATTTCTTATAAGATATGAAATAGAGCGTGCCATTGAAGAGTAAAAATTAAGTATAAAAAAGCCCAAGTTATCGCTAACTTGGGCTTTTTTGTTGGTTTGAAATAAACCCTATTACATGCACATAGCATCCATGCCAGGTATTTCGTCCTGCTCGTACCACCTTTGAGGGGCAACGCAACCGTGATCATCAGCTGCAGGAGTTTCTGCTGCGGACTCTGTAGTCTCTGTCATAGAATCATCCATACTCCCCGGCACCATGCAGTGCTTCATAGCATGGCTCCACTCTTTAGGAGCAACACAACCATAACTATCAGCAAAACCAGTAAGTGCAGTTTTAAATGCAGCCATATCATCATGAACATGAGGTGCTACGGCATCAAAGCTAGCTAATGCATTGGTGAAATGAGTCATGTCATGATTGCCGTGGTTGTCTGGTTGATCAAAACCAGCAGTAGCAACATGGGCATTGATATTAGCAGCATTCATTGCTTCTTGAATGTATTTTTGAATATCTTTCGCACTCTCTTTGCCGTGTCCTTTAGCTTCAGCGTGCGCAGTTGACAAGGCTTTTGCTACAAGTTGCGCTTGTTCATGCACTTTTTTGTAGTCATCGTCTGTCTTTCCAAGAGCTACATGGTCATCTTCTAATAACTTAACAGTGCCTGATAAATTTAGCGCTGTTTTTATGCTTGCTTCTGCTTCAGCAATACTTACGCCTGTTGATCTGCTTTCATTGATTACTAAAGTCGTTAATGGACTAATAAAGGAGTGCCCGATATCCGTTAGGTAAGTCGCTTCTGCTAACTCTTGATCAGGGAAGTCAGAATCCGTTGTCGTTCCGGGGATGATTTTAGCGATGACTCTATACTTACCAAGATCCGTCGGATCAATATTCGGTAAAGTATATTTACCGTCAGTATCAGTGAAAACAGACGGATATTTGTCATTAGCCGTACAGTCATCATCTTCATTCGTATCTAAACAAACTTCGGCATTTTGTAAATAACCATCAGCGACAAGCCCTTTTAGGTCAGTCGTATTGGTGGTATCACTGCTAGAACTGCAAGCCGTTGCGCCAATGGCTAAGGCAAGCAGTATAGACTTTTTTAAAATAGATGCGCTGGGCATCAAAAATTGTTTTTTCATATGAATTATTATTCCTATTGAAAAAAGGGCATACACATAAATAGGTTAGTTCTAATATTTATTGTGGCTGCTGCACTTTGTTAGTATTTAATTGAGCTTAGTGACCAGAGTGACCATCTTCTTCAGCTTTTAATACCATTATGTGTGCTGCTTTATCGTTGGCTACAGTCCATTCAGCAGTCAAACCCTTAGGGCAATACTGAATAATATCAAATTTTAATTCTGCAGACTCTTCGCCCTCTTTTAGGATGGTTTTAGCTCTGATAATTTCGGTTTTAAATACTGATTTGTAAGGGATGTTAACGTCAGTGATAGCAAGCTCAGTTACTTGGTCTACTTCTTCGCCATCAATAGTGCGTTTTTCTGTTTTCGTGCGGATTCCATAAAAAGAAGATACAGGAGATGCATTAGCTAAAAAAGTACCGCTATCAATATCAGCTTGGCTATTAGGGAACTTAATGACTATTCCTTTTGTTGGGTATTGATTATCATTTTCATCTCTACAGCCATGAGGGACTTGAATTGTTAAGTAGTTTGCACCGTGATCTGTCATTACATTAGCAGTGACTTCACTTTCAACAATTGAAGAGTGAGCAGATGCTAAAGCAGGAACTAATAAAGCGCTAATAGCTGTTAATTTTAATAATGATGTCGCTAATTTTTTCATAAGTATATTTTTTATAAAGTTAAAAATACTCTTAATGCATAGAGTGTGCCATGCTTTCGGTGGCTGAAGATTAAATAAAGCCACAAGATAAGTGCATGTTTTCTAAATGCAAATCATTATCATTAGCAAGTCTAATATTATAATATTAGACTAAGTAAGGTATTGATTTAATTAAACTATGTTATTTGGCTTATTTTATACAAGGTAAATAACTTATACTTCAAGGATGTACTAAAGCTAGATGAGGTTTTTTTATGAAGGCGAAACTGGATAGAGAGTGTTTCTTAATGTTGTGGTCTATAGTATGTCAATTGAACTGGCTGGTGTAACGGGGAAGAGCTTAAAATACTAGGTTTCTTGATCAAATAGTGAGCCACGGCTTTCTTTTTCATTGGCAGGATCAGTATTTTCCTGAGACATTTTCAATAAATCAGCTTGGGCTTTTGCTGCCATAGACATTGCTTGACTGGCAACTTTAAAATCTTGTGATGAAGGAGAGGCGGGTGCTAATGCCGCGCGCTTAATCATATCGGCTTTACGTAAAGTCGCAGCAGGGTCACCAGCGACAGCAGAGGTATCAATCTGAACTTCGCCGCCAATCGCATAACGTTGACCGTTAGGCCCACGTTGATAACTAAAGCTTGCGCCACTTGTTGCAATGCCGCCAGCAGCACTAAGGTGTGCTTGTTCATGTGCTTTAACTTCTGTATCGCGCTGTTTTAATTTTTGAACTTGAGCTAGTTCTTCGGCACTTAAATCTTGATTAGAAGAATTTTCAGCTTGGTTCCCTTTTTTGACGTTTGTTGTTTCAGTAGGAAATGATTTTGTTTCAGGCGCAGTCTTTTCTCTTTCCTGTGTAGGGGCAGTGTAAGGATTGCTTATACTCGGTGAAAAGTGCGATATAGCTGATAACATAATCAAACAGGCTAGTGTTTAGGTTTCTTATTGTAGTGACGGAGTGGTAGAAATGTCAATTTTAGGGACTTATTTAGCTTGATATTTTGTCTTGTAAAAGAGTGTGTTGTAGGTATCTTTAATATCAGTACATTCTAATGATATGGAATATCATATATAATCGGCATTTAAAGAATAAGGGGACATTTATGCAAGCAGAGTTTTGGTTAGAACGTTGGGAGCAAAATCAGATTGGTTTTCACGAACAGGAAATTAATAGCCATTTGCAAAATTACTGGAGCAAGCTGAATCTGCCTAAGAAAAGTAAAATTTTTGTGCCACTGTGCGGTAAAAGTAGCGATATGCTGTGGTTACTGGCGCAAGGTTATGAGGTTTTAGGGGTTGAGTTAAGTCCCTTGGCAGCACAGGAGTTTTTTGCTGAGAACCAATTGGATGTAAAAGTTAGTGACTGCGGTGCTTTTCAACGCTGGGAAATGGAAGGTCTTAGTATTTATCAGGGGGATTTCTTTGCTTTGACGAGTGAAGATTTAGTGGGGTGCAATGCTATTTATGATCGAGCATCACTGATTGCTTTGCCTGTTGAAATGCGCCAAAAGTATGCCAAGCATTTAAAGCAAGTTGCCCCTTCATTAACAGATACATTATTAATTACTTTAGAGTACGATCAAAGCGAAATGCAAGGTCCGCCGTTTTCTGTTTCTGAACAAGAAGTTGACTCGTTATTTGGTGAGGCTTGTGCGATTGAATGTTTGTTTGCAAAAGATAGCTTAGAAGAAAATGAACACCTTAAAAATAAAGGGTTAAGTCATTTAATGGAAAAAGCTTATTGGCTTAATAAGTGTTCTGTTGAAGTGAAAAAATAAGCTAATAAATACATGCTCACAAATCCTCAAAAGATAGAATCAACACCAGTACTTTATTCTTTTCGTCGCTGCCCTTATGCAATACGTGCTCGAATGGCGCTGAAATATGCAAACATTAGCGTGTATTTACGCGAGGTTGAATTACGCAATAAACCGGCGGCATTATTACAGTACTCACCTAAAGGTACAGTGCCAGTTATCATTTTTCCTGATGGATCAGTTATTGATGAGAGTCGGGATATTATGCTTTGGGCATTGTCTATTAATGATCCAGAGCAGTGGTTACCTAAACAAGCAGATTTAAGTGAGCAAATTAATATACTGCTCGATAAAAATGATTTTGAATTCAAGGCGAACTTGGATAAGTATAAATATTCCGATAGATTCCCTGAGAAGACGGCACTTGAATATCGCGCGCTTGGTGAGCAATTTTTGATGTTGCTTGAAGCTAGGCTCAGTCAACATTGGTTTTTAGTCAGCGATACTCTATCAATGGCCGATATAGGTGTTTTCCCTTTTATACGCCAGTTTGCACAGGTTGATAGCGCGTGGTTCGAGCAAGCCGATTATCCGTATTTGCAAGCCTGGTTAGACTATTTTCTGCGTTCAGATATTTTTACCGGCATTATGCAAAAATATACGCCTTGGACAGAAAATTCCGACCCCATACTATTTTAATCGTAAAAAGCTAAATAATTTCAAAGAAATACGCTAGAATAACCAGCTTTTTAATATTGCTCCGGATTTACGGTCCGACTCGCAGAAAGGTGTCATATGTCTAAAATTATTGTCTCTGCTTTATATAAATTTGCTACGCTCGAAGATTTTGCAGAACTCAAAAAACCTTTATTACAACTGATGGAAGATCATCAAGTTAAAGGAACGTTACTACTTGCTAAAGAAGGAATTAATGGCACGATTGCCGGTGATCGCACGGGTATTGACGAGGTACTTAATTGGTTGCGCTCTGATCCGCGTTTAGCAGGTATCGAGAGTAAAGAGTCTTATGAGCAGGAAATGCCATTTTATCGTACCAAGGTTAAGCTCAAGAAAGAAATTGTCACCATGGGTGTGGAAAACATTGACCCGAAAAAAATCGTCGGGACTTATGTTAAGCCACAAGACTGGAATGCTTTAATTTCTGACCCTGACGTGATCTTAATCGATACGCGTAATGATTATGAAGTGCAAATTGGCGGATTTAAAAATGCAGTTAATCCTGTCACCGAGACCTTTCGTGAATTCCCTCAATATGTAAAAGACAATCTCGACCCTAAGAAGCACAAAAAAGTCGCTATGTACTGTACCGGCGGCATACGTTGCGAAAAATCGACAGCTTATTTAAAAGAGCAGGGTTTTGAGGATGTCTATCATTTAGAGGGTGGCGTATTAAAGTATTTGGAAGAAATTCCTGTAGAGCAGTCGTTATGGGAAGGTGAGTGTTTTGTTTTTGATAATCGCGTTGCGGTGAATCATAGCTTAGAAAAGGGCCAATACGATCAGTGTTATGCTTGCCGTTATCCGATTACTGAGCAAGATAAACAAAGCGAACATTACCAGAAGGGCGTGAGTTGCCCGCATTGTTACAACAAAGCAAATGAGCTGCAACGTCAACGCTTTCAAGAGCGAGAAAAGCAGGTGCAACTTGCTAAGCAACGCGGTGAAGAGCATATCGGCTCAGCAGCACGGCATGCATCAGCTGAGCGCCGTGTATTAAAACAGCAGGATAAAGAGCAACAAAGAGAGAAAGTGCGTAAGCGGGAAGGTTGAACTAAGAAATAATATGCAAACCTCGTACTCTGTGGGAGTGTCTTTAGTCCCGCTATACGACTAAACCACTCCCACCAAATTTCCCACTTAGGGACGCATGTAACAACGGCTCTGCTGTGACTTTGTAGATACCAGAACTTGCGTCCCAAGCATTCCAAAACGGGGTTAAATATAGAAACATTCCTGTATTCCGCAAGCTTCATACAGGCTTGTTGCGATTAAGCTACTTTAAACCTCAACTTTCAAAAGCTAATTTATCACCAAAGCTTTCTTGCCAATCGCTACTAAACTGGTCAACTGCAGGTTGAACGGCGGGGTGATTCAACATTTGTTCGGCTATGTCTACAGGTAAAGTAATTGAGGCAACCCCAAGTTGTAAAATATCTAATACTTGCTGCGTGTTTTTAAAGCTGGCCGGAAGTAGTTTTGTTGATAAACCTTGTTGGTTGATGAGCTTTTGTAAATCAGCGACCACCGCAATTCCATTAGCGCCCATTGCATCTATGCGATTAACATAGGGGGCTAAATAATCCGCGCCGCATAAAGCAGCAAAAAATCCTTGCTGCACACTGTAAATAGCGGTTGCTAATACGGTGATTCCTTCTGCTTTCATCAATTTTATTGCCGCTAGACCAATACGTGTTGCCGGTACTTTAACGACTATATCATAAGGCAAAGCATGTAGTTTTATGGCTTCTGCCAGCATAGCTTCAGCTGTTTGACTGACCACTTGCACATGAAAACGAGCTTGCCCATCCAGCGCTTTGGCTAAAGTAGGTAAGGCTTGATTAACGCCAAGTCCTGCTTTGGCTAAAATGGATGGGTTAGTGGTGACACCAAAAACAGGTAAGGATTTATTAAGGCTGGCAACTTGCTGTGCATCAGCGGTATCGAGGTAGAGTTCAAACATAATAGTTATTTAGATGAATGGTTAGCTTGGGCTTGGATCGCAGTCATAACCACGGTATTAACAATATCTGTTACCGTGCAGCCTCGGCTTAAATCATTAACGGGTTTATTCAAACCTTGTAAAATAGGCCCGATAGCAATGGCACCAGAAGAACGTTGTACGGCTTTATAGGTATTATTGCCGGTATTAAGATCAGGAAAAATAAACACATTCGCATGCCCTGCAACTTCACTTTCAGGCAGTTTTGTTTTAGCTACGCCCGCATCGACAGCAGCATCATATTGCATAGGACCTTCTAGTTTTAATTCAGGGTGCGCTTTTTTAGCTAGTTTGACTGCCTGTCTTACTTTATCAACCGCTACGCCTTTACCTGACTCGCCAGTGGAATAAGAGAGCATGGCAATACGCGGCGTAATATTAAACATTTCAGCCGTTTGTGCCGCACTGATAGCAATATCTGCAAGCTCTTGAGCATTCGGGTCGGGGTTGACGGCACAGTCACCATAAACTAAAACTCTATCTTCTAAACACATAAAGAAGACACTAGAAACAATGGATGTGCCTGGTTTAGTTTTAATGATTTGAAAAGCAGGGCGAATCGTATGCTGAGTAGTATGTACTGCACCAGAAACCATACCGTCTGCATCACCCGTATGGATCATCATGGTACCGAAATAACTGACATCTGACAGAGTATCAAAAGCCATATCATAAGTGACACCTTTTTCTTTGCGTAATTCATAATATTGCTCTGCGTAAAGCTCACGTAATTCAGACTGCAGGGGATCAATAATATTAACTGCATCTAAGTGCAATCCTAATTTTTTGATCTTTTGCTGAATATCTTCGGCATTGCCTAATAGCGTCAGTTTCACGACATTTCTTAATAACAGAATTTCAGCCGCATGCAAAATCCGCTCTTCACAACCTTCAGGCAAAACAATATGTTGCTGATTAGCTTGAGCGCGTTGCATTTGTTCATACTCAAACATTAAAGGTGTTACGCGGTCAGAGTGTTGGGCGGTAAGTCGCTGTTTTAGTTCGTCAAAGCTTAAATTACTTTCGACTAAACCTAAAGCCGTGGCAATTTTGCGTTCGTCTTGCGAATAAATTTGAGCTTTGATTGCTTTTACTTTCATGGCCGCACTAAAAGTATCTTCTTCGATCGATAATACGGTAAAAGGCGTATCATCGAAGCCCTCTAGTAAATGCCTTATTTGTTTGGCAGTATTTTTCTTTCCGGTTAATAGTAAACCAGCAATTTGCGGGTAATTGGTAGAGGTGTAGGCCATAAAACAAGCGAGAATAATATCCGCTCGATCACTTGGCGTAATCACTAAGTCTCCAGCCTCAAGATAATCTAAAAAACCGGGCACTTGCATTGCAGCGACTTTATATTGGCTAACTAAGCGGTTTAAAGATTGTTTCTCACCTAATATGACCTCAGCATTAAGCTGACGCGCAATATTGCCAACACTCGGCTTTTCTAATGAAGGCTCGGCAGGCACAATATAAACAGGAAAATGATTTTCTGGATTGTGTTTAAAGCGCATGCGCAGGGTTTCAATTTGATCCGTTGCGACACCATTAATAACGCTTGCTAACAAATCACAATCAAATTCAGTCAAAGCATGTTTAAGTCGATTGACCGCATCGACAATTTGTAAATTATTGCGTCCTTGGCCTTGAACTACGGGCATAATCAAGCAACCTAGGTTATTGGCTACTTCAGCATTAAAATCAAATTCAAAAATAGAATTATCACCGACATAATCAGGCCCCACACATAAAACATGGTCACACTCTTTAGTAAGGGTGCGGTATTTAGTTAAAATCCGTTTTAATAATTCATTATATTTATCTTTTTCGATTAAAGCCTGAGCTTCTTCCATATGACAACCGAACATCGCATCATAAGGTAAATCAATTTGATAGCGATGTCTGATTAATTGGATTAATTCATCTTTATCTTCTTGCTCATGAATAATAGGTCTAAAGAAGCCAATTCTTTCAGCATAACCCGCTAGCATATCCATCATTGCCAACATGATAATTGACTTGCCACTACCTTGTTCAGCACCGGTCACATAAATATTTTGCTTGTTCATTAAGTTTTAATTATCCTTTTTTAAAAACTGATTAAAAATATGGCTTATAAGCTATATATGAGAGCCTACAAGCGGTATAGTTGGTCTTATCGAGTTTATAAATTTGTCAGGTATTTATGTCTACGCTTAATATTTCAGAATTATCTATCTTACTGGTAGAGCCATCATCAACTCAATTAAAAGTTATTATCAAACATTTGCAGCGAGAAGGCATTACCTCAATAGAAGGGGTCACTAGCGGCTCAGCTGCGCTGGAAAGTATTAATGCTTTCCCGCCTGATTTAGTCATGAGCAGCATGTATTTACCTGACATGACGGCAACGAAACTGGTAACGACGATGAAGCAGTCAGAAGCTAGTCAAAATGTCCCATTTATGTTGATTTCGAGTGAAACTGACTTTAAAGCCCTAGACCCGGTTCGACAGGCTGGCGTTATTGCTATTTTACCTAAACCGTTTAATCATGTTGATTTAAATCGTGCTTTAAAATCCACGATTGAATTCATAGATCCTGAGGAAATTAGCTTAGAGCATTATGATGTTGAAACATTAAGAGTACTGGTTGTTGATGACAGTTTAATGGCAAGGAAACATATTATCCGCGTTTTAAATAATATGGGCATTACTGACATCACGACGGCTAATGATGGCAAACAAGGTGTTGATATGTTCAGCGCCAATCAAGATACGTTCGACTTAATTGTTACCGACTATAATATGCCGGTGATGGATGGCCAAGAGTTAATTCAATTTATCCGCCAAGAGATGGGTAATACGCTTATTCCCATTTTAATGGTTACTAGCGAGGACAATGAAATGCGCCTAAATAATATACAGCAATCGGGTGTATCTGCTATTTGTGATAAGCCTTTTGAGCCGCAAACAGTGAAAGAAATGTTGTTTAGGGTGATGGATTAAAAAGCTTAATATTGCTAACAACTAGGAATCTTTGGTGCGGATACGAGACGAACCAGGTTTCTCAAGGGGGAGAGTTGTTAATAATAGAAAAGCCGAAAATTTTTAAAAAGCGTAAGCGACATGCATCGTTGTACAATATCCTTGTTTTTTACGACACCCCGATAAACAAGTTAAAAGATAATTAAGAGAGTCTATCATGAACATACAAAGCCATACCGCTGACCTTAATACCCCAACTGGGGTTATGCGTACTTATATCCATCGTCCTGTGGGCGAGGGTAAATATCCTGCCATTTTGTTTTATTCAGAAATCTTTCAGCAAACCGGTCCTATTGAGCGTGCGGCGCAAATGATGGCAAGTCACGGCTATGTCGTGTTGGTGCCTGAAGTATTTCATGAACTTAATCCTATTGGCACAGTATTAGGTTATGACGATGCCGGTCGTGAGAAAGGCAATGCGGATAAAATGGCTAAAGATGTGCAAGGCTATGATACTGACAATGCCGCGCTTATTGCTTTTATTAAACAACAAGACTGGTGCAACGGTAATATTGGTGCTATGGGATTTTGTATTGGTGGTCACTTGGCATTTCGCGCGGCATTACAACCTGAAGTTAAAGGCACGGCTTGTTTTTACGCAACTGATTTACATACGCAAGTCATTCCTAACAAGCCAGGGCAACATAGCATGGAGCGCTTGCAAGATATTACTGGTGAACTACAAATGATTTGGGGTAAGCAAGATTCTCATATTCCAACTGCTGGGCGCGTTGAAATTTATCAAAAGCTCAGCGAAACAGACTTGACTTTTACTTGGCATGAATTCAATGCGCAACATGCGTTTATGCGTGATGAAGGTGAACGTTATGATGCACAAACTGCGATGTTAGGTTATCAGTTGGCGCTGAATTTATTTAGCAGAACATTACGATAGTACTTTAATTGGCTACTCATTTAAGGCGGGATATTAGTTATACTTGTAGGGCGTGGCTTCAGCCTGCCTTTGGGGTAGGCCCGTGGCACTAGCGGACTAAAAAGCCACGCCCTTTTTTTAATATGTTCCGTTTTAAGTGGATAGCCCTTTAATTTATCAAAGTGATAGTAAAAACCATTTAGCAAGCTAACCCAAAGCCCCTTTTTAAAGTTTTGAATCATGTAAAGGTTAATAAATGAGTAATGAAGTAATTCACCAGACACCGACAGTAGAACGCGCCAAAGAATTAGAGCAACAAGCAAAAGAGGGCCTGCTTCAGTTGCAGGCTGGTCAGGATAAGACGATTCAAGCTTGTCACAAAATGAGAGATACTAAAGCGTACAAGGCACTGGGATTTTCCTCTTATTATGCATGGGGAGAAAGCACCCTAAATTTGCAAAAATCTAGACTTAATGAACTAGCTCTAGCGGGTGAAGTTCAGCAGGAATTATTAACTGAAATAGCCGTTAATGTAAAACTTCCTGATACGGCTGACTCTTTTGATAACGCCAAATTATCCTTAAGCATTAGCGCTGCAATAGATGATTCTGAGATTGATTTTGAAAATGTGGAAACCAATATAGAGGGTTCCGTTGAGAGCGTAATCGCAGTACCTGTTAAATATACATTTACACCGTCTGAACTTGCAGAAATGAGTACGCCGCAGTTAGTTGCTTTGGCTAAAGCGCCTAAAGGAGAGCGTTCAGCTGTTTTAGACACGGCTGCAATAGAGGCTAAATCCGAAGATACGCCGATCACTACTCATATAATTAAGGCTGCTGTTAAGGCGTCTGCTGAAGCTGTTGAGTACATTGAGCCTTCAGCGGAAGAGAAAGCCGAAGCGATAAAAAAAGATCACAGATCAGCAATGAGCAAGGTAAGTAAGCTAGGTGAGGTATTAAGCGGGCTTGATACAACGCTTGTTAACAGCGAGGAAGTTGTCAGCTGGAAATCCTATTTGGATGAAATTAAAGAATCAATTACAGCTCTTGAAAAACAACTAGGGTATTGAGCTCACGAAAAATTTTATTCGCTAGAATAGATAGAGGTGCTAATTTAGAGCGTTTAATATGCAGAGGGAATAGGTCGTTAAAGAGATGATGATTAACTGTGTTTAATTCGGCCATGTTTAACTAACCGTGACTTGATTGCTCCCACTGTTCGGCTATGATGCTTGGATATTTCCTCTATCTCAATACCGGCATCATAAGCATGAAGCAGTCTATTATCCTCTTCTTCGTCCCACGGTTTTCCTGCGCTGTCAGGTAGATTTTGTTGCCGCATCATTGTTTTTTGTTGTTTTTCTAGGGCAGTAAGCGCTGTAAATAATGCTCTAACTGTATTAGGTGACTGATATGGGCTGTCTTCTGGGAATTGTTCACCTGTATTTGGATCAATTCCATCGGACAATGCTTTTATAATCAATATTGCTTTATCTAATTCCATATAGAATGCCTCCATACTTTAAGGGGGTGTAGAGAAGTTTTCTCGGTTGTAAATCAGCATACTATTGTTCAGTTTTTTAAAAATAGGGCTATACACTTAAATGTAAATTAAGAGCTAAAAATGATAAGCCGGATCAATTTTAGTACTTAACATACTAAGAAAGACATTACTCACTCTCACTAATTAAAGTCAAAAATGAACAGGCAAGAGTAACTAATATCATTTTATCTATTCGTATGCAAACGCTATAAAAAATAACTTTGGGCTTATTGCCAAAGAATGAGCAATTATGCGGGTTAAGCTTTTCAGGTGAAGGGGCTTATTAGTCTTTACCTTTTTGGAGTTAGTGTCGATTTTCAATGGTGTCAAAATTAAAGTGCACGCCTAACTTTTGATGAAAATAGCGAGAAACCCAGTGGCTGAAATCGTAGTATGCAATGGTACTTTGAGCATTACATACGCGTACTTATTCGGTCAAAAGGACGGTGGCAGAATTTTGGAGTAATATACATCAATATGAGGGGCATATTTGTCCATAAGTAACATGATATCCCCCCCTGTTTTAATATTCATCCGATTTTTTTTAAAACCGTATGACTAAAAAATAACTAGAAAATATGACACAGAATAGCTTTTATTGGCATGACTATGAAACATTTGGAGTAGATCCGCAGCGGGATAGAGCGGTTCAATTTGCTGGAATTCGGACAGATTTTGATTTTAATATTATCAGCGAGCCGTTAGTGATTTATTGCAAGCCAGCTGATGATACTTTGCCACAACCTGAAGCTTGTTGCGTGACGGGAATTACGCCGCAATTAGCTGCTGAAAAAGGCAAGCCCGAAGCAGAATTTATTGCTTTAATCCATGAGCAGATGGCGCAAGCAGATACCTGTACTTTAGGTTACAACAATTTACGTTTTGATGATGAAGTGACGCGTAATCTTTTGTATCGTAACTTTTACGACCCTTATGCACGTGAATGGCAAAATGGTAATTCGCGTTGGGATTTGATTGATTTAGTAAGAACGATGCATGCTTTACGCCCTGAAGGTATGTGCTGGCCAGTGGATGCAGAAGGGCGTATTAGTTTTCGTTTAGAAAAGTTAACGGCAGAAAATGGGATTGCTCATGAAGATGCGCATGATGCCTTGTCTGATGTGCATGCTACCATCGAGATTGCGCGATTAATTAAACAAGCTCAACCTAAGTTATTTCAATTCTTCTTAGATAACCGAGGCAAGCACCAAGTAAAACAGTTATTACAGCTGGGGAGCTTTACGCCGGTCGTACATGTTTCTGGTATGTATGGTGCAGATAAACAATATTTAGCCTTGGTTTTGCCGATATGCCAAGACCCAAGTAACAGTAATGGGGTGATTGTTTATGATTTGTCGGTTGACCCTAGTGTGATGCTTGGCTTGTCTGTAGACGAGATACAAAAACGTATTTTTACTGCCAAAGCTGATTTGCCGGAAGGTGTTGAGCGTATTCCGTTAAAAACTATTCATATCAATAAGTGTCCTATTGTTGCACCGGAAAAAGTTTTGCGCCCAAATGATGCCGAGCGTTTGAAAATTGATAGAGAGCAATGTTACCTACACCGAGATTTAATTCAACAGTCGCAAGATATCATTGCCAAACTTACTCAAGTTTTCAGTGCTAGAAAATTTGCTGCTGATAGACATCCTGACCCTGATTTAATGATTTATAGCGGCGGCTTCTTTTCTGCTGTTGATAAGCAAGTGATGAATACTATTCGGACATTGAAGCCTGCAGAATTAGCGGATTATACTATTCCAGCGAGTGATTCAAGATTAGTTACTATGTTGTTTAGGTATCGAGGTCGGAACTTCCCAGAAACTTTGAGTAAAGAAGATCAAGTTCTATGGAAAGCATTTTGTAGGGAGCGCTTAAGTGATAGGCAGAAAAATGGTTTTCTTGATTTTACGACTTTTAGCGAATCTATAAGCAAATTAAAACAGCAAGATGGCGTGGATATTCAGTTACTCAATACTTTAGAGCGGTATGCTGTGGAATTGAAAGCAAGGATAACTGAAGATTAGCTTGTTCAATCTACGTATATTAAGTAACTCTTATAGTGTTAGCGTCGCTTTTCACATATTCGGCGGCGTTGAGACTAATATGTGCACTGTATACGGTGGGCTGTTTCTAATGCTCCTCTATTTTTAACTCTTCTAAGCACTGTAAGTAATTCTGGGGCTTTAATATCTCCTATTTGTCGTGATCCAAGCCAAGGAAATACATCCTTTTCTAAGCGCCTGAATATTCGGCTACTATGACTTTCAGACCAATTAGGGGAATGTTTGGAGAACCATTCGTTAGTAGCAATAGCTTGAAAACTATTCTTTTCAATATTCTCTTGTTGAGTTTTACGAAAAACATTTGGGTCAATTCCATCATCAATGAGCCGTTTAATTTCAACTAAACGTTCCCGAGCTTTTTTAGTGGCACGGTTGGATACGTGCCAATAGAGTAGGTGTTTCGTTTTTTATTAAAAGAGTAATCAGCCCTCCATAACTTAGAGCCGTTTGGTTTGATTAATAAATACATCCCTTGGCCATCAGTAAGCTTGTATTGCTTATCGTGGGGCTTAGCATTCTTGATTTTTGTGTCTGTTAATTTCATTTTACGGTACTGAAAAAGCAGGTACTATAAAATACCGTAAATAGCACGGTATAGGATGGAATAAGATGAAACTTGATGGGACAGTGATTGCCCTTGAATGCACCGCACTGACTGCGGTGTAGGACATTATGGAACAAGATGAAGCGGAAATTTGGTGGGACGGGGGAAGTGTGACTGGTGGTATAACTTTTTGTTTTATAACTAAGTAATTAACTTGATAACTTGGTGATGTTACTATCAGTGTTACTAAAATAAAAGATCACCTATTGGTAACGCCTGACCGACAAAGTAAAAATTCATTTTTTCACGGGTTAATCCAGGACATTCAAAACATTAATTTTTGCTTGAGTTGTATTTTGTGTAAATGGGTATAAAGCGATATTTAGCTTATTACCTATAAGAGCGGTATATAGGTTGAGGTCACTAAAATCGGCTTTAACCTTTTCCAATAACTTCTTGGATTAAAGATTTATCTTTACGCAATAGCTCATTTACCAAAGACTGTAAATCAACACCTTTTTCTTTTGCCTTTTTTGTAAACCAATTTTCTATATCTCGATCTAAATAGACAGGTATATTGAGTTGTGTATCTGGACGGTAAAATCTACCGCGTTCTGCATTGGAAAAATCATATTCTTCTTTCATTATGAATCCTCGTATTGCTTTTGCTCATGACTCGTTGCCGACCTAGCCGAAATAATGCGTATTGTTACTTGATCTTGATGATACGTTAAATAGGTATGAACAACCAATCGTAATTTTTGAGATTTAGTATTGCCTAGCGTAATCCAGCGTTCTTCTTGTGTGCTATGCTCGCTATCAACAAGTAATAATTGCAAAGGGTCAAGAAATATTCACTGGCCTCTTCAAAGCTTGCTCTATGCTTTTTAATATTATTTTTAGCTTTAACGGGATCCCATTCAAAATTATATTGCATATCAATTTTTCCTATATTCACCTATATTCAGGTCATTTCCTTAAACTTTACCTTTCTTAGCTTTTAATAACTGTTGTCCTAACACCGTTAAAAAATATTTTTGTAGTGAACTATTCGGCTTATCTGGAAGAGTCATTTCAATTAAACCTGCTGATAAAGCAGGGGCTAAATATCGCAGCCTGAAAGACTTTCTATCTTTTAACCCAAGTACAATTTGTAATTGCTCTCTATTCATCTCTCCTTTTATTACTCGTAATAGTTTAATAACTTGGGGGGTGTCTTGAGGGCTTTCTTGGGGGGTATCTGCTACACAAGCATTTAAAATAGCGGTTAGCATAAATTCAATAAAAGGCGCTGAATCTGTTTTTAGTGTGCTTTCATTTAATGCCTGATAATATGCCTGTTGCTGGGTATAAACCATACTTTCTACTGGAATATGAACAAATAAAGGATTCCATTGGCTTAAAATTAGGGTTTGCCATAACCGACCCATACGACCATTACCATCAAGAAAGGGGTGGATAAATTCAAACTCATAGTGAAAGACACAACTTTTAATTAAAGCATGGTCAGGCGTTGTTTTTAACCAGACCAATAAATCAGCCATTAAAATATTGACCCGATTAGCAGGCGGAGCCATGTGTATGACTTGATCCCCTTGCATAACACCTACGCCTTTATGACGATAAATACCCACCTTATCAATTAAGCCCTTCATTAATAACTGGTGTGCATCTAGTAAATGTTGTTCATTGCTGGCTTGCCACTGATCTAATTGCTCATAGGCTAATAGTGCATTGCGCGCCTCTTGAATTTCACGCGGGGGAGCAATAACGGGTTTACCGTCTAAAATAGCAGTTATTTGCTGCTCGGTTAAGGTATTCCCCTCAATTGCCAATGAGCCTTGAATAGTACGAATACGATTAATTCGGCGTAAACGTAAATTTGTTGACTGCTTTAGCTCTACAGATAAACGCCCTAAGTTCTCACTAATGTCAGCGGTTAAATGTAAGATTTTTGGGGTGATTGTATAAGGGGGGTGATAGCTCATAAAAAACGACTCTCTAGCATTTTAAAAAATGCTCTATATCATCTAAGCACTCTTCAATAGTATTCGCACTATGGTTTTAAAAAGCTGTTGTTTCTGAGTGATCTTGATTGGTTTGTTTAGCGTAACGCTGTTTAATAAAGAAATCATACACTTCTTGCTGTGCTGGCATGTGGGCTTCATTAATAATGATAATCGGTTGATACAGTGCACTAGGCCTAGAGAATGTGAGAAATTGAACTAACAGTCCTCTTCATCTCTGGCTTGTGATAAAGCAGAAGCGACCAAGCCAATCATCAGCACAAAAAAAGTAAATAACTGACCACCCGCTGTAATGGGGTACAAATCCCCATACCCAACAGTCGTAAGCGTAGCCAACGCCCACCAAAGGCTATGAAATATAGACTTAAACTGCTCAGGTTGGGCCGCATTCTCAAAATGATATATTCCCACAGCAGTCAAATACAGCAGAATAATAGCAACACAACCAAACAAAATTAACTCTTCTTTAGCAATAATAATTGCTCTATGGAATCGTCTTATCGCTTGGTTATACCTAAACAACTTTAAAATCCTGAATAAGCGCAACAACCTAAACGCCCTAATAGAGCGAAGATCTAATCCGGTCGATATATAAAAAGGCAGGATCGCCAGCAAATCAATCACACCAAAAAAACTAAACACAAACTTCAACTTCAGGTCAGCGACCCAAACGCGCAACAAATACTCAGCGGTAAAAATACCCACCAACACAAACTCAGTAACCGTTAGTAATTTTTTAAGCCCGGCATTGAGATCAGGAAGAGTCTCAATAGAAAAAGAAACCAATGATAGAACAATCATTGACTGAATAAAAAAGGCAAACAACCTACCGCGTCGTGTATCTACGTTCTCCAGCATACCTTTTATAAATCCTTTAACGCGAACCACCCCATCCATGATCTACCTCAACCTTGTCCGCTAGACATTACACCAATCCACGAAAAAAAGCACTCCTTCCTGCGCGGATTTAATTTACGTTTTTTTTGAATCTGAAGAAAAGGAAAGTATTTATATCTACATCACTATATATCAATGCTTTGAATTTATTGATTTATACGTGTGAAATTAAACTTATATTGAAATGCGTTTTATTCCATTTATTGAAAATAAATGAAAGCTACTGAAGATCATTCACCGCAAAAAATCTAGGAAATAATATTAATTTACTTTAAAATTAGCATGTTAAGTGGTGGAGACGGGGGGAATCGAACCCCCGTCCGCAAGCACTCCGCCTTTGGATCTACATGTTTATTCCGCGCTTTTAGTTTAACAATAAGCTACCCGTCGGACCAAGATACTTAAAGCGATTTCGATTGGGTTTAGCGTGGCGGAACTCCGAACAAAGTTCTTAACGCGATCTTATGTAGAGTGACTCTTGGATGCCCCGAAGGACTCTACACGCATAAGCACATGTAGCCAAGAGAATGGTGCTGTGTTTAAGCAGCTAAAGCCATTGAGTAGTTTTCGTCATTTGCGAATACTTAAGTTTCAGTAGATTTTACGAGGTGTACTGTCCTCGACATGCACCTAAGGTTTTGTTACCCACGTCGAAACCTGGTCGTCCCCTTTGGAAGGTTCATTATATAGGATTGTTAGCTATCGTGACTATAGATATTAATTTTTTTATGAATCTGCCGATACAAGGGAGCACTATTACAATAAAATAGTTTATTATTAAGTTTAATCAATTACCTTGAATAGAGATTATGAAGAACAAAGTAACACCAATTAACAAGGAACGAGTTATGTCTGCTGACGAGTTTATTGTTTCTAAGACGGATGCCTCGGGGCGCCTAACATACTGTAATCGTATTTTTATCGATTATGCAGGGTACTCTGAACATGAATTACTAGGTCAGCAACACAATATTGTGCGCCACCCAGACATGCCGCGTTCTGTTTTTCATTTATTATGGACGACTTTGAAATCAGGTAATGAATTTTTTGGCTATGTCAAAAATATGTCTAAAGATGGTTCGTATTACTGGGTTATTGCCAATGTGACGCCAAGTTATTCTGGTGCAGGTACTGATACCAAGGATATTATTGGCTTTTTCTCAGTAAGACGTAAACCAGATTCCGCAAAGGTTAGGCTTATTGAGACTATTTATAAGGATATGCTTTTAGCTGAAAAACAGGCTGGATCGCGTGATGCGATTGCAGCGGGTACAAAAGTATTGATGGATATTGTTAATAAAACAGGAAAAGACTACCGTGAATTCATTCTTTCTATTTAATGGTAAAAACAGCATTTTATTGCTTTTCGCTATTCAAACATTTTTGACTATTGAGTCATTGGTATTAAATGGCATTGAGCTGTCGCATATCATTCCAAATATTTTTGCTTTTATTATTGTTTTTTTGTTTTTTAAGCAGTCAAATAGAGAGCTGCATATTATTAAGTCAATGTTCAAATTAGCTGGAGGTATAACTAAAGGGAAATTAGAGTATCGGATCACTAATATCGACCCAAAATCGGAGTTAGGGCCTATTGCTTGGGATTTCAATGAGGCGTTGGATCAAATTGAAGCCTATATGCGTGAGGTCAATACCTGCTTTCAGTCTGCAGAAAATAATGATTTTTATCGTAAATCACAAGTTGGCGGGATTAATGGTGCCTTTTCGGCGGGTTTGGAGAAAATTGATACCTCATTGGAAATGATGCAGGAAAATCATTTTAACTCGGTTCGTGACGAATTGTTTTCTCAGTTAGGTCAAATGAAAACAGAGAATTTGTTAAGTAGCTTGCATCGTACTCAAGAGGATTTAACGCGTATTGCTAATGAAATGGAGCAAGTGGAAAGTATTACTAAGCACTCTTCAGATATTTCTTCTGCGAGTCAGTCTTCTTTGGGTGTGGTGATCGATCAACTGACACAAATTATTACTAAAATTGGCTCGATGAAAGAGTCTTCATTGGAGCTTAGTCAAAGCAGCAAGGAAATCACGGATGTGACGTCTTTAATTACTAAAATTGCTGATCAAACTAATTTATTAGCATTAAATGCGGCCATTGAGGCAGCACGAGCTGGTGAGCATGGACGTGGATTTGCAGTGGTTGCTGATGAAGTACGTACTTTAGCTGAGAATACAAAATCAGCGACGGCGAAGATCAACTCAACTATTGAGAAATTTACTCACGCGACAAAAATTATTGTTCAAGATACTGAGAATATGGCCAGTATGACAGATGATTCTAAAGTTGCTATTAGTGAATTTGAGCAGAATATATCTAAAGTCGCTGAAATTTCTTTAGAGACTTATTCTAAGGTCAACATTACTCAGATGATTAGTGAGTTGTCTTTAGCTAAAGTTCAGCAAATGATTTTTGTACAGCAGGGCTATAGAGCAGTGGAAACGGGTGTTGATTCTGAGGCTGCTAATGCTGTGAAAGTGGACCATATGAATTGTAATGTTGGTATCTGGTTGCTGTCAGGCAAAGGAGCTCAAGATTACCAACATTTACCTGCTTATTCTGAACTTCAATACCCGCATGAAGTGGTACATAAATGCATGGACCTGGCAATGCACTATTTAGGGCAAGCTTGGCAGACTGATAGAGCGATTCAAGCACAAATTATTGATAACTTTAAAGCGGTTGAGAACAATAGCCTGTTAATGAATGAAAATTTTGATTTGTTGTTAGAGCAGAAACAATCTTTTGAAGGCGGGGTCTCCAAAGAAGAAGGCGAAATTGATTTATTCTAATAAAGATGGCCTGTTAGTATTTGGTTACGGTAATTTAAGTCGTGGCGATGATGCTCTCGGGCCTTTGGTTATTGAATATATTGAAAATAACTTACAGGTTTCTGGGCTGGAAATTATTACAGATTTCCAATTGCAAATTGAACATGCATTGGATTTAGAAAGTCGGAAACTTGTATTATTTATTGATGCCTCAGTTGCGTGTACCGAGGCTTGCTCACTGACAAAACTACTTCCTGAAAAGGATAAGAGCTATACCACACATGCAATGAGCCCGGCATCGGTATTGGCTGTTTATCAAGACGTTATGCATAAAGAACCGCCGCCTTGTTTTTTATTAAGCATACAAGGAGTAGAGTTTGAATTAGGGAGCAGTTTAAGTGATCAAGCAGAAAGGAATTTAGCGATTGCTATAGGGTTAGTATCTGATTTATTGCATAAACCAGAGCTGGACTATTGGCTAAGTCATGCATGAAATTTCCTTACTTGAGCAAGTTCGCGCAACTTTAATCGATCATTCGCTAAGTCAAAATTTTAGTAGGGTCTCTCAGGTTACTCTGGAAATTGGCAAGCTTTCTTGCGTTGAAGCTGAAGCTTTAAGGTTTGGCTTTGATGTAGTGATGAGTGATTCTTTGGCTGAAGGCGCGGAACTAGTGATAATGAGTGTGGATGGGTTAGGTGTTTGTCAAAACTGCCATAAGTCTGTTGCAATGGAAACGTTGCATGATCCTTGTATTTATTGTGGGCAGTTTCAGCTTAATGTCACACAGGGTGAAGGGATGCGCATTAAAGATTTATTGGTGATTTGAAGTTATACCATCCCAATATATTTATACTTGAGCTGAGAAATCGTCATTCTGCAGGCTCTTAGCAGGAATCTATGTGTGACAATGGATTCCCGATTAAAGATTTCGGGAATGACGACTATTGCAGTTATTATTTATTGGGATTGGTATTATTTGGTGTTAATGCAGAAATAAAGTGCGTACCCTAACTTCTATTTTGTGAATTGAATAATGTATTAATGGAGGGGGGGGAGCTGCGATACATACAAGTCGCGGCTAAAAGCCCCTCCCGCAAATTCTTTAATAGTTATTTAAAGTGATGCACAGGACATTGCTCGTCACGTAAGCTAATAATAGGCCAAGCTGATTTTTCTGCGTACTGTTTTAATGCTTCATCGGGGTTAACCGCAACGGGGTGCTCTACTAGCTTTAATAGTGGCAAGTCATTATGCGAATCGCTATAAAACCAGCTATCTTCTAAAGAATATCCTGTTTCTTGCAGCCATTCATTTAATCGCGTGACTTTTCCTTCTTGAAAACAAGGCGTGCCAGCCACTTTTCCTGTGTATTTATCCACTATAAATTCGGGGGTCGTAGCCAGTAAATGATTTATACCGTACAAATTGACAATAGGTTCCGTGACAAACTTATTGGTTGCAGTAATGACTAGTAAAGTATCGCCTCGCTGTTGATGTTTATTAATAAGCTCCTGAGCCGACTTTAATAAGATAGGACGAATAATCTCTGCTATAAATTGACTGCGCCATTTAAGTAAATCTTGCAGTGAATTGTCAGCCAGCGGCTTTAAAGAAAAACTGAGAAATTCATAAATATCTAATTTTCCTTCTTTGTATTCTTTATAGAAGCGATCATTTTCTTGTTCATAATAACTTGCATCAACAATGCCTTGGTCAACTAAAAATTGCCCCCATAGATAGTCACTGTCATCAGCAAGTAAGGTATTGTCTAAATCGAAAATTGCTAAACTCATTATTCGTTCACTTTAGGTTAATAATTTTAAAAGAGGGGGATGGTATCACTCAGCTATTTATGGAACAATGGTGAGATAAGTAATGCAAAGGAGTGCGAGTCACATATTTATGGTCGCGCTCTTTATGTTCAATACAGGGATTCTAACATTTAGGACCTTATTGCGGACAGTAAAAATATAGGTTTTAAGATGATTGACTCTAAAGGATACCGATCAAATGTCGGCATCATCCTTTGTAATGCCCGAGGCCATGTATTTTGGGCTAAACGAGCGCGTGTGAATTCTTGGCAGTTTCCTCAAGGTGGAATAGAAAATCATGAAAATCCTGAACAAGCCATGTATCGTGAATTATGCGAAGAAACAGGACTTAAGCCAGAGCATGTGAAAATTATTGGGCGTACCCGCTATTGGTTAAAATACAGGCTGCCTGAAAAATATATTAGACGCAATTCACACCCCTTATGTATAGGTCAAAAACAAGTCTGGTATTTATTGAAATTAGTGGGTCAAGAAGCTGACGTTATTTTAGATCTGCATAAGAAACCTGAATTTGATGATTGGCAATGGGTCGAGTATTGGGAGCCATTAAAATCAGTCGTTTACTTTAAGCGCAAAGTTTACCGTAAGGCCATGATGGAGTTAGGCGCTTTTTTAATGCTACCTACGATTGATGTCGATGCCGAGAGTTACCTGTCTAATGAGAGTATGAGCGAACATCAGTGAGCAAGTCATTTTTATTTGTGATGCAATCACCTGCTTATAGCGGCAATAAAGTACAGGAAGTATTGGATGAGGTATTAATAACGGCTGCCTTTGATCAAAAAGTAAGCTTGTTATTATTAGATGACGCAGTTTTTCATTTAAAAAGTACGCAACAGAGCGCAGCAGTAACAGGTAAAGATATAGGGGCTATTTATCGGTCCTTGGAACTCTACGATATAGAGAGCATCTATGTCGAACAAGAGTCGTTAAGCTACACCGGCTTGTCAGAGAGTGACCTACTTATCCCCATAACGCTAATAACACGCCAAGAATTACCCACACTCTTGAAGGGCTTTGACTTTGTTTTAGAAGGTTAAGGGCTAATACTAACGCCAGAACATTATGCTTCTGTTAAAATACCCCTATTTAGCATACAGCCAATAGTACGCGCCTGTAGCTTGGTTTTTTCACACTTTTATTTTTGTAATTAAGACACGATGGATTTAAAAAATATACGAAATTTCTCGATTATTGCTCATATCGATCACGGGAAATCAACTTTGGCTGACCGATTTATTCAGCAATGTGAAGGCTTATCTGATCGTGAGATGTCAGCTCAAGTTCTCGACTCCATGGATATTGAGCGCGAAAGAGGCATTACCATTAAAGCGCAGAGTGTGACCCTCAATTTTACAGCTAAAGATGGTGAGATTTATCAATTAAATTTTATTGATACACCAGGGCATGTTGATTTTTCTTATGAAGTGTCTCGTTCATTAGCGGCTTGTGAGGGGGCATTATTAGTGGTTGATGCCGCTCAAGGCGTTGAAGCGCAAAGTGTAGCTAATTGTTATACAGCTATTGAACTGGGCTTGGAAGTAATGCCCATATTAAATAAAATAGATTTACCTTCCGCTGACCCAGAAAAAGTTATTGCTGAAATTGAGGATATTATCGGTATTCCAGCTGAAAATGCCCTGCATGTCAGTGCTAAAACAGGGCTTGGAGTTGCAGATGTCTTAGAGGAGCTAGTTCACGCAATCCCAGCGCCTAGCGGTGATGAAAACGCACCTTTACAAGCCTTAATTATTGACTCATGGTTCGATAATTACTTAGGCGTTGTGTCTTTAGTGAAGATTGTGAGTGGCTCTTTACGTAAAAAACAAAAATTCACCATTATGTCTACTGGCAATAGTTTTATTGCTGAACGAATTGGAATTTTTACACCTAAGCGTGTCGATACACTCGAATTAAAAACAGGGCAGGTAGGCTTTATTGTTGGAGCTATTAAAGATATTTATGGCGCTCCAGTAGGTGATACGATTACCACTACCGTTAATCCTTGTGCTTCAGCCTTACCTGGATTTAAAAAAGTTCAGCCGCGCGTTTTCGCTGGTCTTTATCCCGTTAGTTCAGATGATTATGAAGACTTACGCGAGTCATTAAATAAATTACGTTTAAATGATGCTGCGTTACAGTTTGAACCTGAATCATCGCAAGCTTTAGGCTTTGGTTTTCGGTGTGGCTTTTTGGGTATGCTACATATGGAAATCATACAAGAACGCTTGGAGCGAGAATATGATGTCAATTTAATTACCACCGCGCCAACGGTTGTTTATGAAGTTGAAACAAATAAAGGCGACTTATTGTATGTTGATAACCCAGCTAATTTACCCGATATTGGCTCTATAAAAATGATTAGAGAGCCGATTATTCAAGCGAATATCTTAGTTCCTCAAGAATACCTGGGTAATGTTATTAGCCTGTGTATTGAGAAACGCGGTGTGCAAATGAATATGCAATACATGGGCAGCCAGGTGTCCTTGCATTATGAGCTCCCTCTAAGTGAAGTCGTGTTGGATTTCTTTGATCGCCTTAAATCGGTGAGTCGTGGTTATGCATCTTTTGAGTATGAATTTAAGCGCTTTCAAGAGGCGGCGTTGGTTAAATTAGATGTCTTGATTAATGGCGATAGAGTCGACGCGCTATCAATTATTGTACATAGAGATTTAAGCCAGTCACGAGGCCGTGACTTAGTTGAAAAAATGAAAGAGTTAATTCCACGGCAAATGTTTGAAGTTGCCATTCAAGCGGCTATTGGTGGCAAGATTATTGCTCGCTCCACGGTTAAATCCATGGGCAAGAATGTCACCGCTAAATGTTATGGTGGTGATATTTCACGTAAAAAGAAACTGCTAGAAAAACAGAAAGCGGGTAAAAAACGCATGAAACAGGTAGGGAATATTGAAATTCCACAGGAAGCCTTTTTGGCTGTTTTACAAGTTAATAAAGAATAATAAAGGGCAATATAACTATGGATTTTGATTTTTCATTTTTTCTATTTTCAGCATCACTTGTGACCGGTATTATTTGGGGCGGCTATTGTTATCAACTTAAACGCACTAATACGCCGTATATTGAAGAAAATGAACCGTTAATCGTTGAATATGCGCGATCATTTTTCCCTGTTGTTCTAGTGGTATTCTTACTGCGTTCATTTATTGCAGAACCATTTAGAATTCCATCGGGTTCAATGATGCCTACTTTACTGATTGGTGATTTCATTTTAGTAAATAAATTTACCTATGGTATCCGTATACCGGTTATTAATAAAAAAATTATCGATATTTCGGAACCTCAGCGAGGCGATGCAGTCGTGTTTAGGTATCCAAAAAAACCATCCGTTGACTATATAAAACGACTTATTGGCTTGCCTGGCGATCATATTAGTTATATTGATAAGCAACTTTATGTTAATGATCAGCCTGTTAAATATGTATCATTGGGTCGCTACGAGGGAATTGGCCAAGGCAAAAATATGACGGGGACGGAAAACTTAAGTGAAGATTTACTCGGCATTGAGCATGATATTTTAATTAACCATCGCGCACCAAATATCAAAGGTACTTTTATTGTGCCTAAAGGACATTATTTTATGATGGGCGATAACCGAGATAACAGTAATGATAGTCGTTATTGGGGCACAGTTCCTGAAGAAAACTTAGTGGGTAAGGCATTTTTTATCTGGATGAATTGGGACTGGGAAAATACCGGCATTGGTTTTAACCGTATCGGAACTATTATTAAATAGCTGAGGAAAGGTAAATGCAAAAGCTTCATAAAAAACAACAAGGTTTAACTTTAATTTCTTTAATCTTTGTTTTAGGGATGATTGGTTTTTTTACTTTATTAGTATTAAAAGTCGGCCCAATTTACATGGATCATAGTAAAGTGGTTCAGGCATTAGAAAGTGTAAAAAATCGCCCTAATATACAAAACGAGAGTAAGAGGGGTGTTAGGAGCGCATTAAACAAGCAGTTTGGTATGAACTATGTTTATGATATTAAAAAGGAACATGTAAAAATCACTTCACGTGAAGGGTACTTGAAAATTCAAATAGTCTACCATACTAAACAACTCCTTTTTGCTAACCTAAGTGTCTGGGTTGATTTTGATAATGAAATAGAAGTAGGACAGAAGTGATAAAAGCCCCAGAAATTCTTTGTAAAAAGTTAGGCTTAAGTTTTTCTCAACCTGAGTTATTTACTTTAGCACTGACGCATCGCAGTATAGGTTCAAAAAATAATGAACGCCTAGAGTTTTTAGGCGATTCTATTTTAGGTTTTGTCATTGCTGAAGCGCTTTATAATAAATTTCCTCGTGCAGCAGAGGGAGTTTTAAGCCGCTTAAGAGCTAGCTTGGTCAATCAAACATCTCTAGCTGAACTTGCCCGAAAGCATAATCTTGGTGATTATTTAATTTTAGGCTCAGGCGAACTAAAAAGCGGAGGATATAGACGTGACTCTATTTTATCTGATGCTTTAGAAGCCATTATGGGAGCAATAGTTAAAGATCAAGGTATCGAGCTGTGTAAAACTTGGATTTTAACTTTGTTTGCTGAACGTTTGGACGAGCTTAGCTTAGAAAATTGGCAAAAAGACCCTAAAACTCGCTTACAAGAGCATATGCAGGCTAGACAAATCGAAATACCCCAATATAAATTGATTAGTGAATCGGGGTTACCTCATGAGAAAACATTTCAAGTTGAGTGTTCTGTTGATTTACTTAAATTTAAGTTTATTGGGGTAGGTGCCTCAAGAAAAAAAGCCGAACAACATGCCGCCGAATTAATGTTACAAGAAATAGCCAAGGAATCTAAATGAATTGTGGATATGTCGCCTTTATTGGCCAGCCAAATGTCGGTAAATCAACCTTAATGAATCATTTATTAGGGCAGAAAGTCAGTATAACTTCACGTAAACCACAGACAACTCGACATCAAATTTTAGGTATTAATACCAATAAAAAAGGACAAGCTATTTACATGGATACCCCAGGTATGCATGAAAGCAGTAAAAAAGCCTTTAACCGCTATTTGAATAAAACGGCTGATACGACTTTATTAGGCGTCGACTTAGTAGTTTGGCTAATTGATGGCTTAGCTTGGCAGGATTATGATGAAGTTATTTTTGAAAAATTAAAAAAAGCTAATTTGCCGGTTATTTTAGCGGTAAATAAAATTGACCGAGTTAAAGATAAAGAAAAGATTTTTGCTTTTTTTGCTGATGCTCAAAAACGATTTCCCTTTAAAGAAATCGTGCCAATTTCTGCATTAAAGCAAACTAACTTGGAGTTACTTGATAATTTGATTATGGATTTATTACCGGAAGGCAATACGATCTATCCAGAAGATCAAATTACCGACCGTCCTGAGCGATTTTTAGTTGCAGAAATTATTAGAGAAAAACTAACGCGAAGACTCGGTGATGAACTACCGTATGCTTTAACCGTTGAAATTGAAAAATATGAAGAGTTACCTCATATCACTAAAATTTACGCATTGATTTGGGTGGAGCGTGAAACTCAAAAAAATATTGTTATTGGCAAAAATGGTGAGCTGTTAAAAAGCATTGGTATGGAAGCTAGAAAAGATATAGAAATGCTGATCGGCAATAAAGTTTATTTGCAATTATGGGTCAAAGTGAAATCTGGCTGGTCAGATAATGAGCGCGCATTACAGAGTTTGGGCTTTAAAAGTTAACGAGTATGTCTTCAGGCTTACAAGCTTGTTTTTTATTACATCATAAGCCTTATCAAGAAAGCAGTGTTTTAATTGATGTATTGACTCAAAACTCAGGAAAAATATCACTGATTGCCAAAGGCGTGCGGCAACAAAAGGCAAAACATTTAGGTCTATTACGACCTTTTTTGCCTTTAAATATTAGTTATACAGGGGCTGGAGGATTGAAACTATTAAACCATGCAGAAGCAGGTAATTCGGAGATTATTCTGCCGGGGATTAATACCTACTGCGGCTTCTATTTGAATGAGTTAATACGTTACTTTCTTCCAGTAGACGAACCTTATCCGGATATATTTCTGGCTTATTTTACTTGTTTACAACAGCTCAAAACTAAGTTGCCTATTGAGGCTGCATTACGTAATTTTGAAGTGCAATTAATGCAATCACTTGGTTATGAGCTACAGTTACAATATGATTACCTTAGTCATGAGCCGATTAAACCTGATTTGAATTATCGCTTTGATCTTGAGCTGGGAGCCAGAGTTGACCACCAGGGAAAAATACACGGGGCAACTTTGATTGCCATGCACCAAGGTACTTATATAGATCAGCGCCAGTTAAATGAAGCTAAATGGTTAATGAGACAAGTTATTGATTTTCATTTACAAGGCAAAACACTGCAAAGCCGCAGCTTAATTTCAAAACTACAACAAAGACCAGCATGCAAGAGCAATTAATTTTATTGGGCGTTAATATTGATCATGTAGCAACCTTGAGACAAGCACGAGGTACGCTTTACCCTGAGCCAGTTCAAGCTGCATTATTAGCCGAACAAGCAGGCGCTGATGGAATTACTGCGCATTTACGTGAAGATCGTCGGCATATGCAAGACCGTGACATGTTTTTATTAAAAGAAATGATTCACACCCGGCTTAATTTTGAAATGGCAGTAACGGATGAAATGTTGACTATTGCTATTGAAGTTAAACCTTATGCTTGCTGTTTAGTTCCAGAAAAAAGGGAGGAACTTACTACAGAAGGGGGCTTAGATGTTGCTTCTAGCCCTGATAAAATGCGACGCGCTTGCCAACGCTTAGCTGAATCTGAGATAGAAGTTTCATTATTTATTGATCCAGAAGAGCAGCAAATTGATGCCGCCGTCAATGCCGGTGCTCCTGTTATTGAATTACATACAGGGAGTTATGCTGATGCTAGAAATCCACAGCAACAAAATGCTGAACTTGAACGTATCCAAAAAGCAGCTTGTTATGCACATAGCGCGGGCCTACAAGTGAATGCTGGGCATGGCTTAAATTTATATAATGTGGAAGCTATTTGCCAAATACCTGAAATGGTTGAATTGAATATTGGACATGCACTGATTGCGCAAGCTGTTTTTTGTGGCTTAGCAACAGCCGTCAGCGATATGAAAAGCGTAATGAGAAATGCACGACGTTAATAATGCATAAGGTTTGCTTTCACCAACTAACGTCGGCTGGAGACCGAGCCTATAACCAAGACTATATGCTGAATAAGCTAGACTCGGATTATGCCTTATTTGTCCTTGCTGATGGCTTAGGCGGTCATCAAGCAGGGGAAAAAGCCTCACGTTTTTTTTGTCATAGCTTTATTCAATATGCGACTAAATACGGTGCTTTAATCAATAGTGCACCCAAACAGATGGTAGAAAAATGGTTTAATGATGCCGTTGCTATGATGGCTAATGCTTTTCAAGGTGATCCCGTTGCTTATGATGCCTATACAACGTGTGCGATTTTAATTATCACCGATAGCCATGTAGTTAGCGCTCATTGTGGCGACTCGCGTATTTATCGTATTAACCAAAAACACATCGTCTGGCGCACTAAAGACCACTCTATTCCTCAAAGGCTCTTTGATGAGGGGGAGTTAGCTGAGCATAAAATGGGCACGCACCCCGAACAAAACCAGCTAACGAAAAGTATTAATATTACTAATAAATTTCAACCTGATATTCATGTTTATCCACCAGCACAACGTGGCGAAACCTTTATTCTTTGTAGCGACGGTTTTTGGGAGTTCACCAAAGAGCATGAGTTTGTTGCTTTAGCGACAGTAGAAATGGATAAAATAAACCTACTTAAACAGGCAAAGCTCGCCATGTTTCGCGCTAGTGGCAAGAGTGATAATCTTACTGCACAGTGGCTAAGAATTGAGTGAATGAGTCAAACGATAGATAAAAGCTTTGGTATGCCTCTACAGCGGCAAATCCAGCCAATATAATAAAAAGTGCCCCACTTAATTTATGTAATAAGCTGAGCGGTATCTTTTGTAATAAAGTTCGCCCAGCAAGCACCCCTAAAACGGATGTAGTTATTAATGCCAAAGTAGAGCCTATCCAAACTGCTTCTGGTAGCGCTGTACTACTTAAAGCAACCACAGCTAATTGCGTTTTATCACCGAATTCAGCGACAGTAATCAGAATAAATGTAGTAAAGAAAAGACTATGACCACTTTTTTCTGATAATGCTTCATCTTCGTCTTCATCCTCTGTAAAAAATAAGGCGAGTATGCCAAATACTGCAAATAATACACTGACTATTGCCGCAACTAAGTAAGGAGGTACCCAATTAGCAATCGCTACACCAAATATAACTGCCAGCGTATTAAGCAAAGCAAAAGCGGCGATGGCACCAAAAATAACTGGTGTAGCTCGATGTCTCGCGGCCAAAGTCATACAAACTAATTGGCTTTTATCGCCAATTTCAGCGGCAATAATCAATGCATAACTGGTTGTAATTGGGGTCAACCAAGCGAAAAAAGAGGCGGGCAGGGGAAAAGAATTAAAGTCCATAAAGAGCTATTGAAATAAAATTTAAATTAGGCTGGAATTTGTACCACCAAAACAGTCCACGGTAGAGTTAGTGAGGCTATAAAGGTATTAGATTATTTATTTTTGATATGGACCCTAAACAGAACGTCTAAACCACGCTATAAATTAGAGCTCATGGATAACGTAAATGGCACAATAACCGCCAAGAGCCTGTAAACAAATAACGACGCACGTTCTTTGCCGATCTTGGTACTGGAAAAAGAGTTTGTAGGGGCAGTAGAAGGTCGCGTAAAATGAACATGAAGGAGGTGTTTTTAAAGGGATAATTGTTATTTTACAGGGAAGTGCATTACTTAAGTTTAATATTTTTTTGCGTAAAAAATAGGGCAACTTCAGTATATTATCTATAGGCTTCTGATGGTTTTTAGCAGTTTATAGCAACCCAAAGCAATACCTATATTACATAACTTAGAATGCCATGCATATTTTATTAGTTTCTTCAGCAATAGAAAGTTTGCCTAGCACTAGACTGTTTAAGCGGTTGAAAGGTATTACGTTGCATGACGCAAGCGGATGTGAAAGTCTATTTAATGGTAATACACAGTTAGATCTGATTTTTTTTGATGCCGCATTAGGTATGGAAGATATTATTTTACAAATTCAGTTATGTCAGCAAAAACAACAAGCTATAAAATGGCTGATTATTAATGTTACTGATATTCAGCAATCATTACAATACCTACAGATGGGCGCATCGGGCATTTTAATGCAGCCCAGTGAGAAATCATTACAGGATTGTTTACAATCTATTGCCAATGGTCAGTTATATTTAGAGGCTGGTTTTATTCAAATCTTAGCTTTACGGCAAATTAAAAAAACTTTATTACCTTTTAAACAACTAACAGCCCGAGAATACGATGTATTTTGCATGCTGGCTGAAGACTATTCCATTCAAGCGATTGCGGCACTATTGTTAATAACCACTAAAACAGCCTTCAATTGTCAGGCGCAGTTAAGAAAAAAATTAGAAATAAGGACGCAACAAGATATTTTTAAACTTGCAAAAAAGCATGGACTAATCAATTAAAAAAAGCTAAAATTCCCAAAATTTAGGAATATTTCCTTATTTAATAAATTATTTTTTACTTTTTTGAGATTAACAATGAATAAATCAATTATTAATAGCGCATTTATTATTGCTGTTAGCACTTCTTTCAACGTACAGGCAGCCGATCAAGGGCTGGAAAAATGTATTGCAGCTATTCAGGCACAAAAAACAGGTGAGCTAGTTAAACTAGAAAAACTTAATGCTGAGGGTAAAGCTGTTTATGAATTTGAACTTGAAGATGCCAATGGCTTTGAGTGGGAATTCATGTGTGACGTGAATAGTGGAAAAATATTTGAAACTGAATCAGAAGTTAGCTCAGTAAATAGCCTGGCTTTTAAAAGTAAAATGAAAGTGACTGAAGAGGATGCTAAAGCGATTGCTTTAAAAGCTTATCCAGGTGTTATTGAAGAAGTTGAATATGAAATTGAAGCGAATGGTGACGCTACCTATGAATTTGATATTGTTAATAGCAAAGGTGTAGAAACAAAAGTAGAAGTAGATGCCGCGACAGGAAAAATCATCGAAGTTGCCATTGAAGAATGGGAAATTGGTGCATATTCGCACCCATCATGAACACCCATTCGCAAGCATCGTGAACACGGATTCTTATCGAACGTGAACACCTAACCGCAGCTGATCGTGAACACTTTTTGTGTGGCTTGCGAATGGGTGTTCACG
>Ga0209290_1000076_pt1 | contig 91625 bp, 63 predicted proteins | sample EN1Hudsemesocosm_2_FD_184632 | JGI IMG/M metagenome (GOLD analysis project Ga0209290, IMG submission 184632) | Methane-oxidizing microbial communities from mesocosms in the Hudson Canyon - EN10B Hudson Canyon (SPAdes) (version 2) | ecosystem: Environmental > Aquatic > Marine > Cold seeps...
GCGCTAGCGTCATCGCCATGCCGTAGCTGATTCCATGCATCACGCAGATAACCGGCACAGGAAGACGATGCCAACCGATACAAAAACGCTGTGCCATATTGGTACCAAAGGGATTGAGCTTCCAACCAATTTTTGCAAACTGAATTGGCTTGCCCATGATGCTGTTGATGTCGATGCCGGCACTAAAATGCTCACCGCTTCCGGAGATGATTACGACGCGGATATCACGATCTTTTTTTATGACTTTTTGTACGTTAACAATGTCGCACATCAAGTCGAAATTAAACGCATTGAATTTCTCTGGTCGGTTGAGGATAACATGTGCAATGCCGTCTTCGACTTTGTAGATGATGTGTTTAAAATCCATGGTGGCTACCTGTAGTTGTCTATAGTTGTTAGCTTTAGGGGTTTTGTATTTGCTAATTGATATTTGCAATGAGAGCTTGAGCAAGAGTGCTAACGCCCTCAAACTCGCTTTGTTGCCGCGCTGCAGTTATCGAGCTACAACAATGCAGCAAGTTCTGCACCCTGTTTAATTGCGCGTTTCGCATCGAGTTCGCCGGCAAAATCGGCACCACCGGTCAGGTTGAAATTCGTTTTTTCCGAGTCTTCACTGTATAGCTCTTTGCGCGATTCCTGGTCCACACAAATCACCTCATTGTCGACGTCCAACACGTGTTGCCTAGTCTCTCAGGGAATTAAACTGTTTATAAGAAAACCTTACAATGTAAAGATAACACTTATTTTGACGGTGTCAAGATTGTTTTGTTATTGTCCCTAACATGAGCAAAGCTGCTAAACCCTATAATAATTAAAGGGCACAGAGCCTTTTTTCTGAGTTGAATGGTTAACTGTTTAAGTGACTGCATTGGAAGCTATAGCGGTCACTTCAATATCATCAATTATCTGTTTTATACTGTGTACAACTATAATCGCCTGAAGACGGCTATTGGCACCAAGAGGCTTACTAGCCAATTCCAGACACTGGAAGTTAATCTTAATCTGGCCTAATTATGAGGGTTTTGTATTGCATGATGTTGCTGGCTATGGAGTTAAAGCAATCCTTTTCCAAATAGCGCTAATAGCAACAACTGACTGTTTTTAGCTACAACCAAGCAAAAAAGATAATTGATATTTGTTTAACAAACGAATTAGCAGAATGCTGAAAATACAAGGCGTTCATAGACAGGGCAAAAGTTCTCCATTATTCTATGACCTCTCTAAACCATCGAATTATAAGCGCCAGCTGAATGCAGACTATTCGCAACATAGATAAAAGAGTTCTATCTGCTTGGGTAATCTTGCTCTTGTTGTTGATGCTGTGCGCACAAAGTGTGACGTTTCACGTTCATAGTTTCGAGCATGACCCTGTTCAATCTCATTATTCTATTGATGATATTGCTGATCACTCCCATAATGGGGATGCCCATTTATCCGTCGATTCGTCCCACGAAGAACATCACAGCGGGGAAACATCTGAGGTAGATGCTTGTCCTGATTGTTTGATAAACCAGCTTTCAGTAAATGTAAAAGTCCTAGCACTACTAACGTTAGTTTTTTTATTACTTCTGCCCCCGTTATGCAGAAATACCTTTCATCGTGTTTATGATGATACCAGCCTATTTTGGCGCTTTTATATATCCCCCCCACTTCGAGCTCCTCCGCTCTAGTTTAAATTTCACAGACAATTTAGGCGCTTACTCAAATGATATTTGGGTAAATATGCCTGCATATAAAATCATGATGAGCCCTGTCATATCTAAAATTGTGGCTGATTGTGTGAAATTTCAATCTATTTTGGAGGTAAAGGCATGAAAGTGTTTACCGTTATTATTCATACAAATATTCAACAACAACTATCTGACTTATTGCGTAAGTTGCAGCCCGTAAGCGGTTTTACATTTACGCAGGTAGAAGGTCATGGGCTTGAGGTAGAAACAGACCCTTTTGTTTCAGCTCATGATGATGCTTTAGGTTATGTACCTAGAATGCGAACAGATTTTCTGTTAAAGGATGAAGATGTAGAAGACGTTCTTGCAATACTTCGTTCAAAAGAAACAGGGTTAAAAGGTAAGAGCTTTTACTGGGTGTCTGGGGCAGATCAAGGTGGTCAACTGTGATGAGTACTAGTAACTACTTGACAAACAGTGGCAATTATCGACGGCTAAAGCAAAACCTATTCTTGCTAATCGTTGGCCTCTTTGTATTCGCCTTATTAACAAACCTTGCTTTTGCACATGGTATGTCCGAGGAAGAGAAACAGGCGATTATAGACGGAGGAAACTGGCAATACATGTGGCTTGGTGCCACACATATGCTGTCAGGATATGACCACTTAGCTTTTGTTTTCGGGATTATCTTTTTTCTAACTTCGTTCAGAGATATCGCTAAGTACGTAACTGCTTTTACTTTGGGGCATAGTGTTACGCTAATCTTCGCGACATTTAATGCGATCCAACTCAATTATTTTCTCATTGATGCGGTTATTGCACTGAGTGTCTGCTATATCGCTTTTGCGAATATTGATGGTTTCCATAAATATCTAAGCATTAACCCTCCCAATATGATGCTGATGATTATAGGTTTAGGTTTAATACATGGCTTTGGTTTGTCTACTCGCCTTCAGGATTTGCCATTAAGCGAAGATGCTCTTCTTTTAAATATCATTTCTTTCAATATAGGCATTGAATTAGGACAAATTAGCGCTCTTTTCGCAATGCTTGTTTTGATCACAGCGTGGCGAAAAACTCAAGGTTTTAAAGCATTTAGCCTGATAGCAAATTACACACTTATTTTCATGGGTATTTTTCTCTTCTTCATGCAAATGCACGGCTATGAGCATACCGTCAATGCCGAGGAACTTTCTGTTTCTGAGACACCTAAACCAACTGGTGAAGGCCTAGCCGACAGATCAGGCATGCTATTGAGTGAGAGCTCCACTAAGTGGAGTGATTCAATTGAAATCACTATCCCTGCTAGAGGCGAAAAAGAGTACAAACTACAACTAAGTAAGGGGGCTTCGTTTGCATATTCATGGAAAACAGAAAGTGAGGCTTTATTTTTTGACTTTCATGGTGAACCAAAAGGTGACACAACGGGTTATTTTAAGAGTTATCAAAAAGGTATAGAGAGCCGACTCACTGGTTCATTAGTAGCACCTTTCGAAGGCACTCACGGCTGGTATTGGAAGAATGGTACGCGATCGCCAGTCTCAATTTCTCTGAAAGTAAGTGGTGATTACCAAATTATTCAGAAGAGCCAGAAAAAAGAACAACAAGAACCAAAACCTGAAAAAACACATCGAAGTATTGATTCATTATAGGAAGAAATTATGCGTAAGTTTACTTTAAGTATTGTATTCGTTTCAGGTGTTGCCCTTTTGGCGGGTTGCTCACATGATCATAATCATCATGATAGTGGGCATAGTCATGACCACAGCGATACACAAGATACCGATACTCAGAAAGACAAGAAAACTCATCAAAATACAATTAAATAAACACTCTAGGAGGATATATGCACTACTTAGCTAAGATCGTATTTTCATTTTTTTTGTTATTAACAAGCCTTGCGTACGCAGGGGCAGGTCACAACCATGGACATGGCCACGGGCATGCACCTGTGTCTAAAGAGGTCGCAGAAGAAATCGCAATTAATAGCGTTAATAAACTTGTTCAAAGAGAGTCTATTGAAAAGTCATGGACTTCAGTACCCGTCAAAAGTGCTGAACAAAAAGAGTTTGAAGGACGAAAAGAATGGGTCATTGTTTTCAAAAATGAAAAAGTGAGTGACCCTAAAGAGCAGACATTGTACGTTTTTCTTACATTAGATGGTCAGTATATAGCGGCTAACTATACTGGGGACTAAATACGATAAACTCAATAATATTGGTCACTAAGAGCTTCGTGGCCAATATTAGATTTGCTTGTTTTATTTTAGGTTTGCAAAATATCTAGTACAAAACGCTTTGGTTGGAGTCTGCATTGAGTTACTACTTTTTGAAAATCATCGTGACTACTTTTCTAGTAGTGCTTATTTCTGAAACCGCTAAAAGGAGTTCTCTATTTGGGGCGATAGTGGCTTCCATACCATTGATATCGGTTCTAGCAATCATTTGGCTGTATGTGGATACAAAAAGTGTAGAAAAAGTAAGCGCACTTTCATCAAGTGTATTCTGGTTGGTGCTGCCATCTCTTGCACTATTCATTTCGTTGCCAATGATGTTAAGCAGAGGCATGAATTTCTATTTAAGTCTCAGTATTGCTATCTTAGTGACTGTTGGCTGCTACTTTGCCATGATAGAGGCTTTGAGCTTTTTTGGGATCAAGCTGTAGTCCTGTAGCTTTAAAATAAGTTTTAATTATGAATTATAAGTTACGCTTTTCGGGTACTGGTTCTAGCAGTTGTTACTAAACAAAATTGGCGCAGAATCGTTAAAATATATGGCCTGTTTCATCATCAATGATCTTGATAAAAAATGAACGCTTTTGCTTATTTTCAATCATTCAGTCGAATATCAATCTGGCTGTTTTATCTTTGCCTAAACAAGGCTGCCGAGTGCCTTCTTTGCGGACACTGTTGCCTCCGACAAGTTTACGTCTGCTATAGGAAGCGAAGCAGGTAAGATTTAATATCGAAATATTGGTTCGCTAAGTTGATTTAAATCTTCGAAAATCTAGCCGTCCAATGTCCGCTACTGGCAACAAGAGGAAAACTAGTGCCAATTTGAGACGGATAGATCAATGTGTGCATCGATCGATTGAACTCACAATGTATTAGATGTTTGGCAGTTTTATTAAAAGTCTGGAGTTGCTTAATTACTATTGAAAATGGGTAACATTTGAATAAAACTAATTTCCAATCCCGCCAAATAAAGATTGTATTGCTAAATTAGCAGCTGCTTTTGCATCGCATTGTTCATTTTTGACAGACCACCAACCGGCGTAAATTAAGCAGTCTATTAAGGTAACAATCCAATAGGTTGCCATTTCTAGTTTGATGTCGCCTGCTTGTTTTCCTTGTTCGACTAAGTCGTTTATTTCTTCAAGTTGCCGGTCATAGATTTCTTTCACTGCTGGGTCTTCATCTGCAATGTTCCAAAGTGATAATAAGAAATGAAATCGATCAGCTAAAGGCATAGATACGTGTAACATGGCTTCAATGGCTGATCGCCCCTCAAGGCCCTTTTCGTAAATAGGCTTCATGGCGCCATCAATCAGAGAAAGTGACTCTTTTGCCAGTTCTTGGATTAATTGCTCACGGGTTGCAAAGTGACGATAGAGTGTTGCTCTGCCTACACCTGCAAACGAAGCAACTTCCGTTAAGCTGGCGTTCGGGTTCTTTAAAAAAGCTTGGATTCCCGCATTCATTAACGCCAGTCGAGAGCGATTGGCTCTAGGGTCTTTGGTGTTTATTTTGGCCTTCAAATTTTCTTCTCCCGGGTATTTGGGTAAATGTTTCCAATAAAATATATGAGACACACTTGTATTATAGATTCCTGTTATCTATGATACAGATATGTTTCAAAGAATGCACAGTCATTTAACTGTCTTTCGCTTGATTAACTATCTATTAACTGACTATTTGTGGTGGTAATGTATGTTGAATACTTTAAGAATAATGGCAATCACATTTGTATGTGCAGGCATTGGAGTTGTTTTGGCTGTTCGACCATTAACAGTGAATACCGAGGCGACGGATTTACAATCCTTTCTTATAGTGACGGCATCGCCAGTTTCAGAACATGAAAGGAAAGGTGTCTCCTTAATAGGCATCCGCCAAACCGTTTCTCTGAGAAAAACAGATCAAAATTTGAAAGAAATTCAATCGCTTTGGCAGCAATTTACCCAGTTTAAAAAATTAGAAGATGCAGTCGTCTGGGGTAAACCTATTGATCTCTACGCGTATTACACTGACTTTAATGAGGACTTTTCTGAAGCAACGCTGAGTATCGGTTACGACGTTAAGCAGCTTAATTCTAGCGAGACCGTTGCTGCTTTATTAAAAGATTCTCAAGGTTTAAATACTTTCGAAATTGAATCGGGCAAGTATCAGCAATATGCCGTGACTGGCAGGTCAAGCGCTGCTGTTTCCAAGGCGTGGCTAGGGCTGCCTTTAACTGAAAAAACCAAAGCGGTGTTAGAGCATTACCAGTTAGATGTACAAGGGCTGGTTTCTAAAGTACAGCTTGAAGTAAAAAACGTGGGAGGTGAAAAATAAGCGATGAAAGCACTCATTCATAAACTGGCTGATTCGAAATGGCGAGCTATCTTAACGCTTGGTTTTATTTATCTCTCTATTTTTACTTATTGGTGGCTTTGGGGATTGCTCCTAATTATTTGGGGTGTTGTAGATTTACGAACAGGCGAGACCTGGTTATCTGAACCGGTTGTAAGGTCTGAAAATCCAATTTTGTTTCATCTGATTGTGATGACTTGGTTGGTGTTTGGTTTTTACATTATTACTATTCCTATGTTAAATTTACTAGGGTGATGCTATGAACGATTTATTATCTCTTTATAAAGAAATGGCTTCGGCTTCTCTTGATGAGGCTAAGTCACTGCCTTTTGAGGTGTACACCAATGAAGAAGTTTTCAACTTGGAAGCAGAAAAGGTGTTTCACAAGGAATGGGTGTTTGTGTGTGCGGAACAAGCCATAGCCAAACCTAGCGATTATTTCGCGTTTAATTTAGCAGGTGAGTCGGTTGCGATTCTTAGAGGTCAGGATGGAAATCTAAGAGCCATGTCAAATAACTGCCGTCATCGTGGGACACCGTTATTAGATGAAGGGTTTGGCGAAACCGGGAAGCGCATAATATGTCCTTATCACGCTTGGAACTACGATGATAAGGGCGCATTAAAGGGCGCTCCGTTTACTGGAAAAGTAACCATCGAAAAAGAAAAGCATTGTTTGCCGACGTTTCAGTTAGAGGTTTGGTCTGGGTTGTTATTTATCAACTTGGACAAGAATGCTCTACCTCTAGCAGAGAAGCTAAAAGGCATTGAAGAATACACCTCCATTTATAAACCAGAACGTTTCGATATGTATACCCAAGGGCCGCTTGAGCATTGGGACGCTAACTGGAAACTAGCAGTGGAAAATGCACTAGAAGGCTATCATGTGTTTAAAGTACACAAAGATACCTTGGAGACAGTGGGGCCCACTAAATTAGCGTATTACGTCGCAGGTTCTGCGGATTGGACGATTACTGGAGGTGCCTCAGAGAATTCTGCCGGGACGTTAGCCAAATGGTTTCGTGGCAATTATCCGGAAGCTTACAACCATTATCAAGTAGTCATTATTCCACCTTCGTTTGTCGCCATTTTGAATTATGACTCGTTTTCATGGGTTCATGTGTTACCGGATGGAAAGGGCGAAAGTGAAGTTCGCTCGGGCGCGATGACGCCTAAATCGATGTTCAAAGAAGGCAAACAAAGCAAGGTGTTTACCGAAGCGTTTTTCGCGGAAGATAAGTGGATTTGTGAACGAGTCCAAAAAGGGATGAATTCCAAAATTGGCCACGGAGGTAAACTGGTAGAAATGGAGAAAAGCGTGGTGGATTTCCATCAATATTTAGCCTCAAGATTGTTCGGTACGCCAATCGATGCGTTCAGTGAAGGTGTAAACGCCAAGCTCTTTAAAGAATAATCGCAACGCCATCCTTTCCTAACCCCTCAAGCGAAATATTAGGGCTCTTAATGAGAGCCTCAGGGTTTCATTTGTCCTAATAATTATCGATTGGTAGATAAGAGGTCGTTAATTTGAATATTCAACGGTTTTTAATGAACGTCAGTATCGTGAACATATCTTTGATTGGGTTTATTTATTACGCGCCGATGGCTCTGGCTGACTATAAAGACTTTCGGGCAAGTGCCATAAGTGGGGAGGTTCAATCGAGTTCTCAATACAATCAGCCTTATGATGGGATCGAAAACCGGGTAATAAATTTGGACTTGGTCAAAGTCTGGGAAGATCAACTTTCTGAAAGGTGCTTAGGGTTAGCGCGAGGTTGTACTCTGAGCATTGTAAGCAACTTATCATATCGGCGTCATAGTTTTCAATATAGGGATTATAACGATGGCGACTTAAAGCTTTACAGTTTTTCAATTCCGATTGCGGTCACTTTCGATTCTGTGCTGTTTGGTCATGTTGAGTTTCAACACTTGTTGGTGGCTGACCTGCAATTCTTTAGGGTTTAAAACACGTAGATAAAGAAGACGTGTGGGTTGCCTATCGGTATGTGGGTGAATATCAAATGAGTGACCCATTGAGTCTAATCGTAGGGTTTGATATTGCAAAAGAGGTTAGCAAGCATGAGGTGTACCCTAGAGTTGGTTTTACCTATTCACCGACAGAAAGTTTGTATTTTCAAGTATTGAACAGGGGTGTTGAGGTTTCATATTTATGGGGATCAAAGCGATTGTTCTTTGGGTATCAGAAAAAAAGTGATTGGTGGAACATAGACCAAAAGCTTTATGAGACGGACCCAAACACAGGTGATTTGATTGGCAATGGCCGGAAAGGTTCAACGAATGTGGGGGAAGAAGCTAAACGATTTATGGTGGGGCTCGATATGCCCATTAATGAAGATGTAGGTTTACATTTTATTGTTGATCGGGAAATCGAGCGAAAACACTATTTTGGTGTGGGTTACCCGTATGTGAATGATCAGGAGAAAATTTATGATACCACCTTCTTCCGTTTTGGTATTCACGTGCTTAGCTTTTAGGGTAGTTACTTATTTGGTAAGCCCGGTTTAGCGGGGACTCACGTAGGTTTGACCCTTCCGATCAAAATAGCATGTATTAGTCTCTCAATGTAGTGATTATTTATAAAAGCAGAGAGTATCAAATTGATAAGTGAAGTAACGAGAGACTGAAAATCTGTAGCTTTTTTTGCTTTTGCTTATTCCCCTATCTACAATAAATTTTAAAATGGCCTTAATATCTTAAGTAACTCAGATAGTTGAGTGTCTACTTGGCGGACGTTTTTGTTGCTTGATCATGCTTAATTTATGTCAGGTATTCACCTCTAAGCTGCCGCCCAAAAAACGCAGTTCGATGCCGTCTACATCTATTGAATGAAGATATAGCTTTAATCACCTGATGTCTCCTAATGGCACCAAGAGGCATGTAGCCAAAACTTGCCACAAAAGGTTATCGCTAAATTGGTTTAATCATCTATATTTTGATTACGTCTAAAGCCCAGACCAGTTCTGACTATCCCATTAGTTGATTTAAAATAGCCTGATTTGAATTTTCAAAAGGTTTCCAACCAATCTCTTACAGCAAATCCTGTCCCGAAATTCCAGGCTTTGAGTTTGGACTTTTCTATTAGCTTGTAATCATCTAGCTCTTCGTTGAGTATTACTTGCCCTGTACATTTGGCGTGATAGGCGATGATGACTTGGTTCATTTGTTCAAAAGGGTAGACACCGATCAGCTTAATTTCTTGAGTATCGAGGTTAAGTTCTTCTTTGATTTCTCTTTTGACAGCTTGATCGGGCGCTTCTTTTTCATCTAGGAACCCACTCACTAAACCAAACATTTTTTCAGGCCAGCTTACGTTGTGTGCTAATAGCACTTTGTCATTAAATTCAATTATTGCTGCCACTATGGGTACAGGGTTATTCCAGTGTACGAAATCACATGTAGTATTCGAACAGGCAAGGTACGTTTTGCCTTCTCTTTTTGTGGTGGCCAATTCATTGGCGCAAAGTGGGCAATACTTCATCTCAATCTCCTACTAATTCTTTTCTAGTAAATCTCAATATTAGGGCGCTTTGGTTGTGGTATCTGTGGATTTAATCCATCGATTGGCAAAATCATTGAGTGGGTAAAAAAGTTCTATTAATTCATAACCATCTTGACTTAGGTTGTAGCCTGATTCTGGTGACTTATAAATTAGGTGCGCTGCGCATAGGTCTTTTATACGTGTATTGATAATAGTGGGTGATAAATCGCCACAACGGCTTTGTAATTCTCTAAACGTACAAGGGCTTGCCTTTAATTCCCATAAAATTCTAAGAACCCATTTTTTTCCTAATATATCAATTAGTTGCATGATAGGTCTTTGGCTTGTAGTACTCGTCATAGCGATTTCCGAAGTTAAAATTAAAAATCAAAGGTTGCGCTACAGATAGTGTAGCGGTATTATGGGTTTGCTGCTACATAATATGTAGCTAAGTTTAACTGAAATGTTTAACAAATAAAAGTTAGTTCTTGTTGGAGGAATTATGAACACACGAATAGCCCCCTTAAAATCACCGTTTACAGCTGAGGTTGAAGCTGACTTCAATACCATCATGCCGCCAGGAATACCGCCTTTGTCGATTTTTAAAACGGTTGCGCATAATCCGCGAGTGCTTCATCGGATGGTGATGGGGGGATTGTTAGATAAGGGCAGTATTTCTTTAGCAGATCGAGAATTGGTGATTTTGAGAACGTGTAGCTTATGTAAGGCTGAATATGAATGGGGTGTTCATGTGGCGGGCTTTGCTGCAAAAGCAGGTTTTAGTGCACAACAAATTAGTGATACAGCACGTGAATTTTCGAATTTGTCCTTATGGCGCTCCGAACAGCAGTTACTGATTCAATTGGCGGATCAGCTTCATGAGACCAATCAAGTCGATGACGCCTTATGGGCTCTCCTGTCAGCAGAATACCAACCCGAGCAACTGGTTGAACTGATCATGCTAGCCGGTTTATATCATGCGGTCAGTTTTATGGTGAATGCCTGCCGAATAGAGCGGGAAGCGTTTGCGCCTGTTTTTCCTGATTTTGAAAGTCAATAGTGATAGGAGAGTTTGTTATGAAGAGTATAGATTTTGAATCAATACCGGGACTTCCTCTTTTATACCTAAAAGCGGGAATTAAACGTAATACTAAGCAGTTGAATTCATTACCTGAGTTATCTTTGAAGGTTTCGGGGTTTAAAATAAATCGTAACCAACTATCAAACTATTTGAGTACATTTGAATATGAAAGTACGAATATATTGCCTGCACCTTTTCTATATTTAGCGACTCAAGCTATTCAGCTTTATATGCTGAATTTACCCGGGTTTCCACTAAGTCCAGCAGGTTTGGTGCATCTAGGCGTAAGGTTCGAACAAACGAAGGAATTACTGTCTGAATGGCAAGGTGATGTGGTTATGTCGATTATTAATCAACGCCGTTCAAGGAAAGGTTTAGTACTCGATATTGAGTCACGATTTGAAAATAATACCGGCACTTTGTGTTTAACAATCACCAGTACCTATTTAGCGCGAGCTGTAAAAGTACGTAATGATGACTCGATTCCTAAATTAGTCCATTTTGATGAAGCGCTATTAAACGATGGACGTGCATTCGAATCTAGTTTTTCGGTGGGCAGGCATGCTGGTAAGCGTTATGCCCGACTATCGGGAGATTATAATCCCATTCACCTATATGGTTGGAGCGCTAAACTGTTCGGTTTTAAACTGCCCATTATTCATGGTTTATATATGGTTTCAAAAGCTTATTCTGAACTTTATAAGCAACAGAAAACACTACCTTTAGAAGGTACTTTTCAGTTTAAATCCCCGCTTTATCTACCTGGAAAAGCTGATCTAAGACTAAAGGAAAATAATGACCATTGGGCGATACTCGTGAATTCATCCGACAGTGACCATCTTCATGGGCGTGTGATTTTTAATTGAACTTTTTACTTTACCCGTGTAATGAAATTCGTAAAGGCTAGAAATAATGGATTCTAGCCTTACATTTAAAATGCTTTTAATGTCCGTTAAATGCAAATAGTCGTCATCACAATACCCACCAAAACTGACTGGTAAGTTGACACTTAAGGACGCTCGGCTGAAGAAGACTTTCGATGACCGATTTCTCAAACTATTGGAACCTGAAAACTGGAAAGAATGTTTAAAAAATGAAAGTTTGAGCCCTTTCCATTTGAGTAAGAACAACTGTCTTCTCTAACAAGAATAAGTTGACCGTATTTATTTGTTTCCCATTTCGTTAATTAAGCCTGATCAAAATTGATTTCTGAGTTTATTTAAGAAACTCACGCTTAGTGGAAAAGGTGCGGAAATTTTATGATTGGGATCATTAACCCTGGCGTCGATAGCTTATCAAGCGCCGACTAAAGGCAAGCTGGCTTGCTATAGCGCAGTGTCTTATTATTTAGATAATATAGCTTTTTTGGAAACCAAAAATGTACGCAAAGCAACAAATTTCGTTGATAACGTCGCTCAGGTATTTTTGCTTGGCGCTGAATAGCTAGTATCAAAATACAGATGAAGGTAAACCTGTCTGCTATCAATTACTGCCTGCAGCAATGAACGTATGATATGACCACTGAGTTACTACCCACTATCGTGGGTAGTAACTACAGGTCTAAAAGCGCGAGGTGAAAGTGAAGCGCTTCATACTGACCAATACAAGTATCCACAACATCCAAAAAATGGAACCGCCACCGCCGCCGCCACTTGTAGTGGGTGGCGCAGGAACCGGTGTAGCGACACCGCCGGGGTCCACCACAGTGCCATTGGTCTGGCCATCAGCATCATTGGCGCCGCCGTCTTGAATTAGCATCATCAAACAATAATGGCCTTCAGTTAGTCCAGCCTGATAAGCGGCGTCACCGGGTGATGGACACACACCGGCTTCTCCAGCGGTTGAATAGAGTTGGTTATTGGCGTCAATCGCAAAATCTTGCCAGCCGTAAGTCGGATTGAGCTTACGATAAGAGGCATCCGTTGGAATAGCCTGATGAAGCGGAATGACTATGCGCACGCTACTACCTATTGGCGAGACATGATGAATTTCAAAATCAAATAAACCGCCGACCTCGGTAAAGTCTGCATCGTTGCCGTATTGCATAAACAGAGCACTATTGGACAAGGTTGTAGCGCTGACCAGTGCGCCGCCATCGGCATCAATCAATGCAACCGTACCCAATGACAATGACGAGCCGTGTTCAACTTGCATTAAGTAGCTATTATCATTTTCGCTGGCGATTCCTACCTGCTGCTGCAACCAGCTTGAGCCTTCGAATTGGTCAAGGTAATCGGCAATGCCGTCTGAATCCGAATCCTGATGGCCCTCAGTCAGATCACTGATGCCGTCGTTATCTGAATCTAAATTAGCGGACAGAGTAGGGTAGCTTTGGATAACTCTCAGATTGAGCGTCGCACTGACTGTTTCACTCGGCAAGCCATCGTCCGTAACGCTCACTTGGGCAGCGTAAACACCGATACTCACATTTGCAGGATCAAAAGTTAGTGTCATCGGATTGTTATCACTGTCAGCCAGTAAATTATTCGTCGCGCTCCAGTCAAATGCGTGTGAGTCGGCTGGGTTTAAATCATCGACTACTACGCTAATCGTCACTGGACCATCGGCGGCACTAACGGTCGTTAGCGGCAGGCCGTTTTGCTCTGCTCGCAATGTTAAGCTTGGCGCAATATTAGCTTGGGTAATGGTCACTCGATGTTGCGCGTTCACGCCCATCACCGCATTGACCGGGTCGGTTAAAGTTACGACAAGTTGCTCATCGCCTTCAGCGATCTGATCGTCGACTATCAGCAGCACAATCATCGCTTCCACACCTTCTTCAATAATAACCGTTCCTTCGATCTTGGTGGATTGTTCGGTGACATTGGAGTCGTTAGAAAGCGCATAATCTGCCAAGTCGACCGTACCGCCAATACTAAACGGAACAAGTACAGGATAGACCGGTGCATTGCCAGATAAGGTCACACTCACCGTAACTAGGTTGTCTTCGCTGCTGGTTTGAGTTTTGCTCAACATAACCTGCGGATTAACATGAATCGTCTGAGTTGAAATAGTCCGGTTACCCGCTGAATCCTCGGCTAACCAGTTAATCAGATGATGTCCAGGTGGCAAGTGAGTACTATCAAGATTAACCACTGCTACGCTACCATCGACATTATCGGTTGCGCTGATATTAGTCATCGAAACAGCGGTTAACGGACCGCGCGAATCAAGCGTGATTTCTGTGGTCAAGCTGATCACCGGTGATTCGGTATCGGTGGCGCTGAGATATTCATTCAAATTCGTCAGGCCATCACTATCCGCGTCTAGGTCGGCATCGGCGGCATCGTTCGGGTTTAGGTCGTGATCAACTTCCCAACCATCGGGCATACCGTCATTGTCGCTATCGGCATTATTTGGATCAGACTGAGCTGCGTACTCTTCACGGTTAGTCAAACCATCGTTATCCAGATCTTCAATCGCATCGTTGGCATTTTGCGGATCCAGTCCGAATTGAATTTCCCACACATCGGGCAGTCCATCGGCGTCGCTATCGGCGCTGTCACTAATTGCGGAAGTCACGAAACTGACAATTTCGCTGCTGACTGTTTCTCCCCGCAGGTTGAAGGCCGTCACCTGCGCATAATAAATAGTCGCCGGATCAAGTTTCGCCAGATTGACTTGATGATGGATGTCAGCGTCGACATTGGCTTCTTTATCCAACAATTCATCAACGCTTCGACCATAGCTCACTTGGCCGAATGCGCTAAGCGAATTAGTCCACCGAATCTCGGCAGAGTCTGTTGAAATAAAGTTGATGATTGGCTGCGCGGCAAAATTTGGCGCCAGTAAATTACTGACACTGGCCGAGTTAAAGATGATCGCCGGATATTGCATCTGGTTAGCGTCTATATCTGCCAACAAATAGCGTACTTCGTAATCGCTGTTGGGGATTAATCCGTGGAGCAAGAACAGATGCGATTGCTTTTCTTCTAATGCGCCAATTGCCAACCAACTTGTGGTTCCAACAAGTCGATATTCAATTAATGCCACTGATAATTCATCAGTCAAAAGTTTCAACATCGCTGTTTCGCCAAATCCTTCAACCACAGGTGTCGCTATGGTGACCGGCGGGGCGGTGTCAGCTTCGGCTGCGTTAAACTGAGAGTTGCTCTGGTCGTTAGTACTTGTCACTACGCCGCCGTCGATAACCTGACTGGCGGTATAACCATGGTGATCGGTGGAAAAGGCGGTACACACATAAGTCGTATCGGGTTGTAAACCGGTCAATGTCAGGGTGTGCTTTTTGGTTCGTTTCGCGTTGCTCACTTCTAGCGTACCTGCCGCACTGGTGCATACCAGACGGGCATCCGCATTGACATCGGTTACCCAGTAAACCGTTAATTGACTGTCGGTCAACTTTTTGATTTCGACCTCAGACATAAAGTGTGGGTTGCCCTGATGGCCTCTCACTTTAGTGCGGAATGACATGATTTCGCTCATCGCCAGATTGCCTTCAGCATCGGAAGTCTGCACCTGGAAGTAGTAAATCGTATCGGGTTGTAAGCCGGTTACCGGTAAATTATGGAAAGTTTTTAATCCGTTTTTAGTTTCGATTTGATCCAGTGCATTGGCTGAAGTACCAATCACCAGATGCGTAGTCGCCGGTTCACTGGTATCCCATCGGATCACCACACTTTGATGGGTGATATTCTGGATCAAGGGGCTACCGATAATGATTGGTGCGGTGGTGTCAGGCGTCGCCAACGTGGTGAAGCTGATCGGCAGACTTGTGGTGGGACCGTTGCCGTGCCTGTCAGTTGACGAAACCGTCAAGGTATAGGTGGTCTCGGGAGTAAGATCGGCTAACGGCATTGAATGTTGTTTCACATAATTATCGTCACTGACCACATGATATTGACTACCGTTATTGTAGGATACGCCGCTAGTGGAGGCTTCATCGGTGGTCCAGATCACAGTTGCGTGGGTATTGGAAATGTCGATCACCATGGGTATTAGTTGAATCACTGGCGCTGTTACATCGGGCGCGGGTAAAGTGGTGACAATAAGCGGTTGACTCACGGTCGGTCCGTTACCTTGCGCGTCGGTCACTTCGGCGACAACGGTATAAGCGGTGTTCGGGGTTAAACCATCAATCACCAGTTGGTGGCACAAGGCTAATGTTGGCAGCGTAAATAAAGTGCTATCTACCGTTATAAATCCAGTCACCGGCTCATCGGCGCACAATGATAGAGTGAATTGCTCATGGGTGATATTGGACGCGAGCGGACCTTCGAGTATTAATGGCGCTCTATAATCTGGGGTAGCCAGAGTAGTGAAACTGGCACTGGAAGTTTCTGTGGCTCTGTCATCTTTATCCACTGAATGCACGTCTGCTCGGTAAAGGGTTTCCGGATCAAGAACGGTCAAGACGACGCTGTGATCGGTGGTTAGTGGTGAGGTCTGATAACGTCGACCGTTTGATAAATCAACCACACTGGTGCCGGGTTTATCGGTTAACCATTCAACCACGGCGGAATGATCGGTGATATGTTTCACAAAAGGCCCAGCAATTATTTTCGGCACGGAAAAATCGCTGTGAATTAGCCAGATATCTTCGCTGGTTTCCTGCGAAATATTGTGGCTCACATTGGTGATCGCAAAACCTGAAAGTGCAGGTGGATTAACTGAAATATCGGTGACTTGATTGGTAAATAGACCAAACGCAAACTCACCATTGTTTGTGGTAATTGCATTGCTGTTGGCGCCATCGCCACTGTTTTCCATATAATAGCTAATCGAGTTTTCCGAATAGGCGTGATCAATTCTCAATTTGACGCCGGGAACGATTACACCGTTGGCATCCATCGCTTTACCGGATAAAACTGAAATCGGCAGGGTCACATCAATTGAAGTATTGGCGAAGACGCTAATATTTTTAGGTTGGTAATATACCGCAGCAAAATCTGGCACCGGATAAGTTGCTAAAACCGCCGTACCGTCAACTTGATTCACGGGTTGTAGATAGGGCCTCAATTGGTAGTTGCCCGCAGCCACTTTGAATTCGAAATAACCATTGGCGTCGGTCAGCACTGGCGCATCGGCAAGTTGACGATTACTCTGGTTGTGCACCGTGACCATCGTATTGTCTATCGGATTGCTTTGTTCATCTTTTAGATAACCAGATAGGGTGAATGGTTGAGTCAAGACAAAGGTGTCGGTGGTATCTTGAGTGATTAAATAATCGCTGATTAGTGTGGCGCTAACCACTTTGTTACTAAGTGGCGGAACAAAATTAATATCGGTCGCCTGATCGGTAAATAGCGCCAATGAAAACTCGCCATTAGCATCGGTTTTTGCATGACTCACTAGCGATTTTCCCTGACTCTCCAGATAATAACCCGTATCACCGTTTCCATTCGATTTATGCGCGATATGGCTGATAGTCACTCGAGTATCTGCAATTGGTGAGCCGTTTGCATCGGTGGTTGTACCGCTTAAAACAGCCATAGGTAAGACTACATCCTGTAGCGTTGCCCCAGCGACTAGTACATCTTTTTCAGCGTATAAAACCGTCGCGAAATCAGGCAGTGGATAAGCCGATCTCTGGCCTTCGCCGCGTCCAAATGGATTTAGGTGGGGTTTAATCTTATAGCTGCCGGTTTCAACCTGGAATTGGTATAAACCGTTGGCGTCGGTGTAAACCGCCTGACCCACTTGATCTCCGCTGTCCTGCTGGTGCAAGCTCACTTTAGTGTTATCAATCGGGCGTCCCTGAGTATCTTGTAACACACCAGACAGGGAAACACCTTCTACCAACGTAAAGGTTTCACTAGCGTCAGCTGCCAAGCTGTAATCACTGATGGTGGTGACGGCCAAATCAATTCGGTTTGCCGGCGGTGTTAATAGAATATCCACCGTTTGATCGGTAAATAGGGCAAATTCAAAGTTGCCATTGGCATCGGAAAGCGCGTTACTTGTTGCGTTGGTGGCATAGTTTTCAAGATAGTAATCCTGGGTTGTGGTTGAGAACTTATGACGGATCGATAGTCCGACTCCTGCAACGGGATTATCTAGGCTGTCCAGCGTTTGACCAGACAGTAATGCAAACGGCAGGGTGACATCCAGAGAGATGTCTGCGCTCAATTGAATGTTTTGCGGGCCGTGGAAAATGGCGGCATAATCAGGCACCGGGTAAGCCGGAATGATTGGCGTTGTTGCCGGGTTAAAAACATCCACCAGTGGTCGTAACTTATAGGTTCCCGGCGCGACTGAAAACCTAAAGTAGCCGAGCGCATCAGTACGAACACTATTACCCACCTGATTGCCTGTGTTTTGCTGGTGTAGACTGACCTGAATATTGTCGATTACGCGGCCCTGACTATCTTTAAGATTACCAGACAGCGTTAACGCATCACCAATCAACGTAATTAAATGGACTACGTCACGATCGGCAACACTAATCGGTTGTAGCGTTGGGTTGCTTAACCCACTATCGGTTGGTGGGGTAACGCCGATAAAATAGTCACCGGCGAGCATGTTTTCAAACAAATAGGCACCATCAGCAGGTGTGGTGACCGAATCTAGAAATTGTTGCTGGCTGTTGTAAATGGCCACTTCTGCGCCTGTAACCGGGACACCTTCGCCGTTAATAATTCCGCTTAGGCTGATCCCTACTGGCTCTACCGGTGGCGGCGTTATAATTTCGGGAAGATCACACGCATCGCCGATGCCGTTATTGTCACGATCGGCTTGATTAGTATTGGGGATCAGCGGGCAATTATCGACATCGTCCAGTACGCCGTCATTGTCAAAATCATTCTCGACCACGATTGGCGTATCGCAGACATCACCAATACCGTCGTTGTCGCTGTCGAGTTGGTCGGCATTAGGGATCAGTGGGCAATTATCAACATCGTCCAGAACGCCGTCATCGTCATAGTCATTATCGGAGACAAACGGAGCGTCACAAGCGTCACCAAGACCATCATTATCGCTGTCCAGTTGATCGGCGTTGGGGATCAACGGGCAATTATCAACATCGTCCAGCACACCGTCATTATCATAATCATTATCCGGAACTAATGGAATGTCACACGCATCGCCTATGCCATCATTGTCACTATCCAGTTGGTCGGGATTAGCATTAACTGGACAATTGTCGACGTCATTTAAAATGCCGTCTTTATCAAAGTCGTTGTCGATCACATCGGGAGGATCACAGGCATCGCCTGCGCCGTCATTATCGCTATCGAGTTGATCCGGATTAGGCGTTAGTGGGCAATTGTCCACCTCATTTAAAATACCGTCATTGTCAAAATCATTGTCAAAATGAAGCGTGGTGAAGTTGACGATTTCACTGGTAGTTTTTTCGCCCAGAATATTAAATGCGTCAACTTGCAGATAATAAATCGTATTGGCATCCAGGTTCAGCAGATTAAGGCTATGGGCAATTTCGTTTTGATTGTCCGCGCGGCTATCCACCATATTGGTTGCTACTTTACCGTAGCGAACATTGCCGGTAGATGGTTGTAAAGTTCTCCAGCTGACGGTCGCACTGTGTTCACCAATATTGCTGATAACCGGTTGCAAAGTAAATATCGCATCAGGGATCGCCCCTGGCGAAACCGTATTAAAATTACCGGCTGGACATTGTGAGCTATTACCGGCGACATCGGTCAGAGTGATCTGTTGTTCGTACTCCGTTTCAGGCTGCAATCCGGTTAACAACAGTGAGTCCTGAGTGGCTAAATTGAGTGTGCCGTTTTGCAACCAGTCGGCGCTATTAAGCTGACGATAATTGACTACCGCTGTGGTCAGTTCATTCGATGCCCAGCTAATCTGCGCGGAATTGACAAAACCGGTCACGGAAGGCTCTGGGCTACACACTGGCGCTTCGGTATCGGGAATAGCTGACGTCGTGCCTCTTAGTGCCGCGCTAACTTGGTTGCCGGTGATATCTGACGAATAAACGCTACAGGAATAAATTGTGCTGGCGTCTAAACCGGTCAATGTTAGCAGGTGTGATTTAACCCGCTGTGGATTACTGATTTCGAAAGTGATTTTTTCAACTGGTGGCGGTGGTGGTGGCGTTGGTAGCTCAGTATCGTTATCGAATTCGATATTGAGCAATAAATTCGGTGAACCATTTAAGCGACTGATTTTATTTGCAGTCGCATATCCTTTAAGGCTGGCTGTGACCTCGGCGGGGGTTGAGTCGGGATGTGCCTGTAAATACAGTGCGATCGCGCCCGCCACATGAGGTGATGCCATCGATGTACCGCTAATGGTATTGGTTCCGCCGTTACTCCAGGTGGACGTAATACCTGAACCTGGGGCAAATAAATCAATGCATGAGCCCCAGTTGGAAAAGCTGGAACGGCTATCGGCTGAAGTTGACGAGGCTACTGTAATGGCTGCAGGGACTTTGTTGGGCGATCCAGAACAGGCGTTAATATTTGAATTACCGGCGGCAACCGCAAACGTAATTCCAGCGTCAATCGCTCTATCAACAGCGGCGTCAAGCGCGGCAGAGTTGCCGCCACCCAGACTCATATTAGCGACCGCAGGGAATTTGGCATTCGCAGTTACCCAATCGATACCCGCAATTACACCAGAACTTGTACCTGAGCCGTTACAATCTAGAACTCTTATTGCGGTGAGTTTTACGTTTTTTGCTACACCCCAGGTAGTGCCGCCAACAGTGCCAGCCACATGCGTGCCGTGTCCATTACAATCGGAGGCGTCAGCATCGTTATCGATGTAATCCCAACCACTGACCGCTCGTCCGCCAAAATCGCTATGGGAAGTGAGTATGCCGGTATCGATGATATAAGCATTAACACCGCTGCCGTCCAAGTTGTAGTTGAAATCATTGTTGAGCGGTAAGTTTGCTTGGTCGATGCGATCCAGACCCCAGGTCGCGCCATTTTGAGTCGCAGTAGTGTGCATAATCTGGTCTTGTTCAATCATCAAAATACGCGGATCTTGGCGTAGGGTGTGTAACTGTGCTGCATTCATTTTAAGCACAAAGCCTGCAACTGCATTTGAATATTGGCGTAATACTTTGCCATTGACGTTGCTCGAAATTTCAACCGCTAAGGTATTAACAGAAACCTTGCGTTGAGCGGGGGATTGGTTTGCTGATAGTCCGTAAAACTGTACCGTCTTTCCGCCTATTACAGAAATTTTTGCAACGCTGGTTTGTTGTTTCATTAGAACGATATATTGATCGTCGATCGATTGAGTGGGCGCAACTGAATGAAATGGTGCCAATTTGACAGGAATATTGCGTTGAGCGGGAGGCTGGTTTGCTGATAGTTCGTAATACTGTACGTTAAGCGTAGACGATGAATTGGTCTTGCCGGCTGTTACAGAATTATTCGCAACGCTGGTTAGCTCAGCTTCACACACCAAGCGACTATCGGCATCAAGATTGGTCTGCCAACTGACCGTGAGTGAGTGGGTGGTGGCATTTTCTATATCTGGCCCTGCGATAATTTCAAGCGTTGCAGGGAATCCTCCTCCTCCTCCTCCTCCCCCTGGCTTTAGCGTCTTAAATGACAGCACATCACTGGCGACTGTATTGCCAGCGAGATCGGAGGACTCAACCCGGAAAAAATAAACCGTATCGGCGAGCAGGTTAGTCACGGGTACGCGATGCTCGATGTTAAATCCAGTCAGGCTAAATGTTTGATCAAGCGCATTATCGGCTAGCCCCAATAAAACCAAATGTGAAGCTGACTCATTGGTTGTCCACAGAATATCAGCGCTATGGGTGGTAATATCTTCAACAAAAGGGCCTGCGATTATTTGTGGTGCGGTGGTATCGGGCAGATCTAAAGTGGTGAACTCGACTGGCGCAGAAATACTCGGGCCATTGCCTGCGGCATCGGTGGATGAGGCGGTCAAAGTGTAAGTGGTACTGGCGATCAATCCGCTTAAGTACATGGTGTGTGTGGTCACTAACGCTTCGTCTTCGAGCGAATTGTCGCTGCGGCCATCGGAATAGGAGACGCCGCTGGTCGACGCTTCATTCGTGGTCCAACGCACAATCGCGGTTGATTGGGAAATGTCGGTAACGATCGGTCCGGTTATCTCCGGTGCTAAGATATCCAGATCAAATAGCGTGGTCACGGTTAATGGCGCGCTGGTTACCGGACCATTGCTGGCGATATCAGTGATTGCAACAACCACGGTGTATTGGGTGCGCGGCGTTAGATTGGTGACGACAAACTGATGACAGACAGCAGCATTATCCAGAGTGAAATCAATGGTCTCGCCGGTACCTGTGGTCTCAACGCTAATGACACCCGTCACTGGCTCGTCGGCGCAAAATGAAACTGTGAATTTGTCGTAGTCAATCGAACTGATAGTTGGTCCGCTGACAAAGCTAGGTAAAGTCGAGTCGGGTAGCGCTAGGGTTCTAAAATTAGCCGGTAACGGTGTAGACGTTAAGCCATTGTTATCGGTCGAGGAAACCATGGTGGCGTAGCCGGTATCGGCGGTTAATCCAGTTAACAAAACTGAATGAAATGTAGTTAACGGATTCAGGGTGAAAGTATTGCCGCCGGCAACCACCACCGAACTGTTGGAGGCTTTATCGGTCACCCACTCGATCACTGCTGACACGTCGGTTATGTTCTTTACTAACGGGCCTGAAATGATTTTTGGCGGCACTAAATCTACCGGTGGAATTGAGTTTGTGGTGAAACTAACGGTGACACTACTGGTCATCACGCCTTTGGAGTTGAATGCGTCTACTTGTAAAAAATAAGTGGTTTCGGCTTGCAGATTATTTAAAACAACCGCATGGGAAGTTTTAAAGTCAGGGTCCGATTCAACGTCATTCATTGTGCTATCTGTCAGACCAAAGCGAACCTGGCCGCTGGATGCGCGCTCGGTTGACCAATTAACCGTGGCGGTAAAATTACCTATATCGGTAACAAAGGGCTGGATTGAAAATGCCGGTGCGGGCACATCTGGCGTGGTGGCTTGTGCGCCGGAATTAAATTCACCCAAAGCACAATCGGCACTATTGCCGACGGCATCGGTCAGGCTGACTTGATGCTCATAATCAGTATCGGGTGACAGTCCGGTTAGTAGCCCAAAACCTGTTTTGGTTAATGTTGAATGACTATGTTGCAACCACTGACTCGTACCTTTTTCGCGGTAGTTAACCGTTGCGGTGGCTAACTCATCACTTTGCCAGCTGATTTCGGCAAAATTAACAAAACCTTCCGCGGTTGGTGGCGCGATACAATGCGGAGGGGTCGAATCAACTTCCTCGGTGGTTAATGCGCCGATCACTTTGCTGGCGATAAACCCTTCAATATCCGTTGAATAAATCACACAACGATAACCGGTATTAAACTCTAAACCGATCAGAGTAAGAATGTGATTTTTGCTGAGTTCAGTTTTATTGACTTCACTGGTGCCGTTGGTCGACTCACAGATCAAACGACTATCGGCATTCAGGTTGGTTCTCCAGCTTAAAGTGATGCTGTTGCCGGTCAATCTTTCGATCACAGGTTGTGAAATAATTTCTAGGCCGCTAGACGAACCTGCTGTGCGGGTAGTGATTGAGGTGACGCTACCGGTTGTTTTATTGCCGGCGAGATCACTAGATTCGACCGCAAAATAATAGGTGGTTGCTGGTAAGAGGTTGGTGACGGTTAACTGATGTTTAGTTGAAAAACCGGGAGATGTTTCTACCCGACTAAGGTTATCGGCCGCTGTGCCGACGAAAATAACGGTGGATGAGGATTCATCGGTTTGCCAGCTTATCATCGCACTAGTATTTGAGATATCTTCCACTAATGCGCGGCCAATCAATAATGGCGCAGCGGTATCGGGTGCTGATCTAGTCACAAACTGGGTTGCTTGAGATTGTTCAGCACTATTGCCGGAAGCATCTTTTGATGCAACCGTTAAGTGATAAGTTGTACTCGCAGCTAAGCCCGTGATCTGGGCTGAATGCTCGGTTACCAGAATGGTATCGTTCTGCACTCGATAATTAGTTCCGTCATTAAATGAAATACCGCTACTAGTCGGTTCATTTGTGGTCCACCTTACTATTGCAGTAGCGTCAGAGATACCGGTAATAGTAGGACCCGCGGTGATTAGCGGTGGATTCAGGTCGGGTGCGGCCAATGTTTTCACATTAGTGACCAGGCTTGCTGTTGGGCCGTTGCCAGCGATGTCGGTAATCTCTGCTGAAACAGCATACGACTGATTAGAGTTGAGATCGCTAATAGTCAGTTCATGGCAACTCGAGAGCTCATTGAGTAAGTAATCAATATTATCGACAACAAACTTCCCGCTGACCGGTTCATTAGCGCAAAAGGCCATTGTGATTTGAGTTTCAGCAATGGAAGTTATTGTTAGCGGTTGAATAAACTGCGGTGCTAAAGAATCTGTATTGCTCGCGGTAGTAAAGGCAGAACTTACCGTTGTCGAGCTATTATTTTGTTCGTCAGTTGTATTAACCTGAACGCTGTAATTAGTGCCTGGGTCGAGATCTGTGATCACTACGCTGTGTTGGGTTTGCAGTTGATCATTGGTAAATACTTCACCGCCGATTATTTGAGTCAAACTGGTCACAGGTTCATCGGTTTGCCATTCAATCACAACCGAATGGTCGGTAATGTTTTTTACATAAAGTCCCGCAATAATTTTTGGATTCAACTGATCAACAAGAATTAATTCCTGCTCCAGATTTTGGGCGCTGCTAATAGCAAAATTTGAACGCACAGCAGTGCCAAAGCTACTCGCAATAGGGGGCGTATAGGTAATGTCGTACAAACAGTCTGCACTGTCAGGGTGAAAACCGGAGGCGATACAGGTGTCTGTAGAAAACAGCAACATAACATAATTGCCATCAATATCGGTGCGAACGCTGCCGTTAACATGGTCTAAACTTCGCTGTGATAATTCCAATAGCGGGCCTTGCTCGGGGCCACGCCAGAGGATGTTGGTTTGAATATCGACATTGGCAATTGGGGTGTTATTACTATCAACCACTTTTCCGGACAAAACCACAAAATCAAACTGGGTGTCACGTATTGTGTCGGTGATAACCTCAAAATCTTCAGACCTAATGTCAGCTTTCGGCGCGCCGACTAGGGAAACATCTGACGCATTAAAATCGGAACGAAGTACAAAACTACCGGGTGATACTGTCCACGCATAGGCACCATCAGCGCCGACCTTTACAGTTTCTCCAACCTGACGAAATAAATTGCTTTGTAATACCTCAAAAAGCTTTACATTAGCGCCTTCTATTGGATTGCCCAGCTGGTCTTTGACCACGCCGCTGAGGTTTGCTGCGTGAAGCGCAAAAGAAAAAGCCGAAAATATGAAGGTGAGGACAACCGCTGAGGTCCTGACTTTAATAAAATTCAATAGTCTTTTACACATGCGTCTATCCAAAGAGATGAAAGTTTTGATTTTAGGCCCTCCAGCGGTATCTGTGGGTAAAAATAGGTAGGTTTATGTAGTTAATATGTAATGTTGTTTATTGCTCAGCTCGGAATCTAGGTATCCTAAATTTAAGCAAAAAAGAAAATTCAAATTTCAGACTTGAACCCTGTAAAACTATTTGCTCTATCGGTTTAGATAGCAAAAACTTTAGCGCTAAATGCTGGGCTTGGCTAAAAGTGGTGATAGATGAAAAAATAAAAACTCTTGGTGGGCTTGCCCATTTATTAATAAATGAACAGGATCTAGCTGCAAAGATGGCTGGTCTCAAAAGCGAAATAGCTATTTTATGGTGGCCTTGGATGAATAAGATAAAACGGATGAATACAAACCCTTGTCAGAGAAAGTTAAGCCGCTTTCTTAAATAATACTGCATTGAGTTTCGACCAAAATTTTGCCACAAAGCGATACTATTTAAGCCGAATGAAAAAATTAGAAAGTTGTGTTTTTGATAAGCAATTAAGTAATAACCTGAATATCATAGGTTGTTGGGTGTTATTAGAAAGTAGGCCTTTTTATTTAAAGAGCAAAAGGTGAACCAATAGGTTCACCTTTTGATAACTGCAGAGTCTTTTATGCAAAGCCACTTAAGTAGAGGTTCTTAAGCAGAAAGTACGTTTTGTACTGCTGGCATTAGCTGACTCTTACGAGACATCATACCCGGTAAATACATCAATTTGTCTTCGGTTGCTTCGCCATAAGCCGTTGCAGCAAGTTCTGCTTCAGCATCTGAATAAATAACTAAGTGAGCGTTTTTAGTTTTAGTATCAACAATTGCGAAGAAGATAAAATCTAAACCTTGCTTGGATTTTTCGCCTTCCATTTCAGATAGTAGGTCAGCCTTACGTTCAAGCAGTTGTACTGGCAATAATGTTTCAGCAACACCAAATCCAACTTTCTTACCGTTGATTTCGTAGTGTTTAAAGTCACCTTTTAATACATCGTAAGTAGATACGTCAGCAAGATCTGATTTAGCTTCCATCATAGCTTGGCCAAAAGCATATAGATCTGCGATGCCCGCTATTTTAGCTAGTTTTTCGGCGTAAGGCTTATCTTGTGAACACGTTGTTGGTGATTCGAAAATCAAGGTGTCAGAAAGGATACCTGCCAATAAAACACAAGCCGTTGTGCTGCTCATCTCTTTGCCCATTTTCTCGAAGCGATCCGCTAAAATAGTGGCCGCGCTGCCCCAAGGGCGAATATCAACAGACATGGCCGTATTGAATGTAATTGGCTGATCTTGAATCGCATGGTGATCGATAATGGCAACAATATCTTTGTTATCTACGTCCTTGTGTAGCTGTGTTTTTTGGTTGAAATCAACCAAACCTACTTTTTGACCTTCAATTTTAGATATCATTTTAGGCACTGCAACGCCACAATAATCAACAACAAATGCTGTTTCTTTGTTCAATTCACCTGCGCGACGTGGCTCACCACCAAATAACTCGGCAGCGCCAATAGCAGAACCAATGGTATCGCTATCTGGGCTAAGGTGGCCTAACCACACTAGATTATCTGTTTCGTTGTTTTCTGGTGATTCTAGATCAAAAAAAGCCATTCGATATACCTGTATATACTAACTATAAATTGGTGGAGCTTAAAATTGGCGCAATTATAACCATAAAAGCTTTTATGGTTATAATAATTTAGATTTTTTTTCGCATTTCCCATGGAACAACGCTGCCATACGATGGTTTCTTACTAGATAAGTCATTATTAGCGGGCTACAGGGTTAGGTATTGCCTATTTATTAATAGGATATGCAATGTAGCAACAAATATGAGTATTAAAAAGTGCGCGATTTACAATTATCGAATCAAAAAAATGTCCGCTCTTCGTAACAAAGTCGCCTTTCCAGCGACCTTTTGCGTAATTCAGGGTAATTCAGCCAGTTTGAAATTCGAGCTAACGAACGAAAGTGAGCAAAAGCAGCCCTTAACATATGTTGGTAAACCGCTGACAAAGAGTACGAAGCGAACCTTATTGATATGAATGGAACAAATCAACCTCAACCAGATGAAGTCCTTGTGAGGCAAGCTTGCCAGCGCCATCAACATCAGGCCAAATACTTAAAAACTAACTAAAATCAGCTAAGCGACAAACACCTGCTATTCATTGTCATTTGGCTTTCTAAGATCGAGGTTGATCTGTTTAAATATATTGAGGATTGAAAGATTAATAATCTATTTGTCCTTTTCGCCTCTCTCAAAATATTGAGAATGTTTCTCACGTTTATCGTTTAATTAGGCGCTAGGTTAAACGGGAAATCGACTAGCTTTACTCCCGCATATATGAAAACTGTAATTTGATGAGAGTTATATAGGGTGCTATATTTTCTATGGAGTAGTGTCTTTTTACCGTCCCATCAAGCACGAGGTTGTCTTTATGAAGTTCGGTGTATTCCTTTTACTGTTTACACTATTTTTCTTTAAGTCAGCTCTCATCCATGCTGAGGGAAGGCAGCTAATGATTGGGAGAGTTCCAGCAGCACCATTTGCATTTATTGATGAACAAGGAAAAATTGTAGGGATCGACATTGATATCGTTGATCATATACTCGGACGAATGGGTGTTCCTTATAACGTCAGACTATATAAATCAGCGGCTAGACTCGAGCACACATGGAAAGAAACAACCGAACTGGACATGCTCTTAACCTACTCTTACAAGTCGTGGAAAGAGAAGTTCTTGATATACTCAAAACAATCCCACATTAGAACTCAATTCAATTTTTTTATATTGCGCGAAAACGAAGGTCGAATAAATTACAACAGCTTAGATGACCTGAAAGGCCTTTATGTGGGAGTTACTACCGGCTTCACTTATACCCCTGAATTTTGGAAGGCTATAGATTCCGGAATTTTTCATGCCGAAGCGCTTCCCCAGAACCACTTACAGATGAAAAAGTTACTTGCTGGCCGAATAGATGCGGTGCCCTTGGCGACTTCAGTAGAACTGTATCAGGCTTCTATAGGTGGCTATCGCGACAAGATTACCTACTTGCCCAAACCGTTAAAAAGTAGACTCTATTATAACACCTTCGCTCGATCATCAACCTTCCCCCACCTTGATAAAATAATTAAACGTTATGACGAAGAACTTATAAAAATGAAAACTGACGGAACATTACAAACTATTTTTCTCAAATATGGATTGGAATTGAGTTGCTTGAAAGGGGGAGTGGTAGATTGCTTTCTTAACAAAAAATTAGTCAAGTTGCTAGACAACTAAACGAAAGGCCGTTAAAAAGCTAGACTATGTGACACCTGCAGAGTGATTTAACCAGTATGTTGCGTCGATCGGTTGAATCCATACCCTTTTTCGGTCGTCCAACTAGAAATCAAAAAGGACGGCTTTGGTAGCAAGCGAAATCAAGATAATTAGGCCATATAGACCTTAGTCTAAAGAGGCTTCTTAGTGCGAACTTGTGCTACTTATTATTAGTTTCCCGAAGACAGAAATATCAATTGGCTAAGTGACTTGTACTGCCACAAAGAGAAAAGTTACATAGACACCTACCTTAAAGAGTAAACAAAAATCACAAAAGTAATACTAATAAGTGCAGACCTTTCTAAAAAGGACAGTCAATCAGGAACTCTATGAATAGTTTTAAACTATCGATGTTCTAGTATTATACAATTCTTTTATTTTGGGAAAGCCTGCTTTGTGACCTTTGTCGAGCTGCTCTTTACTCTACTTGGTATCACAACAACTGTTCGTTATCGGCATTGACTAAACGCTGTCGACCATGTTTTATGTTACTCACTCTAATCATCGTTAGTTTCTAGGTTGACCGAATATCATTTGTTTTAGGCTTTGCTTATATTTTTTTTGTACTTGTGGGTCTCGTGGTAAAACAAACTGTTCCGCCGTACCTGATGTAATGACGCCATCGGTATGCAGTGCTTCTAAACTACCATGAGGCGCAAACAATTCGTTTATTCGGTTTTTATGGTCTAAAGAAAGTTTGTTAAATTCTTGTTGTAAAACTTCCCGGCAATACACTCGGTAAGTGGTCGTTTTGGTATTGTTAAATTCGAAGGTTTTGCCTTTATGATTAAATCTTTTTTTACCCATGCTAAACGCCATGGCATTTTGGTGCAAATAGGGCAGGTAGTCTTTTGCGATACGTTCTAGTAAAGGCGCCCAGCAATCGGTTTGCGGCCAAACCCAAGTTTGTTGTTGCGGTAATTTATTTTGTCTGGCATTCCATAGTCGTGCTAACCACTCGTAAGTGTTCGGGCCGTGGCGGCGAACAATTTCTGCAGAATCTGGGTCATTACCAAAGTGACGGAACATCGAAGCAAAATATCCAAAATCGGCAGCAGATGGATGGCTGCCCATTAGGTATGGTTGCGCTTCAAGTAGTGGTTCCAGAAATTCGAACTCTCGAAATAACATGTCGCGTACATCATTAATATTTTGTTTGGTCACGCCATCATCCCAAAGCCATTCATTAAGTTGTCGGCGACCAAAATACCAACCCACTGGGCGGGCCACGATAGGGTTTACAAACTCACTACCAATTTTCCATCCTAATGCCCATCTTGATGCTTGTGGCATCCAACGCCACCACATGGCCGGACGCCATAGCCATTCGTCACCATAGTCTTCTAGCAGTAATGCAATAAAGCGTAGCGCGGGGTCAGTAGGTAAAATAGGTGCGTCTGGGTATTGATTTTCAAACCATTGCAGCATGGGCGTGGTGTCAAATAACCATTTATTTTCTGCTGTTTGTACTGCCGGCATTTTTTTAACGCCGGTATTTTCAGCAATAAGATCCATAATTTTTACATTCAAATCGATCGTTGAATGCGGAATTTGTTTGTAGCGTAAGTAAGCTTCTAGCTTGCCACTAAAATACGATATATCGGACTTATACACTTTGTAAGGGGCATGAGGGTCTTTAACCTTGGCGTTATTCATGTCGGTCTCTCGCGTTATTCTATAGATGACTTAAAGTGTACGGCTATTTTTAAATTATTATGCAATAACGCCATCGCGTTTTCTGAGGCTTATATGCCATCTTTTTGATTTTTCCCTGTGACCATTCTATGTTTAGCGTCTACTTTCATGTGGTTATTAAAAAACTCAACATAGCGTTTTCTGGTACTTTTATGATGGTTACCTTCATTAAGTGATTCTGTTTCGGGGTGTTTGGATATCAAGTATAGGAAGGGTAAAAACCCTTTCTTCGAGAGCCTGGCAAGCCCCTAGTTTTCTAGACACTTGATAGTGTCTCAAAATGTTGAAGTTGAAGAGTAATGTCTGAATATTTACGTTGACGTTGTTATGTTTTCTTAATGGCTATGAAAGCGAAAATAATTATAAGTGATTAGTTTTTAGATATTCTAATGTTGGTTTGATTTATCTTCTTATAGATAAAAGGTCGGCTAAAATGACGATATTACTGCTTTTTAATTGTCATTAATAGCGATAAGGTAGCTATAAAACTAAGGACTTGCCAGTCAAAGTTTTGTCTAAGGTCTCTATTAGGTTAGGCTGTTCATAGAGGTTCAAGGTGGCACTATTATTTTGGTTAATGCTTAATTATTTTTCCTTACCCAGGGCTCAAATACTTAAGTTTGCGGGAGAATCAGTTTTGAGTTCTGTAAGATGTAAGTCATTGAATAACGGTTGTAGTATTAGGCGTAAATGGCGTGACCTTTTTTTTGGGATTTTGAGCCTTACAATGACCTTCGAAACTTGGGCCGGACCTCAAAAAATATCCATGTGCACCGAACATTGGCCTCCTTTCGTTATCGTTGAAAAGGGGAAAGAGGTGACCCAAGGCTCGTGGATTGTTGTGCTTCATAAGATTTTCGATGGGCTAACTGATTATTGGTTAGACATTGAAGTCAGCCCGTGGAAACGTTGCCTTATACAAATTAAAGAAGGACAAGTGGATGGTACTTTCGGTCATTTTAAAAAAGATGATCGACAAGTTTATATGGACTTCACAACATTCGTTGTGTCAGATCGCTCTTTGGTTTGGTACTCCACAAAGAATTTTCCTACATCTTTTACCTGGGATAAGTTCAAGGACCTCACCCGGTATAAATTTGGAGTATTACGGGGTGAAAAATATAATAAGGAGATTGATCGCCTGCTTTCAAGTGAACAAATTAAATCAGAGACAGTGACCTATGATGCCCAAAACTTTAAGAAACTCGCGCTCGGGCGTATAGATGCTTTAGTTAAAAATGAAAAAGTAGGGTGGGCCCTAACCCATGAATTAAAAATCTCCAATTTGGTTAAACCTGCAGCCAAGCCAGCCTACGAGAACAAAAGATATCTATCTTTCTCCAAAAAGAAAAATCATCACCGACTTATTAAGCTTATAGATCAAGAAATTGAACTTATGAGATCTAAAGGAGAAATACGAAAAATAATGGGTTACGCACCCCTATAAGGTTTTTACTCACTGGAGCTTTCAGCAATCAAGGGTTCAGAGCTGAATGGTACTTATTTAAGTTTGTCTTCCTCACGAATGCAGGGAACCATAGATTTTTAGACCCCGATTTCAAATGGTGAATTAGCTTGAGTTTTATAGCGTTAACATTTAGCCCACTGCAACATAGCATCAATAAAGGCTTTTAACTTGGCTGGCTGACCGGACCTTGATGGGTAAACCAGATATAAAGTGGTAGGCTTTATATCAACATCACTACTGATTTCAATGAGCTGCTGTTGCGCCAGTTCTTCTTTAATCATGTTTTTAGGAATCATGGCGTACCCCAGTCCATTCTTTACTGCCTGAATAACATTGATCATGTTATTGATGGCAAAGCGATGTTTCAAAATCACCTTTTGACTTTGCCAATAAAAATGGTCTTTATGTTGGGTATTAGCGTTTTCATTGACTATGCCGATACTGGGTTGAGTCGTCAGTTCTTGCGGGTTTGTGGCCAGACCAAAAGTTTCAATATGACGTGGGCTTGCTGCTAGTACCCATTCAGAGTGATGAATTTTTCGATAAATCAAACTGCTATCTTGGATATCTTGGGCACTGGAGCGTATGGCAATGTCATAGTTGTCTTTGATTAAGTTCACTCTTTGATTTGACTCAACCATTTCTAGGTTGATCTTGGGGTAGCGCTGTAAAAACGGGGTGATCACCGTGCACATGATAAACTCAACCATATTCTGGGGCACACTCACTCTTAGATGACCTGTAGGGGTTTGACTCAGTCCTGATATGAAATCGTCGCCCATTTGCAATGCCGTCAGGGCCTGTTCACAGTAGCTCAGGTACTCAGATCCGGCTTCGGTTAGGCTTACGGAGCGGGTGGTGCGCTGTAAGAGTCTGATGCCCAGACGAGTCTCAAGCTGACTGATTTTGGTGCTGACGGTGGATTTTTCCAGTTCTAGGGACTCTGCGGCCTTGGTGAAGCTTTGTAGCTGAGCAACTTTGCTGAATATACGTATTTGGTTTAGGTCATTGTTCTTCATAAAAAACAATCTATTGAAATAATGGTTAATTATCAGTATAAAATTAACAGTCATAATACACCAACTTTATACATGAGGGTGAATAATGACAAACTTAACCAATACCACTGAGCAAATCTCTGCTAACAAAAATTTCGACAAGGGCTATAAATGGCTTCATTGGAGCATGGCGGTGCTGGTGATACTGATGTTTTTTGCCACTTTTGGTTTTGCTGGAGTACAGAATGTCAGTGAGCATAAAGAGATGCTGGTTGGTCATTCCAGCCTAGGGACCCTGATTGCCCTATTGATCATATTGCGTGTGCAAAAACGTTTTATTAAAAAAGATCCTACGCCTGTTCAGGATATTGCGCGCTGGCAGCAGTTGGCTTCTAAAAGAGTGCAGTTAGCATTGTATTTTCTGATGCTATTTATGCCTATCACCGGTTATCTCACCGCTAACTTTCACGATTTACCTGTGATGGTATTTGGCGCTTTTAACTTAAGACAATCAGCAGAGCTGGGTTACGATGAAGAAGGCTTTGCAATGCTGCGCCAGATTCATGAATTGGGTTCTAAGCTGTTTATGCTGTTGTTGGTCTTGCATGTAGGGGCTGCAATTTATCATCGGGCGGTTAAAAAAGATGGAGTGTTAGCGTCTATGACCAAAGTTAAAAATATATAAATTCAAGTGGTGACATAAGCTATCTTATCGTCATATTGACGTTCAGGCGGAGCCATTATTATTTCTTTTACGGGTAGGGTTTCTTCGAAGTGTAAACCTTATCATTCACACTGCATTCATGATTCACTTAGACTCTAACCAATACGATGGTCTAATTCGAGTTCAAGCCCCATTCCTGTGCTTGTTGTATTTAAAAGGCTAAAAATTAGTTGACCACTTCAATAAAAACGAATGTTTTTTAGGCTACTTTATATAGTTCAGTTGGTTAGATGTTAATGGTAATGTTTTGGTCTATTCAATTGTCAGCGTTTTAATTCCTTCGATACAAACTAAACACTATCACCCGCAGCAACGCCAGATGCCCAGGCCCATTGAAAGTTAAAACCACCTAGATGCCCAGTAACATCGAGTACTTCGCCAATAAAATACAAACCTTTTTGTGTTTTGCATTCCATTGTTTTTGATGAAATAACGTCTGTGTCGATGCCGCCTAGCGTGACTTCGGCAGTTCGATAGCCTTCGGTGCCAGCAGGTTTTACTTTCCAGTATTGGATTGAGTCGGCAATTTCCTTTAAAAAGGCGTCGCTGAATTGTGCTATTGGCATTTCTGCTTGCTTGACCCAGAATAATGTTTGTAATTCACTGATGAGATTTTTTGTGAGCTTATGGGTGAGTAGGGTGCGTAATAGTGCTTTAGGTTGGGTGCTTTTTAATTCAAGTAACCATTCGTAGGCGTCGATTTCTGGGAGCAGATTGATGACAACGGCTTCACCTGCTTGCCAGTAGTTTGAGAGTTGTAGTGCTGATGGGCCGCTAATACCTCGATGGGTGAATAGCATGTTTTCTCTGAAACTGGTGCTTTGTTTATTAGTGTTAGTTTCCATCACTACATCAACCGCGAGGCCGGATAGTCGCTCAGTGATTGGTTTTATCTGGTCAGAGAAAGTAAAGGGCACTAGGCCTGCGCGTCTTTCTTTGAGTGGTAAGTTAAATTGCTGTGCGAGCTCATAACCAAAACCACTACCGCCAAGTGTTGGGATCGATAAACCACCTGTGGCAATTACTAAGGATGCTGTTGAAAACTTACCTAAGTCGGTGGTTAATTGATAGTGTGCTGTATCACCCTGCAGATGCTTAATAGTATTGATCTGGCATTTTGTTTTGATTTGTACGTTTGCATCGGCACATTCATCGAGTAACATTTTTAGAATGTCTTTAGCTGAATCATCACAAAAAAGCTCGCCATGTTTCCGTTCATGATATGGAATACGATGTTTTTCAACGAGCGCGATAAAGTCCCATTGCGTGTATCGGCTTAGGGCTGATTTACAGAAGTGAGGATTGCTTGAAATAAAGTTGTCAGGTTCAACGAATAGGTTGGTGAAGTTACAGCGTCCACCGCCCGACATTAAAATCTTTTTACCTACTTTATTACTGCTGTCGAGAACAAGAGCATTTTTACCTCGATAACCCGCGGTGAGTGCACACATTAAACCGGAGGCACCACCGCCTACGACGATAACATCATAAAAATTCTGGCTCATAATGCCGTATTTGTTTGAGTTAGTGGGTAATGTAATAAGGCAATTGGTTGGTCTTCTTCCACTTTCAAATACCACACTTCTTTATCCCAGTCGCCAATCACAATACGTTGTGCTGGTTGCTGGTCGACTTTGATGTCATGAATTTCAGGACGATGTGTATGGCCATGAATCAGTGTTTTAATCTGATGCTTGCTCATTTCGGTGATGACTTCTTCAGGCGTCACATCCATGATCTCTGTGCTTTTAGACTGATTGTTTGCCTGGCTCATTGCTCGTAGCTGCTGAGCCGTGATTCTTCGTTCTTCGATTGGACGTTTTAGAAACGGCTCAAGAAATGAGGGGTTACGAATAGTCGCCCTAAATTTCATATAACCTGTATCACCTGTACATAAACTATCACCATGCATGAGTAACACTGGTTCGTTATTGAGTTGGATAATGCTTGGGTCAGGTAATATTGTTGCACCTGTTTCTTCAGCAAATAAAGCGCCGATTAAAAAGTCTCGATTACCATGCATGAAAAATAGGGATGCGCCGGAATCGGTAAAGGCTTTTAATCTTGTTTTGATGCTTAGCTGGAGTTCTGTGTTCTCATCATCGCCAATCCAACTCTCAAAAAAATCCCCAAGAATATACAATGTAGTTGCATCTTTTTGAGCAGTGTCCATAAACTGAAGAAACGCCTGCGTGATGTCTGGGCGAGACTCTTCAAGATGTAAGTCTGAGATAAAATAGATTGGCATGATGAGTGTTTAAATCCTAGCTTTAAGCTTCAATAATTGTCGCTGATTCAATGATAACATCGTCTATAGGTACATCTTGGTGTCCTGCTTTTGTACCTGTTTTAACGGCTTTGATTTTTTCAACAATATCCAAACCTTCGGTAACCTTACCGAATACTGCATAACCCCAGCCTTCCATTGTTTCGGCTGTGTGATCTAAGAAGCTGTTGTCTTTCACGTTAATGAAAAACTGTGCAGATGCTGAGTGCGGATCCATGGTGCGCGCCATTGCGATAGAACCATTTACATTGCTTAAGCCATTTTTTGCTTCGTTGTCGATGTTAGCGCGTGTCGTTGGTTGTGACATATCAGGCTTAAAACCACCTGTTTGAACCATGAAATTACTGATAACGCGGTGAAAGATCAGGCCATCGTAAAAACCATCCGTTACATACTGCTCAAAGTTTTTAGCTGTATTAGGTGCGTTTTCGTGGTCGAGTTCTAATGTAATGTCGCCGAAGTTAGTTTTTAATAAAATCATGTGAGTACCGTCGTGTTAAAGGGGATCAAGAACGCGCATTCTATCTGAGAGCTATTGCTCTGAAAAGACTTGTGACTTAATTAGGGTGTTATAAAGGTGACTGAAGGGTTTTAAGTAAGAAGAAGGAATAACTGAAACACGTTTTATATTAATACGAATAAAAAAGAGGCCTCAGCAGTGTTTGAAAACTGTGAGGCCTAAGGTCTAATTTAAAAGGCCAATTTTAAATTCTAGCGATCTTCGTATCGAGTATGTCTAAAGAATACGCCGCCATCACCAAAAGAAGAGGTATTAAACTGCGAGGTTAAGCGGATGGTGCCTACTTTAACGGCGCTATTACGACGACTCTTGGCATACTTTTTATCGAAGTATGAAAATATAGAGTAACGAATTGATTTTGAGGTCGCGTAAACATCATATAAAGCAGTGCCTTCAGGCAAGGAGTCTAAATCATCACGGAAGTCGTGAGACCCTGTTGAGAACTTACCTTTTACTTCAGCTGTTGGTACAAAGTAAATTTGTGTCGGTGCATTAGGTGATGCTTCGCTTTCTCCATTTGCTTTTACGTTAGCCAATTTTTCAGTCATTAGACGAGTTGGCTTAGAAGTCACTAATGAGAAGATCGTTTTGGTTGCAATCGTCTCATTTAGTTCTGGTGAAACATACTGCGATAACTCATTTGCAAAGAAATCATGATTGCCGTCTTGTCCAGAAAGTGTATATAACGCCGATACATTACGTGAGTTTTTACCGTCAACGAAGGTCTTCCACGCTAAGCCTGGTGCAAAACCCCTATCATTCGGGTCGCCAGTAACTGACAGTCGTAGTAAACCACACTCAGCTCCTTTGAAAACGCCAGTGTAAGGGTGACCAATCGTAGGTTCAAAAGCAACAGTTGCCATTGAGCCGTATGGGTGAATGGCTTTTTCATAACCGAGTGGTGCAACATCACCTTTTCGACTTACTTTTTCCCAAAGCACTGAATTAATTAAACCGAGTACATCAACCGGCTTAAAGTCTGGTCGTTCTCCCGTGTCATATTGAGTGCGTATTGCGCCATTTACCCAAAGATGGTCTTGTTTAGTGCAGGCATCCCATGTTTTATAATCTTCTGATATTTTTAAATCCCATGGCTTAAATGCATTGTCGATACCGATTAAGCTAGTTTGTAGATCTGGGAAGTGTCGACGAAGCACATCAACCATCGTGTTTTCTTCAACCCAGTCGATCCCTGCAGCCGTGTACATCTCATCTGTGTAGTCTTTGGTATAGAAACGGTCAGTCATCAGGCGGCGTGAAGCGTTTAGGATAAAGATTTGGAAAGCTGTTTCACCAAATGCAAACCCTTCAGGACGAACAGTTTCAGCTAACTGGCCAACCATGGTATCGATTTGTTCGATATCATTGCTATATAGGCGTTTTAGTTCAGCCAAAGTGGTTGGCTCGGTGGTTAAATCTTCAAACTTTGTGATAGGTTTTAAGCCAATTTGACGGCGGAATTCGTTGTAACGTGGGACCCCACGCTCACGGTCACGTATGATGTCAATCGAAGCTAAATCAATATCGCCAATAAGCGGCATAGATAAGTTACGTAAGAATTCAGGGTAGTTATTTAAAGTTAAAGATCCTGGGTGAGTGATACCGAAGGAGTACCAAAGACGATCGCCACCTTGGTCAGCTAGAATATCTTCTGCATCGCCATCGCGTGTATCTTCAATAGGGATTGACTCTGAAACAACGTTTGATCCAATGTCGTACACATCTATTGCATCTCTTAATAGGGGGTGCATGCGATAAACGGCAACAAACTCTTCTGTTAGTACATAAGGTACGCCGTTGTTAGTCGAGTCACGTGTGCCGACTAAACCACCTAGTATGTGGTCGATTGCGCCTGGTTCGCTTAAGTCTTTTCCCGTGAGTAAGCCAATTGTGTTGATAACCCAAGAGTTGTCACTATGAATATCGTCTAAACCTGCTTGAATCGTGTCACGACCTTCGCGCTCGCGTGTAATGCCCCACCAGTTTGCTTCCATCGAAAGCTCAAGCGCTGGGTTAGCAAGCAAAGCGGGCGTCCATTCAACAGTATGGATTTTTGCCATTAAAGCCGCATTAATTAAGCGTGATTTGTCGTAGATCCATTGCTCTGTTGCATCAGGGTTATTTTCTTTTAACATGTCAGCGATAGCATTATGCTCAAGTGTAAATAACTGGTGCATCATACTTAAACCAACCCACCAGTTATCATTGAAGCCGGTAACCGGTACGCCGCTCATGAATTCTGTGGGTAATGTGCCGTCAGATTCAACCGTTAGCTTACCGTCAGAGAATGAACGAATGGAGTCGTTGGTCTCTTTGTTACTGCCGTATAGCTGAGAACCATCCCACCAGTGAGTATTTTTATTACGGTAAGTTGGTGGCAGTGTTATGTTGTCTTCTGCGCTGCGGTCTGAGTCAGCCGTTGTACGTTGTATTTCTAAAACGCCTGTGCCAAGTGTATCGCCATCGGGTAGAGGAACTTCAATTGGGTTTTCAACGGCATTTGGACCATGGCTCACCCAGTCATGCACCATGAATTGAATCCATGATGCTGCAATAAAGTTGATGCTGGTGGCTGGTTTGAACGCTTCGCGGCTTAAAACAGAGTTACTGACATCACGAGGGTTAGGTATAAGTAAAGTGTCGGCTTCAGTTTCACCGTACGTTGCTTGAAGTTCGACATTACGGCCGAAGCGACGATGTACAGATCCTTCTGCTGGGTTCTCTAGGGTATTACACGTTCCGTCTTCTGTTCGTGCGGTCAAGCTACGCTCGTCACAAACAATTTCAGCACTTACTTGGCTCCAATCTTCAACATTGAACAGGTTGTTGTTAAGTAACTCTTCACGCTGTAAGCCAATAATGGCTCCTGCTGCAAAGACCCCGAGGGTGCCTAACTTAACTAAAGAGGGCCATGTGACCCAGACCGATAAACTCATGATTACTCTCCTCGTGATTATTTTTATATTTAGTATCAGGGAAGGCTCTAAATTTATTTTTATTACTAATATTTAGACTCGATTGATACATGAGTGGAGAGTAAAAGTTATATTTTTTTATGCCTACCCTCCTAAAGGATGGGGGCCGGTTAGCGCTAGTTTGTTAGTCTGCCCTTCGAGCCTTATCGTACGGGTGTTTAATAAGATTGAATGAACTAATAACAAAAAGTCACTAAATGTTATAGATAGGTACTGCGTCACAATACTGGTTTTGTTGGGCGTGTAGCTTATTTGTTATGGGTTTTGGAGAAAAAATTGAATAGTTTCTGAAAACTTAAAAGTGCTTACTTGGGTTTTCAGAGTATATCTGTACGATCAAATTATATTGAGCTAAATAAACGTTTTAGTCGACCTACAAAAATAAAAATTGAAGAGATTTTATGCACTGTCAAATGATAAGAAATGAACCATTGAGTTTGCTGAACAAAGGTTTGACCCATCCTTTGGTGTTAATTGTAGCAGCGCCTGGTTTTGGTAAAAGTGTATTGCTGGCTCAGTGGCAAGAAACGTTGGGTGAGCGTCGTGTTGTACGGCTTGATATCTTGGCGAAGCATGATGGGCGAGTTGTTTTTCAGCGGATTATTGCGTCACTAAAAAGTATTACGCCAATGTGGGATGCATCGTCTTTTAATTTATTTAAGTCTGAACTTCCTCTCATTCCTGATGGTTTGATAGATGTGCTTATACAGGCGTTTGAGCAGATTGAGCAATCATTGGTTATCATTTTAGATGATTTTCATCATCTTCAATGTACAGAAACTCATGATGCATTTAGTGAATTGATTTGTCGCTTACCGAAGCATGTAAATATTGTTATTGCATCAAGAATGTATCCGATGTTTCCGCTTTCACGTTTTAAATTGGAGGAGCGTGTTTTTGTAGTGGACGGGAATGACCTAAAGCTCAAAGAAAGTGAATTGATTGAGTTGGGGAAGCAGATTAGCGGTTCATTGTTGGCTCTTGATCATGCGAGCAAGTTATTGAAGCAAACGGAGGGTTGGTTTGTTGGCGTTAAAATAGCGTTGCTAGCTTATGATCGGATTGGGCAGGCAGCGCTAGACTCTTTTGATGGAAGTCAGCCTGAGTTGCTTAATTATTTTGGCTATGAGGTGCTTAAGAATCTTACGAGTGATGTTCGAAAATTTGTGCTTAGTAGTGTGTTGTTTGAACGTTTCGATAAGGCTCTGTGTGAACATGTGTTGGATGTTGAAAAAAGTGCTTTAATTTTAGAAAAAGTCGCTGCTCAGGAACTTTTTTTGATGCCGATTCCAGGTCAGTCTGGTTTTTATCGATACCACCCTTTGTTGCAAGAATTTTTACGAAATCGTTTAGAAATAGAAGAAGGTAAGTCTTACATAAATTACCTTCATCGAAAGTCTGCGGGATATTTTCTACAAAATGGGCGATTATCTTCAGCTATTCGGCATGCTTCTCAGTGTAATGATCTAGATTATTACTATTTCGTGTTGAGTACTGTTAGTCATCATTGGATTAAACGGGGGCAATTCGATCTGGCGATTGATTCTGTTATTGAATTGTCAGATGCTGAGTTGGAGGTCAGGCCTTTATTGTTGGTTCCACTTATTTATGCTCAAATTTTTTCACGGCGGTTTAATCAGGCTGAGTATTATTTGGAGGTCTTAAAAAGAACCTTATCTTCAAGGAATATAAAAGAGGAATATGCGTCAGAACGAATAAATGAAGGTGAGTTTTTGCAGGTTGCGCATTTTCTTGAACGACTATTGCAGTTGTTTAGACTTGATATGGATACTCTGGAAGAAGTAGATATGAGTGTGTTTTCTATGTCGCATTCAAACTTTGATATGCGAGCACTGTCTATGATTATTTTGGCTTATGTGAAGCTTAACCAAGGTGACTTTTCGCAAGCGTTTAAAATGGCTAATGATGCAAAGGTGTTGCTGTCTAAAATCGAGCATAAGTTTTTGGCTAGTTATGCTGATTTGATTATCGTTCTTTGTGATCGTTATCTTGGGCGGGGGCTAGAAGCAATTCAAAGTATGAATGCTATCTATGGGGAGGTTGATAAAGAAATAAAGAATCCAGTTTGGGTGAATTTAGCAACGGGAATGATGGTTACTTATTACGAGCAGAATACGTTAGATGAGGCGATTGAGTTGTCTGAAGCGTTGTTGCCTTTAGTGAATTTCGCGTGTGTAACTGAGGTGGTAACAACGGTGTATTTGTATTACTCCAGGTTGCAGCATATTAGAGGAAATAAACTGAAGTCAGCTAAACTGCTTGTTCAATTGGAACGTATTCTTTTGCTTGGTAATTATGAACGTTTTCATAGTCAGTTGGTTCAAGAGAAGATGCGTCAGGCTTTGATTGATGATGCATCAGAAGTGGCGGATGAATTATATCAAAAATATGACTTGTCCGGTTTTATGGGTGAGGGGGGGCGGGTAAAGCAGGGTTGTTACCATGAAAGCCGTGAACGGTATGCTTTGGCAGCGGTTTATTACTTAGTATCAAAAGGGCAGTATGAGGAGTGTTATGTTATTTTGACTGAATTGATTTCGGTGTTAGAGGGGTCAGAAGTTAAAATGCGTGCCTTAATTGCGCGTTGTAATTTGCTATCGATCAATTTTATCGAAGGCAATAAGGCTATGGCAGTCAGTCAACTAAAAAGAATGATCCAGCGATATGGTTTGGTTTGTTTTTCTCGCTCAGTTTTTGATGAATCTCCGGGGTTGGATAAGGTGTTTCGGTACGCAATGGGCCTGAAACGTGTTGAGTTGCCTGAGATGTTTACTGAGATCTTCACTGATTTATTACGGCCGGTTGGCAGGGGAGCAGTATCGATCAAGCCTGAGAAAATACTCACAAGTAAAGAATTAGACGTTTTTGAGTTGTTGGCGGCTGGCCTTACAAATGCTGATATTAGCAAACAGTCTGATATCGCGCTATCAACGACTAAGTGGCATTTGAAAAATATTTATACCAAACTTGGTGTTGCTAATCGAAGTGGTGCGATGATGATTGCGCATAAAAGTTAGGGGGTGTCGTCAGATTTGTTAGTCGATTTTTTTTTGTGTTTGTCGTTTAAGTTTATGAATTAATTAGGGTCGATCTAGGTTCATAAATATGTTTTTTGTAACGTGGAATGCTAATTGAGTTGAGTATTTGGTCGGATGGATCTATCGTTGTTGTATATAAACAACATAGATGTGGTGAAAGATGGTAGCTGGTTTTGGAGCGGGTAAGCGAATTAATTTATTTTCTAATATGAATAAAGTGGCGAGGCTAGGCAACCTTATTCATTTGCCTGATTCATTATCAGAAGTTACAACGATTGACCGAACGCATGAGGTTGACCCTGTTAGTGTAGGGTTAACAGCTGAAGGGGTTGAGTCGATCTGGCGCTCAGTAGAAAATATTTATGAAACAGGTACGCATCCTGGGATTTCATTGAGTATGCGCCGACAAGGCAAAGTTATACTAAGTCGAGCAATTGGGCATGCTAAAGGTAATGGGCCGCATTCATCCGAAAACGAAACGAAAGTCTTGATGCGACCAGCAACGCCTGTTTGCTTCTTTTCTGCCTCTAAGGCCGTTACGGCCTTTTTAATACACTTATTAAATGAAGACAAACTGATCAATTTACATGATCCGGTTAGTTTTTATGCGCCTGAATTTGGGTGTCATGGCAAGAAAAATATTACGATACATCAAGTGTTATCGCATCGCAGTGGCGTGCCTGGTCTACCTGCCGGTACGCCGACTGAAACGCTTTGGGATAATGATGCTGTTTGGAAGTTGCTTTGTGATGCTAAGTTAAGTGTGCATCGGGGTGATAAGTTGGCTTACCATGCTTTGACGGGGGGGTATATATTGGAGCGAGTGCTTCAGGTGGTCACCGGTAAGACTATTCAGCAGTATTTGGATGAGCGTGTTCGAAAGCCAATGAATATGAAGTACTTCAGGTATGGTGTTGATGATGATCATGCTCAGGTAGTTGCTGATAATTATGCCACAGGCTTTACACCCACTTTTCCTGTATCAAACATAATTAAGCGGGCATTAGGTGGTTCGATTGATATGATTGAGGCGACTAGTAATGATTTTCGATTTAAGCGAGCGGTGATCCCCGCAGGGAATATTATGGGGACAGCTGAAGAAATGGGTAATTTCTTCCAAATGCTATTAAATGATGGTGAGTGGGAAGGAAAGCAAATTTGTCAGCCGATCACGGTTAAGCGTATGACTCAAGAATATGGCGCGATTCAATTTGATCGTACATTGATGTTGCCGATGCGTTACAGTGCAGGTTTGATGCTGGGAGGCTCACCCTTCGGGATGTGGGGGCGTAATAGTGCTGACTCATTTGGTCACATTGGTTTAATTAATAAATTGTGTTGGGCGGACCCCGTGCGCGATATATCGGTTTCATTGCAAACAACTGGGGTTCCTTTTTTAGCGAATAACATTCCCTCGTTTGTTCGTTTTATGAATAAACTAGATCGACACTGTCCTCGAGATAAGGTGATTTGATTTTTATTTTGTGTAGAAATGAGTGCGGCGTCTAATTGTCAGTTGCTGCACGCAGCCTTTAGTCTTTTTATCACTTTCAAGCGCACTTGTTTTTTTAAAGCATTCTCGCTATTAGCTATTAATTCGATATAATGCTGAGTCTTATTTTTCGTCGGAATATTACTCAGTATGTCTCAATCGAAGCCTGAACAAGCATTAACAAAAACTACCCACTTTATTCGTAATATTATAGAGCAAGATGTTGCTAGTAATAAACACGGTGGAAAAGTCGTTACCCGGTTTCCTCCAGAGCCTAACGGCCATCTGCATATTGGGCACGCACGATCGATTTGGTTGAATTTTGGTCTTGCTAAAGAGTTTGGTGGGCAGTGTAATTTACGTTTTGATGACACAAATCCTGAAAAAGAAGAGCAAGCTTACGTTGATGCGATCAAAGAAGATGTGCGTTGGTTGGGTTATCAGTGGGCAGATGAAGCGAAATATGCTTCTAATTATTTTGACCAATTCTATGAGTGGGCTTTGTGCCTAATTAAGTCAGGTGACGCTTATGTCTGTTTCTTATCGCCTGAAGAATCAAAAGAATATCGTGGTTGGGCAACAAAACCAGGAAAAGAAAGCCCTTATCGGGATTGTAATGTTGAGGAAAATCTAGCGCAGTTTGAAAAAATGCGCAATGGTGACTTCGACGAAGGCTCGTGTGTGTTGCGTGCAAAAATAGATATGACATCACCCAATATGAATTTGCGTGATCCAATTCTTTACCGTATTCGAAAAGTTGCACATCACCAGACGGGCGATAAATGGTGTATATACCCAAGTTATGACTTTGCGCATGGGCAAGAAGATGCAATTGAAGGGGTGACGCACTCAATTTGTACTTTGGAGTTTCAGGGGCATCGTCCTTTATATGAATGGTTTCTAGAGCGTTTGCCTGTTCCAAATCAGCCAAGGCAATATGAGTTTGGGCGCTTGAACCTGAATTATACGGTTACAAGTAAGCGTAAGCTTAAACAGTTGGTTGATGAAAAGTTGGTGAATGGTTGGGATGACCCAAGAATGCCAACGGTTTCTGGTATGAGGCGTCGAGGTTATACGCCTGCAGCGCTTAAGAAATTTTGCGATATGGTGCCAGTCGTCGGAAAGGGTAATAGTGATGTGGATGTCGCTATACTTGAGAGAGCGATTCGAGATGATTTAAATGAGCAGGCGCCACGTGCAATGTGTGTGTTAAATCCCTTAAAAGTAATTATTACGAATATGGATGAGGGAAATGCGGGTGGAGCTGATGAGTTATTATCTTTGGCTTGTCATCCTAATAAAGAAGAGTTAGGTGAGCGTCATCTACCTTTTACTAAAACTTTATTCATTGATAAGGCGGATTTTACGGAAGAGCAGGGTTTGTCTCGTAAAAAATTCAAACGTTTGGTTTTAGGTGAGTGGATTCGTTTGCGTGGTGCTTACATTATTAAAGCCGATGAGTGCGTTAAAAATGAAGAGGGTGAGGTGGTTGAAATACTAGCTTCACTTGTTTCAGGTTCGGTTGGTGAGAATATTGAAGGAATAAAGCCGCGGGGTGTGATTCATTGGGTGTCAGCTGAGCAAAATGTACAGGCTGAAGTGCGTTTATATGACAGGCTATTCAATCATCCTAATCCAGATAGTGGAGACGAAGATTTTAAATCTCACATTAACCCGAATAGTATTGAAACGATTACTGCGGTGCTTGAATCAGGTATGAAAAATGCGTTGCCTGAGGAGGTGTTTCAGTTTGAGCGAGAAGGGTATTTTGTTGCAGACCGGTATGATCATAATGAAGGGCATTTGATTTTTAATCGTACGATTGGCTTAAAAGATGTCTGGGGTGGGAAATAAGTATGGCTTTAAGTATTTATAATACGCTTTCGGGCGGAAAAGAAATTTTCACGCCAATAGAAGAAAATAAAGTGCGCATGTATGTGTGCGGTATGACGGTCTATGACTATTGTCATATTGGACATGCACGGGTTTTGGTTGGTTTTGACGTAATTACACGTTATTTACGGCACCTGAATTACGATGTGACTTATATTCGTAATATTACGGACGTTGACGATAAGATATTTAACCGGGCTGCTGAAAAGAAAGAGACTTATCAAAATCTGACGCAGCGCTTTATTGATGCGATGCATGAAGATGAAGCGGCTTTATCGGTGATATCGCCCGACGAAGAGCCTAGAGCGACGGCTTATATGTCGCAAATTATTGACATGATTCAAGTTTTGATCGATAAAGGTTATGCCTATGCGCCGGGTAATGGTGATGTCTATTACTCTATTTCAGCGTTTGAAGGTTATGGCAAGCTAAGCAATAAGAAAGTTGAAGACTTGATTGCAGGTGCAAGTGATCGAGTAAATGTTAATGACTTTAAGAAAGATCAGACTGATTTTACTTTATGGAAGGCTGCTAAAGAAGGTGAAGCGCATTGGGAATCTCCTTGGGGGAATGGGCGTCCGGGTTGGCATATAGAATGTTCAGCGATGTCGACGTGCTGTTTAGGTAATACTTTCGATATTCACGGTGGTGGGCCTGATTTAAAATTCCCTCACCATGAAAATGAAATTGCACAATCTGAAGGGGCAACGGGTCAGAAGTATGTCAACTACTGGATGCACGCTGGTGCGGTTCGTGTAAATAAAGAGAAGATGTCCAAGTCACTGGGTAATTTTTTTACGATACGTGAAGTGTTGGATAAATACCCAGCTGAGGTGGTACGTTATTTCTTGGTGTCGAGTCATTATCGTAGTCAGGTAGATTACTCTGAAGATAGTTTGTTGGAAGCGCAGGCTGGTTTGGATCGTTTCTATCAATCCTTGAGAGGTTTGGATTTATCTTATCAGGGGGCCGCTGATTTAGAGCAGTCTTATGTGGACCGCTTTCATAAGGCGATGGATGATGACTTTAATACGCCTGAAGCACTGGCGGTGATGTTTGATTTGGTGAAAGAGTTGAATGTTTGCAAGCAAGATTCGAATGGGCGGGGGCGAAAGCTGGCAATTACCTTGAGTACTTTAGGTGATGTTTTGGGTTTGTTGCAGGCTGATCCAGAGCAGTATTTCAAGCAAGGGGTTCAGGGTGATGGGCTGTCTGAAGATGATATCGAAGCTTTAATTATTGTGCGTAAAGAGGCGCGTGAAGCGAAAAATTGGGCTGAATCCGATCGTATTCGTGATGAATTGCTTGAGCAAGGTGTTACTTTGGATGACGGGCGGGAAGGGACGACTTGGCGTCGTTCGTAGTATTTTCTTCGAATAGTCATTCCAATTAAAAAAGAGAGCTTTGTGCTCTCTTTTTTTGTTTTGTAAGGAGTGTGTTATCTGTCCGCTCCCTTACAAAGGTTTCGTCTTAGCTGTTTTCGATATTGAAAGGGTTAAGTTTTATGTAAGCTGTTAGCTGCGTATAAAGTATTTTCCATTAATGTGGCGACAGTCATAGGGCCGACACCTCCTGGTACGGGGGTGATCCAGCCAGCGCGTTCTTTTGCGGTATCATATTCGATATCGCCTGCAAGTTTTCCGCAATCAAGTCGATTAATGCCGACGTCAATCACGATTGCGCCTTTTTTAATCCATTCGCCTTTTACTAAGCCAGGCTTACCAACAGCAACCACTACAATATCGGCCTGAGAAACCTTTTCGGGTAGATTTTGTGTAAAGCGATGGGTGGTGGTGACTGTGCAGCCTGCTAATAGGAGTTCTAAACCCATTGGGCGTCCAACAATGTTAGATGCGCCAACAATGATGGCGTCTTTTCCTCGAATGGTTTGGCCGGTGCTTTCTAGTAGCGTCATGATGCCTTTGGGGGTGCATGACCTTAAGAGAGGCATTCTTTGCGCGAGTCGGCCAATGTTGAAGGGGTGAAAGCCGTCTACGTCTTTGTCGGGCTTAATGCGCTCTAATAATTGGTCGCTATCCAAGTGCTTAGGTAAGGGGAGTTGTACTAATATGCCGTCAATCTCATTATCGGCATTATATTTATCGATTAATGCTTCAAGTTCTAACTGGGTGGTCGTATCAGGTAAAGAGAGTGTTTCCGATTTAAAGCCAACTTGTTTGCATGAGTTGGCTTTGTTTCTAACGTACACTTCGGATGCAGGATCAGCTCCAACTAGAATGACGACTAATCCTGGAACTCTTAGTCCTTTTGCTAGTCTCTCTTCTACGCCTTCGGCAACGCGTGCCTTCACTTGTTCGGAAATGGCTTTGCCATCGATTAATATTGCAGCCATAGTTAAATGTCTCTACCCCAGAATTTTAAAGAGCAGCATTTTCTCATGGGCTAGGCCTAATAAGAAGCCGAATAAAAAGTTTTTTATAAAATAAATAACATTTGGGATTATTATCGGTTGACGGCCTTGAAAACCGACTGTATTATTCGCGCCATCTTCAGGAACACACCGAAACGTGTTTTTCAGAAGTTTGATCGGGGTATAGCGCAGTCTGGTAGCGCGCCTGCTTTGGGAGCAGGATGTCGGGAGTTCGAATCTCTCTACCCCGACCAATTTCACTTGTTACTTATGATTTATTTATATAATAAATCGTGGTATAAAAGTGAGTGTAACGGGTTTGAGCGCCCGTAGCTCAGCTGGATAGAGCAACGCCCTTCTAAGGCGTGGGCCGTAGGTTCGAATCCTACCGGGCGCACCATGAATACTTGAGAAAAGCATTCATGGAAGTTCAAATAGTAGTAAGTGTAGTGGTGGGCGTAGCTCAGTTGGTAGAGCTCAGGATTGTGATTCCTGCGGTCGAGGGTTCAATCCCCTTCGCCCACCCCAATTTTATATTTGATGCTTTTTAGCAATTAGTATAATCTTGTGAAAATTGACAATGCGAGAGTGGCGGAATTGGTAGACGCGCTAGATTTAGGTTCTAGTGTCTTAGGATGTGAGAGTTCGAGTCTCTCCTTTCGCACCATGTCAATTTATATAGGTGATATAAAAACATTCTGGTTTTTATAGTTTGAAGTGGATTGTTGTTTTGCAGCATGAAGCTTAGCCTAATTCTGAATATTCTACAGTATCTCTTTCCTTTGTTATAACTTTTCCATTATATGTGAACAAAGTACTTGCTATCTTGATAGTGGGCTCTTAAAATTCGTCCCCATTATTTTAATAACCAGTAGCTTGCCAATGGTTTAAGTGGCGTGAGTACTGGTCTTATTGTTAACTGACTACAAATAAAATTGAGGAATGTCCATGCAAGTTTCTGTTGAAACAACGTCTCCTATTGAACGTCGAATGACGATCGCGGTACCTGCTGATCAAATTGAGCAGGAAGTGGAGAAGCGTCTGCAGAAGACGGCTAAAACCGTGCGTATCAATGGCTTTAGACCTGGTAAAGTGCCAGCTAAAGTTGTTAAAAATCGATATGGGCCGGGGATTCGTCAAGAAGTAGTCGGTGAAGTAATGCGTAATTCTTATATTGAAGCGATTACAAAAGAAGAAATTGCGCCTGTTGGCTACCCAAAATTTGAGCCAAAAAATCTTGAAGAAGGTCAGGACTTAGAGTTTATTGCTGTTTTTGAAGTTTACCCTGAGATCGAAGTGTCTGATCTTTCTGCTATCAGCTTAGAGCAGCCTGAAGCTGAAATTAAGGACAAAGACATTAAAAACATGATTGATGTACTGCAACGTCAGCATGGTGAATTGAAGTCAGTTAAGCGTAAATCAAAGAATAAAGATTTATTAACGCTTGATTATGTTGGCTATATGAATGGTGAAGTTTTTCAGGGTGGAACCGGTAAAGATCAAAAGATCACACTTGGATCAAACCAAATGATTCCAGGTTTTGAAAAAGGCTTGGTTGGTTCAAAGGCTGGTGAGTCTGTTGTGCTTGAGTTAGCTTTCCCAGAAGACTATGGGAATGAAGATTTGGCTGGCAAAGATGTAAAATTTGAAGTTGATGTTAAGGTTGTAGAAGATACAGTTTTGCCGGCAATGGATGAAGAATTCTATACAAAGTATGGTGTGGATTGTAAAACTGAAGAAGACTTTAAAGCTGAAGTTATCAAGAATATGGGGCGTGAGCTTAAGCAGGCGATTACTGGGAAGTTAAAGCAGCAAATTGTAGAAGCATTAGTTGCTTCAAATGAAGTGGATGTGCCGGCTTCAATGGCTGAAGAAGAAATTAACAAAATGAAGCAAGAAGCGGTTCGTCAGTTTGGTGGCGATCAGAAAATGGACTTGTCTCAGTTGCCTTCTGAATTATTTAAAGATCAGGCGGAAACTCGGATTAAGACCGGTTTATTGTTTGCAGCAGTAATTAAGGAAAATGAGCTTGTGGCAGATGCTGCAACGGTAGATGCTAAGATACAAGAGCTTGCAGCTTCATATGAAACGCCTGATGAAGTGATTTCTTGGTATGGTAAGCAAGAAAATAGAGCGCAGATAGAAGCATTGGTGGTTGAAGAGGCCGTTGTTGATCTAGTTGTTTCGAAAGCTAAAGTAAAAAAGAAGAAAATGTCTTATGAAGATGCAGTTAAGCCGGTAGAGCAACCAACTGCAGAAGCATAAAACTAGAAAAATGATGTTTAATAATCTGAATGATTAATATTTTTCAGCTACAATAAAAACAGTCGGTATGATACCGGCTGTTTTTAATTGTGCTAGAAGAAATTAATATCATAAGAAATTGTGTCAATTTTTAAGATAGGTCTAGGAAGAAAATAAATATGAAGCATCATGGTAATTTTGGAGAAGGTTCAAGCATTATTACAAGTAGTGGCTTGGTTCCAATGGTTGTTGAGCAGACTGCACGTGGAGAGCGTTCATACGATATATACTCTCGACTTTTAAAAGAGCGTGTCATCTTTTTGGTTGGTCAGGTTGAAGATCACATGGCTAATTTAGTTGTAGCTCAAATGTTGTTTTTAGAATCTGAGAATCCTGATAAAGATATTCATTTATATATAAATTCTCCTGGTGGCTCTGTTACAGCAGGTATGTCAATTTATGATACTATGCAGTTTATCAAGTCAGATGTATCTACTCTGTGTATTGGTCAGGCTTGTAGTATGGGAGCGTTACTTCTTACGGGTGGTACTAAGGGTAAGCGTTATTGTTTGCCGCATTCGCGTATGATGATTCATCAGCCTCTTGGTGGGTATCAGGGTCAAGCGACTGATATTGAAATTCATACGAAAGAGATTTTAACGATTCGTGATAAATTGAATAATGTAATGGCAAATCATACGGGTCGTGACTTGGAAGAAGTTGCAAAAGATACTGATCGTGATAATTTTATGGATGGCGATGCTGCTGTTGAATATGGTTTGATTGATGCAGTGCTTGCAACACGGCCAGGTACTGAATCAGCTAAGTAATATATAAGCTGATAAGTGGTTAGGTTTTTAATATCTAAATGTTGAATGTCTATTCAAGAGTAGTCCTGGGTAATTTGGTGGCTTTTGAATAGGTTGGGTTGTAGAAATGCAGCTAAAATGCGATAGGAACTCAAATGACCGACGAAAAAAACGGTAAAGGTGAAGATAGCGGTAAATTACTTTACTGCTCGTTTTGTGGCAAAAGCCAGCACGAAGTACGTAAATTAATAGCCGGTCCATCGGTGTTTATTTGTGATGAGTGTGTAGACCTATGCAACGATATCATCAGGGAAGAAATTCAGGAAAGTGCTACTGAGCAAAGTGGTGAGCGTTTACCTGTGCCTAAGGAAATCAAAGAAACATTAAATGATTACGTTATCGGTCAAGATCGGGCGAAAATGGTGCTTTCTGTTGCTGTTTATAATCACTATAAACGTCTTAAGTTTGAAAGCCCTAAGTCAGATATTGAGCTAGGTAAAAGTAATATTTTATTGATTGGTCCTACTGGTAGCGGAAAAACCTTGCTTGCTGAAACGCTTGCGCGTTTATTGGATGTTCCTTTTACTATCGCAGATGCAACAACATTAACTGAAGCAGGTTATGTTGGTGAAGATGTAGAAAATATCATTCAGAAGCTGTTGCAGAAATGTGACTACGATGTGGAAAAGGCTCAGCGCGGTATTGTTTATATTGATGAGATTGATAAGATTTCCCGTAAATCCGATAACCCATCTATTACACGAGATGTGTCTGGCGAAGGGGTTCAGCAGGCACTGTTGAAGCTTATTGAAGGTACTGTTGCTTCTGTGCCGCCTCAAGGTGGGCGAAAGCATCCGCAGCAAGAATTCTTGCAAGTAGATACCTCTAATATATTATTTATTTGTGGTGGTGCGTTCTCAGGGCTTGATAAGGTAATAAGTGATCGGTCTGAGAAGAGTGGTATTGGTTTTGGTGCAACGGTTAAGAGTAAGGATTCAGTCCGCTCAATTGGCGATACTCTTAAAACCGTTGAAACAGAAGATTTGGTTAAATATGGCCTGATACCAGAGTTTGTTGGACGTTTGCCTGTTGTGGCGACTTTAACAGAGTTGGATGAAGTGGCATTAATGCAAATTTTGACAGAGCCTAAAAATTCTTTAACTAAGCAATACCAAAAGTTGTTTGAGATGGAAGGTGTTGAAGTGGATTTTCGTGATGAAGCGCTTCGAGCTGTTGCTAAGAAAGCAATGGATCGAAAGACGGGTGCGCGAGGTCTTCGTTCTATTCTAGAAAATGTATTATTAGACACGATGTATCATATTCCTTCTGAAGAAAATGTTAGTAAGGTAGTCATTGATGCGAATGCTATTAATGGTATTTCAGAGCCAATAAAAATATATGAAAATACTGAGCAAGTGAAAGCGCTGCCAGATAAGTAGGTTTTGTTGGATGCAAAAAAGCTGTGAACTTTGTTCACGGCTTTTTTTTTGTCTAAAAAAACATGAAATTAAATTTATAGCTTGTATTTAAGTTAACTACCCCCACCTTATTACCAAGTTTGTCTTACTTGATTGAGGAATAATATGACCGAAGATGTGCAGGGCTTAGAGTCCAATTTGTCAGATATACCGATGTTGCCATTACGTGATGTGGTTGTGTTTCCGCATATGGTGATTCCTTTATTTGTAGGTAGAGAAAAATCAATACTTGCGCTTGAAGCTGCAATGGATGCAGGAAAAAAGCTCTTGTTACTGACTCAGAAGAATGCGGTGCATGATGACCCCGTCATTGATGAGTTGTATGAAGTGGGGACTGTTGCGAATATTTTACAGATGCTGAAATTGCCTGATGGCACAGTTAAAGTCCTAATTGAAGGGGAGTATAGAGTATCTGTTGAGCGTATTATGTCTGGAGAGTTTTTATCTGCAGAGGTAGTTAAAGTTGTTGAAACTACGCCTGAGGAAAAAGAGTTAAAAGGTTTGGTTAAGACTTTGCTTTCGCAATTTGAAAAGTACAGTAAATTAAGTAAAAAAGTGCCTGCGGAAATTGTTAGTTCGCTGTCTGGAATTAATGATCCAATTCGCCTTGTTGATACGGTTGCGGCGCATCTTGAGCTTAAAATATCAGATAAACAGGATATTTTGGAAGAATTAGATATTGCTCAACGTGTCGAAATGCTTCTGGCGGTAATAGAAGGTGAAGCTGACCTCATTCAAGTGGAGCGTCGTATTCGGGGGCGTGTGAAAAAGCAGATGGAAAAAAGTCAGCGTGAATACTACTTAAATGAACAAATGAAGGCGATTCAAAAAGAAATGGGGTCCTTGAGTGAGGGGGGGAACGAATTTGAAGAGCTTGAAGCAAAAATCGAATCGGCTGGTTTGAGTCAAGAAGCAAAGAAAAAAGTAGAAACAGAGCTGAAGAAACTGAAAATGATGTCGCCAATGTCCTCAGAAGCTTCTGTGGTGCGTTCTTATATAGATTGGGTGCTTGGCGTGCCGTGGAGTAAAAAAAGCAAGGTTAGGCATAACATCGCCAAGGCTAGAGAGATTTTAGATGATGATCATTACGGTCTTGATGAAGTTAAAGACCGAATACTGGAATATTTGGCGGTGCAAAGCAGGGTTAAAAAGCTTAAAGGACCGGTGCTCTGTTTGGTTGGACCTCCAGGGGTGGGTAAAACATCTTTAGGTCAATCGATTGCAAAAGCGACTAACCGCAAATATACCCGGATTGCGTTGGGTGGTATGCGCGATGAGGCGGAGATAAGAGGGCATCGCAGAACATATATAGGTTCAATGCCTGGAAAATTGATCCAAAAAATCTCTAAAGTGGGTGTGAAGAATCCATTATTCCTTTTAGATGAAATTGATAAGTTAGGTACGGATCATCGTGGTGACCCTGCCTCTGCTTTGTTAGAAGTTTTAGATCCAGAACAAAACCATACTTTTAATGATCATTATTTAGAAGTGGATTATGATTTGTCAGATACTATGTTTGTCTGTACCTCAAATTCGATGAATATACCGCCTGCATTGATGGATCGGATGGAGATAATTCGTATTCCCGGTTATACCGAAGATGAAAAAGTAAATATTGCGCAAAAATATTTGATTCCTAAGCAGTTGAAAGATAACGGTTTGAAAGAAGGCGAGCTCTCAATTGAGGCGAGTGCGGTTCATGATGTGATTCGGTATTACTCTCGAGAAGCGGGAGTTCGAGGCTTAGAGAGGGAGATGTCTAAAATCTGTCGAAAAGTTGTCAAGGAAATCATGCTGAAAGAGCAGAAAGCACCTGTTGTGGTTACTGCTGAGAATTTGGATCGCTATCTTGGTGTAAGGAAGTATAGTTTCGGAATTGCTGATGAAGAGGATCAAATTGGTCAAGTGACTGGTTTGGCGTGGACGCAAGTGGGTGGTGAGCTGCTGACTATTGAATGTAGTACTGTTAAAGGCAAAGGAAAGGTGGTTAGGACTGGTTCATTGGGTGATGTGATGCTTGAGTCTATTCAGGCTGCTATGACTGTTGTGCGTAGTCGAGCTGAAGCTTTGCATATCGCCGATGAGTTTCATGAAAAACACGATATTCATGTGCATGTACCCGAAGGTGCCACGCCGAAAGATGGACCAAGTGCTGGGATTGCAATGTGTACTGCAATGGTTTCTTCTTTTACAGGAATTCCGGTTCGATCTGGTGTTGCGATGACGGGCGAAATTACACTTAGGGGGCAAGTTTTAGCAATTGGTGGGCTAAAAGAAAAGCTACTTGCTGCTCATCGGGGTGGGATTAAAACGGTCATTATTCCAGAAGAAAATGAAAAAGATCTAAAAGAAATTCCAGAAAATATTAAGGCAGATATCGAAATTGTGCCGGTAAAATGGATTGATCAGGTTTTAGAAAAGGCGCTTTCGTATTTACCTGAGAATTCTGCTTCTGATGAAAAAGTCATAAAAAAGAGCAAAAAATCATCATCTAAAGGCTCAGAAGGGGCCGTAGGGCGAATAAATACGCATTAGGTGGCTTGTCAGCTTGACAGGGCTTGATTTCAGTTGGTATAAAACATCCTGAAGTCAGGCGGCAGTAATTTTAAGGGAGCTCCGACCTCTCAAAAATATTTCTAGCAAGTAGGTAGAAATAAGAAAAAGCGTAAACGTTTTAAATAACTGAAGCGCATGCCATTAAAAATTATGTATTTTATAAACAGATATTACCTAAGGGGTTTCGTGTGAATAAGTCTGAGCTAATTGATGCAATTGCAGAATCTGCAGATCTTTCTAAAGCGGCTGCGGGTCGAGCAATTGATGCGTTTGTTGAATCAATCACTGGTGCGTTAAAAGAAGGCGATCAAGTCACTTTGATCGGATTTGGTACTTTCTCTGTTAAAGATCGTGCTGCTAGAGTTGGGCGTAACCCACAAACGGGTGCAGAGATTCAAATTAAAGCTTCTAAGAATCCTAGCTTTAAAGCAGGTAAAGCATTAAAAGACGCAGTGAATTAAGTCTTTTTGAAAATTATGCAAGCTCATTTGAGTTTGCATAAAGAAGGTTGATACCATTTAAAGTAGAATATGAAAATATGAAACAATAAATGGTAAAATCAGTACTTCTTAGAATACAAAAAGGCGCGTTCAGATTGAATGCGCCTTTTTGTATTTATATAAGTTAATCAAGCTGGTTTGTGAATAAAAAACTATCCAACAATAACACTGAAAATTAAATTTAGAGGGCGGTATGCTTCAAAATATGCGTAAAAGCGCACAGGGAACTGTGGCAAAGATTGTAGTTGGTTTTATCATTGTCGTATTCTCCTTATTTGGTGTTGAATCAATTGTGGGTAGTTTGGGTGGTGAACCCGAGGTTGCTTCTGTAAATGGTGAAGGTATCACAGAGTCTAATTTCATCCGAGCATTAGAAGGGAAGCGTCGCCAAATCTTATCTCAGATGGGGGAGCGAGTAGATCCTGACCTTATTGATGAGGGTTTGTTGCGCTCTTCAGTGCTTGAGGGAATGATTCAGGAGGAGATTCTTAAACAGGATGCTGATGGTAAAGGATTGTTTGTGTCGGCGGATGCGGTTGATAGTTATATTCGTGGTGTAGAGCAATTTAAAGTAGAGGGCGTTTTTAATGGAGAGCGTTTGCAAATGATTCTTCGAAATGCCGGGCTTACTTTGAACGGTTATCGAGAATCACTGCGTTCACAGTTTGTATTAAGTCAGTCTAGGACTGCACTTATTGCATCGGCGTTTGTATTGAAAGATGAGCGTGATGAAATAATTGAATTAGATCGTCAAGCGCGTTCGTTTGGTGTTACAACGGTGCTTCAAGCTGACTATTTAGATGCAATTACCGTTAGTAAGGATGAAATAAGCGCTTATTATCAAGAGAACAAAGCATCGTATAAAAAACCAAAAAACGTAGATGTTTCCTTTGTTGAAATTAAGCGAGCAGACTTGAGTAAGGGTGTGATCGTAAGTGACGAGGACCTCCGTAAGCTTTATGCGTCAGAAAAAGCTGAGTTTGAAGGTGGTGAGGAACGTCAAGCTGCGCATATTCTCATTAAGATTGATGAAAATACACAAGATGAGCAGGCGCTTGAAAAAATAACCGCGATTGAAGCTCGATTGAAAGCGGGTGAAGCGTTTTCTGTATTAGCTACTGAGCTTTCTGAAGATGAGGGTTCTGCTAAAGAAGGTGGCGATTTAGGGCGCTCAGAGCGAGGTGTTTATGTTTCTGACTTCGAAGATGCTTTATTTGATTTGCAGGAGGGTGAAACGACGGCACCAGTAAAAACAGAGTTTGGCTATCACTTGATAAAATTACTAGCGGTAGTGCAAGGTGAAATTCCAAGCTTTGAGGAGATGAGTGAGTCATTATCAACTCGCTTACGAGATCAACAGGTAACTCAGCTGTATGCTGAGCAAACCGAATCTCTTGCAGACTTAAGTTATGCGGCTGCGGATTTGAGTGAGCCAGCAGATGAGCTAGACTTAGATATCAAGCAGCTTGCAGGGGTTTCTGTGCAAAGTTCACATGAGGTCTTTTCGAATGTGAAGGTTCAGAGAATGCTATTTAATGATGACTTGGTTAAAGATCAGAATAACAGCGAAATTATAGAAATTGATGATGGTTACTCTGTCGTTTTCCGTATAGATGCGTTGCATGAAGAAAGTGTGTTGGCGTTAGAGGATGTGAAGTCTCAAGTTGAAAATGTTCTTAAGGCAAAGAAAACTACTGAGTTTGCTGAATCTGTAGGTAGTGCATTTGTCGCCCGAGTAAAGGCGGGAGAAGAGCCTAAAGCTGTTTCGGAAGATATGGGGTTAAGTTGGGAAGAGCATAGTGATGTGAAGCGGAACAGTATTCAAATCGATCGTGAATTGGTAACGAAGGTGTTTACGCTTTCAAAATCTGAAACGAATAGCGAGAATATTGTTGGTTTTAGTGTTGTAGGTGGTGATTATTCAGTCGTTATCTTGCGCGGTATTAAAGAGGGTGACCCTAAAGAAACAAGTTCGTTAGAAGTGCAATCGATTTCAACTATGTTGGGTGATAGTCTTGGTGCTAGTGATTACCGAAACTATCAGGATGTGATGGTGCGGAAAGCTCAAATAGAGCGAATATAAAAAAAGGGGGCTTTGAAGCCCCTTTTTTTATGATGAACTTAACAGATTATTCTGATCTATATTATCACCGTATAATTTGAGCACTGGTTATCTTTCCCATTTTAGGAATTAATGTATCTTTGCGTAACTGAGATATAGCTCAATTTGTAATATAGAAAATTGGATTCATTAGGCGTTATGCATTTTGAATGTATAAGCCCTCATAAGTGGAATGTAAGGCAAACGGAAACATGGTTCTGATAACAGCAGCATCCTTACTATTATTGAACTTGGTGCATCAATTTAAAGAGATTGAACCGCAGCCGCCAGGGACTGTTCACTATGATCTAACGATGAATAGTGGTGATGCTTTTATTTCTGAAACAGTCATAGTTGAACCTTTATCAAAAATAAAGTATCGAAATATTGTCAGGCAGGCTTTTGACTATAGCTGTGGCTCAGCGGCTTTAACAACCGTTTTGCAGCATTATTTAGGACGTAACTTTCAAGAGCGTCAGGTGATGGAAGGTTTACTGCATTACGGAGAGAGCGATCGTATCGTCGATCGACGAGGCTTCTCAATGCTGGATATGAAACGGCTAGTAACTGCTTTAGGTTTTCCTGCTGGTGGTTTTAAGGCAGAGCTGAAAGATTTGATTGAGCTGGATCATCCTGCGATTGTACCGATTCATTATTCAGGCTTTAAACATTTTGTAGTCGTGAAAACAGTTAAAGATGGTCGGGTTTATATTGCGGATCCTTCAAAAGGGAATATTACATTTACCTTAGAGCGCTTTAAGGAAAAGTGGGATCAGAATGTATTGTTTGTTATCTTTCCGGGTGATACCAAACCAATTGATGGCTTGGAGTTAAGGGAAGAAGACTTACGTTTTATTGATGACCAGACTTTATCTTTGCAGGCTTTCAGGGTTTTACCTGATTATCAAGAGATGCTTCAATATCGTATTCAAAACGAGTTAGAGCGTCAGAAGGATAATTCTCCGCAAGAGGTGATTGATTCTGGTGGTGCGACAGTAACGAACACGACTAAGTCATTACACTACAGACGAAATTAAATAATAAATACGACTATATATGGTTGATTCACTCATGGAAATGAAAAGGGATATGCAATGAATTCTTGGGTAGTACGAGTATTGGTGATCACGTCCTCAATGCTTTTTATCTCAAATGCCTATTCGGAAGAAGAAAAATCGAATGTTGATAAGGCAAGAGATGCATTAGCAAAGCAGTCTGATGACGAGGACTCAACACGCCAATTGGAAGAGGTTTTCCAGGCTGCTGAGAAAAACTACTCTTTGCTACGCTCGGGCGGGAAGTCACTCAGTTATTCTCTCGATTATTCCTATACTTCCGATTCTAGAATTGATTTAGAGGTCGTAAATGGAACGGTTCGAAATGCCAATGTGAACCCTTCGGCGACGCATTCTTTTACTAACTCATTTAGTTTCGATTATGGGCTGTTAAATAACTTAACTTTAAACGTTCGTGTGCCCTTATCCACACGTTACGATACGCAGCGGTCTTTATCTGTCACAGACTTTGGCGACATTAGTCTTGGGTTACGTTGGCAGCCTTTTTCTTATGTACCTGGTAAAGCCACCGTGACGGTAAATTCTAGTTTTAGCTCTAAAACTGGGGTCAGTCCTTATGAAATTGATACCTCAAGACAGCTTTCAACGGGTAGTGGTACTTACTCTTTTTCGGCAGGTCTAAGTGTTTCAAAAGTACTTGACCCTGTTGTGTTATTTACGTCTTTGAATTCAAGTTATGTTTTGGAAGAGAACGGTTTAAATCAAAACCGGGGCGGCCGGATTCTTAAAACGGTCCAACAAGCGCAGAGCTTCTCTTTCTCGGGCGGTTTCTCCTACTCATTGTCGTATGATACCTCGCTAAGTATTTCAACCCAGATTGGCTATAGTACTGAAACAAAATTATTCTTTTCGGATGGTACGAATGCGTCTTCTCCAGACTCAATAAACGGTTCGATGAACTTTTCACTTGGTATTCGTGTTGATCCCAAAACAATTCTGAATACTAGTTTCGGCTTTGGTTTAACTGAGGATGCTTCTGATTTATCGCTTGGTTTGTCTTACCCCATCAATATTGGCGCATTTAATTGGTAATACTTAACAATTATCAGGCTATTTATTGGTAATGATTGAACTACGGTAAAGGATTCTATTTGTGAAGTTGCTTCCTAGGAAGATAAAAAAAGCCATCGTGCTTGTGCTAATCTCGGTATTTGTATTTCCACCGCAATTAATGGCACAGTTAGCGAATGGTATAACGATTGATTCAAAAGCGTTATCTCTTGGTAACGCTATTGTCGCTGATCGTAACCCTACTACGAGTGCTGTTTATCAAAATCCTGCTCTTTTAACGGAGCTTGAAGGGCGTCAGTTTGAAGTAGATAATATAATAATCGGGCTAGATTTAGATGCTACCTTCATGGCGCCGCGCGATGAAAATGGTGATTTCGACTACGAACTTTTTGGCTTGGAAGGAACTGGTTTTAATACTTACGATACTACAGTTGAAAGAGACCCGATCGTAGGGGCTGATGGACTGGGTGAAAGTCATACCAACAAGGCAACAATATATATACCCGGTTATGGTTTGCAGCAGGCTCCATGGAATGGGCCTGCTTTATTACCGCCTCAAATAGGATTTTCAATCAAACCGGCTGGTTCAAAATTTACCTTTGCGAATAAAAACTACATGGCATTTGCAGGTAACTTTTTTAAGGAGGCTGAAGACCCTGGAAGATACTTAGGAAAAGAAGCAGCAATTCAGCGTTATACCTATTTTTCTCCTGCCGTAGGTTACGAAATTAGTGATGAGTGGTCTGTTGGCTTTGGGGTTCAACTTTCTCACCAAGGCTTTTATATAGCGCAGCATAACAGAGCGCCTAACTTATTGATTGCGGTCACAGAGATATTGCAGGATGCCTTTGCGTGTGAATTTGACAAGCCTATTGGTAAACGTCGAGATCCATTACAGCCATTTTTGTCATTGTGTCAGGGTAATATTGGGCCTTGGGATGATATCGGCCGTATTGATATGGATATGCAAGAAACCTTGTCTCCAACTTATAATATGGGGGTGTTGTGGAAGCCTAATGATTGGTTTTCATGGGGAGCCTCTTATTTAAGCGAATCTGAAATGAAACTCAAAGGTCAATTCTTAATGGATTATACCGATGAGTGGACTGCTTTTTGGCAGGGCTTTAATGCTTCAATTATTGGCGCGATTACCGCTGCAATTTTGGGCTTACCGCGAGGTGTGCCACGTGAAGCGGGTAATATGAGTATGGAATTAACCATGCCTCAAAAATTCTCTTCAGGTGTCAGTATGCGCTTGTCGCCTGACTATACGCTTAATATGGATGCGACATGGACTGATTGGAGCAAATGGGATGAGTTTACATTTCATTTTGATCGTTCTCTAGAAATGCTGACGACGGCGCGTTTACTTTCAAGTTTGGTAACCCCTAACTCACTTACTTTACCTGTGGGTTTAAAAGATACTTGGCATTATGGCATTGGTTTAACTCGACATGTAAACTCTCGATTAGATGTGCGCTTTGGTGTTGAAATCAGGACGTCGCCAGTGGGTAAAGATGTATTTGGGCCGGTACCTATCGGAGATATGAAAATGTTTGGTACAGGTTTTAGCTATAAGTGGGATAGAGAAACAACGGTAGGTGCGACATTGTTTTATATGCAATCTATAGACTTTATTCCATCGAATACTAGTTGTAACTTAAACTGTACAAACTTGACGAACGTTATATATAACCCTTATGCAGGTTTGGATGTTAAATTTATCACTCGAATATTTGGCTTGGGCGTCACATTCAAACGCTCATTTTAGAAGGTCGATGTAATGATAAAAACTAAACAGTTTTCTTTACTTTTCTTGAGTGTATTCATTGCTTCGGGTGTTTCGGCAGAGCGATATAGTGTTGCTAAAGATAGTTTTGGTGGTCTATTTGCTGAAGCAGTTGAAGTGAAAACAGAGCGTGAAGAAGTATCCACCAACAAAAAAAACGTTAGTGATAACACTATCGTCAAGAACAAAGAAAATGAAAAACCAAAAAGTGCGTTAATAGCAATACCAAACAATGAGGCTCAGGTAAAAAACAATATTTCAGCCGATAAAGCTTTATCACCACAAGACAGTTCCTCATCACACTCAACAAACGTTTCAGAAGTGGCTGCTTCAGAACCAAAAAATGTTGAAGCCGTTATTGATGTTCAACAGCACTCTGATACATCTGAAAGAAAAAAAGCGCCCAAAAGAAAGCTGAGCGTTTTTGAAAAAGCGTATTATGAATCTGAAACAAAAGCGAAAGCAGAAGTTCTTAAAAATTTAGGCGCTAACAAAAGTAACCAGAATGCTTCAGAAGCGTACGATGCTACTGAAGTAGCTTCAATCAAGTTTGTAGATGGTGATGTGCTAGAGCGCACAGGGGCGAGAGAGGAGGTTGAAAAAGCACCTTATTTTATTACTGTTGATGCGGATGGAAAACCTCAAAACACATTTTTTGACCCGGTATTAGTGAACGAGGCATTAGATAAACAGCGGAATAAAAAAATTGAATATACTCAGGCTAGAGTTTACGAAAAATTTAACCAGCAAGGTGATGGAGAGCTGGATTTGCCTGAAGGGGCAGACCCTGTTGCAGTACAGTTATTAAACTCTGGGAAAAAAGAATTTGATTTGTACTTTGAAGCTTTTACGAAGCAATGTTGTGAGCAGTTACCTAATATTTTAACTTCTTCTGTTGAATTGGGGCGACCCCAGGCTTTTCAATTAACAGATGAGGATGTGTACTATCGTTTTAGTGATGGAGATAGTCGATTCTTACTTGTAAGTTTGCCCTCAGAAACAAACGAAAACTATCCTTTCCGAATCCGTACGTTTATTCGAACATTTAAAAAATTAAGTGTTAATCATGGTGTGTTTTTTCCACAAATTATTACTTTGAATGCTAACAAAGTACCTGTTCGAATTATGACTGGGCCGCTATTGCGATATCAGGCAGAAACTTGGTCGACTCATGGCTATCTTGAGGGTGTGTTTCAAATTGACAGGTCAGAAGAAAAAGATGAGCGTTATGTACTCATTAATACAACCCAAGATGTTCTTCGTCAATCCTCAGTTATAGACTCTGAAGATCCTATCGAAATAAATCATATGTCTATTGGTTCTTTTGAAATAGAAGCTATTTTAGAACTATAATTTAAGTCTTTTTCTGTTCTGAATAAACCTTATTGTGCCTTTAGGGTATCTCTCTTATTCACCTCGTTTTTTTCTAAGTCGGTATGTCGCGATAGGGCTTGCTTGCTGCTTTGTGTAATTTATTGTTTGCAATATTGAGCCTTGGTCACCTATGATTATTCATCGTTAATAAAAATTATAAATACGCGTAAATGAGGTCTTGAATGAAAATTACAGTAAATGGAATGGATCGTGTTGTTGAGTTTGAACCAGATACGCCTCTTTTGTGGGTCATAAGGGATGAACTTAAACTTAAAGGTACTAAGTTTGGTTGTGGCAAGGGTTTATGTGGTGCCTGTACCGTGCATTTTAATGGCGTACCAATTCGTTCATGTATTACGCCAGTTAGTGTTGTTGCCGACCAAAATATCACGACCATTGAAGGTATCGGGTCTGAGGATAAGCCGCATGCACTTCAAGAAAGCTGGGTGGAGTTTAATGTTCCACAGTGCGGTTACTGCCAGTCGGGTCAGTTAATGTCTGCGAGCGCATTATTGGCGACTAATGTCAGCCCTACCGATGCTGATATCGATAGCGCAATGTCTGGTAATGCCTGCCGTTGCGGTACGTACCCAAGAATTAAAGCTGCGATACATCATGCCGCCGATAATCTAAAAAAAAGCTAAACTGAGGATGAGTCAAAATGTCGATTAATACAATAAAAGCTTCGCGTCGCCAATTCCTCAAAGCGTCTTTAACTACAACAGGTGGTTTTTCTCTCGCTGTTAACTTACCCGGTTGTGCCACATTTAGTGGTCAAGGCTTATCAAAAAACCAGAGTTGGGTAGCGAATGCCTGGCTTGAGATATCGAAGGCGTCGGAAATCGTATTTACCCTTGATCGTGTTGAGATGGGGCAAGGGACAACAACGGGTTTGACGACGCTTTTAGCGGAAGAGTTAGAAGTGGATCCCGCTAAGATATTAATCAAATACGCACCCGTTGAGAATGTGTATCGTAACCCCGATTATGGTCTTCAAATGACAGGGGGCAGTAACAGTATATCATCCAGTTGGGGACAAATTAGGGAGGCTGGTGCGACTGCACGAGAGATGCTTATTGCCGCAGCAGCTGAGGTTTATGGTGTATCAGTGACGAAGTGCAGAGCAGAAAATGGGAAAGTGTCATTAGATGGTAGCGAAAAATTATTAAGTTATGGTGATCTGGCAGCGCTTGCGGTGTCGCAGTCGGTACCAGCCAAGCCTAAATTAAAAGAGGCTGAAGACTTTCGTTATATCGGTAAACAAAATGCACGCTTAGATATCTCCGGAAAAGTAAACGGTCGTACAGTTTATGGTATTGATACTGACGTTGAGGGCATGGCCTATGCGGTTATTAGTCGATGCCCTGTGTTGGGTGGAAAGGTTAAAAGCTTTGACGCAAAACAAGCGCTAAAATCAAAAGGTGTGGTGGCTGTATTTGAAATATATAACGGTATTGCAGTCGTGGCCGAGCAATATTGGCAGGCCAGAAAAGCGCAAAACCTACTCACTATAATGTGGGATGAGGGTGCGTTAGCGACGCTTTCGTCGGATGAGATGTTTAGTTCATTCAAAAAAACGGCAATGAATGACAAGGGTGAATTTGTTCGAGATGATGGCGATTTTGAAGAAGCGGAAAGTCAGGCAGCTAGAGTCATTGAAGTTGAATATCAGACGCCGTTTTTAGCGCACGCAACCTTAGAGCCTATGAATTGCGTAGTAGAAGTGAGTAATGATAAAGCACGCGTGTGGGCGCCTACTCAAGCGCCAGATCTTGCTAGAATAGCGGTAGCTAGGGTGACCGACCTCTCGCCAGATGATGTAGAGGTAACTGTGACGGCAATAGGTGGTGGCTTTGGTCGTCGATTGACACAAGACTTTATCGAAGAAGCCGCTGCAGTTGCGTATCAAGCTAAGCGCCCGATTAAATTAATGTGGTCTCGTGAAGAAGATACGCAGCATGATTGGTATCGACCAGCGAGCTATCACAAATTAAAAGCGACCCTTAGCGATGCTGGAAGCGTGACAGGCTGGGATCATCAAATAGTCGCACCCAAGTTATTTGATTGGTTTATCCGAGATGCAGCGCCTGCTCAGTATCCTTGGGCGCCAAAATTTATGTATGGCACGCTCGGTTCAATGGGGTTAGCGATGCAGGGCATAGCAGTGCCAAATGATGAAACGGCAATCGAAGGCGCTGTTAGTAATCCATATAATATTGCAAATTTAAACGTTCGCCATACGCATGCTGATATTGGTGTGCCAGTATCGTTTTGGCGTTCTGTTGGTCACTCTCAAAATGCCTTTTATGTTGAAAGTTTTATTGATGAGCTGGCGCATGAAACGACTAAAGATCCTTATCTGTTTAGGCATGGCTTGCTGGAAAAACACCCTAGACTCCAAAAGGTTTTGGCGTTAGCGGCAGCGCACGCTAACTGGGATACGGCATTGCCAGAAGGGCGATATCGAGGCATTGCCGTGCATGGAAGTTTTAGAAGTTATGTCGCACAAGTAGTTGAGCTTTCAGTAGAAGATAACACGATTAAGGTGCACCGAGTTGTGTGTGTTGTAGACTGCGGTATCGTGGTTAATCCAGATATCGTAAAAGCTCAGATGGAAGGTGGAATTATATTTGCCCTAACGGCTGCACTTTACGGTGAAATAAGCCTAAAAAATGGACGTGTCGAGCAATCAAATTTTGATGATTATGCTTTGCTTAGGATGGATGAAACACCAACAATTGAAGTGCATATTGTCGATAGTAATGAAAATCCTAGCGGTGTGGGTGAGCCAGGTGTGCCACCTTTGGCTCCAGCCGTGGCGAATGCAGTTTTTTCTGCAACGGGTAAGCGTTTAAGATCTCTCCCCTTGAGGTTGGCATAAGTACTACTATGGCTGAAAGCAAACCGATTGTGGTGAGTACAGAGCAGCGTGTTATGGATGTCGTTGTTCAATGGCTTAATCAGGCGAAAACAGTCTGGTTATGTACGATTGTTAAAACATGGGGCTCATCACCTAGGCCTGCCGGTTCAGTGCTCGCTTTTCAGACTGAATCCGGCATTGTTGGTTCGTTATCTGGTGGCTGTATTGAGGAGGCATTAATTCGTAAGTTGTCTACGACTTCGGATGAGTTGAAAAGCTTTAATAGCCCTTTGCTTTATGATTATTCTATTTCAGCCGAAGATCAAGCGAGGTATAAGTTACCTTGTGGTGGTCAGTTGACCCTGTTAATTGAGCGTTTAGACGCGACTGCTGATACCGTTCACCATTTCAATGAAATACAACGCACCTTAACGCTACGTCAGCGTGTCTGTAGGGAGGTTTCGCTGACTGACGGTAAGATGAGTGTGTCTATGGCTACTGATGCACAGGTTGGAGTGGACGTTGTTCAGTCTGCTGAATCAGTTGCGATTCTTTTTGGACCTGTTTTTAAAATGTTGCTACTTGGGGCTGGCGAAGTTTCATATAGCGTCGCTAATATAGCGAACAGTGTCGATTTCTCGGTTACTTTATGCGACCCGCGAGAAGCATTCATAAAGGGTTATCAGCAAGCGGGAGTTGAAGTTATTCAGTGCTTGCCTGATGATCTGGTGAAAGAACGTTTTTCGGATCCTTATAGTGCAATTTTGGCGTTGGCGCATGATCCAAGAGTGGATGACATGGCCTTGATGGAAGCTTTAAAAACGAAGGCTTTTTATATCGGTGCAATGGGGTCGGCAAAGACAAGTGAGGATAGGCGAAAGCGTTTAGCGCAGTTAGATTGCTCGCCGTCTGAAATTAGTCAGTTACATAGTCCGATTGGCTTCAATATTGGGAGTAAAAGACCGACAGAAATAGCCGTTTCGATTATGGCGCAAGTATTGTCTGAGCGGCAACGATTCTTGGGGCAGCTTGCGGTTTCTTCTAATGTAAATCTTACTACTTCATCTAGCGTTAGTGTGGCTAATTAAACGTGTTAAATTGGGCGGTAATGGCTTAATTAATAGGGGTTAAGGTGCACTAATAATATCGCAGTGCTCGTCAATATCATAAACAATCATAGGGTCTGTTACATCAATAATGTGCAATGCATTAGCATGTGCTTTTAGTATAGATTTAGCACCATCGTCGCCCTCAAGCTTTTTGAGTCGGCTAAAATAATCACGGCCAAATAAAACTGGATGCCCGAGTTGCATTAAATAGCGAGGGCGTACAATAGCGCTTGTTGAGGCTTGGGTTGATAGTTCTACAAATGTACTGGGCCTGATATAAGGCATATCTGCTAAACAAATACCTAGCCAGTCAATATTATTCATGTTTAGTTTGTTTACCGCACCTGCAATAACGCTTGATAAGCCTTTGTCGGCATTGTTTACTTTAATCGCTGCAACGTTCAGTTTACTTAAATGAGCCAGCATCGCTTTATCATTCTCACGTATTATCACCACAAAATTACAGCAAGAGGCTTTCAGAGACCTGATGGTGCTGCTAATGATTGCATCCCCCGAGGGGAGAGGGTGTAATAGTTTCGCACTACCAAACCGTCGGGAAAAACCCGCGGCCAGTAATAGATATAGTCCAGAAGTGTGGTTCATGACGTAATCATACGTTTCTGAGTTTTAGTCGCCAAGTGCTTTTCGAAACTTTAACGCAGAGAGGTTGTTCTATTCGGTAAAAATTTTAAAGCCGTTGGATTGCATCAGTAAGTGAGTCGGAGTCATTCCAAACATGATTTTAAAAGTACGGTTAAAGTGAGAGGCATCAGAAAATCCGGCATTAATCGCTGAGTTCGTTAGACTGCCGTTAACCGTTAGATCGGCCAGAGAGCGAAATAAACGATGCCATAAACGGTAACGTCGAATGGCTAGGCCTGTTTGTATGCGGAATAATTGCGTGAGTCGAGGAACAGACAGTTCAACCGTTTCTGCCAAGGATTCTATCGATAAATTATCATCAATATTTTCTTGTATAAGTTCTATGACTTTATCGATTCTAGGATCTATATGATGTTGATCGCTCATTATTTGACGGGAAAGAAGTTTTTCGAGGTACTGGTATATTTCTGCTGGCGGTCGCTCATTCTGAAAATGTTCAGTAAATGTATCAATATAGCTTTGTTCTTTTTTTATGCCATATGAAATATTCTGTAAGGTATTTTGCATTAACGGTAATAGGCTAGTGTAGTCATTGCAGAGTACGTCTAATATGCATATTGCGACAGGTGCCGATCCAAAATTACACTCAATGTCCATGCCTGGAGGGGTAAGAATGCTCCTGCAAGTCACTGGCTGCTCAAGCTCTTTTGATGAGATCTCAATGGTTCCCCCCAAACTCACAGCAAAAGACGCTGCACCTGATGAAAAACAAATAGGCTCCTGTATCGGCCCAATGTATAAGGTGCGCTGTTTCCACAGATATAAACGGGAAGGTGGTTCTGACGAATGTGCTGACGGTACGATAAAAGTATTCATATTATTATTTTTAGCTTAATAGTTAAGAGTTTTACGAGATTGCATCGGTTTTAAATGATTCTCATAATATAACTTTAGTGTGGTAAGTCATGATTGTAAACCGACAAATAGGGTAAAGGCAGTGTTCAGATGTGAGCAATTGTGTGGATAAGTCTCATATAAACAACAAGTATAGGTAAAGGTCATCACTCTATTCTATATTTCACTTTATTTTTTTCTTGTTTGAATTTATTTATCGCCTGTTATCTTTGGCGTTAAAAGTCTATAAGCTTTTTAATGAATTTTTGTTAATCTATCGTTCATCATCAGTTCATTCTATATTTACCGTTTTCTTCAGGGTTAAGCTGGTTCTGGATCAGAAGGAGCTGGATGTATCTACGAAATGTCTAAAAAGATGTAACCGTTGTAACAATAGAAGTTCTAATTACTCAACTATAAAAACAAACATAGAGAATGATGATCATGAAAAAAACACTACTGAAGCTACTCAGCACAACCTCATTGGTATGCCTCGCATTACTTTCCACTACGGTCTTTGCATCAAGCGGTGGTGGCGGTGAACCTGAAGTATGTGACGCTAACACCAAACCGATTGTTTTCGTACATGGTTACCTTGGCGGTAACTTTAACTGGACCGATATCTGGAATTATCTAGAAGCTGATGGATATGCACGATGTTCATTATACGGGTTTGAATATAGCTCTACCTGGAATAGTAATGTCACGAGTGCACAACAGCTTGCCGATTTCGTTGCGGATGTTCGCGCTGACCACAACAACCAACCGGTTACGATCGTTTCTCATTCGAATGGTGGTTTAGTAACGCGTTGGTTCCGTGAATTCGAAGGTGGTTACGCAGCGAATGACCGTTTTGTCGCACTGGCTGCGCCTCATAATGGCACGACTTGGGGATATGTTTGTTGGGATCAGGCTTGTACTGAAATGTCACCAGGGTCAAACTTTCTGGGCGCTTTGGCTGGTCGTGGTTGTGATCGTTCTGTTTGGTCTGATTCAGATGGTATCATCTTGCCTGCACAAAGTGCCATTTGTGGTATCAGTACGCAAACTGCTAGCGCCAGTCACTTAGGTCTGCTTTGGAACCAACAAGCCTATCAAGATATCAAGAGTCATATGGAAGACCTATAACGCTTAGTTATTAGTTATATGGAGCTGCCGTGTAAGCGGCAGTTCCATAGAGTGATATATATCACTTTGCAATCACGACCTCTGGAAACAATAATAAAAAATAGTATGCAATATCGTGTCATTTTGTGTGCGAATGCATGTGGAGAATAGTGTGAAATATCTTCGGTCAAGTTTGGAATATATAACTTTTTTAGTCATTCTGTCTTTCTTGCCAGGCGTACTGTTGGCGGTCGAAGTGAAGCCTGCTGTCATTGCCATGGTAAACAATGTCGCGATTAGTAGCGCCGAACTTTCCGTATTAACAGAAGCAAGAAGCCGTCACTCAATGAGACCGCTAAGTACGGATGGAAAGCTGTCTAAAACACAACAACAAAAATTAATAGATGACTTGGTCCTGGCAGAAATTTTAGTGCAAGAGGCAGGTAAAGCAGGGCTGGACAAATTACCTCGTACGGTTGCTGAGGCTGCCATTCAATATAAAACCCTAATAGGTCAAATGTTCCTTCGACAAGAAATTGCCAAAATGCAAGTCTCGGAGGAGGAGGTTCGTAAACGTTATGAGGCTATTCCGCTAAAGTATAAATATGGTTTACGTGTAATCAATGCGACGACTCAGGAAATTGTCGATCAGATTCGAGAGCAGCTGAATGCCGGCGTCGAATTTGAAACGGTAGCGAATAATTATACAGCTACGGAAAAAGATAAAAATGGTGGTTGGTTGGGCTGGTTGCGTCGTAGTCAGATAAATTCCCAACAATTAGAGGTGGTGAAAAATATGAACGTTGCGACGTTTACCTCGACGCCGATAAAAACCAAGGCTGGTTGGCGTTTTATCTATTTGGAAGGCAAAAAAGAATTAGACAAAACCCCGTATGAGCGATCGAGAGATTGGTTACGCGATGAAATTCAGCAAATAAGAGTGCAAGCACTGTTAGCTAAATTGCGTCAGAGTGCCAATGTTGAAGTTTATCAGCCTTAATTGCATAGTTTTTGGATGTCGCCATGGTACACGGAAATATGATTAATATAAAAAGCCTTATTCAACCATTAGTCCTAGCTGGCGTCGGCATGTTTTTGTTTGCTATTGTTTTATTAGATATTTTCGAAGACTCGTCAGATCCAGAATACACCACGATCATGCAAGTACTCCCAGCGGATGATACATTGCGGAACGACTTCAATAATGACGAAATCGTTATAAAATCTTCTCCAGTTAACAACAATACACCGCTGTTAAGTGTTCAACTTGCAACTAGAAGCCAGAAGGCTATACCGAAAATGCAAGTCGGTTATGCCGAAATCGAGTATGCTCTACGCTTAGTTAAGCTCGATAGCTTTGGTCAGTTAATTTTGAATGCGAATACAGAAGCATCGCTAAGCAGGTCTGTGGCAAGATTACCAGCTGATTTATCGGAAGCACAGATTATTCATATAAAGGAATTGATACAAACTAGTTTACCTGGAGAGGCGGGAAATCAGGTAGCAGATGTATTCACAAAATACTACCGTTATAAAGTGGCTGAGAATGACCTTGTGATGAGTTTTTCACGTCCTGACACCATCGATGTAGCGCTAGAGCAATTCGTAATAAAAACTGATTTGAGATACGAAATGATGGGCGATGCGTATGCCGAAAAACTATTCGGCGAACAGCAACTCAGAGCTGAATATCATCTAGAAAGCGAAGTAATTAGGCGAGATGGTTCTATCTCAGCTGAACAAAAAAATGAGCAACTAGGGCTATTAAAAACAAAGGCTCAAGATAATGGTTTAGCGTTTAGTTCGCCTTCGTCAGAAGTACAGCAATTAAATAATGATGTAAATAAAATGCGTGCCGATGGTCAAGATGAAGCGATGATTCAGGATCGGCGTGAGCAACTACTAGGTAAAGCTGCTGCAGATCAACTTTCCCTTATGGAGTCGCAACAAAATGACTGGCAGTTACGTTATCAAAAATTTGATCAGGAAAAAGCTTTTATCTTAGCCGCAGCGCTGGATAATGAAGAGCAAGAGCAGCAATTAGATCACTTATTCCGCCGTCACTATTCTGCGGAGGAGCTGCCCGGTGCCAAAGCTTACGACCAGAAATTCACTCGCTAATTCAATTCTTTCACGTCTGAGCCTGATGCAAACGCAGTGGCGTTATGGCTTGGCGATCTGCTCGGGCCTATTAATGGCTTTGTCGGTACTAGAAACCAAATTTTATTTTTTTGCTTGGTTTTGTCTGGTACCTCTGTTGTTTGCCACAAGAGGTTTATCTTTACGTCAATGTTATCGTGTTAGTTTCTTAACGGGGTTCGTTGTATACCTTTTCAGCTCCTATTGGGTATTGCCTTTCATCATAAATATGAAAGGTTACGGTATCGTACTTTCATCATTAATATCATTTTTATACTGGGCTTATAGTGCGCAAGTGATCACGCTCATCATGGTGTTGTGGCTCGCCATGTCCAAGTATTTTGTATGGACGCGATTGCTGCTATTTCCACTGATATTTGTCGCTGCCTTCGCCATTTTTCCGAATGTTGTGCCTGTGCAATTGGGTGTTAGCCAAAGTCATATATTATTAGCGATCCAAGCGACCGATATACTGGGTATTTATGGGCTAGATTTTGCGATTGCCTTGAGTAACATCTGTATTTATGAATTATTAAGGTTACGCTACACAAAGCCCTCAATGTTGCCGTTCGTCATGCCCGGTTTGTTCTTGGTCCTGTGGTTTGCTTATGGTTATTACAGCCAAGCTCATTGGGAACAACGACAAATTGATTGGCCAAGTAAAAAAATAGGACTGGTTCAACCTAACGATGCTCCGAGTATCGCGATTCCTGAACCTCAAGCAGGGTACGGTCGTTCTTACCCTCCCGAGATGGAAATGACTGAGCAGTTAGTTCAGGCTGGGGCAGAAATTGTATTCTGGCCAGAGTCTCGTTATAAGGGGTATTTTGACAGCACTTATGTGCGTGCCGCCTATCATAGTCGGGTTAAACAGTTGGAAGTACCGCTTATTATGCAAGATCTGGAGCGTGTAAATAGCAAAGCGTCAAGCAGTAGTAAAACGTATAACACCATGTTGATGTTATCTGACAAGGGCGAACTTGCTTCGTTTTACCGAAAGCAAAAACGTATTGCTTTCGGGGAATATATGCCGATGTTAGAACATAACCCTATGATGCGTTCATGGGCACAAATGATCGTGGGTGATTTTTTGGCAACTATTTCTGCGGGCCAGCATAGGCAAGTATTTTCAGCCGCAGGCATGCAGCTTATTCCATTGATTTGTTTTGAAATTATCTTTCCTGAATTTGTCGCGAATGCAGCGAGTCAGAGTCCAGTGGGTGGGGTTTTAGTGGCAGCTTCATTTGATGGTTGGTTTGGTGAGAGTAGGGCGCCGTTTCAACATTTGGCTATGTCTAGGATACGAGCGGTAGAGAACCGTTTACCTCTAATACATGTGATCAATAATGGACCCTCTGCTGTGGTGATGCCGAGTGGGAGGGTTATTGCGCAAACAGAAGCCTTCAAAAAATTAGCGGTAACAGTCGATATGCCGTATTCCAAGCATTTGGACGGCAGTGTTTATAGCGAAAATCCTCGGGTATTCATTTTTAGTGTCTATGGTTTACTGCTAATGATGGTCATACGATATTTAATAGTCAGAAAACCATCTTAACCTTGCGTTTAACCGTAATTTATTTAGTTGGCATTAATTGACTTTAAACTGCACCGCTTGGTTATTAATGTCGTGTGCTACGGTATCTAGTTTACGAGCCTGTTCTGAAATCTCCTTTAGAACGCAACTACTATTGTCGGCAATAGCGACGATGCTATGAATGGTTGTATCAAGGTTTAGGGATATTTGGCTTTGTTCTTCAACTGCCGAGGCGATCTCGTTCGCCATAGTCGTTATTTCGGTAGCGGCCTCGACGATGAGTTCAATTGTTTGCGTTGATTGGCGGGTGATCTTGACAGTATCCTCACCCTTTGCCTGACTTTGCTGAACAACTGATACGGCAGATTTGGCACCCTCTTGAAGTCTATTGATCATTACATCTATCTCTTTTGTACTGGATTGGGTGCGACCTGCTAGGGCTCTTACTTCATCGGCGACAACAGCAAAACCTCTGCCGTGTTCACCCGCTCTAGCCGCTTCAATTGCTGCATTCAAGGCGAGCAAATTTGTCTGTTCTGCAACGCCTCTGATAACCTCAATGATACTGACGATATCACTAACATTATTGTCTAACTCTAAAATAACATTGTTGGCCTCTATCAGTTGGGTGGATAAGTCTGATACAGAGTCACTGACATGTTCGACAATATCACGGACTTGTTCCGACTTGCTCTTGGTGCTACAGGCTGTTTCCGCAGAGTTTTGAGCATTGATTGCGACTAACTTTCCGTGTTCTACCATTTGGGCAATGGCTTCCGATACTTTCTTAATTTCTTGTTGTTGAATCGTTAAAAATACTTCTGATTGCTCAGTATCCGCTTTTACTATTTGCGAGGTGTTTTTAAGTACATCAATCGATTGATGCATGGATAACATTAATTTCTGAATTTTTTCGACAAAAAAATTAAATTGGGCTGAAATTACGCCAACTTCATCCTTTCTTGTTGCACGTAGGCGCTGGGTTAAGTCACCTTCTCCTTGCGCGATATTAGTCATAGCTTTGCTGACGCCGAGCAAAGGTCGGTGCACTAATGAGCGAGATAAATAAAATAAGCAAATTATCAATATACAGTTTACTAACAAGACTTCCCAAATGATGTTGATCAATACCGCATTAATTTGATTATTGATTCTTTGGTTGTCTGCTTGAATGACGAGTGCGCCGACGTCATGCGCCGTATCGCCTTCAATATAGCTTAATACAAAAGATTGGCTCATTTTGTCTACTGTTTGGTAATCTTCGCTTTGAAATAGTGTTTCGCCATTTGCATTTGTAACGGTAATGGCTGCCACATAGGGGGTCACTAGTTCTGAGGAGGATATTGCATTGATCGACTTGTTTTCAAAATTCCATATGGCGAAGGGCAAGTTAAATTGTAGCCGCTTTCCAGTTAGGGTGACATTTTCTTCTGCGAATGTGAGAAGCTCGGTTCTCGTTGAAATATAGTCAAGCGTACCGCGAGTAATCATGGTGAGGGTCACCATTAAAGAGGCGACGAGAATTAATCTAAATGAGATACTTTGTCGAAATAACACCACGATATTTATCTCCTGTTGATGGAGCTTTTTTGTTATGTGCCGCTATGAGCTAACCAGTACGTGTTACTTGAAATTGTTAACAATTTTACCTGAGTTAATTAGAAATGCCTAATTAAGAATAGCTGGCTGCATGAAAGGCGTTGGTTGGATGCTAGGTGGCTCGTGAAATACTCGCATTCGCTCTGGTCTTTAACTAAAGCGAGTTCTTATTCTATTAGGATGGCAGGTGTTACTTCGTGAGTAAGTTGATAAACATAAGAGTAAAGGGAGTAAGGAGTGTATATGGATACTTGAAATATAAGGGGGGTAGATAGCAATTAATGAAACGTATGGTCTAATGCTTGAATTTATAATTTTGAAATTTCTGTTTGAGTAATGGTACCAGTAGGCGGACTCGAACCGCCACACCCGAAGGCGGGGGATTTTGAATCCCCTATGTCTACCAATTCCATCATACTGGCATTACTCAAATTTCTTAACATACAGTGTGGGTTTGTATGCTCTAAACCATTTAGTGAAGAGGTGGTTTAGAAGCAGGCATTATACGTAAATCTTAACGAGGGTCAACAGTGATAATTATTAAATACTCCCTTAAATACTAGGTTTTAGTGTTTTTAATTTGATGTCTATTAAGTTTAATAGCGCCGTTGTTACTGATGAGATTTTATTCTGATTTTTTGTTAGTTGTAGTGTCTTTTGGGTTGAGATAATGATTAACGTGACATGGGTGGGGGTGGGGGCATAAAAAAGCCCTGCGTTGTTTCCTTGGCAGGGCTTATGTTTAGCTCTTAAAGCTTGTTGTTATGGTACACAAACGGTAGTTTTTGACCATGCAGGTAATGGTAAGGCTTGAAGTACACTGTTGTCGGCTACGGTGACTGTTGCGCCGTCAGAAGTGACAATGCTTAGTGCTTGAGCGACGTTCTCACTAAAGCCTGACAAAGGGTCTGCTGATGATGGCGTACCATGGTTTGCATCGCATGCAGTATAACGCGAAACAGCAATGCCTAAGTTTGTATCTCCAGTACCAGCTACTTGAAGGTCTATAGCGTTCGTTAATTGTGCTAAAGGCTCTGCGCCTGATAAATGAGATACTGAGCCTGCAATAGTCACTCCGTTTCCTGTTACGTCATTGTAAGTGCGATCATCGGAGGCTTGTGAGACAGGGATGACCTTGTCGTTGACAGCCATCATATAAAGAACCTTACTGTTATTGGCTACTAGATTATCAGTAAAGTTTACTGCATCAAACGGGTCTAACGCAGCTTGCAATATATTTAGATAAGTTTGGTAATTTGATGTGTCAACAGTAACGCCTTGAAACGCAAGTCCATCAATGATGTTGGGAGCGAAAGCGGGTGAATTGTCAAAAAATCGTGTGATGCCGCCACCAGGTGTGAAAAACATAGAGGCGGTGATGTTATCGTCAGTGGCTGTTGTTGAATTAGCAGTAGCGACGAATGCTTGAGAGCTAATGGTACCTAATGAGTGTCCAGAATAGAATACACCTAAGGTGCTATCAGGGTCATTTGCGGTTGCGAAATCAATATTGTCAATCGATTTACGTAAAGTAAATAAATCTAGCGCATTCTGAAGGTTGTTGCCCCGCGTAGCCATGAAGTGCTCAATGTTAATAAACATCGAACCAGATACACCACTAAACAGGTTGTCATTTGGTACAGATGAAGGCATCTGCCCAGGTGCTGCGACATAGTTAAAATGTCTCTCAATCGTAGTCAATAGTGGTGAGGTAGGGTCATCAATACCATGTAATGGCTCGTCGATAGCAAGAACTGCGACATTTTGGTCATGTCCCAACAACGCTCCGGTGATCAAGGCGGGTCCAAATCCCACTGCTTGAGTCCTGTTACCGCTTAAACCGTGGCCCCAAATCATGGTTTTCATGTCACCAGTGGGGTTACTTGGGTACATAGCTAGTACTGGGATTGTGACATCACCCTGTTTCTTAGGGAATGGGAAAATGGCATTGACCACTTTAGACTTTGCGGCAACAATCTCATTGTTTTCATCGGTGCTTCTGCCTTGTGGTAGTACCAGCGGAAGGCCGTTAGCAGCAAAAACCATATTTAGGTTTGTAGCTAATTCTTCATCTGCTTCCCATTGGGTGAATTTTAGGGCTGCAGGGCCTATATCAGGGTTAGTGGGAAGTCCTGAATAATAAGGTACAGTGATTTCACCTTGAGTAGCACTAACTAGTGTTGCAGGAATTGCGGGGTTAAAGGCGTTGACATCCAGTACTGGTCCTCCAAAAGTAATAGCGGTTGGCTCAGGGTCCGGGAAGTCAGCTGTTATCCCTAGTGAGCCTGCCTCTAGGGCACCAAATAAACCATTACCGGCGCAAGTAAAGCGTGCGTCACCTGCAGGGGCTGCGTCGCAACCGGCAAGTGCGCCATGTACGCTTGATGGTAGCCATGCATCATAAGCACCACTAACAATGGGTTCAACTTGTTGATAGCTTGTTGCGCCGCCAGCAAGAGCGGCCTTTGTGGCTGAAACTTTAACAAATGAGCTTAATTGATCTGTGATCCATGTAGCAGGTTCAGCGACATAGCTCAGTATTTTTTCATCATCTGAAGTTGTGAAACTGTATGACATCGCAATGTTTGCTTCAGTTAATGCGGGGAATGAATTTGCTTGTCTGGCTGTGTTTAAACTAACGCCGCCAAATGCTGGGTTGGGAGTGTTAAATGTGAGTAGACCTACGCTTTCCCATAAGCCATTGACTAAACTACGAACTTTTAGTAGTGAGTCAGCAAGTAAAACTTCGTTTTCGTCAGTGATGCTGGCATAGCTAGGCGACTGTTTGATTTGGTCCCCGGCAGCATCTAGTATTTCATCTGTAACAATAACAACGTAGCGTGTATTAGGTGCTAGTGGTTTGGTGGGTAATATTCGCAGGAAGTGTGTGCCATCTAAGGTAATTACTTTATGTGTAAAGCTTGGTTGATTGCTACTGGCGGTAGGTGGTTCGCCAATTGGTAGTCCTTGGAGTGGGCTGCCGCTAGCATATTCTAGTGCTACAAGAAATATATTACTATTTAGTGCGTTTGTGAATACGGAGTTTTCAGTAATTAATCCGCTCATCGCCAAATCTATCGGTGCAACTGTTGAAGCACCGCTTAAAGAGTTTATTGCAGTGAAAACTGGATTTGGTGGAGTGGGTTCGCCAACTATAAAGGAACCGTCGCCCGCTACTGAATCAAAAATTAAATCATTGGGTATAGGTAGTGCAGAGATGGCAGGGTTAAATATCGGGTAAGTCCCTGCCGCAGTGACTAAATCATCTTTCTGTTCTTGTGTCAGTCCGTTGGCATCTGCTCCAATATTTTCATCTTCATTTTTGTCGTTTTCCAAACAACCTGTCAGTGTAAGAGTGGAAGCAATAGCTAAGCTTAATAGGGTTTTTTTGTACATGAAACGGACCTTTTCTTAATGATTGTCTTATATCGTATGCGGTGCTTTTATTGAAAAGCTTCACGCAACGTTATATTTACTTCGTGGCACGGTTACATAATTGCAGCTGTGCCGAATTTTTTAACTTAGATTAAACGTAGACATGAAACCGTATTTTGTCGAATTTTTTTGCTTATTCTATGAATTAATAGGGATTATTTTGAAACATCCTGTAAGTGCTTTGTCAGTAATGACAGCTTGCTACACTATCAATAAAAGAAGGCGTATAATCCTGACGACAAAAAATTATCTGTTGGATGCTTTTTGTGTTCAACGGAATATTCTAAGAATTTTCAGAGAGAGACTATGACCACCATTCGTCAAGACGATTTGATCGACAGCGTTGCTGATGCTTTACAGTTTATTTCTTATTACCATCCTAAAGATTTTATTGATGCGGTGCATGAGGCTTATTTAAAAGAAGAGTCGCAGGCAGCGAAAGATGCGATGGCTCAAATTTTAATTAACTCTAGAATGTGTGCAGAAGGTAAGCGTCCTATTTGTCAAGATACGGGGATTGTAACGGTCTTTGTGAAGGTTGGTATGGATATTCAGTGGGATGCCAAGTTAAGTGTGACGGATATGATTAATGAAGGTGTGCGTCGTGCTTACACGCACCCTGATAACGTATTGCGTGCTTCTATTCTGGATGACCCTGCTGGTGCCCGTAAAAACACCAAAGATAATACGCCTGCAGTCATTCACTACGAAGTTGTGCCGGGTAATAAAGTTGAGGTAGATGTTGCTGCAAAAGGTGGCGGTTCTGAAAACAAATCAAAAATGGCGATGCTGAATCCGAGTGACAGTATTGTTGACTGGGTGATAAAAACTGTGCCGACGATGGGGGCAGGTTGGTGTCCGCCAGGTATGTTGGGTATCGGTATTGGTGGAACGGCTGAAAAAGCAGCGGTGATGGCAAAAGAAGTGTTGATGGATCCTATTGATATTCACGAACTTCGTAAGCGGGGCCCGAAGAACCGCTGTGAAGAGTTACGTATTGAAATTATGGATAAAGTGAATGATCTAGGGATTGGTGCGCAGGGTTTGGGTGGTTTGACAACGGTAATGGATGTCAAAATAAAAGATTATCCAACCCATGCCGCCTCTTTACCTGTGGTAATGATTCCAAACTGTGCGGCCACTCGTCATACACATTTTGTACTAGATGGTTCTGGTCCATCCTTGCAGGCAGCGCCAAACCTTGCAGATTGGCCTGAAATCACCTGGGAAGCGGGTGAAAGTGCGAAGCGTATTAATCTAAATACGGTTACGAAAGAAGATATTGCCAAGCTTGACCCAGGTGATACCGTTTTACTTACTGGAAAAATGTTAACAGGTCGTGATGCGGCGCATAAGAAAATGACTGAAATGCTGGCAGCGGGTGAAAAGCTTCCAGTTGACTTAGAAGGGCGCTTTATTTATTACGTTGGGCCCGTTGACCCAGTTCGTGATGAGGTGGTTGGTCCTGCTGGCCCGACTACAGCAACGCGTATGGATAAATTCACCCGTACTATGCTGAAAGAAACAGGTTTAATGGGTATGATCGGGAAATCTGAACGTGGCCAGGTAGCGATTGATGCGATTAAAGAATTTGGTGCGATCTATCTGATGGCTGTGGGTGGTGCAGCATATTTAGTATCTAAAGCAATCAAACATGCAGAAGTAGTTGCTTTTCCTGAGTTGGGAATGGAGGCTATTTATGAGTTTGATGTGGTTGATATGCCTGTATCGGTAGCTGTAGATAGTGCTGGAACATCTGTGCATCAAATAGCGCCGATCAAGTGGCAAAATAAAATTATGGCTGCAAAAGCTAAGGATTAGTTAAGTCTTTAAAAAGGTTCAACTTGAATGACATCTGCCTAAGCCTGATAACGATTTATAGGGTGTGCTCTGCGCACCTTTGAATAAGCGTCAGGATTTTGGGCAGAACTAACACGATAAATGATCAAATAAGTGCGCAGTGTTTTGTTGAAAAAACATTATGCTGGTGTTTACCTTAAAAAATAAAAAGTAGTGATTAAAATGGAACGCACATATCGATTGGTAGTTTCTTGTCCTGATAGAACAGGAATTGTCGCAAAGGTGAGTAATTTTCTGGCCACTTATAATGGCTGGATTACAGAAGCGAATTATCATGCAGATCAGCAGAGTGGCTGGTTCTTTATGCGTAATGAAATAAAGGCGAGTTCTTTGCCGTTTGATTTAGATACCTTTAAAACTGTTTTTGAGCCGATTGCTAAAGAATATTCAATGCAGTGGAGTATTAGTGATTCGGAAGTGAAACGACGAGTCGTTTTAATGGTTTCTAAAGAGTCTCATTGTTTGGCTGATATTTTACATCGTTGGCATAGTAATGAGTTTAATGCTGAAATTGTGGCTGTTATTTCAAACCATGAAGACCTGAGACGCATGGTTGATTGGCATGATATACCTTATCATTATGTGCCGGTTAAAGCGGATGAGAAAGAGGTGGCGTTTGAAGAGATTACCTGTCTAGTTGATAGCTATCAGGCCGATCTTGTGGTGCTTGCTCGATACATGCAAATATTACCCGCGCAATTATGTGAGCGGTATTCGGGGCGAGTGATTAATATTCATCATAGCTTTTTGCCGTCTTTTGCGGGTGCGAAACCTTATCATCAAGCTTTTGATCGTGGTGTTAAGTTAATTGGCGCGACGTGTCATTATGTGACGCAAGATTTAGATGAAGGGCCTATTATTGATCAGGATGTGATGCGAATAAGTCATAGTGATACGATTGAAGACATGGTTAGGCTAGGGAAAGATGCTGAGAAAAACGTGCTTGCACGAGGTTTAAGACTGCATTTGGAAGACCGTGTGATCATACATGGCAATAAAACCGTTATATTTAGTTAGTGTTGCCGTATGTTTGTAGGCTGGTGTGAGGGTAACGAACCCCAGAAAGGTCTGAGTTTTGAAATAAAGGGTGTTCTCCGTGCACCAACCTTTAACGCATCGTTATTCCTTAAAGCAAATTTGGTTTTCGCCTGATTCTCGCGCAATAAAGAGCTGGTTGTCGGCATCTTTTAAAAGTTCAATTAGCGACTTGTTTTGGCTTGAGGTAATGCCTGCTGAAATAGTGAAGCTAAAATTGAAATCGTCAAGAATAACAATATGGTCCTCAACGACTGTTCTAAACCCTTCTGTTAATTTGGCGGCTTGTTCTAAGGTTAGCCCGACCATTAATACGGCAATGTCTGAATCGTTGATGCGAGCGTACTGGAAGCGTCCGAACGCTTTCGAAAGAAGCCCTGCTAAGCTTTTTAATGTAATGTCAGGGGCGTCCAAACCGTAGCGATCTTGAATGCTATGAAGTTGGTCGACAGAAATGAGCGCTAAACTAACGTGGGTGCTGCCTGTTTGTGCTTTCTCAAGTTCATTGGTTCCCTGTTCGAAAAAAGTTCGTTTATTGGGTAGGCCAGTAACATAATCGTGATAAGCCATGTGTTTCATTGCTTGCCCGTACTCGATGCCTTCGATATTGTGCATGAGTCGGCAGTGAAATTCTTCGTGGCTAAAGGTTTTTCTCAAGAAGTCATTAGCACCATTTTTAATGAATTTAGCGGTGAGCTTGCCGTCGCCTTCGCCTGAAAGGCCAATAATAACGAGTTCATTCTTACTGACTTCTCGGCGAATGTTCTTTACTAGGTCAAAGCCATTCATGCGAGGCATGTTGTAGTCGGTAATGAGCAGTTTTATCTCGGGGTCATTGTTGATGATTTCTAATGCTGTGTCGCCATCATCGGCCGTGATAACCTGGTATAAATGGGTTTTTAGTAAGCTTGATATGTAGTTTCTAGATACTTTGGAGTCGTCAGCAACTAAAATTTTAATGTTTTGGTTTTTATGTAAACGATGTATGAGTTTCATCACGTATTCATAAGAGAAGCGACTTTCTTTTACAATGTAATCAACAATCTTTTTTTCGAGCATTTTTTCGCGTTTTTCTTCGTCATAGTTGCCGGTTAATACTATTGTTGGCATTTTTTGCGCTAGCGTATAGTCAACGACTTCGCCGTTGGGTGCGTCAGGCAAGTTTAAATCAACGACCGCAACAAGATAGGCGTCGTGGCCATTGATCTCGATTAGCTCCTTAGCTTCAGCAAAAGAGGTGGCGATATCGTATAGAAATCGTGTGCTTGAATCATTGATGTGTTTGATTATTTTAACAACGATTTGGCTGTCTTCGACTAAAAGAAATTTTTTCATATTTTTTAAGGCTAGTAATGTGGTTTTAGACTTAATAGCATAATTATTGAGCGCTTTTTACATAAGCTATTGAGGCTATAATCTTTCGCGTAATGCGTTCGTATAGTTAATAGCTTAGATGTTCTTTTATTATGTACCAGTTTTTGTGTCATTAAAGCGCAATATTGGTCACTATTTAGTGATAAAGCATGCTAGAATCGCGAGCTTTATTTTAATAATTTTCATATAAGACAACAAAAACAGGAACGCTATCCTTATGGGTGAGCAAGCGAACGAAATCATTCCTATTAGTATCGAAGAAGAGCTAAAAAAATCTTATCTTGATTACGCGATGAGCGTTATTATTGGGCGAGCATTGCCTGATGCTCGAGATGGCTTGAAGCCAGTACATCGGCGTGTTCTTTTTGCAATGAGTGAGCTAGGTAACGATTGGAACAAAGGCTATAAGAAATCTGCGCGTGTTGTTGGTGATGTAATTGGTAAATACCATCCGCATGGCGACACGGCGGTATATGACACGATAGTTCGTATGGCGCAGCCATTTTCTCTACGTTATATGCTAGTTGACGGCCAAGGAAACTTTGGTTCGGTAGATGGTGATAATGCAGCGGCGATGCGATATACCGAAATCAGAATGCAAAAAATATCGCATTCGTTATTGGCTGATTTAGATAAAGAGACCGTCGACTTTGTGCCTAACTATGATGGCACTGAGCATATCCCTGAAGTAATGCCTTCACGCATTCCGAACTTGTTGGTTAATGGTTCATCAGGTATTGCTGTTGGCATGGCGACAAACATACCACCGCACAACTTACGAGAAGTGGTTTCAGGTTGTTTAGCGCTAATGGAAAATCCTGATATTTCTTTTGAAGAACTATTGCAGATTATTCCTGGGCCAGATTTTCCAACGGCGGCCTTTATTAATGGTCGTGCGGGTATTATTCAGGCATACCAGACTGGGCGTGGCAAAATTTATTTGCGCTCTCGATACGAAGTTGAAACTGAAAAAAATGGTAAAGAACGAATCGTTGTTACTGAAATACCTTACCAGGTTAACAAGTCGCGGGTAATTGAAAAAATTGCCGAGCTGGTTAAAGACAAAAAAATTGAAGGTATTACTGGGCTTCGTGATGAGTCTAATAAAGAAGGCATGCGTATCGTTGTTGAGCTGCGTCGCGGTGAGATATCTGATGTAGTGATGAATAACCTGTTTACTCAGACTCAGCTAGAAAATGTGTTTGGTATAAACATGGTTGCTATTGTGGATGGTGAACCAAAAACCATCAACCTTAAACAGGCGCTTGAAATATTTGTTAAACATCGACGTGAAGTTGTCACACGTAGAACCGTTTATTTACTTCGTAAAGCGCGTGAACGTGGTCATACGCTTGAAGGCTTAACCGTAGCATTAGCCAATATAGATCCTGTTATTGAGTTAATTAAAAAGTCACCAACTTCTGCTGAAGCGAAAGAACGTTTGTTAGCGCAAGCTTGGCACCCTGGTGCTGTAACGGGCATGCTTGAAAAAGCGGGTGAAAATGCTTGTCGACCCGATGATCTTGAGCCTCAGTATGGCATGCGTGATGGAATGTATTACCTGTCGCCCATTCAGGCGCAAGAAATACTGAATATGCGTTTGCATCGTTTGACCGGTCTTGAAACAGAAAAACTTATTTCAGAGTATCGTGAAATTCTAGAGCGAATTGCTGAGCTACTGGCTATTTTGAGTGACCCGGTCAAGCTGATGGAAGTGATTCGAGAGGAGCTTGAAGAGGTTCGTGATGAGTTTAGTGATGACCGACGTTCAGAAATAATCGCGTCAAAACGTGATTTGAGTGTTGCTGACTTAATTAATGAAGAAGATCTTGTTGTTACAATTTCTCATGGCGGTTATGCCAAGACGCAAGCGGTAGAAGATTATCAGGCGCAGCGCCGTGGTGGTCGTGGCAAATCAGCGGCAACGATCAAAGACGAAGACTATATAGAGAAACTGTTGGTTGCGAATTCGCACGATACGATTTTATGCTTTTCTGACAAAGGTAAGGTTTATTGGTTGCGAGTTTTTGAAATTCCGCGTGCTAGCCGTGGGTCAAAAGGTCGACCAATGGTTAATATTTTGCCTTTAGGCGAAGGTGAACGTATTACTACCTTCTTGTCAGTGAATGAATATACCGAAGACCGTTTCATCTTTATGGCAACGTCTCAGGGTACTGTTAAGAAAACGCCGTTAGAAAATTTCTCTAGACCAAGGTCTTCAGGTTTGATTGCTCTGGCATTAGATGAGGGTGATTCATTAATTGGTGCTGCGATTACAGATGGTCAGCGTGACATCATGCTAATGAGTAGCTCCGGTAAAATGATACGCTTTAATGAAACAAATGTTCGAGCGATGGGTCGAACCGCTCGTGGTGTGCGCGGTATTAAAATAGCGCCAGAGTTCAAAGTGGTTTCTTTGATCTTACCTGAAGATGATGGTTTGTTATTGGTAGCGAGTGAAAATGGCTACGGAAAGCGAACTAAAATGTCTGAGTTCTCGGTGATCGGACGTGGTGGTCAGGGCGTGATAGCGATGCAGTGTTCAGAGCGGAATGGCTTATTGGTCTCTGCAGTACAAGTGCAAGAAGGTGATGAAATGATGTTGATCACCGATAAAGGCACGCTTGTTCGTACGCGTACAGAAGAGGTTTCAATCTTGGGAAGAAATACTCAGGGTGTACGTTTAATCAAACTTTCACAAGAAGATGAGCACTTGGTTGGCTTGGAGCGAGTTGATGAGCCTGAGCAAATTGAAGGTGAGTTGATTGATGGTGAGATTGTTGACGGTGAAGCGATTGATGGTGACGAAGCTGTAGCGTCAAGTGCAGCGATCAGTGATGCATCTTCTGAAAATGAAAATGATCAAGCTGCGGATGATGTCGACCCTGCGAGCTAAGTCTAAAGCTGCTTTGATTGCGTATTGAGTGTTTATTTTGAAACCTCAATGCGCGTCAAATAGTGATTGAGCCTTAGATTTCAAAAAAGTTAAGTGTCAGGAATGAGTATGACCGAAGAATCTAAAAAGCTTGCTGTCCTTCGTGATCAAATAGACGGTATTGATAAAGAAATTCAGAAACTTATCAATCGGCGAGCGGCATGTGCGTTAGAAGTAGCGACAGTTAAGCAAGCTGCTTCTGGTGGTAAAGAAGTTCAGTATTATCGACCAGAGCGTGAAGCACAGGTTTTACGCGCTGTAATGGATCGTAATACTGGGCCGATGCCTGATGAAGAAATGGCAAAACTTTTCCGTGAAATAATGTCTTGTTGTTTGGCGTTGGAAAAGCCGATGAAAATCGCTTTTCTTGGTCCTGAAGGTACTTATACGCATGCAGCGGCACTGAAACATTTTGGGCATTTTGTGTCAGTTCAACCGATGGCTGCAATTGATGAGGTGTTTCGCGAAGTTGAGTCTGGGCAAGCCAATTATGGTGTTGTGCCGGTTGAGAATTCTACCGAAGGTATGGTTAACCATACGCTAGATAGCTTTATTAATTCATCGCTTAATATTTCGGGTGAAGTAAAGCTTCGAATACATCATCACTTGCTTTCAAACGAGCAGATTGCGCTGTCTGATGTGAAGCGGGTCTACTCTCATCAACAATCTTTAGCTCAATGCCGTAAATGGTTAGATTCTCATTGTCCTCAAATTGAGCGCGTGGCTGTGAGTAGTAACTCAGAAGCGGCGCGATTATCTCTTGAAGACAAGGGATCAGTAGCTATTGCGGGCCAAATGGCGGCTGAGTTTTATGATTTACATAAATTGGTTGAGAATATTGAAGACCAGCCGGATAACACAACACGGTTTTTGATTATTGGAACGAAAGAAGTGCCACCAAGCGGGCAGGATAAAACTTCTCTTTTAGTGTCGGCAAAAAATAAACCGGGTGCCTTGTATCATGTGTTAGAGCCTTTTCATCGGCATGGCGTCAGCTTGACGCGTTTAGAAACACGTCCCTCGGTATCAGGTACATGGGCTTATGTGTTCTTTATTGATTTTGAAGGTCATGTTGATGATGACAATATCAAAGATGTGATTGGTGAAATTTCGCCTGAAGCTGTAGAAATAAAGCACTTGGGTTCCTACTCAGTGGGTGTGCTTTAATGAGTGCTTCGACTTGCGATTACATTGCGCTTGCGACTGAAGGCGTGAAAGGGCTTCATCCTTATCAGCCAGGTAAGCCTGTTGAAGAATTAGAACGAGAGCTAGGTTTGACTGATATTGTAAAGTTGGCTAGTAATGAAAATCCTTTGGGTATAAGTCAGCTGGCGTCAGAGGCTATTCAAAAAGAGCTTCAGTCAGCAACGCTTTACCCTGACGGAACGGGTTTTGTTTTAAAGCAGGCATTAGCTCAATATCTTAGTGTTGCGCAAAGTACGATTACTTTGGGGAATGGCTCAAATGATGTGCTAGATCTTATAACGCGCGCTTATGCGAGTCCTGAGTCTGAAGTTATTTATTCACAATATGCTTTTGCTGTCTATGCCTTGTCTACTCAGTCTGTTAATGCAAAGTCGGTTGTTGTTCCTGCGAAAGACTGGGGGCATGATCTGGAGGCTATGTTTGACGCGATAACTGATCAGACAAGTTTGATTTTTATAGCGAACCCAAATAACCCAACCGGTACTTATTTGTGTGCTTCTAAGGTTGAGGTATTTCTCGAGCGGGTTCCTGAAAATATTATTGTGGTGTTAGATGAGGCTTATTGTGAATATATTGATGAGTCTGATTACCCTGATGGCATTTCGCTTGTAAAAAAGTACCCGAACTTAGTCGTAACGAGAACTTTTTCTAAGGCTTGGGGATTAGCTTCATTAAGAGTCGGATATGCTGTATCAAACCCTGTTGTAGCAAATATTTTAAATCGCGTCAGGCAGCCTTTTAATGTGAATTCTTTTGCGCTTGCTGCAGCAGCGGCTGTGTTGTCGGACGATAAGTATCTTGAAAAAGGTAAGCGAATAAACAAAGAAGGACTTGTGCAGGTTAGTGAAGGCTTGGCATCGTTAGGGCTTTCGTATATTTCATCTGTGGGTAATTTTATTTGTTTTCATGTAATAGCTGATGGCGTTAAAGTCTATCAGGCTTTATTACAGGAAGGTGTAATTGTACGTCCTTTGGCGAACTACGGTATGCCTCATCATCTTCGTGTTTCGATTGGTTTAAAAAGTGAAAATCAGCGGTTTTTAGATGCTTTGGCGAGTGTGCTATGAGTCAGATGAGCCCGCGGGTTCATACTATCGCTGTGATTGGTTTGGGCTTGATTGGTGGTTCGTTAGCTAAAGCGACAAAACAAACAGGTTTTGCGGCACATACCATGGGTTATTCACTTAATTTTTCAGAAGTAAAACTGGGTGTTGAACTTGGTGTTGTCGATTCTGCGGCTTCGTCTGTTGAGGAGGCTGTAAAAAACGCGGACATTGTTGTTGTAGCGGTGCCAGTTAAGGCGTTTGAATCAACGTTAGCAGAAATAAAGCCGTATTTGAAACTTGGTGCAATCTTAACGGATGTGGGGAGTGTAAAAGGTTGCTTTATTTTAGCGGTTGAGAAAATATTTGGCTCTATGCCAGATTTTGTAGTGCCGGGGCATCCCATTGCTGGGTCTGAAAGAAGTGGTGTGTTAGCCGCTGATGCTAATCTTTATCGGCATCATAAAGTGATTCTTACTCCGACAGTGCAGACATCGAATGTGGCGCTTACATTGGTGCGTGAGATGTGGGAGTCGTGCGGTGCGACGGTGCTTGAAATGTCGGTTGCTCACCATGATGAAGTGCTGGCGGCGACGAGTCATTTGCCGCATTTGTTAGCTTTTTCTTTGGTCGATACCTTAGCGGGAGAAGAAGAGAATCAAGAAATATTTCGTTATGCTGCGGGAGGTTTTAGGGATTTCACGCGAATAGCGGCAAGTGATCCGGTGATGTGGCATGATATATTCTTAGCCAATCATGATGCGCTTTTGGGTGTGTTGGATCATTTTACTCAAGACTTAGATATGCTTCGAAAAGCAATTGAGTCGAAAGATAGTCAAACTTTACTAGGTGTTTTTACGCGCGCAAAATCAGCGCGAGAGCACTTTACAAAAATTTTATCTGGGCAGTCGTATACTAATACCATGAATACAAAAAACATAATTTTTAAAATGAAGGCTGGCGGTGCTGTAAATGGCACTATTCGTGTTGCGGGTGATAAGTCTATGTCTCACCGATCCATTATGATGGGTGCTTTGGCGGAAGGTTTGACCGAAGTTGAAGGGTTTTTGGAGGGGGAGGATAGTCTCGCCACTTTACAGGCTTTTCGGGATATGGGGGTTGTTATCGAAGGGCCAGATGCTGGAAAAGTAAAAATACATGGCGTAGGTATAAACGGTCTTAAAGCACCTCCTGGGCCTATCTATTTGGGTAATTCCGGTACGGGGATGAGGCTTTTTTCTGGCTTGTTGGCGGGTCAGGCATTTGATGCCGAGTTAACGGGTGATGAGTCACTATCAAAGCGCCCGATGGAGCGAGTGGTTGCGCCATTAAGGTTGATGGGGGCGAGTATTGAATCTAATGAGGGTGGTCGTCCGCCTTTAAAAATTAAAGGTGGTCAGCAGCTTAAGGGTATTGATTACGACATGCCAATGGCAAGCGCGCAAGTGAAGTCGTGTTTGTTACTAGCGGGTATGTATGCCGATGGAGAAACACGGGTAACAGAGCCGGCGCCGACAAGAGATCACACAGAGCGGATGCTAAATGGTTTTGGTTATGATGTCATAAGAGAGGGGGCGGTAGCTAAACTTCAAGGTGGCGGCTCATTAACTGCGGGTAAAATTGATGTGCCGGCGGATATTTCTTCAGCGGCTTTCTTTATGGTGGCGGCATCGATTACGCCTAATGCGAACTTACTTTTGCAGCATGTAGGTTTAAACCCTACACGTGTTGGTATTATTAATATATTGCGTCAAATGGGTGCAGATATTGTGATTGAGGCAGAGAGTGAGGTAGGTGGAGAACCTGTAGGTGATATTCGTGTTAAATATGCGCCTTTGAAGGGGATTCATATTCCTGAAGATCAGGTGCCGTTAGCGATTGACGAATTTCCAGTATTGTTTATTGCTGCAGCCTGTGCTGAGGGTGAAACTATTTTAACGGGCGCTGAAGAGTTGCGAGTTAAAGAGAGTGATCGAATACAAGTGATGGCTGATGGTCTTGCGCAGCTTGGTGTGCGTACCGAAGTGCGCCCAGATGGTATTGCAATTAAGCAAAGTAAAATAAAGGGTGGAGTTGTGCATAGTCATGGAGATCATCGTATAGCGATGTCTTTTGCAGTTGCCTCACTTATCGCAGAAGGCGATATTACAATTCAAGATTGTGCAAATGTTGCGACATCGTTCCCGAATTTTGTCACGCTTGCTCAGCAAATTGGTATGAATATCGAAGTGGATGCTTAATTTAATGACTGATGCTAAATCTCAAATATTTCCAGTGCTTACTATTGATGGTCCTAGCGGGGCGGGCAAAGGTAGTATCGCGCAGTTAGTGGCTAAAAAGCTTGGTTGGAGTTTGCTTGATAGTGGTGCGTTGTATCGATTAACTGCTTTATCTGCATTAAATCAAGGGGTCTCTTTTGAAAATGAGCAGGCGCTAGCAATGGTAGCGCAGGGCTTGAAAGTAGAGTTTTTGCCTTCTGAGTTTGGAGAACCTGTAAAGGTGCTGCTTGATGGTCTTGATGTGACGAGTGAAATTCGTACCGAGACAGCAGGAAATAATGCGTCAAAGATTGCGCCGTTAGCTGGTGTAAGAGCTTCGTTGCTTCAGCGGCAGCGTGATTTTTCGACATCGAAAGGTTTGGTGGCAGATGGTCGAGATATGGGGACCGTAGTGTTTCCATTGGCTGACTATAAAGTATTTATGACCGCGAGTGCTGAAGAACGAGCTGAGCGTCGATACAGTCAGTTGAGAAACAAGAGTGGGCAGTTGAAAATTGAGGGTAGAGATGTTAGTATCGCGGCCCTTAAAAAGGAGATAGAAGAACGAGATGCTCGAGACATGGGCCGTAAAAATGCACCGCTTAAGGCGGCCGATGATGCGGAAGTTATTGATACTACTCGTTTTTCTATTGAAGAAGTCCTTGATCAAGTTATGGGTTTAATTCGTTAACACGAGCTGAAACCAAATAGCTGGTATAAAAAGGCAACTAATTTTATGTCAAATTCTGATTAAACGTTGGCCAGCAACGCAGAATATGACGAATGTAAATAAACCGTATTCGCTGGTGATACGGAGACTATTAATCACACAGGAAATGTAATGAGCGAGAGCTTTGCAGACTTATTTGAAGAAAGCCTACAACAGATAGATATGACCCCAGGGTCAATTATATCGGGTACCGTTGTAGATATTGACAGTGACTGGGTTACTGTTAACGCTGGGCTAAAATCTGAGGGTGTTATTCCTTTAGAGCAATTTTTATCTGATAACGGCGAGCTAGAGCTTAGCATTGGCGATATTGTTGATGTAGCGTTAGAAGCAGTTGAAGATGGATTTGGTGAAACTAAACTTTCTCGTGAGAAAGCGAAGCGTGCTGAAGCATGGACTGAGCTAGAGAAAGCGTTCGAAGCCGAAGAAATTGTTAAAGGTGTGATTAATGGTAAGGTTAAAGGTGGTTTTACAGTTGAACTGAAAACTATCCGTGCCTTCCTTCCTGGTTCATTGGTAGATGTGCGTCCAGTGCGTGATACTTTACACCTTGAAGGCAAAGAACTTGAATTTAAAGTAATCAAGTTAGACCAAAAGCGTAACAACGTTGTTGTTTCTCGTCGTGCTGTTCTTGAAGCAGAAAACAGTGCAGAACGTGATGCATTGCTAGAAAACATGGCTGAAGGAATGGAAGCGAAAGGTATCGTTAAGAACCTTACCGATTACGGCGCTTTCGTTGATCTTGGTGGTGTTGATGGACTTCTACACATTACAGATATGGCTTGGAAGCGTATTAAGCATCCAAGTGAAATCGTTAATGTTGGTGACGAAATCAATGTTAAAGTATTAAAGTTTGATCGCGAGCGTAATCGTGTATCACTTGGTCTTAAGCAATTGGGTGAAGATCCATGGGTTCAGATCAAAGAACGTTATCCTGAAAATACGCGCGTTACCGCACGTGTTACAAACTTAACCGATT
>Ga0209290_1000081_pt1 | contig 88299 bp, 80 predicted proteins | sample EN1Hudsemesocosm_2_FD_184632 | JGI IMG/M metagenome (GOLD analysis project Ga0209290, IMG submission 184632) | Methane-oxidizing microbial communities from mesocosms in the Hudson Canyon - EN10B Hudson Canyon (SPAdes) (version 2) | ecosystem: Environmental > Aquatic > Marine > Cold seeps...
CGTATCGGAGTGGGTACAGGCGCCGCTATGATTGGCTATCGTGGTTATCTGGAGTCATTGGATTATGCTAAGAACCGTCCGCAAGGTCGGGCGGTGAGCAGTAAAGATCCGATGAGCAAACCGCTCAATATCATCGAACATACCGATGTGAAGCGTATGTTGTTGGCGCAAAAATGTTTTGTCGAAGGATCGTTGGCTTTGTGTTTATTGGCTGCGCGCTTGGTGGATGAATCGGAAGTCGGTGGGGATGCGGACAGTGGCTTGCTATTGGATTTATTAACTCCCGTGGTTAAATCTTTCCCTTCTTATTATGGCCCTAAGGCGAATGATTTAGCGATTCAGGTGTTAGCGGGTGCTGGCTATACCAAAGATTATCCAGTTGAGCAGTGCTATCGCGATAATCGATTGAACCCGATTCATGAAGGCACCCACGGTATTCAATCTTTGGACTTACTAGGGCGAAAACTGTGGCAGAAAAACGGTAAGGGCCAGCAGCTTCTATTACAGAAAATACAAAAGACATTGCAGTCGGCGAAAGCCAAATCTGAGCTGACTGACATGGTTGCTGAATATCAAAAGTTTCTCGATGTGTTCATTAAAACCACTATGTCCCTTGGCGGAGCCTTACAAAAAGGCGATGTCGATAAGGGCTTGGCAAATTCTGCGGTTTACCTCGATATGATGGGCAAGATGGTGGTGGCTTGGTTATGGGTTGAGATGGCAGATAAAGCCATTGAGCGCTTTGCTGATTCGACTTTAATTGAGGATGAGCAGTTCCTCGCTGGCAAGCTGCAAGCAGCACAATATTTTATGCGTTGGGAATTACCCAAGGTTCAACATCAAGCTAATTTGTTACAAGGCTTTGATGATACCTGCATGGCGATGCAGGCGGATTGGTTTTGAATATAAGAATTAATGGGGATAAAGAGTATGAGTGAAAAGTTAATTATTGAGATCAGTGATCACATTATGACGATTACTTTTAATCGTCCTGATATGTATAACCCATTAGATCCAGAAAGCTATTTCTTATTAGCCAAAGCGATGTATCGCTTACAGCATGATAGTGAGTTAAGGGTGGCGGTGGTGCAGGCCAATGGTAAGCATTTTAGTTCGGGTTTGGAGTTGGATAAGTGGGCTCCTATATTTGCTAATGGCGAATATCCGGAATTGCCTCCTGAGCACCTAGATCCTTATGGCAATAAAGGTGAGGTATTAACTAAGCCAGTAATTATGGCGGTGCAGGGGATTTGTTATACCTCGGGTCTGGAGCTGTTATTGAATACCGATATCCGCATCGCGACCCCTGGAGCGCGCTTTGCTCAATTGGAAGTTCAACGTGGTATCTATCCCTGTGGTGGTGGCACTGTGCGTTTGCCTAGAGAGATTGGCTGGAGTAATGCGCAACGTTATATTTTAACCGGGGATGAATTCAGTGCTGAGCAAGCGTTGGCTTGGGGCATGGTGCAGGAATTGGTTGAGCTGGACCAATTACATGACCATGCACGTTCGATTGCCAAGAAGATAGCAAAAGCGGCGCCGCTTGGTGTGCAGGCTGCTTTACGGTCAGCCAAAACGTGTCGAGTTCATGGGCAGGATGCGGCTTTGAAAACTCTTTTTTCAGATTTGCCGAAGGTGATGCAAAGTAACGATGCCCAAGAAGGTATTAACTCGTTTCTGCAAAGGCGCGAGGCGAACTTCACCGGCAGTTAATCTGCTTTTAGCTATTTAGATAAAATAAAGCTCGGATAAATGAAACAATTGGGGGCGAAAATACCTAAAGGTAGGTTAGTCGTAACTTAACTCGGTGTGACAGGAGCTGATTTATTGCTGATTTGTTAAACAGCCCCCAAGCTTATTATTGAATAAAATGACATAGAGCATTTTATTTAGACGAACAGATGTTCGCCGAGATAAAATCAGTTATCATGTATCAATAATTTGCATGCTGGTAAGATAGGGCATGAACTCATTGAGAGCTTTTACGATTGGGTAGTTTATGAGCAGTAAAGATACAGAGCAAAAGCCACCGATTAACTGGATACCAGTAATCATGTTTGCGACCAGTACATTAGCCTTGCTAACGCTGGTGCCGTGGTATGGGATTCAATATGGCTACAATACTTCGGCTATTGTTGCCTTCGTGGCCATCACTTGGTTAACGGGGATGTCGATAACCGGTGGTTACCACCGTTTATGGTCTCATAATGCCTATGATGCTCACCCAGTATTACGCGTTTGGTATGCCTTGTGGGGTGCCACAGCCATGCAGAATACTATTTTGGACTGGTGCTCTGGTCACCGTGTTCATCACCGTCATTGCGATGATATCGATTTAGACCCTTATTCGGCTAAGCGTGGACTGTGGTTCTCGCACATGGGCTGGATGTTGCGTAAATACCCAAGTGGCCAGGTTAATTTTGATAATGTTAAAAATTTGATGAATGACCCTATTGTAATGTGGCAGTACAAGTACTACACCCCAATTACTTTAGGTATGAACTTTGGTATACCGATTATTTTAGGTCTGATCTTTGGTGATGTTCTGGGTATGTTGCTATTAGCTGGTATTGCTCGTCTAGTGGTGGCTCATCATATTACCTTTTTCATTAACTCGATTGCTCATAAGTGGGGTTCGCAGCCTTACACCGATGAAAATACCGCCCGTGATAATACATTTTTTGCCTTCTTAACTCATGGTGAAGGCTATCATAATTATCATCATATCTTCCAAACAGACTATCGTAATGGCATTCGTTGGTTCCATTGGGATCCGACTAAGTGGTTTATTAAAGCTTGTTCGTGGGTTGGTTTGACGAAAAATTTGAAGAAAGTGCCCGATTTCAAAATTCGCCGCGCTATGGTGAAGATGCAATTTAAGCGTGCCAATGAGCAGCTCGATAAAGCAACAAATGCAGGCTTATTAGCGGACAATATTGAGCAGCTAAAGCTAACGTTAGAAAAAGAGTATGAAGACTTTAAAGTGCTGCTTAACGAGTGGACTGAACTGCAGACGGGTAAATACCAACAAACCCGTAAATCACTGCAAGAGAAGTGGCAGGGTGCTGCGATTCATGCACGTTTTACGGAGTTAGAGAATGGTTTGAAGCTGCAGCATGAACGTTTACGAGTTTTCAATGCCCAGTTTGCTTTTGCTAAAGCTTAATTGGTTTCAGTATTACTGATGTAAGAATGCGTTGTAAATGAAAGCCTCTTTTGAGGCTTTTTTTATGCTTGTTAATTTCGTTAAGGTGAGGGAGAAAGAGGAACGAGCCTTGGTTCAGCATGGGGACTAAGATCATTATCAATTAATAGCTGCTTTATTATACTCTGGTGATGTAACTCTAAGAAACGCTTATCAAAATGTTGTTTAAGCGTGCTGCATTTTTCTGATGAGCAAAAACCCAAGTAGGCATGTTCAACCAATACACTTTGCTGGATTTCTAATTCATTTTCTAAGCCCTCCTGCAGTAAAACGGGAGCTATTTCTCTTTGGTAGCCTAATAGTACGTCTGCTCGCTTAACCTGTATCATTTTGAGCATTCGAGATAATTCAACGTGTTCTTCGTAACTTGATGGGTTATTAAGTAACTCATCAAAACCATACCCTGTTTGTGCCAGCACTCTGAGTTGATCAAATGCTTCCGGTTTCGAAAGAAAGGTGTGCCCCTGTCGAACAACTGCATCAAGTATGTCCGTCTCTATGGGAAAACTTGATAGTTGCTTATTAGGATGTTCATTAGCCCAAATGCCTAATACGATATCGGCATTATTATGCTGCACCTTGTATAAGGCTCGCGTGTAGGGATATATAGAAATATTGAGATTATATTTGGGGGCAGGGAAAACCAAGCGCAATAGATCTAAATAATAGCCTGTGCCGTCTTGAGTAACGAAACCTTGCCATTCATCAGATACGACATCAATTTGAATGGGCTCTTCCGCTAGGCTGATGGACGGTATAATTGAGCTAATGATTGCGCAAAACAGACATAAGCGGATGACGGTATTTTCTACCATAAATAGCCCTAAATCAGTGATTGCTACTTAATCAGCTTAGCCGTTAGCGTTGAAAAATACAGTGTTTTTAGCCTTAATCAAAGGTACAGTACTGTCATATTTATTAGGGCACAGCCACGGAAATACATGATATGAATACTAAAGCTAAAAGCCCTAGTTACAAAGCCGCCTTATTATCCGGTTTTGTATTCCCTGGAATTGGCTACTTATCACTAAAAATGTACTCTCGGGCTGCACTCATCATCATACCGGCCTTGGTTTGTTTTGTTGGGTTAGTGGAGTTGAGCGTAGTTAAGTCTCAGATATTAATGGATCGATTGCTAGCGGGAAAAGTCGCCCCTGATATTATCTCCATGCTGGAGGAGTTAAAGCATATTTCTGAGCTATCTGCGGGCTGGCAAGACTATGCGGGATATGGCTTCATGTTTCTTTGGGCAATAAGTGTTTTTGACGCTTTTCGTATTGCTAAAAAGTGAGAGTATTCTTAGCTGTCATTTAATCGCAAATAACATAGATTGAACTATACCTAAATAAAGTTCCTCAAAAGAGCCTAGTGATGGCTATTTCGATAAAGTCTGGTGGTATACAGCTTCGCTATTTCTTATTATTGATTCTGATAATAGTAGCGATTATTCCCAGTGAAAGGGCTATATCAGCAGAGCCGTTAAAGGCGATAACCATCGTTCGAGGCATCGGAAATTACCCCCCTTTAGAAATGGTTGAAAAAGGCGAGCTAACCGGACTCCACATCGAGATGATTCGTTATGTGGCGAGTCAATTAAATATTAACGTGAGCTTTATATCTTTGCCTTGGGGTAGGGCGCTTAAAGATTTTTCTGATGGTAAGTTTCATGCGATTTCATATTTTGGCTACACAAAACAGCGTGAACGTCATTCCTTTTATCATCGCGATAATATTCTTTCTAATACGCGCTGGGTTTTTTTAGCGTTAGAAGAAAGGAAAAACGAGTTTAAATTTGATCGCAGTTTGAAAGGGTTAGAAGACTTGGTCATTGGTGTGCAACACGGCTATAGCCACGGGCTATATTTCGATAGTATGGATCATCTTATTCGAGATGTCGTTTTTACCGAATTTGACCTAGAGCGCATGTTGAAAAATAAACGCCATGATTTAGCAATGATGAGCCACCAAGAGTTTTTAGGCTTTAAAAAGAGGGGCGACTTTAAAGGTATTGTCGCGCTTTCTCCTTCAATCGACATGGATCCACAATATATAGCGTTCTCTCGTAAAAATAATGATGAGGGTGCTGTAGAGCAGTTATCCGAGGATTTTGCTTCGGCATTCAAACAATTTAAAGAGAGTAACGCATACCAAGATCTACTTCGCTCTTATCGCTTCCAAGATTATCGTTAATAATATTTATTATAATGAATTATTTTAGCGCATTGGCTTTTCTGTACTGACCTTGATAATCAAAAAGTCTTTCTTTGATTCGCCAATAATATTTTTGCTTGCGGGCAATAACAAAATCAGGGAATGGAAAGTAGCTGGCCGTTGCTAATGCCTGTTCTATATTGGATATTTCGATAATTTCTGAGGTATTCAAATTCACCGCCAAGCGCTTAGAAAATAACTGATTAAATCTTTTCCGTGGATTGTTTTTTGATAGATCAAAACTTTCACTGAGTTCAGCACCTTCTTCATCATGGTAAGTGACTTTTAGCTTTCCTTGGTTTTCTTCTAAGCTAATCCCCGAGCAGCGCAGCACTTTAGCGTCTTTCAATTGCAATGCTTTTTTAAGCATGTCATCAGGATCAACGAGTATTGTTAAGCAGTGAATGCATTTACGGGCAGCAATGTCATTTTCCCCTCCGCACTCGGGGCATTCTTTAAAGACAAATCGGAAACTACACTGTTGATTATCGACTAAGCCTTGGCAGCGTCGGCCATAATGCTCAACGAGGTGACCATCATCGTCATTGATTCCCCAGAATATATTGGGAAAGTCACAGCTTGGGCACTTCACTTGAACGGGTACGCTTTGACTATTAGGCTTCTTTTCTCCGACCTCCGGCTGGTATAGATCAAAGTCATTGCCGGTATAATCAATAACTAAGCAGTCTTCTTTACCTTCGCTTAAGCGTAAACCTCGGCCGATGATCTGTTGATATAAACTGACGGATTGGGTAGGGCGTAAAATTGCGATTAAGTCGACATGAGGGGCATCAAAACCGGTTGTTAGTACAGATACATTCACTAAATATTTTAATTTTTTCGATTTGAAATCATTAATTAATTGGTCGCGTTGTTTATTCTCTGTCGCTCCTGTAATTAAGGCACTGGTCTGCAGTGGTAAATAGTTAAAAATCTCTTCGGCATGCTCCACCGTTGCTGCAAATATCATCACCCCTTGTCTTTCAGTCGATAACTCTACAACCTGCTCAATAATGCCTTGGGTGATACGATGATTCTTGCTAAAGAGCTGATTCAAATCTGAACGGTTGTATTCACCAACGGTATTCGGCAGAAGGCTTGAGAAGTCATAATGTTCAATGGTTGCATCGACTAACTTGGGTGGAGTTAAGAATTTACGCTTTATGAGGTGACGCAATGGCAGTTCGTAAATGCAATGCTCAAACGGACGTGGGCTCTCACTGCGAACAATACCGCGGTAATGCTTACAGTAAATCCAACCCATTCCTAAACGATAAGGCGTTGCGGTTAGGCCCAGTAATTTAATGTCGGGGTTAACTGACTTTAATTGACTAATGACTTGTTGATATTGGTTGCTGCTTTCTTCATCTGGGTTGTTGAGATTAACTCGATGGCATTCATCGATGATGATTAGGGAGTAGTCATGTTGGAAACGATCTAAATTACGGGCAACAGATTGAATGCTGGCAAAGGTCACTTGGTATTGAGTATTCTTTTGTTTTAAACCTGCCGAATAGATACCTGCAGTGAGTCCATAGCTTTGATATTTTTGCTGGTTTTGCTCTACCAGCTCTTTAACGTGAGTTAATACGAGTATTTTTCTTTTAGCTAGTCGCGCAAGTTCAGCAATGACCAAGCTTTTCCCTGACCCTGTAGGGAGAACGATAACTGCAGATTCATTGGTTTTTCTGAAGTGCTTGAGTGTCGCTGCAACCGCTTCGCTTTGATAGTCTCTTAATTTGAAGCTCGCCACGGGCCGTGAACACCTTAAAAAGGGAGTGAATAGGGGTTATGAGTGGAGTATAAGGTATGTTGCTGGCTGGTTTAACAAAATAAATAGAATTAAATGTAGGAGAGATGCGCTTGGATCGACCAAAAGGTGACCCAAGCTATGAGTTTGATCTCGTTGTTATTTCCCTTGATAGACGGTTGTCTTATTCCGACCATTTTCCTTGGCGTGATAAAGCGCTTTGTCAGCGGCTTCAATCCACTGTGTATGTTTAGTAAAACCGGCCGAGAATTCTGCAACTCCGGAACTGATGGTGAAATTGATTTCGTGATCATCGGTTTTAACCGTGATTGCGGCAATTTTCTTGCGTAATCGTTCCGCGAATTGAGCCGCCGCTGCCGCATCGGTATCGACTAACAAGATGGTGAATTCTTCCCCACCGTAACGACCACATATATCGGTTTGTCGTGCAGTTTGACGTACAACAGACGCAACCGTGCGAATGACTTCATCCCCGGCTTGGTGGCCATAGGTATCGTTTACCTTTTTAAAATGGTCGATATCAAACATGACTAAGGAACTTGGGTTATGTGAACGAATGCAGCGTTTATGTTCACGTTGAAATTCTTCTTCCCAAAAACCTCGGTTAAACAGTTCGGTTAGGCTATCTGTTTGGCTAAGATAGGCTAGGTTGCCATTGGCTTTGGTCAAGTCTTCTTGGTTAACCGCGATATCGGTTACATCGTAGATGATAAGGCAGATATGCTTAACGCTACCATCGATGGATTCTAGCGGAATCATGCTGCTGTTTTGATACATAGTAGAAGCTCGACCTGTAATAGGGCGATAGTTTTTGAATTTAAACAAATAGGGACGCTGTTCCCAGATGGTGAAGGTCCGGGTTTTTAACTCAAATACTGGCTCCGCCTTTTGACGAAACCAGGTTTCAGGAATATCGCGAAAAGATTCAAATAACGGTTTATCATGGACCTCATCAGGGCGTAGACCACTGTGGTTTTCCATAAAACCGTTCCAAAGTTGAATCTTGTAGTCTCGGTCTAAGATGACTAGGCCTACGTCGATACTTTGCAGTACATCCATCAACCAGTGCATTTCGGCAAATTCAAAGCTAGATTTTGTCATGTAAGTATCAATACCTTAATCTAATAAATAGTCGACTTGCTGGTTAATCTTGGCAACAGAGTCTTCAGTGAAAAGTAGTAATAAGTCACAGCTGATGTTTACGTTTTCAATTTCATAATGAATTTCAATCGCTAAGGTTTGTGACCATTGATGATTACCTGATTTCACTAAATCATCGACATGGCAATGTTGCCCTAGAACCACGGGGTGACCTTGATTAAATGAAATCTCGAGCTGTTCCCCAATACCATGAATGCAGGCGCCAATTAATACTGAGCTCACATCCATGAGCAGTTCTAGCTCACCATGTCGGTCTAAAGGACCCTTATAATTCATTAGGCTTGCGAGATCAGAAAAACTGGCATCATTGAATACTAGTAATGCTTCTCCTGCGATGCCTGAACCAATAAAACCTTGGCATACAGCAGACACGTCATCATTTACTGTGGTATCGGCTAATGCCATATGAAGCTCACTGGCGCTGATCATATTGACTTTAGGGATGGGAAGGATCACATAAACATCAAGCAAACGGGCTAAGCGATCAGCCGCTTGGCCCATGGCAACATTGGTTATCTCTTGATAACAGTCGCGCTGGTCTTCAGATATTGCAGTCATTGCAGTAGCTCCCATTATTCAGCCTCCGACAAAATGCCAAATTCAGTTAATATCTGAGTGGCCTTTTCCTTGTCGATGGGTTTCTTAATGAAGGCCATAGCACCGAGTTTTTTCACTCGTTCTTGCGCATCGGGTTGAATGTCGCCAGAAACCACAATCACCATCGCGGGTAAGTCTTCTTTACGGATCATTTCTAAAACGCCATAACCGTCCATCTCTGGCATTGTTAGGTCGAGAAATACAACTTCGCCTTTGCCTTGGCGAATGGCTTCTACGCCTTCAACTCCATTGCAGGCGAAGGTTAAATCTATCTCCCAGCCATCGGGTAAAGCGCGTTTCATTTGTTTGCGTGCGAAACTGGAGTCGTCGCAGATAAGAACCGGTAAAGCCATGATTTTTGGTCGCTATTAAAGTAGATTACTCTAAGTAATAGTTGGGAAAGTGTGATTTCTCAAGCGTTTAGCTGAATTTCAGGGGATATTACTGCTTTACTTTTTCTGCACCAGAATTGAATGCCCATTCAAAGAAATCATTTAAATTTCGTTTTATTAATCCATCTTTACAAGTGCCATTACGTTCTAGCCAGTGCAAAGTATTGCCGATAGCGACAATGGAGCCAGAAACGATGAAAGTCGAGGCTGGGATGACAATGAATACCGCACAAGAATTTCCAGAGCAAGAGCCATCTTGGGTGATTTGAACTGTTTCCAGCTCTAATTCTCGAGTTAACATTTGGCAGCCTTCTTCTTCGATGAGTATCGGCTTACGGCTAGGCACAAAAGCACAGGAGGAGAGAATAAGAGTAAAGGTTGTTAATAATGTCCAGCTAGAAGCTTTCATCGTGATCTGGGCTCATTTAATAGGGGGCAGTAATATGTGTATTGTTAGAATTGTAGTGAATCGTTCAATAAATATGCAATATAAGCTGTCGTTGGGGTGACTATTATTAAATATCAGTTAAAATGCGCCACCTGAAATACTGACTATAAAATGAGTTTCTCTTTATGATTCGTGAAATACTGCGCTCTGTTGTATTAAATAAGCGTAACAAGCTACAAAAGAACTTTCAGCAGAAGCCCTTTATGTCTGTAGTTAAGCGAAAATTTCGTGTTGGATTCGCTGATATAGATTTCAATATGCACATTAATAATGCGCGCTATATGGTCTTTATGGAACGTGCGCGTTGGGATCATCCAGTACAAACCAATACTTGGGATATTATGTTCAAGGAGAAATTGAACTTTATCGTCGCAGGTATTGAAATGGGTTATATTCGTGAGCTGCGCTTTGGTAAGGCATTTGAAGTTGAGACTCGTTACCTAGGTTGGGATGAGAAATATCTTTATCTGGAGCAGCGTTTTGTCGCTGACGGTAAAATCCATGCGTATGGTTTGGTTAAAGCGGTGTTTTTACAGAAGGGGAAGCTTGCTGATCCTTCGAATGTTGCATCGCTTTTAGAGATTGAAACGGCGCCCGATGCATTACCTGAGCATATGGAGCTCTGGAAATCGTTGGCCACGGCTAAGCGTAATTATTCCGATGCAAGTATTGCAACGGTAAAAGAAGTTGAAAAAGAAGCGGCTTAAATATTAGCGGCTTAACAAAGAAAGCCGCGACAATTATAAGCAGTCTTAGTTGCCGTTATTGATATAACGGCAATAGGCTTTTCTCATCGGTCTGTTTCTCAGGATGCCTTTTCTTAATCGCTTGAGTTAGGCTGTTCCATAGGATTTGACCATTAAATGCTGAATTATTGGTGCTTTGATATAAGTAACTATCCAGTTCTTTAATCGCATTGGTAAGCACAATGTTATTCAACTTCTCGCTTAACTCATCCAGGCTCGAAATATTTAATTCTTCCTGTGACCATAGCTTTAGATTCTTGCGAATACTTTCTGGGTCATTCTTCTGGCAGGCTCTTTTTAATTCTTTCAAATACTGTTTGCTCGAAGGCAGGTCCATCTTCTGCGGCTTTTCATTTTTACTCATGCTTGATCGCCATAATAAAAAGGCGGTGATGGCATTGCTTAATAATAAAAATAGCGTCGCAAAGATCCAATAACCTGGAGCACTTTGCGTACTTTGCAAAGATTGAGCTGTCGTAGAATTCTGGCTGGTCTCTTGGCTTTGGCTGCTGGCGATCATCGACGCATTTTTTGCTGCGGCAACATTGATCGTTTGCGCGGGTAAAATGGCATATTCAAGTTTGTTCTTTTCAATATTCCACCAAGGAACCCTCATTTCAGGAACGGTGATACGGCCACTTTTGGTCGGCACAATAGCAAGTGATTGTTGATATAACCCTTGAATGCCCAAGCTATCGGTTTTGTCATTATGTTCGGATTGATCGGGGTAATACTTCAGACCCTCAACTACAGGCAGTGCGATACTCGGCAGCTGGCTACCAGAAAGTCCTTTCGCATTGATGGTTATGTTACGAGTGACGGGTTCGCCAACTTGCCATTCGCTATAAGGCTTGCTCCAACGATCACTGATGCTTATCTGAGGACTCGGTAGCCAAGGCGCTTGCGGATAGCTTGTCGGAGTCGCTTTAATTTCAATTCTAATGGGCTTAGCAACGACTGAAACTGGACGTCCACGGCTCCAACGATTATAGGAATTGACAACGCTAGCGGTGAACTTCTGACCAGGAATAACCATCTCACCACTTTCTTCGGCAAAGATGGCATAGCGACGCTCATAGACTCCCATGCGTTGGCCATTGATGCTGGTATTGTATTGACGAACTTCCCCTAGAGGAATGACATGGGCATCGGTGACTTTTAAATCTGATAGTGTCGCTTCTTCATGATTGACGCTGTAATACAATTTTTCAGTATAGAGAACTTGGGCTTGTACGTAAGATGAAACTCGATCAACTTCGATGTCAAAAAAGAATTCTTTAGCAATCTGTTCTTTAACCGATTGCGGTAGCTCACTGACGGTGACTTCAATAGCAGGACTTGATTGACCATCAAAGCGGATGCTAGGAATAACCAACTCCCCGGTACGAATAGGAGAGAGCACTAAGGTCCATTCGGTAAAGGATACGGTTTTACCATTCATTGAACGAAACTGATTTGAACGCTGTTGATTTAAAACGCGAAAATCTTTCTTTAATTCCGTTAAGTCTGGTTGGCCAAAACCGACCTGCTCGTCGTAGCGCAAGAATAAACGAAAACTATCATTCTCTGTAATCTGCTTGCGATCAACGCTGGCAGTTAAGGTGCCTGCCTGAGCCAGTGTATTGACTAATAATAAACTGATGCTCGTCATCATTGTAAAAAGTAGGGATGCGATGGATTTTTTTACCATGAGACTTCTCCTTCGTCTTGATGTTCACGTTGTTTGTATTGATATAAAAATTTGCGTTTTAATAAACCACCGGGATCATCAGGGATTCGGTTGAGCCATTGTTGTAACGCTTGCTTCTCTTCGCGAGATAAGTCATCTTCAGGTTGTGCTTGCTCAGCTTGAGCTTGTCGTTCAGCTTCACTTTTTTCTTCTTCATCCTGTTCAGCAGATTGCTGTTCTTCTGATTTTTCCTTTCGTTCTTCAGCTTCTTTGTCGGATTCTGGTTTTTGTTGAGAATCTTGCTGCTCAGCTTCTTGTTCATCTGAATCTTGTTTATCAGAGTCTTGTTGATTTGCATTCTCTTGTTCGGAATCTTGCTGTTCTGACTTTTCTTGATCAGAGCTGTCTTGATCTGAATCTTGTGAATCAGAGTTCTGATTATCAGACTTTTCTTGATCTGAATCTTTTTCATCAGAATTTTTGTCGTCTGAATCCTGCTGCTCTTGTTCTTCTTGTTGCTGGAGAAGATCTTCAATCAGCTGTTTATTGAATTGAGCATCTGCAAAGCCTTCATTTAGATCAAGTGCTTGCTGGTAGGCCGAAAGCGCTTTTTCATATTCCCCTGCATGGGCTAGGGCATTGCCTCGATTATAATGGCTACGGGCTTGGGCTTGTGAACTTGAATTCTCGTCAACCTCAAAGCTCTCAGCTGCTTGCTCATAATCTCCCGCACGGTAAAAACTGCTACCTTTCCAATTGGGGTCTTGAAACAGTTCAGCGGCTTTTTCTGGATCGTCAGCAAAAGCCTGCTGGCCTTGTTGATCTTTTGTTTGCCAAGCATCTTGCCAAAGGCTGGCGAAACTTTCTTCAGGCTGCAATACAAGAATGAATGCCAGAGACATCATCCAACCCCGTCGATAGGAAAAGGCCGCTATGATGAGTATGAGGATGATCAACCAATAACCTTGATCGGCCCATAGATCAAACTGTCGTTCACGTGGCGTAAGACTGGAATTATCCTGTTCGTTTAAGGTATCTAGGACTTCACTGGTTTGTAGCAGGTATTGCCAGTCGCGGTCGTCAAAGCTCATTTGATGCCAGCGTATCCCGAGGTTATTAGCCAGCTCTTTAATCGGCTCGAGATCTAATTTGGGTAATACGATATTGCCATTTTTATCTCGTTTAAACCCTTTGCCTTGCATTGATATAGGAGCGCCTTCTTCGGTTCCTAATGTGAGAACCGTAAGCTGCTGCTTGTTGCGACCTAAAGCTTTGGTAATACGTTTTATGTCTTTATTTTGGATACCGTCAGTGATCAATAAATAGTCAGCGGTACTCAACCCCGCATCGGTGATGAGTTTAGCGGCTAACGTTAAAGCCTTATCAGGACGACTTCCCATTGCCGGCATGATAAAGGGTGAAAGGGAAGGCACAAGGTTGATAATAGTATCGGCATCATCAGTCAGTGGCGTGACGGTGTAGGCGTCTCCTGCATAGACTACAAGTGCGGTTAAACCTTCATTACGCTGTTTTAATATATCAATAACTTTTTGTCGCGCTCGGGTCGCTCTATCTGGACTGACATCTTGTGCCGCCATGGACAGCGACATATCTAAAACGATAACTAATGCGTCTTCTTTTTTCTTTACGGGCTGAGGTAATTGTTCCCAGCTTGGGCCAGAAAGTGCGATGCTAGTAAGAATCCAAGCCAATAAAATAAACCATAAGGGCCAACGAGATTGCTCACTCGGCATTTGGTCTAATACATGGGGCATGAGTGATTGATCGATAATGCCGTTCCAGCGCGCAGAGGCTAAGCGTCGTTTTAGTAAAAAGACAAATAAAGCAATGGCTGGGATTAATGTTATTAACCACCAAGGGCGTAACAAATGAAATTGAGAAAAGAATGACTCCATTATTGTGAGTTCCTTCCTTGAGATCTTAATATATACAGTAAGCGGCGAAATAGTCCGAGCTTTTGCAGTGCAATAAGAAAGCTAATGAGTAAGGCGATACCTAACGGCCAATAATAAATATTAATTTGTGGACGAAAAATCTCTGGGTCTTTTTCTGTAGGTTCTAATTGATCGATCATTGCATAAATTTGTTCTAACTCTTTACTGTCGCGGGCACGGAAATAATGCCCCCCGGTGATATCGGCCATTTTCTGTAGGGTCCCTTCATCTAAATCTCGCGAAGGATTTACTTGGCGAGAGCCAAAGAAGCTAGCCACTTCCATTGCATCGGCACCTAAACCAATAGTATAAATTTTCACTTTACTTTGTTGGGCGAGTTCCGCTGCTTTTAACGGTTCAACTTCTCCCGCGGTATTGGCCCCGTCAGTTAATAAAATAACCACTCGGCTTTGTTCGGGATTAGATTGTAAGCGCTTGATCGTTAATCCAATAGCGTCACCAATGGCTGTTTTTTTACCTGCTAAACCAATTTGGGCTTCATTCATCAGTGTTTGCACGGTAAGCCAGTCGAAGGTGAGTGGTGCTTGTAGATAGGCTTGGCTGCCAAATAGTACCAGACCTAGGCGATCTCCTTGGCGTTGGGCAATGAAATCATTGAGTACTTTTTTTACCGTGAATAACCGATTGACTGGGCGTTTTTGCCACTGCATGTCTTCTATTTCCATACTGCCGGAAATATCAATTGCCAACATCAGATCTCTGCCCGAAGTAGGGAGCTCTACGACTTCCCCTAAAATATGGGGGCGTGCTAAAGCGGTTAATAAAGCTAGCCATAATAATGCGGGTAGTAATAACGAAGGCCAGCTCTGTTGAGTTTGAATATGAGTGCTAGCTTGGCTCGTTTGCCATAATTTAAGATCAGGAACTTTTAACGCGGCTTCCTGTTGCTTTACCTTAGGTAGAAGCCAAAAAAATAATAATGGCAAAGGTAGTAGATAAAAAGCCCATGGCCAATGCCAATCAATCATGAGTACTTCCTTTAATTTCTTGCGAGGTGCTTGGAATGTTATTTTTTAACCAAACTGAGCAGGCCTGGTAAAGCTCGTGTGCATCAAATTGACATTGCTGTTGATACAGGCCTTGCGCTAACGCGTTTTTAATCGAGTCATTGAAAAGTGCTTTTTGCGGCGCTTTGCTTAATTGTTCGGGTAAATAGTTTGCCCAATTTAAGCCTGATAATGAAACGGCACTAGGGTGTTGCTGTAAGCAAAACCTTTTTAAGATTTGATTGCTCTGCTGTAAAAATAACAGTGAATCGTTATTGGCTTTAAATTGAACATACTGACGCTCTAATAATGTCAGGGCCGCTTTTTTGTTCGCGTCTTTTTTGCGTTTTCTCTGCCAAAAATACAGTGCTGTTATAACTGAAATGATGATAACGGCTAATAGTAGCCACCAACCAAAAGCGATGGGCCAATCGTGGATTGCATTAGGTAGGTGAATATCTTTTAGCTGAGATAAGTCAGGTTGAGCTGCAGAGGATGGTGGAGTAGCGGGCATCATTATTTCCCTTTCTTCTTAATGACTTGGCTTAAACCCAGGCCTAAGCGCAATTCACTGATGATATCATTTTGTGCTTGCAAGCTAATGAGGGGAATTCCTAGTTTTAACGTTCGCTGTTTTAACTCTTGTTGACGCTGTTGAAACGCTTGCTGATGAGCGAGACCTTGTGATTTTGAATGACACTCTAATTGCAAACGCTGTTGTCCGTCTGTAAGGGGGTAACTGCCTAAAGGAAGAATATTCTCTTCGAACGCATCAAAGATATTGATCGCCACAACGTCATTGTGTTTATTAATTTGATGCAGCTGTCGTTCGCAATCTTGGTTGAAACCTTGCCAGTCAGAAATAAAGTAAATAGTGCTGCCTGGTCGTGCGACTCTTCGGGCATGGCGACACATGCTGGCCAAGCGATCGGAAGATTGCTCTGGTGTAAGAGTTACTTGCTTCTGAGTAAATTCGGCTAACTCATGCAATACGTGCATGACCTGTTTACGGCCAGGCTTTGGGCGAATATCAATTTCATTTTGGTTATCAAAGAATAAAGCACCAATGCGATCACCATTGTTCAGTGCTGACCATGAAAATAGGCTTGCAAGGTCTGCGGCGAGCACTGATTTAAAAGCGTATTGAGTGCCAAAAAACATACTGGCGCGTAAATCACATACGATCATGATGGGGCGTTCACGCTCTTCGCGAAAAACCTTAATATGCGGTTTTTGATTTCGCGCGGTTACCCGCCAGTCCATTGCTCGAATATCATCACCGGGCTGATAGCTTCGAACTTCGGAAAAATCAACGCCTCGTCCCCGTAGATTAGAGGTATGAATACCGGCTAATTCATTTAATACCTTTTTTTGCTTATGAATCGGCAAAAGGTTTGCTAAATGTCGAACGGCGACAAGATTATCCGTTTTAATCTCGGCGCCTGAAGACAAGCTTTGATTGATTACCTGGGCCATCACTAATTCCTTATTCTTTACAAACTAGTGTGATCTAGGCAACGGGTACGCGACTGATTAATTCATTGATTACTTTGTTCGGCGTCATGCCTCCGGCTTCAGCTTCAAAGCTCAACAGGATTCGATGGCGTAAAACGTCGTGAGCAATGGCTTGTACATCATCAGGGCTGACAAAGTCACGGTTATTTAACCAAGCATGAGCGCGGGCGCAACGTTCTAAAGCAATGGTGCCACGAGGGCTTGCACCATAATCAATCCAGTTGGCGATATCTTCGCCATATTGCTCTGGGTGGCGAGTTGCCATCACCAGTTGTACGATATATTTCTCAACCGCTTCACTTAAATGAAGGTTTAATGTTTCTTGACGAGCCGCGAAAATATCGACTTGGGTCATGGTTTCGCCTTTTAGTGGTGCTTGTTCCATCGCTTCACCACGTACTAGGCGTAAAATCTTCTGCTCAGCTTCCGCATCGGGATAGCCAATCACAACGTGCATCAAAAAGCGGTCAAGCTGAGCCTCGGGAAGCGGGTAGGTTCCTTCTTGCTCGATAGGATTCTGTGTCGCCATCACTAAAAACAGTTTTTCGAGAGGCATAGTATTACCCCCCACGGAAACCTGGCGTTCTGCCATGGCTTCTAATAAGGCGCTTTGTACTTTTGCCGGGGCACGGTTAATTTCATCGGCCAAAATAAGATTGTGAAAAATAGGGCCTTGCTGAAACTTAAAGCTGCCTTCTTCCGGACGGTAAATTTCAGTACCGGTTATGTCACCGGGTAATAGGTCTGGAGTGAACTGGATGCGTTTGAAGTCTCCTTCAATATGATCAGCTAGCGCATTAATGGCTTTTGTCTTGGCTAATCCCGGAGCACCTTCAACTAAAAGGTGGCCATCGGCCAATAAAGCGATCAATAAACGTTCAATTAAATGCTGTTGGCCAATAATGTTGGCGCTCAATGCCTGCTTAAGTTGTAGGAATCCCTGCTGCATCTTGCTGCTCACTCTATATTCGGTGTAATTATTTGATTTCATACAAGATTTTATTGATTGAAATACTGACGTCAATGCTTCTGAGAAGGTAAATGTGCAAAAGTTCTCAACTTCACACTACTTTACACGCTCTTTAGGGATAAGGAGATCAATTATTAATATCGCGAATAGAGATAAAACAACTTCTAATAGAAAACTATCGTCTAAGCTAAAAATAAGGACAACTTTGTGAGAATTAGTAGGAATCGTTTACATGAGCAATACCAAGCCTTTGAGCAAACCTGATCTAACGGCACTCTATCGTTTAATTGAAGATAGAAATGATAATTCACAGGCAGAAAGAATACGCCTATTTGCTGAACTGTATTATGCCGATGCGCCCGCTGTGGATCTAAACGCTCGAAATCCTGAGGATCTCTATGGTGCAACGGTTTCATGCTGGCAATTTATCCAACAAAATAATACGTCTCAACCTAAGGTCAGGGTATTTAATCCTGATTTCGAAGCCCATGGTTGGCAGTCGACGCATACGGTCATTGAAGTATTGGCGAAAGAAATGCCATTTTTGATTGATTCTGTACGCTTAGAAATAAATCGTCGTCAGATGTCGATTCATTCTATTAATTCATGTGTGGCGCATATCGAGCGTGATGCGAAGCATAAGAAAAAGGCAAGCTCTCCTTTATTTAAGGCCTCTGAAAAAAGCCAAGCAGAAGCGATCATTTATATTGAAGTAGATCGCCATACTGATGCCGAAATGCTGGACGACTTATCGCGCACCTTGGTGCAAATTCTTCATGAAGTGAATCATTGTGTTGAAGACTTTTCTGCACTGACAGGGAAGGTTGCCGAAATATCTGAGGAATTGAACCAGCTGCCTTGCGATAAACCCAAAAAAGAGGTCAAAGAAGCACAAGATTATTTAGCTTGGTTAGGTAATGAACACTTTACCTTTTTGGGTTGTGATGAATTCACCATCGAGAAAAATGATGGTAAAACCTTCATAGTGCGCGATGAGTCTCGTGACTTAGGCATATTCCGTTTTCATAAAGCGGGAAGTAATAAACGTAAACTTGAAGAGCTGCCTGCTGAGATACAAGACTTTGTTTTGAATTCAGAGATTGTTAATTTCTTTAAGTCTGGGGAGCGCAGTCGAATACATCGTCCAGCTTACCCTGATTACGTGGTAATAAAGCGCTTCAATGATGCCGGAGAAGTGATTGGCGGTGTGCGTTTTATGGGGCTTTATACGTCGATTGTTTATATTGAAACCCCTAATAATATTCCTTTAATACGACAAAAGCTTCAGCAAGTTAGGAAATTAGCCGGGTTCGATAAAGGCAGCCATAGTGGTAAAGAATTGAATCGAATTCTTGAGGTTTATCCACGTGATGAATTGATTCAATCGAGTTCAACTCAGTTGCATCATACAGCGCTAGGTATTCTAAATATTCAAGAGCGACGACAAACCCGCGCCTTTTTACGTAAAGGCACGTATGGTAAGTTTTTGTATTGCTTAGTCTTTACTCCGCGGGATATTTATAACACTGAGTTACGTACTAAAATTCAAGCCGTACTAGAAGAGGCCTGTGATCCTGAGTTTGTTGAGTTTAATACTTATTTTTCTGAATCCATTTTAGCCAGAACCCATTTTGTATTACGTCTCAAAAATAGTGAAGGCGGCGACGTAAATCATGAAGAAATCGAACGGAAAATTCAACAAGTCGCTCGCAGTTGGGGGGACGATTTACATTCGGCGTTAATTGAACAAGTTGGTGAAGAAAAGGGCAATCGCTATCATCAAGTTTATCGAAATGCATTTCCTGCAGGCTATCGTGAAGACTTTGGCTCTCGGACTGCTGTGGCGGATATTCAACACATAGAAGACCTTCGAACTCATCCAGAGAAAGGCATTGCGATGAGTTTTTATCGTGAGCTAGAGGAGGGGGATAATCAATTAAGGTTTAAGCTGTTCAATTTAGATAATGTACTCCCTCTTTCGGATATTTTGCCCATTCTAGAAAATCTAGGTCTAAGGGTCATTGGTGAGCATCCGTATGGCTTACAGTTTGATGATGATCATAAGGTCTGGATCCATAACTTTTTATTGGAATATACCTTGGCTGAGCGCATTGATATGCAATCCGTGAAGTGTTTATTCCAAGAAACATTTAAAAATATTTGGCATGGTCATGCCGAAAGTGACGGTTTTAATAAGCTGGTATTAGGTTCAGAAATAGGCTGGCGGGATATTGCTATGTTGCGAGGTTATGCTCGCTATATGAAGCAAATACGTTTTGGAATTAGTGAGACTTATATTGCGGAGACTTTGAGCCGTTATATAGAAATTAGCCGCTTATTAGTGAAAGCCTTCGAGGTTCGCTTTGGCTTGCATGCCGAATGGAACGAGCAGCAGCGAGAATTAGCTTTTGCTGAAATAGAGCGTGAAATTACGGAAGCCTTAGATGGGGTTGAGCAATTAAACGAAGATCGAATTATTCGTCGTTATTTAGAATTAATCAAAGCAACATTGCGCACCAATTTTTATCAATGTGATGAAGAGGGTAATGCGAAGGACTATGTTGCCTTTAAGTTAGATCCTCATCAAATTAGTGATATGCCTCTGCCTCGTCCTATGTTTGAGATATTCGTTTATTCTCCGCGCGTTGAGGGGGTTCATTTACGCGGTGGTAAGGTTGCTCGCGGTGGGCTGCGTTGGTCAGATCGAAATGAAGATTTCCGTACCGAAGTATTAGGCTTAGTTAAAGCTCAACAGGTTAAAAATGCGGTGATTGTTCCTGTTGGGGCAAAAGGCGGTTTCGTCGCTAAGAACTTAAATAAAGACATGTCTCGTGACGAGTGGTTAGAGGAAGGAATCGCCTGCTATAAAATTTTTATCAGTTCGTTATTAGACGTGACGGATAACTTAATTGATGGCAACGTTGTGCCACCACTTGAGGTAGTACGTCATGATGAAGATGATGTTTATTTGGTGGTAGCGGCCGATAAAGGCACGGCGACCTTCTCTGATATTTCTAATGGCATTGCGGTTGAAAGAGGGTTTTGGCTAGGGGATGCCTTTGCTTCGGGTGGCTCTATTGGTTACGACCATAAAAAAATGGGCATTACTGCTCGAGGTGCCTGGGTATCTGTGCAACGACACTTCCGTGAGCTTGGCCATAATGTGCAAGAGGAAGATTTCACCGTTGTCGGTGTGGGGGATATGGCCGGAGATGTCTTTGGTAATGGCATGTTGTTATCAGAGCATATTCGCTTAACCGCGGCGTTTAACCACATGCATATCTTTGTCGATCCCAACCCTGAATCAGCACCGAGTTATATTGAGCGCAAGCGTTTATTTGAACTACCTCGTTCGACTTGGGACGATTACGACAAGTCCTTAATCTCAAAAGGTGGGGCTATATTCTCGCGTAGCGCCAAGTCGATCGATATCAGTCCTGAGATGAAGAAACGTTTTGATATTAAAGAGGATAAGCTTGCACCGACTGAGCTCATTAAAGCGCTTCTGCTCGCGCCTATTGATTTGATCTGGAATGGTGGTATCGGGACTTACATTAAGGGCAGTAGTGAAAGTCATGCGGATGTAGGCGATAAAGCAACCGACGCGGTGCGAATTAATGGTAATCAGGTTCGAGCTAAAGTTGTAGGTGAAGGCGGAAACTTGGGAATGACGCAATTAGGGCGAGTTGAATTTGCTTTAGCCAAAGGCTCCTCTTATACCGACTTTATTGATAATGCAGGCGGGGTTGATTGCTCGGATCATGAAGTGAATATCAAAATTATGCTGAATGAAATTGTCGCTTCGGGTGATATGACTATGAAGCAACGCAATCAATTATTCATGGATATGACCGATTCGGTTTCGGACTTGGTATTGACCAATAACTATCGTCAAACTCAGGCAATTGCTTTGGCACATAGAGAATGTGAGGAGCGCATGGATGAGTATGTGCGCTTAATCCATGACTTTGAAGAGGCTGGGAAATTAAATCGTGCCCTTGAATACTTACCGGATGAAGAGACCATTGCTGAGCGTAAAGTTCAAGGTCAGGGCTTAACTAAACCTGAGCTTTCGGTATTAATTTCTTATGCTAAAGCGGATCTAAAAGAACAACTTAATCTCGATGCAATCAGTCAAGATCCTTATTTATGTAAGATTGTTGAAACGGCTTTTCCACAAAAGCTGGTGGATGAATATAATAGTCCTGTTATGAACCATAAACTGCGCTCTGAAATCGTGGCGACTCAGTTAGCGAATGATTTAGTCAATTATATGGGCATTACTTTTGTAAATCGTTTGACTGAATCTACTGGGGCAACGGTGGTTGAAGTGGCGCGGGCCTATGTGGCCGCTCGTGATGTCTTTGGTCTGCATGATTTATGGGCGAAAATAGAAGCCTTGGACTATCAAATCCCCGCTAAAATTCAAGCGGATATGATGAGCCGGCTCATGCGCTTAGTGCGTCGTGCTAGCCGTTGGTTTCTGCGTAATCGCCGTACGGATATGGATGTTGCTGCAGAAGTTAAGTCCTTTAAAGAAAGTGCTGATTCGGTTAGAAATAATTTATCGCAATGGCTGCAAGGCTCTACTCAAGAGTCTTGGCAGACTCGGTTTGATGAGTATGCTGATCAGGGGGTTCCGGAAGAGGTATCATCTTTAGCGGCGGGCACAAGTTCGTTATTCTCGGCCCTCGGTATCATTGAGGCTTCGCATCAAACAGAGCGTCCAGTAGAACGCGTAGCGGAGGCGTATTTCTGCGTCGGCGAGACCTTGTCGTTAAATTGGTTCTTAGAGCAAATCAATACTTTAGACGTGAACTCTCATTGGCAAGCTTTGGCTCGAGAAGCTTTTCGTGATGATATGGATTGGCAATTACGTTCGTTAACCGTATCGGTTTTAAGCAGTGAAGATACGGATGATATGCCGATGACTGAACTTATGGAGCAATGGAAGTTGGCACATCCTAACTTGGTGAGTCGCTGGCAGCGCATGCTTGATGAGCTGCGTGCTTCAGATCGGGTTGAATATGCGATGTACTCAGTAGCCTTACGCGAATTGTTAGATTTAGCTCAAGCCAGTAAGCATCAGGTGGCTGATTGTGGCTAGTAGGTAGTGGAAAAACGAGAAACGTAGGCGGTATGAATGCCGCCTACACTTTGGGATTAAACCTGTTCAATTTGTTAAAGCTAGTAGTTAAAGCTAGTAGTTAAAGCTGGCAAATCGCAATCTTCAAGGGTGGATTACCATCTGGGCTTGGGAAGTCGGTATCAGGCAGTAGTATTTCAATGCTTTTAAGTGGACGACCCGCTTTAATGGCGCAGCGCTTGAGAGATTCTAGCCACTCATCACGATCAACTTGAGCGACGTTATTGCAGCAAATGAGCTGTCCGCCTTCTTTGGTGGCAAGCAAGCTCGGCTTAAATAGTGACTGATAATCACGAATCAAGTCCACATTACCAAAGGCACTTTTTGCCCAACGGGGCGGATCTAAAAAGACCAAGTCAAACTGCTCTGGGCCATGCTTAGGGTATTTCGGTAACTTCTTACCACGACGAGCACTGATCGGCATATTGGCAAATTGCTTAATCGCCGGAAAGACATCGGATTGAATAAATTCAACTTGCTTAAGGTTGTTTAAGCGCGCGTTTTCCATGCCGACTGCTAGCGACGACTCGGCGAAATCAACATTAACAACCCGCTTTGCTCCGCCAACTCCTGCCGCAATACCAATACCGCAAGTATAAGAAAATAGGTTCAGTACGGTTTTGCCTTCGCTATTAGCTTTGACATAACGACGGCCGGCGCGTAAATCCAAAAATAACCAAGGGTCTTGGCCTTGATGGCGCCCTTGAACACAGTATTTAATGCCGAGTTCAGAACCTTCCATTGGAGTGTTATCTAACGCGTCTGTCTCTTCCTCTGCATTTTGAATACGGGAATTATTTTTACTACGGTCGTTATAAACTAGGTGAAGATCAGGAAATTCATCTTCACCAAAAGAGCGGACTTGAGCAAGTTCTTCATCCGTTAAACCTTGGTGAAAGGTCTGCAGTATCAATAACGGGCCATAGCGATCTAAGGTCGTGCCCGCTAGGCCTTCGTTGGTACCGTGGAAAATACGAAAACAGTCGGTTTGTTCTTCTTGCCACTGTGCTTGTAGGTCAGAGCGTGCTTGCCAGGCTTGGCTGATTAGGCTTTTTAGTTCATTCATTTGCGCATTTTAGCAGATTGAAGACGAATGTCTGTTCCGTTATTATCACACTATGAAAGAAATCATAGTCTCCTTACATATTTCCCGCGAAGATTATCTCAGCTTTTATCAAGGCCAAGTTCAAAACGTGGTTGCTACCGCTCAAGACGGTCGAATTGTGCGCTTTCCTGCGGCTATTTTAAAAGGCATGGTGGGTCACGAAGGCATACACGGCACCTTCAAAATTAGTTTTAACGATGTTGGAAAATTCGACGGTATAACTCGGCTTTCTTGAAATGCCTCAAAACGCTTTAATCATGGCTCTAATGCAGCTTTTATCGTATAATGCGCGCGATTTTTAGCGTGCACGCTGCTTTCTAGCAATTTTAAAACACATGTCAAAAGGCGAAGATAATGTCAGGTCTCGATTGGTACGGTCTAGTACGAAAAGTAATGTTCAAAATGAGTGGCGAAACCTCTCATGAACTGGGTCTTGATATGCTAGGCGCTGCTGAGCGTTTATCTTTGCTTTCTTTTGTTGCCCCTAAAATTCCTGATTGCCCAGTCGAGGTGATGGGTATTAAATATCCGAACCCCGTCGGTTTGGCGGCGGGTTTGGATAAAAATGGCGATTATATTGATGCGTTTGCCCGTTTAGGCTTTGGTTCTATTGAGATTGGCACCATTACCCCACGCCCTCAGCCGGGTAATCCGAAGCCGCGTTTATTCCGCCTTGCTGAAAAACAAGCGATTATTAATCGAATGGGATTCAATAATAAGGGTGTTGATCATCTGGTTGAGCAGGTTAAAAAAGCCAAGTTCAAAGGCGTATTGGGTATCAATATTGGTAAGAACTTTGATACTCCGGTAGAGAAAGCCGTTGATGATTATCTGATTTGTTTGAATAAGGTTTATCAGTACGCGACGTATATTACGGTGAATATTTCTTCGCCAAATACCCCAGGGCTGCGTGACTTGCAGTTTGGCGATACGTTAGACGAGCTATTAGCACCGATTAAAGCCCGTCAGTTAGAGTTAGCGGAAGAATTTGGTTACAAGCCGGTATTAGTTAAAATTGCACCGGATATGGACGAAGAGAATGTTCAGTTAGTTGCTGAAACCTTGATCAAAAATAAAATTGATGGCGTGATCGCGACGAATACTACTTTATCTCGTGAAGGAGTAGAGGGGCATGAGTTTGCGGGTGAAGCCGGTGGTCTTAGTGGCGCACCTCTGGAAGATTCAGCAACAGAAACCGTTGCGGCCTTGGTTGCAGCGCTTGACGGTAAATTACCGGTTGTGGGTGTGGGCGGTATTTTAGATGGCGCGGGCGCGGTCGAGAAAATTGATGCTGGAGCAGAGCTTATTCAAGTATACAGTGGCTTTATCTATCGTGGCCCTGAGTTAGTACGTGAATGTGTTGATGCGATAGCTGCTCGCTTTGCGAGTAAAAAGTAAGACTAAAATCTAGATAAAAGAATGCCCAGATCATTGCTGGGCCTTCTTTTTTGCACTGTCTCCCTGATGAGGAGAACTAGGTGTATATTTTTAGCGAATTCTTTGAATCAAAGACTTGCTATAGAGTCAGTTTGTGAATGCCAGAAACGCCCGTCATTCCGTCCCAGTTATCAGCTCGACCTTCTCGCCAGCCAGACATCCATGATTCATGGGCTGTGCCTACTGGGGCAAGATCTTTGGAGCGACGCTCGGCGCCTGCTAAATAGCCACGTGTAAAAGCGCGTTGCTGTTGGTCGCGTTTCTGTTTCTTCATAGAGTATCCTCACTCAAAATATTGAAAACAGTAAGCCTGCTAAGCTGAATGTTATAGGAACAATCAGCAAACCTTCGCAGGGCTTAGGTCAGGCATCAAGAATGTGCACTCATATTCTTAATGCCATGACATGTTGTACCGCGTTATTAGCTAGGCTGTTAACGATTATTTTTTTCTATTAATACTGGTTTTTAAAACAATCAGGTATTTGACAAATTAGGTGTGCAGAGCATGCAAGAACTAAAAATGGGCCAGCCGCGTGAAATATTTGCCGTATGTCCAAAAGGCGTAGAGCAACTTTTAGCGGATGAAATCAGACAGTTAGGCGGTGAGGTGATCAAAGAGAGTCACCTCGGGGTTAGCTGGTTAGGTGATCTTGAACTGGCGTACCGTTTTTGCTTGTGGACACGTCTTGCTACTCGCTTATTGTTACCCTTGAAAGAATGTCAGGTAGACAATGTGGACCAGATGTATGACGTGGCGTATGACATCCCATGGTCTGATTTGTTCACTGTTGATAACAGCATTCGCATCGATTTTCATGGCAAATCTGAGTTCGTTAATAATACTCAGTTTGGTGGCCAAAAGATTAAAGATGCGATTTGTGACCGCTTTCGCGCCGATGTTGGGGCTCGCCCAAACGTTGATAAAGAAGCCGATGTGAAAATTGAAGTGCAGCTGCGTCATGGCCGTATCACGATCAGCCTGAATATGGCGGGTGATAGTCTGCACAAGCGCGGTTATCGTTTAGTGCCGGGTCAGGCACCGTTAAAAGAGAATCTAGCGGCAGCGTTATTGATTCGTGCTGGCTGGCCTGCTCGTGCTGAAAAAGGTGAAAACCTACTCGACCCTATGTGTGGTTCGGGGACGTTATTGATTGAGGGTTTGTTGATGGCCGCCGACATTGCACCTGGATTAAACCGTCAGGTGCAGGGCTTTGAAAACCTGAAAATGCACGACCGCAGTGTCTGGCAGGAGATTGTGAGCGAAGCACGTCAGCGTCGCACAGATGGCTTGGCTAAGTTGGAAAGCCAGTTCTTTGGTTATGATAGTAATCCAGATCAGATTGAAGCGACGCTTTCAAACTTCTCGCGTGCGGGTACCGGCGATGAGGTATTGGATAATAATGTACAAATTCAATCAAAGCCGTTTCAGCAATTATGGTTGCGAGAGAAAGCGATTAAAACCGGTGGCTTGATTATCTGTAACCCGCCTTATGGTGAGCGTTTGAGTGAGCTGCCTCAGCTGGCTCCTCTATATAATGAACTGAATGAAGTGACCCGTGCTACCTTACCTGATTGGGGTATGGCGATGATTACCGGTAATGTTGATTTGGCGCGTTCGATCAGACGTCCATTGCACAAAAAATACAGTCTTTTTAATGGTGCTATTCCATGTACCTTCTTGGTCTTTAATGCCTGTGATGAGCGTTCGATGGTTGAGCTGACAACGGCCATTCGTGGTCCTGTTGAAGCCTTTGCCAACCGCTTAAAGAAAAATTTGAAGCCATTGCGTAAATGGGCAAAGCGCGAAAATATCAGCTGTTACCGTATCTACGACGCCGATTTACCTGAGTATTCAGTTGCCATTGATATGTACAATGATTGTTTGCACGTACAGGAGTATGTTGCGCCGAAGAGTATTGATCCAAATAAAGCCGAGCGTCGCATATTGGATCTTTTGGGCGTATTACCGGAAGTGACCGGTATTGCGAAAGAAAATATCGTGCTTAAACGTCGTGAGCGTCAGTCTGGTAAAAAGCAATATCAGCGTCGCGGTGATTTCCAACAGGAAGCTGAAGCACGTCGTATGGAAGTGATTGAGGGGAACGCTAAGATTTGGGTGAACCTGCAAGATTATTTGGATACAGGTTTGTTCTTGGATCACCGTCCTACTCGAATGAATATCGCCTCGATCGCTAAAGGTCAGCGCTTTTTGAATTTGTTCTGTTATACCGCCACCGCCAGTGTGCATGCAGCGGTAGCTGGGGCTAAAACAACGACCAGTGTCGATCTTTCTAAAACCTATTTGGCTTGGGCGGAAGATAACTTTCGTTTAAATGGCTTCTTAAAAAATACCACTCAAGGTAATCAAGGCAAGGTCGCAGCAATGCACTCGCCAAGTGGCTCTAAGGGCAGTTCTCGTGGTGCAACGAATCCATGGGGCCAGTCTGCAGCCGAAAAGAAAGATGAAAAGCATAAGTTCATTGAAGCGGATTGCCGCGAATGGTTAAAGACGATTCAAGGCCAATCTGAAGAAGAGAAGTACGACCTGATCTTTATGGATCCGCCGACGTTCTCCAACTCGAAGAAGATGGAGGGCGTATTAGATATTCAGCGCGACCATGTTGAATTGATAGAATTAGCCATGGCGCGTCTAACAAAACACGGCCTGTTAATCTTCTCAAACAACTTGAGAAAGTTCGACATGGATGAGGATGCACTAAAACAGTTCACGATTGATAATGTAAGCTCCAAATCAGTGCCTAATGATTATTCGCGTCGTGCAAATATTCACCACTGCTTCGAGATTCGTCACGCTAAGAAAAAGAAATAATAATTTAAGCCTCCTTCTAGGGCGCTTCATTACTGGCTTTGCACTTTAATGAGGCGCTTTTCCTATCTAATTTCTGCCAATGTCGACAAATTGGTACGATATCTGCTTTCTCTGAACAAAAATTAAATATCCGACTACTTTGGTTGGGCATTTAGATTAAAAACTGAAGAAGAGAAGGGGCCTTAACGTGGCGACTGAAAACTTAGCAAATGTATCCGTAGCGGTAGAAACTTTAGTACAAAGTTCCAATACGATGTTTATCTTATTGGGTGCGATCATGGTATTAGCCATGCACGCCGGCTTTGCCTTCCTAGAAGTGGGTACGGTTCGCCATAAAAACCAGGTCAATGCTCTGGTTAAAATCTTGACCGACTTTGGTATCTCTACCATTGCTTATTTCTTCGTGGGTTATCAAATCGCTTATGGTATGGACTTCTTAGTCGGTGCCAATGAATTAGTAGAAAGTAACGGCTATGAACTGGTTAAGTTCTTCTTCTTATTAACGTTCGCCGCGGCAATCCCTGCCATCGTATCCGGTGGTGTGGCAGAGCGTGCTAAGTTCTACCCCATGCTGGTAGCTTCGTCGCTAATCGTTGCCTTGGTATACCCTTTCTTCGAAGGCATTATCTGGAATGGCAATTCTGTGATGGGCTTTAATTTCCAAGAATGGTTAGAAGCAAGCTTCGGTGCTGGCTTCCACGATTTTGCCGGCTCCATTGTGGTGCACGGTGTCGGTGGTTGGATTGGTTTCGCTGCGATCATCGTTTTAGGTTCACGTAAAGGTCGCTACCGCGATGGTCGTGTTGTAGCGTTTGCTCCTTCTAACATTCCTTTCTTAGCATTAGGTGCTTGGATTCTAGCGGTAGGCTGGTTCGGTTTTAACGTGATGTCAGCTCAAACTATGGATGGAATTTCTGGTCTAGTTGCGGTAAACAGCTTGATGGCCATGGTTGGTGGCACGATTGCGGCAATGGTTGTGGGTAAGAAAGACCCAGGCTTTATTCATAACGGTCCGTTGGCTGGTTTGGTTGCGGTATGTGCGGGCTCTGATGTAATGCACCCAATTGGTTCATTGGTTGTGGGTGCGGTTGCCGGTGGCTTGTTCGTATTTGCCTTTACTTATGTGCAAAACAAATTCCCTAAATTCGATGACGTATTAGGTGTATGGCCTCTTCACGGTCTATGTGGTCTGTGGGGCGGTATCGCTGCGGGTATCTTTGGTCTAGAAGCGTTTGGTGGTATGGGCGGTGTTAGCTTTATGTCTCAGCTAATCGGTTCTATTGTAGGTATCGCAGTTGCTGTTATCGGTGGTTTCTTGGTTTATGGCATCGTCGATAAGATTGTTGGTATTCGTTTGGATGAAGAATCTGAATACAACGGCGCTGATTTATCGATTCATAAGATTGGTGCTAACTCTGAAGATTAATTCTTTGGGGTACTCGTTAGAGTGGGAATAAATATTCCTAAACGAAAAGGTCAGCTTATGCTGGCCTTTTTGTTTTTTGTTAAATATCAGTGGAGACTTCCGTTTTTGGGTTTGAGGCATTAGATTAGAGATATCTTAAGATGGATGTCCATGTTGCTTGTCCCAAAACTTAGTAGGAGGAGCTGTGGCAGCTGGTTATGATCTTGGCTGGGCTGGAAAAATTGTATATGGGGTGGTTAATTTGAATCAAGGTGAAAAATGATACTGCATGATGTAAGTGTAATTAACCTTTGCATATATATTGGATTAATACTTTTAGCAAATGTTCTTGCGTTAGGTTTAATTATTTTAACGATGACTTATTGTCGAGGGAGAATAAAATGGAAGGAATGGAGATTCGCCATAATATTTTTATCCACTTGGTTTATTTTTATAGTCCCATTTAATTCAATTGCTAATGTAATTAGTCTTTTTAAACTAAGATCCTTAATTGAGAATGAAAGTGCTCAGGTGTTTGATGGAAGGATTTATAAGTTAGATGGAAGGACTACTGGTGTTAAAGTGTATCTTGATAAAACTCAATATATATTTGCGGATAAAAGAATTGGATGTTTTTCTTCATTTAATAAAAAAAGTGGATTTCATATAAGTGGACACATCCATATGGAATACTATCCATTGAGCAGTGCTAAGGAGTCTGTTTACTGTGTTACGTATTTAGAAAACAAATAGAAAAGCAACCACAGGAAAACAAATTGGACATCCATCATAGTAGTTGCCCAAAGTCTTTGCTATTGATATTGCGGCTTATGCCATTATGAGTAATCACTATCATGTGATTCTTCACATAAATAGAGACAGAGCCAAGTTATGGTCTGACTATGAAGTTGTAGAACGATGGCATCAGCTCTTTAATGGAACCGTCCTCTCACAGAAGTACCTAAAGAATGAAGGTGAATTATCGACGGTTGAAATGTTGGTATTTCAAGAAGTAATCAACAAATGGCGCTCGCGTTTACAAACCGATTCTATAATAAGAGTAGTTGGTTCATGCGTATCTTAAACGAAGCCATAGCGCGCGAAGCGAATGCCGAAGATGGCTGTACAGGTCGGTTATCATTCGTACCATCCATGGAACTCCCCCTACGGGCAGCATAGCTGTGCAAATTGCTCCTGCAATTTGTGGGAAGGTCGTTTTAAGTCGCAAGCTTTGTTAGATGAAGCCGCCTTGATGGCGTGTATGGCTTATGTCGATCTAAATCCAGTTCGGGCGGGAATGGCTAACACACCGGAAGAGTCAGATCATACCTCAGTTAAAAAACGATGCGAGAAAGCTGAGAAAAGCAAGCAGCCGAATCATTTAAACCAACAAGAGAAATCACTTTACCCATTTGTAGGCAACCCTAGGCAAAACCAACCTGAAGGCATTCAAATGAAGCTGAGTGATTATTTAGAGTTAGTTGATTGTACTGGCAGGGTGCTAAGAAAAAATAAGCGAGGATCGATCAGTGCAAGTGCAGATAAGATTCTTAGTCGGCTCGATATCGACGAAGATCAATGGCTAGAAATGACGTCAAACTTTGAAAGTTGTTTTAGTTCATTTGTGGGTGGCGAGAGCAGCTTACGGATGGCTTGTGAAAACATTCATTATCAACGCCCGCCCGGGCTAGCGACTTGTAAATTGATGTTTCATTAATTTTCACCTCATACCAAGATTTTAGCTATCAAAGTCAATATGAGGGATAAAGGTGCCTGTTATCCTTGATGAATCCAACAGACCTAGAAGATGTTTAGGTTACAAAACACCTTATGAGGTCTATGATGAAATTATAAATGGTGCACTTCTAGTTTGAATCAGGGTGCCATTAAATGAAGTTTCAATATTTAATATAAGTGTTTCATATCATGTTTGATTATTGCGCCTACAAGCGTATTCGTTGCTTTCCCCAGTAATCCTGTTCCATTCATATGAGAAGATAATGCTTTTGAAAATGTGGTTAATTTTTTCTGATCTACAGCTGAAGAAACGTGCCAAAGGCCTGATTGCTTTAACTCGTTATTATCTTGGAAACTTTGATTAAGGTTTGTTATCAAAAACCCTAGTTTCGGTTGCTTTCCATTCACTGTGCAGCGTTGAAGAAGTGCTAAATCGTTAGTGACTTGAGCATTGGCATGAATATTAAGGGTGTAAGAGAGCCCTGGAACCATGAGTAATAATTCAACAGTGGGGTTCTGGAGAATATTAAGCAAGCTCACAGCGACTTTATTGCCTGGTCGCTCAGGAATGAAGAGAGTATTGTCATCAATTCGTTGTATAAAACCCGCCTCATCTCCACGAGGTGATAGTTCTGTGTTTCCTTCATTGTCTGTAGTTTTAAGTATTATATAAGGCGAGAGTTTAAGGATATCTTTAGCACTGAGATCACGATTATGAATATGATTCGTGTAGTCCCAGAACCCCGAGCGAGCCGAAGCTCTTGCGCAGTGAAAATACACTGCAGATATCTTAAAGAGCACTTTCTGGTCAACCCCTTTTTCTAGTGCTCCGTTAATTCTTAAGCTATGTCCAATCCCTGCAACTAATATGAATAGGCTGGCTTGGCAGGATTTTATGGTTTGGTTTACTTCGGTAATGCTTGTTAGGTTGCTCACTTCAATTTCATGGTCATTTATAATTTTAATGCGTTTTTTATAATCCAATGGATTCATAGGAATGTGAGTATTTGATGATCCTATAATTGCAACAGTTGCGTATGATAAAAATTCTCGTGAAAAGAAGTCTAGTTTTGGTTGAATGCGTTTATCCAATAACTTGGGAGCTGGTGGTATAACTTTTCTTAATTCTTCTTCAGTGAAAATAGTGTTCTGTGCACTAAGCATGTTAGTTACCTTTGTATTGAAATCTGTGTAGAGTTTATGTGATTGGCGCATTAGCTTTAATGCATACGGTTTCAATATTTTGGTAATTAGTGTCAAAGTGAGATTAAAACGGTGATTGGTAATGGCGAACTCTGAGTTTAAAACAGTGTCGGCAGTTGCAGTAGTAGATTTGGCTAATGAAATGATAACGGCTGGTCTGATTGGTGAGAGTGATTTAAACGTTCTATCGACGGATGTATTCAATGAATATCGTTTATTTAAAGCAGGCACCTCAATTGTTGAGCATCGCTTAGCTGAGACCTATTTACTATCGTTGTGGGGGTTGGTCGACGTCCAATCGGATTTTGCTTTCAATATGGGTTGTACTGTTCATAAGCAAGCCAAAGGTGTATTGGCGCATTGGATTTCCTATAGCGATACCTTGGCTCAAGCATTTGAAATCTTTACTCAAAATATTGCTCTTTTAAATCATGCCGAGCACTGGCAGGTTAAGGAAGGTGATATGTATGTTGAACTCGAATTTGAATACCAATCTGATTTTGCGTATTCGGATGCCGCTATAGAGCGTAGTATGGTTGCGCTGGTAGCATGGGGAAGCTACTTTGTTCAACAACCTTTAACCATTCATTCGGCTCAATTTAGTTTTAATAAGCCGTTGCATTATTTGAAGTATGGCGAACTCTTTGGAAAAGATCTTAGATTTAATGCTGGAGTAAATCGGCTGGTATTGCATAAAGAGTATTTCGGTCAGTCGCTTCATTCTGCAAATCCTTATTTGAGGGAGGTTTTACAAGAACGCTCAAAATCCGTATTGAGATCAATGAATTCCGAAGTATCTGTTGTCGCTAATGTTATGGGGTTATTGGTCTCTGATTTAGCAACTTACAGTGTGTTGGAAAAAACATTGGCAGCCCTTCATATGAGTCGTGCAACGCTTTATCGAAAATTAAAAGAACAAAATACAACATTCTCTGAATTAGTAAAACAAATACGAACGCAGAAATTGGTGGCACTTATAGCTCAGGGAGTCAGCAATGAAGACTGTGCATTCTTATTAGGCTTCTCAGATGTCAGTTCATTTTATCGATTTAGAAAGTCCAAAAAATGATTGTTAACAATAATTACATTGATACCCATTATAGTGACTTACTGATGTAATGGCCTTATTCAAAGTAGAGGTGCACCATTTAAAACTCCAATTAAGATACCAAAATCGGTCACTTATTTGCTCGAAGGTTTTCACTCTGACAGGCATTGAGTGCCTAAAACCGCTCAATTAATACACAAATATTTAGGATGAACTATAGTTGTAATACTCCTTGTCAGTATTAAATAGTCTATATGCCTGAAAAGCCCGTCATTAGCCGATTCTTATCTGTATTAACCAGAGGTAGTGGTGAGGCTGAATTTCGACAGGAGGTATTGCCTAAGCATCGTCGTTTAGCCTTTAAATTATGCCTGCTTCTTGTGGTGGCTATGCCTATCTTTATGCTTTCTGACCATATGGTTGTGAAGCTGGGTCATTGGGAACCCTTTCTTTTGGCTCAGCGACTTACTCAGATATCAATATGTCTTGTATTTCTATTTATAATACGTAACGTTAAAAGCTACTCCTCTTATCTATTTTTAGTATCCAGTTCGATATTTTTATTTTTTGTCCTGCTTGAGTTGGGGTCTATCACCTTTCGCGATGATTACGACCTCTACATTCTCTTCGATATTATCATTGTTATTTGCCTTTATGCCTCTGGGATTCTCCCGCTGAAGCAGTCTTTGGCTTTGTGCTTGTACCACAGTGTGGTGGCGATATTCATCGTATTGTCTATGAAGAAGCTGCAAGTTCACGACCAAATTGTGGTGATTTTGGCTTACAGCTTTAGTAACGGGGTAGGCATATTACTGGGGATTGCACATCATAAGGGGGCGAGGCAGGAATACCTGTTGAAGCATTCATTGCATGAAAGTTCCCTTCAGTTAAAAGCCTTGGCTTATCGGGATTCGTTAACTAATGCGCTTAATCGGCGAGCTTTCCAAGAACACTTCTCCGATTTTAAGCGCCTTTCTGAACGTATTCAGGACGGTGAAAACGATTTGTATTTAATTGCTGCAGACATCGATCACTTTAAATTAATTAATGATAATTTGGGGCACGATGTGGGTGATAAGGTTTTGGTGGCGTTTACTCAGTTGATTGAGTCTCAGATACGGCCTCAAGATCATGTTTATCGATTTGGTGGTGAAGAGTTCACCATCTTGATGTTGGATTGCCCAAAAGACATTGCGATTAAACGCGTTGAGCAGGTAATGCTTTTACTCTACGAGTCTCGCCTGGGTGTTGAGGAATTGGACCTTCCAGTGACTTGCAGCTTTGGGATTACCCCGGTGCTGGAAAGTGATACGGTCGATTCGGTTTGTATTCGTGCTGATAAAGCGTTGTACCAGGCAAAGAATAATGGTCGCAATCAGTATGTGTTTAACTCTGGCGTCTCCTAATAATATTTAATCCTGCCGCTATCCATGAATGAACTGCTTGTCGAGATGGCCCAATTCGTAAGTTTTCCCTCTAAATAAACATTATTAACAAGTATTATTGTCAGTAGTGTTTTAATTATCTCTTGCTATGTGAAAATTTCACACTAAAATAAGGCCTAATTTAGTTATTTGTCAGGAACAGGGATGAAATTAACGTTAATAGTGGGTCTGATTAGTATTGTTGCCTCACCTTCATTATGGGCGATAGAGCGTGCAGATTATGATCTTGATGATGATGGTTTAATCGAAATTCAAGATCTGCAAGATTTGAATGAAATTCGCAACAACATAAGCCAAAATTTGATCACTGGTAGTAACTTATATGGCGTGAGCGATGGTTGTCCTGAAGCTGGTTGTAGTGGTTATGAGTTGGTATCCGATTTAAATTTCGATACCAATGAAAATGGCCTGTTCGATGCTGAAGATGAGTATTGGAATGAAGGCAAAGGCTGGGATCCTATTGGCAGCTTTTTCATCAAACTCAGTACTGAGTTTAATGGTAATGGTCATACTTTGCATAACCTTAATATACGTCGGCCTGGAGAGAATTTTGTTGGCTTGTTCGCTTACAGTGAACTGTCTCATGTTCATGACTTTTCTGTGACGGGAGAGTTAATTGTTGGGGCAGAAAGTGGTGGTCTAATGGGCTACAGCTGGAAGACCCATTTTGAGCATATCAACCTTGATCTAGTGATTACCGGCGCAAATGCCGATGAGTCTTGCCAAGCCAAGTGCGTGCCTAATTTGTTAGGCGGTATTGTGGGGATTGCTGATGAGAGTGATTTTAATAATATTATTGCTAAGGTGGAAATTTCCGGAGTTGATCGATTAGGTGGTTTGGTCGGGCAGGCGATTGGTGATGATACGAGCTCTATCAAGGAGGTCGCCATTCAAGCCGACATCGATGGTGATGACTATATTGGGGCGTTAGCGGGAAGTATTAGCCGTTATGATATTAATTCAATTGTATCTGTTTCATCTGTTGATGGGCATCAGCATACCAGTGGCTTAATAGGAGACTCGGCCGATATAACCCTTGAGAATGCGTTAGTATCCGGAGCGCTGAATGCTGATGCGGGTATACAGCTTCATTCTTCTGGAGGTGGGGTATTTGGTGGTGCTAACGACAGTGAAGTTTCTAATCTCATCAGTTTAATGCGTATGCCGTCATTAGAGTTGGATACCTTGTATTCATTAGGAGCGATAGCGATCTCTCACGAAGGTTTTAGCCTAACCTATAGCAGTGTATTTTGGGCGAAAGATTTGGCGCTTCGAGATAAAATGTTTGGCCGTCACTCTCAGCCTGGCTATGAGCAAAACTTTGACCTGATCGAGCTTCAATGCGCGAATGCAAATACGAGTTGTAATGGTGCGCAATTTACTGATTTTGACTTAGCGTTGAATACTCAAGGGGAAGCATTGTGGGAATTTGGTACTCAGCTCGAAGCTCCTGTGATGGTCATTGGATCGACTGCGTTTGGCGATAAAGATGGTGATGGTGCATTCGATGCTTGGCCAGCGATCGCTGCCCCTGTTATCGATGATCCAGTCATTGAAGATCCTGTAGTTGAAGATCCTGTAGTTGAAGATCCTTGCGCTGAAAGCTCGTGTGATGACGATTCTGATCCCCTTATTGGTAGCTCACTAACTTTGGTCTTGATCATGCCTTGGTTAATGCTGTTCTCAGCATTTCGTAGAAGAGGCTAAATAATTGCGTTATAGGCCAGGGGTAGGCCCTAAGCTTCCCCCTGTTTGACTTATATCACCTCATCACGGGCTCTAAGGCGTTAAGGTAGTTTATCTATTCTTACATCTAGGTTGAGCCATGCTGAAAACGTTAATTGACTTGATCACAGTCTTTACGGTTGGCTGCAGTCAATCGGTTAATCTTCAATTAGCTCCTCAAGTTAATGCGTATGTGCATTCGAATAGCCAACAGGCGATTCCATTAACCATTAAAGACCCCGCGTATAAAGAGCTGAATGATTGGTTGAATAGGAATCAGCAGGATTGGCTGACAACTTCAGGTCGATATCCGGGTGGGGTTTACATCAAATCCAATAATCATGGCATTCAAGTTACTCCGCTTAAGGTTATTATTTACTCCTCTAGTGCCGCTGAAACGAAAGCCTTGTATATCAAACATATTGGCCCAGAAGATTTAAAGCTGACTAAGAAATTAGGCCAGTAGGGAGGTTTAAGTTGCTTTCGTCTTTTATAACCATGTCTAAATGGATTGTCACAATTGTTGGCCTGTTGGCGATTTCTTTAGTCACGGCGGATACCCTAGATGAGTTTTTTAAAGCGGATTCTTGTTTTGACTCGGGCGGCGTTTATGTCGCTGATTTGTCTGTGTGCTTCAATAAAGCGGCAGGCTCAGGTGGGCTGGTGCCCGATACGGGTAATATGCTGTATCTACTGATTGGCAGCTTACTGATTTATTCAATAATGTTCTTTTTATTGAAACGTTTATTTAGCATGATGGGGGATGGAAAGGCTTAATTAAGCACTGTTAAATAGAAAGAGCGAATTTATATGGATATTCAAAAACTCTTCGCACAAAAGCTGATTAAAGACACTGCTGTTTGTGATTTCATTAAAGATCAACAGAATCTAATTCTAGCCATGGGCGTTGCTATGCCGCCCAGATTAATCAAAGCTGTAGAACGTGCCTTAGAGTCGGGGCAATTAAATACGATTAATCTTTATTACATGCATGGTAGTGAGGTACTTAGTCAGACCTTATTAAAACCCGCATTGGCTGATAAAGTCTGCCCACGTCCTTTATTTATGAGCAGTCATGATCGAGCGGCATTAAAATCCCTGCCACAGTCTTCATTGATGGAGTTTGTTCCTGCGACCTTTCATCAAGTCGGTCGATTATTAACCGAGCAAGTTGAGCCTCACTGTTTTATGGTAACGGTGTCTCCAATGGATAAACATGGTTATTTTAGTTTAGGAACCAATGCCGATTATGGCGCCAGTGTTATTCGTAAAGCGCACAAAATTATCGTCGAAGTGAATGAGAACATGCCGCGAACGTTTGGGGAGTGTTCTGTTCACATCTCAGAAATCGATGGCATCATTGAAAATGATACCCCCTTAATTGAAATTCCTCCTCGTCTGCCGTCACCCACCGATGCCAAAATAGCCGCCTTAATCGCTGAATATATTAACGATGGAGATACCTTGCAAATGGGGGTGGGTGGAATACCCAGTGCCGTTTTAGGGTTGTTAAAAAACCATAAAAACCTAGGTTTGCACTCTGAGCTATTTTGCCCGGCCATGGTTGATTTAATTCGATCGGGCGTTATCAATGGCAAGCATAAGCAATGGATGCAACATAAACATATTTTCACCCTCGCTTTAGGGGATAAAGAAATGTATGAGTTTATGGACGATAACCCGTCGATTGTCGGTTATCCGGCATCTTGGGTGAATAACCCGGTTATCATTCAAAAAAACAATAATATGGTTTCCGTTAATGCGGCGATTGAGGTGGATTTGTCTGGGCAAATTAATGCTGAGCAAATAGCAGGTCAGCCTTTTTCAGGTACGGGTGGACAGTTAGATTTTGTTCGTGGTGCCTATGCTTCAAAAGGTGGGCGTTCATTCATAGCGTTAAACTCTACGGTTAAGCACGGAGCGATCAGTCGAATTGTTCCTCGTTTACAAGGTGGTGCGGTTACTGATACGCGGATGGATACCCAATACGTTGTGACGGAATACGGCTGTGTAAATTTAAAAGGCTTGTCCTTACCTCAGCGTGCTCAGGCTCTCATTAATATTGCTCATCCAGATTTTCGTGAGTCTTTAGCTCAAGAAGCGAGAGAGTTGGGATTTATTGCATCTTGATCGTTATATCCTGATAGGCCTGCAAAATTGTCTGTATCTTCGGATCATTATCACCGTATTGCATGCGCTGGTAATGCTTTCGCGTTTTCGTTAAATATTCTTCGGCTATTTGAAGCTCAATTAACCTTAGCTGCTGATCACTTGATGTTGCTTGCCAGATAGCATTTCCTACCGGGCTTAATTTGTTCCCGCTATCAGCTATGTGCGCTGGCTTGGAGGACAGCAATAAAACTTCGTAAATACGTTTGTTCTCTTTAACGAGTACCTCTTCTTTTAGCATCATGTTTAATTCGATCAATTGCTGTCTCAGAGTATAAATATGGTGGACAGGACATAATAAAAAATCGATTTCGATGTGTGGGTTTGCGAGGGTGATATCGTTAACCAGTTGAGCCATTAGATCGCCCCCAATGCCGGCGATAATGACCAGCTGCTTACCTGAATAATGACTCAGGGGTAAGCGGCTAATATCGAGGCAATGGGTATCCCACTGGCAGTCTGGGTGGGCTGGTATATGTCGGGTCAGTTTTTCATTCAGAGACTGAATTAACTCGGGCACAATATCCACTAGATGAATATAGGGTGCTCTTTGTTTGTTAATTAAGCTTGCCCCTAAAAAACCGTGATCGCAGCAGCAGTCCCAAATATGGTCGTAATCAGGTGCAACCAGGGTCTCGATTTGTTTTAATCGTATTCCGAGTTTCAAGTAAATGCCTTGTATTAAGCAGGGAAGAAAAGGTTAACGTTCTTATGTTGAAAGCTATGCTAATGCTTGTAATTATATCGTGTCTTGGGGCTTGTGCGAATCAGTCAGTTGAGCCCGTGTTACCCGAAGGGGCAATTATTTGCAGTGAGCCTAGGCCGCAAATATGTACCCGTGAGTATAGACCTGTCTGTGGCTATACTTTCAATAACAGTAGCAGTATTAGCGAAAAGACGTACGCGACAGGCTGCACCGCATGTGCTCATCCAAGTGTAAAAGCGTATCGACCTGAAGCGTGTGAAAAAAACCAATAACATAGTTAATGAAAGGAAGACATTATGGCGAACTATATGATTACCTATTTTGGCGGCGACCAGCCGACAACTCCGGAAGCAGGGAAGCAGCACTTTGCTGAATACAAACAATGGTTAGGACATTTAGGCGATGCGGTTGTCAGTCCGGCGAATCCACTGAAAGGCACTGTTACTATGGGGCCAGATGGCTCGACGGATGTGGGCAGTAAAACCGCTATGTCTGGTTATACGGTTGTGGAAGCCGATTCAATAGAAGCGGCTTTAGAAATGGCAAAATCATGCCCTTTCTTATCAATAAACGGCACGCTAGAAGTTGCTGAAATGATTCAGATGTCGATGTAATAATGGTTTTTAGCAGTAAATCCCTGCGAGTATTGCTGGCTTGTTTAGCGCTGGGTTGGGTATTCAATATTAATGCGCAAGAATCAGCGGAAGATGGTCACCATGGCAATCATAGTGACCATTTATTGATATTATTACGCCATAAGATTGCTCTGCAAAAGCTTCAAGAGCAATTCTCCTCACTTAGAAGCGAAGAGATGCTGGATAATTTATCCAAGCAAGGTCGGCATTTATCTCGGGTTATGCCTACTTTACGTGGCTATATGGCGACTCCTAAGTCCTATTATCTCACCACTGAAATGTACCATGAGAGCCTGGATAATAGGGCGGCCATGTTATCGGACTTCTCAGGCATTTTACTTCGATATCAAAAGCAGCTTGTTTCGAAACCTTAAATCTACGAAAATTAAGCCTCTAATCCCATTTTCTTGTAAAAGACTGAGTCTATTTTGCTGAGCTATCGTCACTCCTACCATGCGGGTAATTTCGCCGATGTATTAAAGCATATCGTTCTTATTGAATGCCTAGAGCATTTTAATAAGAAGGCTACGCCGTTCGATTACATCGATACTCACTCGGGCGCGGGTATGTATGACTTGCGATCGGCCAATGCGAATAAAACCGCGGAGTACAAGGAAGGTATTGCTAAGTTAAAACGGATCGATTTCCCTGAGCTATCTCACTATTTTGATGTGATTGATCATTTAAATGAGCAGCAAAATAGCGGCAAAGGTATGGCCTTTTATCCGGGATCTCCGGCTATTGCCCATCACTACGTGACTCAGCCGGAGCGCCAAAAAGATAAAGCCTGGTTGTTTGAGCTGCACAGCAGTGATTTTCGTATTTTATCTGAGTCGATGGCGACAGGCTCAAAAGCGATGGCGCGAAAAATTCGTATCAAGCAAGAGGATGGTTTAAAAGGCTTATTGAGTTTGGTACCGCCGGTGAGCCGTCGAGCTTTGGTCCTTATCGATCCGTCTTATGAAATTAAAACGGATTATCGTGATGTGGTTGAGGCGGTGATTAAGGCGCATAAAAAGTTTAATAGTGGCACTTATGCAATCTGGTATCCCGTCGTCGAACGTAAACGTGTCGATTCTATGTGGCGTAAGTTAAAGTCGGCGGGTATTAAAAATATTGACCAATATGAGCTAGGTCTTGCGGAAGATAGCCATGAAATGGGAATGACTTCGGCAGGTATGATCGTGATTAACCCACCTTGGACATTGAAGAAAACGCTGAATAAAGTACTGCCTAAGTTGGTTAAGCAGTTAGATCGTGGCGATGGCCATGCATTCAGTTTGTGCCAGACGTTAGTTGAAGAGTAACGTTTAGAAAAACATGAACCCTTATTAAGGGTTCATGTTGAAGTAAATTGAAATACACAGCGCGGTAAACAGAATGCCAGATAAAAACTGCCACGGGCGGCTGGGATTCGAGTTTAATAGTGCGGTATTGTAGGTTTTTTTGTACTTGGGGTTGGGATGTTCAATCTCGTACAAAAATTCGGAAACATCACCATGTCGTACATTGGGTTCAAATCTGAGCCCTTTCTTAATCGCACCATCGAGCCAAACAGGGACTAACGGGTTGAGTTCGTAACTTGGGGTATAGCGCGTTTTCAAATAGGCGCTTTTAGTCCGGCATTCTTCCAGTTTTCCTGCGAAGGGTAGCTTATTCGTAAGCATCTCAAATAAAATCACTGAAATCGAAAAAATATCACTTTGCTGCAAGCTTTGGCCTTCTAGCACAGCTTCTGGTGCGGCGTAAGTTGCTGTGCCTAAAATTCCATCGCGCTCTAGTGGGGTGGCGATTTCGGCAATGGCTTTTACATGACATGAACCAAAGTCGATGATTTTAGCTTCGCCGTTTTGGTCGAGCATGATGTTGCCGGGTTTTAAATCTTGATGGATGGTCTCACGACGATGGAATGCGCGTAGCCCTTTCATAATCTGCTGAATGATAACGATGACATTCTGCACCGGTGGATTAGGATTCTCTTTAATCCATTGCTCTAAAGTGACGCCTTCAATATATTCGGTCAAATAATAGAGATAATTTTTAGGACGGTTAAAACCGGCAACCTTTAATACATGAGGATTGCTAATACGGTTACCGATCCAACTCTCCAAAATAAAGCGTTCAATATACGCCGCATCATCATTGTAATTAACCGAGGGGGTTTTCATACAAAATGCTTCCCCGGTTTCTATGTCGGTCACTTTATAGAGTTGACTGCGATTACTGGCGTGCAGTTCTTTTTCAATGCGTAAACCATCAATCGACATGCCGGGAGCTAAGTCCGGTGGGAAGGGCAGGTCAGTTAATTTTTGATGGACGTCATTCAGATTTTGAGTAGGCAGTTTGTCGATACGAATGATTTGGCAGCTGAGGTTATCGTTGCTTTTATGTTGCAAGGCTAGATTTACAATTTGCTGGCAGTGAGGCTCGAAGTCATCTGATTCTTGATCAATTAAGTGCTTTAGTTGATTACGAAGCTCTTGGTGAGGAATGAAATCGTGAATACCATCGGTAGATAAAAAGAATATATCGCCTTGTTCGATATCGGTACTGCGATAATCTACATCTAATTTCACATCTAGCCCCATTGCCCGGGCTAGATAGGTCTGGGTGGAGCTGACGGCGGTCGTATGGTCTCGAGTGAGCTGTTCAAGGTCGCCATCACGTAAGCGGTAAATTCGACTATCACCCACATGGAAGATATGGGCGGTATTGGATTTGAATACGACGCAGCTTAACGTACTAATATAACCTTTTTGAGCATCGCTGAAGCGCTGCCCTTGACTGTATAACCAGCGGTTTAATGCAGTGAGTACTTTAGTCGTGCTTTGTTTTACACTCCAGGTATCTGGGGTCGAATAATAGTCGTAGATAAAATTTCGTACGCAGGTTTCGCTCGCTTCTTTACCTGCTTCTGCAGCGCTAACACCATCAGCAATAATCGCGACAGAACCCTTATGGCTTTGAGTAATACCTTCAGGAATTCGAATGCCAATGGCATCTTCATTTTGAGCTTTCGCTCCCTTATGAGAAGTTTGTCCTAAGGTAAACTTTTGCTCGGATTGCAGATGCCATTGTTCATTGGCTGAAGTATTCGTTGCTGGTGTATTCATCGCGGCCTAATCTTACCTGTTTAACGATCTTTAAACGTCTAGCTGCTAGTGTGCCATAAAATGCTGGCCTATAGTGCGGGCTAATTGTCCGCTTTGTTAATGACTGATTTTTGAGTAGATAAAAAAATAATGAACTTCTTAGGATCTCTTGTGCCTAACTTGGGATTGTCATGATCTGTCATCTTTGTAGATATTAGCTAATCTCTAGTGATAGCGTGAAAGATCAAAAATTCTAATAAAATGCTTTAACAACAAAACACGGAGTCAGAAATGAAAGATACTAAAACGATTATGAGTGGTGCTATTGCGGGTGCACTTGCGTTAGGTTTGTCTGCGGTTTCTCCAGCAGCGCTAGCGGGTAAAGCGGGTTTTGAAAAATGCCAAGGGATTGTGAAAGCGGGCATGAATGACTGTGGTACGAGTAAGCACGGCTGTGCGGGTCAAGCTGCGACCGACGGTATGGCAGAAGAGTGGGTTTATGTACCTGAAGGTACTTGTAAAAAGATTGTGGGTGGTAGCATTAAAGGCGCTAAATAGCTTATTGTAGCTGTAGCTGTAGCTGTAGCGTTTGATGAAGGCTGGCTTAAGCGTTTATGAATTGCGTATAAGCTGATTATTAAGCCAGCCTTCACACTTATATTCGATTCCACTTCGACTCAGTTCAATCACGTAGAGTTTCTATGTCAGATCCGTATAAAGTACCTCCCGCAATTCATGGTGCAGGGTTAGGTTTACGTTCTAGCCATTACCAAGAAATATTTGAAAATAAGCCCGATGTGCCTTGGTTTGAATTGTTAAGTGATAACTATATGTCTGAGGGTGGATTACCTTTGCAGCGAGCAGAGGCAATCCGACAAGATTACCCGATTACATTACACGGGGTAGGCATGTCTTTAGGCAGTGCAGATCCTTTGAATTTGGATTACCTACAGCGATTGAAAATTCTGGCTGATCGTCTGCAGCCTGCTTATGTTTCTGATCATATTGCTTGGGTATCCATTGATGGTCAATACACTCATGATCTGCTTCCTTTACCTTATACTCAACAAACCCAGCGCCATTTAATTGAACGTATTCAACAAGTGCAAGAGTATTTAGGGCGAAAAATTCTTATTGAGAATCCATCCTCTTATTTAACCTTTCAGTCAACGGATATGAGTGAAGACGAGTTTATTAAAGGCGTAAGCCAAGCTTCAGGTTGTGATCTTCTATTGGATATAAATAATATTTACGTCAGTGCAGAGAATCATGGTTTTGATCCTTCTGCGTATTTAGCCAATATTCCTGCGGATAAAGTCAAAGAAATTCATTTGGCGGGTTATGAAGAAATGCCGGGTTATCTGTTTGATACTCATGGTTATCAAGTGAAACCACCCGTATGGGATTTATATTGTGAAGCGCTAAGGTATTTTGGCGCAGTGCCAACGTTAATTGAATGGGATACCGATGTGCCTGATTTCTCGACCTTAAGAGCCGAAGCGGTAAAAGCGCAAGACAAAATGCGAGGGATAACCGGTTCGTCCCTGGAGTTGACCGGCTTATGAATTCTAATTCTGATCTAGATGCACTCAGGGCTTGGCAGCAAAATTTTTATCGGGGAATATTTGATCCGAGTGAAGATCATGTTCAGCAGGCTTGTACTGATGTAGTCGCTTCAGAAACACTGTCCGCGAAAGCCCGCCTAGAAATCTATCGCAACAGCATCTTAGGCGGTATTACGACAGCGTTGATGGGGATTTATCCGGTATGTGTGAAGTTAGTCGGGGAGGTTTATTTTACTCAGATGGTATCAGGATATTTACGCCAGCATCCTTCGTCTTCTCCTGATGTTGGTGGTTATGGTGAGTTTTTGGCAGATTATTTAACCGACTTCATCGCCAGCAACCGTTCTGCTAATGAACTGATCTATTTGCCCGATGTGGCTCGTTTAGAGTGGCTTTGGCACAAAGCATTTAATGCATCAGAAACTGTAAAAAATATTTTTCCGTTAGCAGAGCTCGCTAATGTACTTGAAGATGATCAGGGGGATATTCGGTTTGTACTTGATCCTTCTGTGGCAGTGATGACGTCTTTGTATCCTATCCATAAAATTTGGCAGTTAAACCAAGATGATGCGAGTTCTGAGGGTCATGCGGAAAGTATTCATTTAGATGAAGGGCGGATGAATTTATCTATTCGCCGCCGCTCAGATTATGGCATGGTGATTGATTTAATCAGTGTGGATGAATATCAGTTTTTATTCGCTATTTCAGACAATAATACCTTTGCTGAAATAGCGGTGCTTGAGTATGAAGCGTCGATAAATGATTTGCTTGCCAATGCTCTGCAGTCAGGCTTAATCATTGGCTTTCAACTTTCTTCTTAAACGAACTTTCCTGTTTAAATTAAATTGGCTACTTAAATGAAGTACGGTCTAAGAAAGGTTTAACCTTGCCATCTTTAGTCATGCCGTTGGCCATCGCAATACGCTGATTCTTACGACCGAGTAAGCGTGCTTGAACCCAGCGTTCCCACAATAACGCACCCCAAGTATCTTTTTTCCACGTTTTCTTGAATAAATACTTGGTTGCGGCAATGGCGTCGGGAGACTTGCTAGCGATCTCATGAGCAAGTTCTTCTGCGGCTGCTAATGGGTCATCACTTATTTTGCTAACCAATCCGTATTCAGCCCCTTCAGTACCTGAGAAAAAGCGTCCTGTCATGGTCAACTCTTGAGCGATATCAACGCGGGTTAAGCGGGATAGCGTCACCATGCCGCTCATGTCAGGGATAAGTCCCCATTTCATTTCTAATATCGACATTTTACTATCTGGAGTAGCAATACGGTAATCCGTTGCCAAGATGATCTGCATGCCACCACCGAAGCAATTACCGTGAATGGCAGAGATAACCGGAATTGGTAGATCGCGCCAAATATGAGCAATCTCTTGGGCGATATTGAGCTTGCTCCAAGGCATTTTTAGAAAAACCTTGGGGATCATCATTGGGTCTTTACTCAGGGCTCCAAAATCGAGGCCAGCGCAAAAAGATGGGCCATTACCATGCATGATGACGGCGCGAATAGTGCGGTCTTTACGGATTTTCTTCGCTGTGGCAATCATTTCTTTAAACATGTCCATGTCTAAACCGTTGTGTTTTTCTGGGCGATTTAAACTGACATAGGCGATTTTGTTTTTAACTTCGAGTAATACGCGAGCTTCTGACATGAAAAGATTCTTCTGAAGATGGTTTTTAATTTGCGACTAATACTTTCATACACCTCTTCGACTTGCCAGATTAATTCTCGCCTTTATCAAAAAAAGGCGAGCTTAGGTTATGTATTTGTCAGCTTTGATTGGATTCTCTAAGGGTTATTGCGGCTTTGTTGATGAAAGAAGTTGATGAATGCTTGGCTATGTCTTGCATCGCTTAAAGCAGAGATAACAGCAACGGATTGTATTCCCGTCGCGAGAACATCAGGCAGGCTCTTAAGGTCGATACCACCAATACAGGTTGTCGGATAGAGTTCACCATAACGAGCTTGCCAGAGTTTAAGTTTATTCAATCCTAAGGTTTCATGATTCACAATTTTTGAATTTGGGCTGAAGACTGGACCAAAGGCAAGATAGCTGGGTTGTAAGCTATGAGCGTAGGCCAGTTCTGTTTCGTTATGACAGCTAATGCCTAAGCGTAAACCATGCTTTTGAAGACGGTTAAGGTCTTCTTGGGTTATCCGTTCAAGGTCTTCTTGGCCTAAGTGAATACCATAAGCATTAAATTCCCGTGCCAGCTGCCAGTCGTCGTTAATATATAGAGGAACATTACTTTCTTTACAGAGCTCAATAGCGTTTAAAAGGGTGGTTTGATAATTGCCGCTTTTATTTTTATCGCGCCATTGTAAAGTATCGATTCCTTGTTTTATTAAGCGCTGAAGATCATCAAGGTTGTCGACAATTGCGTATAAACCTAGATCATCACTGGGCGGGAAAGCTTTATCTCTGTCAGTTGCATCAACGAAGTCGCTTAGTGATTTATTTAATATCGCGAGATCGTTCGAGTAGTTTTCTAATGGGGCTTGCCAAACCGGGCCTGCGCCCTGACCTTGGCTTAACGCCAAGCGTAAACTTTGCTGAATAAAGCGATTAGCCAAGACGATGCTATCACTCAAACTATGATTATGAGCGCTGAAGCTAGCGATTGCTGAAGCCAGGGTGCAGCCCGTTCCGTGATTATTAGGTTGGTTTTGACGTTTATGGCTTAGCCAAAAGCTCTGTTTACGAGAGCTAAAATAATCACGGCAAGTTGAGTCGTGATTGCTATCATTACTTTTATCGTTATTTTCCTGCCCAGCTTCACTGAAGCTATGACCCCCTTTAATGAGTACAGCTTTTGCGCCACGGTCTAGCAGCTGTTGAGCTGCTCGTTCAATGTCGACAAAAGATTGAATTTTAATTTTAGTCAGCAATTCAGCTTCATTGAGATTAGGCGTAATTAAATCAATGCATTGTAATAATGGGTCTATTTCGCCATGATCAAAAGCATCTAAAAATCTCGCCCCAGTACTGGCTTTAAGCACGGGATCCCATACGCAAAATACGTCTTGCTTTGTTCTTAATTCAGCCAAATGACGAGCAAGCCAACGTAGCGTGCTAGGCTCGGGTAATAAACCGATTTTGATGGCTTTGGGTGCTAAGTCTTTCTCTAAGGCTTGCCATTGTGCAGCTAGATCGACAGCCGATAACGGATGAATCTTTTCAACAGAAATACTGTTTTGCGCAGTAATGGCGGTGATGATTGTGCAGCCATGACATTGAAGACTGTGTAGGGTATTGAGGTCGGCCTGAATTCCAGCGCCACCTCCTGAGTCAGAGGCGGCAATAGACCATACGATAGGTCTGCTACTGATTGGAAATTCTTTGTTCGTTAAATTTGTTGCCAAAACGGAGTTCCTAATACAGGGGTAGATGGACTCGCCGTTTGACGGCTTTCCATTAGGCCCGCTAAATATGCTTGGCGTCCACCTTGAACCGCGTGGGAAAAGGCTTGAGCCATGATTATTGGATCATGAGCTTTGGCAATGGCGGTATTTAATAATATGCCGTCGAAGCCCATCTCCATGGCAGCCATTGCTTGGGAGGGCTTGCCAATGCCGGCGTCTATAATCAGGCTGGTGGATGGGAAGCGGGTTCTAATTGCTTGCAAGTTATAAGGATTCATTAAACCTTTACCTGTGCCTATTGGCGACCCCCAAGGCATTAATACCTCACAGCCAACCTCTAATAAACGCTGACATAATACTAGGTCGTCAGTGCAATAGGGCAATACTTTAAAGCCCATTTTTATCAGAATTTCAGCTGCCTTTAATGTCTCGAAGGGGTCGGGTTGTAGGTTATAGTCATCACCGATCACTTCTAGCTTTATGAAATCAGTATTAAACATCTCTCGGCTCATTTGCGCCAAGGTAATGGCTTCTTGAGCGCTGTGGCAACCTGCGGTATTGGGTAGTAAGGCGCAATTACTCTGCTGGATATGTTGCCAAATGGATTGGCCTTGCTGGTTGCCTGGATCCTGACGTCGTAATGATAAAGTGACCATCTCGCTTGCAGACGCGCTGATGGCTTTATTCATAATCTCAGGGGACGGATACAGAGCCGTACCAACTAATAAACGGGAGCTAAGTTCACAATCGTAAAGCTTTAAAAGGTCTTGTTTAGTTTCCATGATTAGCCTCCCGCCATAGGGGATAAGAGTTCAATGTGATCGTTATCATTGAGTAAGGTTGTGGGGTATTGACTGCGCGGCACGAAATTTTGATTAAGGGCAATAACAAAGCCCTGTTGATTCAGTTCTGGTTCAGTTTTTGGTCCGTTAACAAGCTGCTCTAACACTTGGCTTAACGTACTATTTTTGGTCAAGTTAATTGGGCGGTCGTTGATTCGAATAGTAATCATGAAAAGGCCTTGTTAATCGCTTGCTCCACCATCGCGGGTCCAATTAAGAAACCGTGTCGGTAGAGGCCGTTAATGCTAATGATAGGTTTGCCAAATTTCGAAAGAGTTTGTTTTATTTGAGGCAAATTATCGATAAACGCTGGGCGTAGATTGCTCTCTTGGGCAATGATTCGTGCTTCTGAGAATGCTGGGTTGATCGCATACAGGGCCGACATAAGCTCCATTGAAGAGCGCAGACTGATTGCTGAGGTATCTTCACTTTCTATTTCTGTTGCGCCGATAATAAATCGATGGTTAGGCTTGGGCACGACATAGAGTTTATATCTTGGATGCATTAAACGGATAGGGCGCTTAAGAGTGATTTCTTGGCTCTCTAACCATGCAACTTCACCGCGAACCCCACGTAAGTTTTTATCTGAACCCTTGCTGCCGATACCACGACAATCAAATATCAGATCAAACTCGTCTAATCTGGGGTCATCGAGTTCCACTGGCTGGCTCTCAATGAAAGATACCCCGTGCTGTTTTGCGACGGTTAATAGTTCTGCCAAAATTTCATGGTGGTCAAGGTGCGCTTCATCGGGTAGTAGCAGCCCTTGGTGGAAGTGAGAAGCAATGTGAGTTTCAGCTTGCTCAAGTTGCTGGCGGTTACTGAGTGCTTTTATGCGCTTGCTAGCGGTATTGTTATGATCACTTTCAAGCTGATCAAGCTTATAGCTTAGGTCGCGTTGAAATTGCTGTAGCTCTGCTATGTCGTTGGGGTGAGCCAGTACTAAGCTGCCCTGCTGGTGGAAGTATTCTTCGCAGCCAAGTTCATTGAGCCAGCTTGGCCATAGTAATAGTGATTGTTGACCCAAGGTGAATATTTCTGGCTCGCTGGCCACGAGTTCACTCATCGGAGAAAGCATCGCAGCTGCAGTATAGGCAGCGGCTTTAGACTGATTATTGGGCCCTTGCGGGCATGGGTTTAGGCTGCCTTTTTCAAAAACACTGATTTGGTGGTTATTCATTATACCGTTATCAATATTCTGATTGGACAATCTCCATGCAAGTAAGCGGCCCGTGAGGCCGCCTCCTAGTATGGCTATTTTTTGTCCAGCACCAATAACCTTAAGGTTAGACTTCACTGTACAGCTCGCTGCCTTGCTGTTTGAATTGCTCAGACATTTCATCCATACCTTGTTTTGCTTGTTGATCCGCTGCGTTAATAGCCGCAACTTGTGATGCGTCAAGGTCACGCACTTCTTGGCTGATCTTCATGGAACAAAACTTAGGTCCGCACATAGAGCAAAAATGAGCCACTTTATGACCTTCTTTAGGCAAGGTTTCATCATGGTAAGCGCGGGCGGTATCTGGATCGATTGCAAGATTAAACTGGTCTTGCCAACGGAATTCAAAGCGCGCCTTTGACATCGCATTATCTCGAATTTGAGCCCCAGGGTGCCCCTTGGCTAAATCTGCCGCGTGAGCCGCAATCTTATAGGTGATTAACCCTTGCTTAACATCGTCTTTATTGGGTAGGCCTAGGTGTTCTTTTGGGGTGACATAGCACAGCATGGCACAGCCAAACCAGCCGATCATGGCCGCACCTATGCCTGAGCTGAAGTGGTCATAGCCTGGAGATATGTCGGTAACCAGTGGACCTAATGTATAGAATGGCGCTTCATCACAATGCTTGATCTGCTCATCCATGTTTTCTTTGATCATGTGCATCGGCACGTGGCCTGGGCCTTCGATAAAGACTTGAACGTCGTGAGCCCAGGCTTTTTTCGCTAATTCTCCTAGGGTGCGTAACTCGCTGAATTGCGCTTCATCGTTGGCATCGGCCACTGAACCCGGACGTAAGCCATCACCCAAGGAGAAAGTGACATCATAGGCTTTCATGATTTCGCAGATTTCATCAAAGTGGGTATAAAGGAAGTTTTCCTTATGGTGATACAAGCACCACTTAGCCATGATGGAGCCACCACGGGAGACTATTCCTGTCATGCGCTCGGCGGTCATCGGCACGTAGCGTAACAAGACGCCAGCGTGAATGGTGAAATAATCGATGCCTTGTTCCGCTTGCTCGATTAGGGTATCGCGGAAAACTTCCCAGGTTAGATCTTCGGCGACGCCATTTACTTTTTCTAACGCTTGATAAATTGGAACGGTGCCGATAGGTACTGGGCTATTTCGCACGATCCATTCACGGGTTTCGTGAATGTTCTTACCTGTCGATAAATCCATCACGGTATCGGCGCCCCAGCGTGTCGACCAAACCAGCTTTTCTACTTCTTCTTCAATCGAAGAGGTTAAGGCTGAGTTGCCGATATTGGCGTTAACCTTAGTCAAGAAATTACGGCCAATGATCATCGGCTCGCTTTCTGGGTGATTGATATTATTAGGGATGACGGCACGACCGCGAGCGACTTCGCTGCGCACAAACTCTGGCGTAATATAGCTTGGGGTCGCTGCGCCAAAGTTTTGCCCTGGGTGTTGTTTTTTATTGTGCTCAGCCATTTCGTCTTCGGCAATAGCGAGATTTTCTCGGATGGCGATGTATTCCATCTCGGGGGTAATTATGTTTTGGCGAGCATAGTGCAGCTGTGTAACATTCTTACCGGCTCTCGCTCGAATAGGCTTACGCTGAAGGTCAAAACGAAGGGATTCTAAAGCGATATTCATTTCGCGGATCTGTGCGTATTCAGAGCTATTACCACTGAGTTCTTCAGTATCTTGGCGCGCTTCAATCCAACTTTTGCGAATGCTTTCTAAGCCTCTACGCACATCTATGGTTTTATCGGGGTCGCTATAAGGCCCCGAGGTATCGTATACCCGTACTGGAGCGTTGTACTCCGTTTTATCGTCGGCCAAGGTGGTCGGCGTTAATTGAATTTCGCGGAGGGCCACTTTTATATCTGCTTTGCTGCCTTCGACATAGAGTTTTTTTGAACCTGGGAAAGGCTGGGTAGAGAGTTCATCAACTTTGGCGGTTTCACTCAGCTTTTGCTGAATAGTATAAGTTTGCTCAGACACAATTGTTTCCTATCTCTTTTTGAGAATAATAAATTGATCTGTCTAACTTGAATTCTGAAGGTAGGGCACGTCATGGGAGTGATTATTAATAATCAATCATTAATAATCGACGGCTATGAAAGGGCTGATCATGGTTTTCCATAAAATATCGGCAATATGGAGGCATATTGGTGGTCTTATGGCTGTTTAATCAAACTCTTCCATCTTGTTTCCTACGCTGGTATTAACCAGATCAGGTTCAACGGGATCCACATTCGTGATCTCAGCCTCTTAATTAAGGCACCCCGACAAGACATTTTTCTACTAAGACGACTTTAACTTGTTCTTAGTAGGTTGCCATAGTGTATGATGAAGTTATAAATTGGACAATGGCTTTATTTAATCCACACTATAGATAAGCCCGAAGTTCTACTTAGAAAGTTGCATGGAGTTGTTGCATGGATGAAATCGTCAATCTATTACCTGATCGCATTCCGGTGCTGGTTGTGGATGATGATGAGACCGTTTTACAAGTGACGCGATTGGTCCTATCGCGCTTTCGCTTTGATAATCATGCCTTAGATCTTATTTGTGCCAGTTCTGGTGCTGAAGCCATTCAAATTCTTTCACAACGTTCCGATATCGCCATTGTTTTACTCGATGTGGTTATGGAGTCTGATGATAGTGGCTTTGAAGTTGTCAGCTTTATTCGTAATAAATTACACAATTATATTACCCGAATTTTATTACGCACAGGTCAGCCTGGGTTAGCCCCTGAGCGTCAGGTGATTAATGATTATGATATTAATGATTACATTGCTAAAACAGAAGCGACTACTGACCGTTTGAATTTATCTATGACCAATGCCCTTAGGTCATATCGCGATATATTACGTGCAGAATATCTGACCCACCGAGTCGTTAGTGCTGAGCTTGAGCAGCAGCAGGCACTGCAAGCTTCGCAAGCAAAGTCAGCGTTTCTTGCTCATATGAGTCATGAAATACGTACGCCGTTAAATGGCATTATCGGTATGGCTGATATTTTGGCCGATACGCCTTTATCATCCGACCAGCAGGGCTATCTCACGGATATTCATAACTCTGGCCGTGCATTATTAGGGATTATTAATGATGTTTTGGACTTGTCCAAAATTGAAGCGGGTAAACTTGAACTTGATTCCAGAGAGTTTAAATTGATGGATGTTATTGGTGAAGTGAACTCAATGTTTCACGCTCCGATGATGAATAAGTCGATCGACTATCAGCAAAGCATTTCAGCCGCTGTTCCTGAGCATATGTTTGCCGATAATATTCGAATACAGCAATTGCTGATGAACTTATTGAGTAATGCGCTTAAATTCACCCCTAAAGATGGCAAGATTAGTTTAAATATTGATGTTGAAGAAGATATCTCAGGGTTAAAGCCTGAAGAGCTTCAATTGGTGCTGACAGTCAAAGATAGTGGCATCGGTATCGATAAATCTCGATTGGCGAAAATATTTGATGCCTATCAGCAAGCTGAAAGTCATATCTCACGTATATACGGAGGAACTGGACTGGGTTTATCTTTATGTCGACAAATATCCCAGTTAATGAAAGGGGATATTGAGGTTCATAGTGAGTTAGGGCAGGGGTCAACCTTTTCGGCTCGTATTGTGGTGGGTAATGGCGACGCGAAGTCATCTACATTGCCTGAACAAGAAACTGAATTAGTATCGATTGTTGGTATGAAGGTATTGGTTGCGGAAGATAACCCGACCAATCGCAAAGTTATTCAAATGTTGTTAGTGAAGTTGGGGATCGAAGCTTCAATTGTTGACGATGGTCAGCAGTTGTTGGATTGTGTTGATGATATTGCGCCGGATCTCATTTTGATGGATTGTCATATGCCAGTGATGGATGGTTTTGAGGCGACAAAAGCATTGCGTCAGCGTGGAATGACGGTGCCTATCTATGCCTTAACAGCAGGGGTTAGTACCGAAGAGCGGGTTGAATGCGCGAACATTGGTATGAATGCCGTGCTAACCAAGCCTGTTACAATGCAGTCATTAAAAACTGCATTGCAAAAAGCCCTGAGCGAATAGTTTTACTTTTTCTGCTGACTTTTTTCTTCTGATTTATTATTGCTAGCAACATCGGCTATCTGCTTCAAGCGATTGATCACTTCAAAGTTGATGCTTCCTTCGCTGAAATAATGTTCCTTGCAAGGCTCACCTACTTCACGATCCATTAATAAAATAAACGCTTCATCGACGCTTTTAATGCCGTAGATATAGAACTCTCCAGCTTCAACGGCGTCCACGACTTCCTGTTTTAATGCCAAGTTGCGAATGTTTGCAAAAGGGATAATGACTCCATGCTCTCCTGTTAATCCGCGAGCTTTGCAAAGGCGGAAGAAGCCTTCGATTTTTTCATTAACCCCGCCGATGGCTTGTACTTCACCGTATTGATTAATCGAGCCGGTAATGGCAAATGTTTGCTTCAATGGTTGGTGAATAAGGGCGGAAACTAGGCAGCAAAGCTCACCAAGAGATGCGCTATCACCATCGATATAACCATAAGATTGCTCCATGGCGAGGTTGGCTGAAATAGCCAGTGGGAAATCCTGGGCGTACTTATGCCCTAGATAACCGGATAAAATAAGTACGCCTTTTGAATGGATGGCTTGGCCTAAGTTCGCTTCGCGTTCGATGTCGACAATGCCGCGAGAGCCGGGATAAACCGTTGCACTGATTCGAGCAGGGGTGCCAAAGCTGGTATCACCGACCGTCATCACTGTGAGGCCGTTAACTTTGCCGATGGCCTCGCCCTCGGTTTCAATTAAAATAACGTTATCGAGCATCTGTTGGTGAATGCGGTCGTAAATACGCCCCGTACGTTCTTCTTTGGCGCTGAGAGCTTGGTTAATGTGGGTCTCTTCGATCAGCGAACTATCGTCCATCTTGCGTAAAAACTCGGCTTCTGCAAGGAGTTCAAATAGGTCGCCAATACGTGCGGTTAGGTATTGCTGATCATCTGCAAGGCGTGAGCTGTGCTCAACCAAGCGTGCAATGCCGGTATCATTAATATCAGCGTATTGCTGTTCGACAATGCGGCTTTTTAATAATCGTGAAAAAGCATGGATATGTTCACTGGTGCGTGGAATTTCACTATCAAAATCGACTAGGGTTCTAAATAGCTCATTGAAGTCTTCGTCGTATTCTTGAAGTAGGTAATAAACGTTGCGAGAACCAATTAGTACCAGCTTGATATTGAGAGGAATTACCCCGGGCAGCAAAGTTGTTGTTGATACCAGGCCTAGCTCTGAATAAGGCGACTCCATCTTTAATTGTTGAGATTTTATTGCCCGCTTAAGAGCATCCCAAACCATGGGTTCGGCCAATAATTTTTCGGCATCAAGAATTAGGTAGCCGCCATTGGCTTTATGGAGAGATCCAGGGCTTATTTTCCGGTAGTTCGTGGTAAGAGCACCTTGATCACTTGAGAACTCGATACGACCAAATAAATTGCCGTAACTCGGGTGAGGTTCATAGATTACTGGCACGCCTTCACTATCATCATGGCAGACTGCAATGTTTGGCTGAATGGTTTCTTCTAAAATTGTGCGCTTAACGTATTCATCTCGGTTTTCAGAAATGCGTTCGTCGATTAATTCTTCGAGAATAATCTTGGGTAGATGCTCTCGCATAGTCGCTAGAAACTTCAATACCGTCGGAAAATCTTGGTAGTTTGCTTCAATGGGCTCTAATAGCGGGATTAGGGCTTCATTGATTGTATCTTGATTTAACGTACGTAGTTCATTGGTAGATTCTCGCTTCCATTGCGGCAATTCTGATAATGCTTCATTGAGGTATTGCTCTAGTGCGGCAATGTTGTGATGAAAAGTTTCGCGTTCAGTTTCCCCTAGTTGCGCAAATTCTGTTTCATCGAGGGCTTTGCCATCTTTCATTGGGGTGAAGCTGATGGCAGATGAGTCCCTAAAGACAGCGGTATTAGCTTTCAGAGCTTCTTTTTCAACCAGTTCTAGCGCTTTGTCGTATTTGCGATTAAAACCGTGATCAATAGTCGATTTTTGTTGTTGGTAGCTGGGGTGTTCAAATACAGCAGGGAAGGTCGCGAGTAGGTTGTTAATTAGCTCGTCGAGTGTGCTTTTGAATGCTAAGGCTTGAGTTGGAGGTAACTCTAAAACTTTAGGTTCTCTTGGATTGGCAAAATGATTGACGTAGCACCAGTCGCTGGGGGCTGGTTGTTTAGCCGCTTGTTCTTTTAAATATTCTCGGATGTAGGAAGAACGCCCTGTGCCATTATCTCCCATGGCATAAATATTATAACCTGGGCGGTCCATACCGACCCCGAAGCGGATTGCATTCTCGGCACGCTCTTGTCCAAGAACGCCATTGAAGGGCTGCAATTCGACCGAGCTTTTGAATGCAAGTTGTTGCGGGTCTATACGAGTTGAAACTTGATCAGCGAGTAACGGGCTTGGTTTTATTCCCGGCTTTGGCATGAAGTGTCCTTATCTTTGCGCTTTATATAATTCGTTATCCTCTAAGTTAGGGCTAAGGTGCCTTTTTAGCAAGAGAGAATGCGTGTTGAGTATTGCTTTTTTTGCTCTTTTTCGGATAATGGCCGGCTCTCAAGTGTTTGTTATTATTATGTCTATTCAGCAAGAAGATCGAACAACGATCGACATGTTCTCCCGCCCTGAGCGTGGAAGACCTAAAACCAGTCCTTACGATCGCAGTACTCAACTGAAACTGAGTAAGCGTTTGCAGCGTAATCGCGATAAGCATAAAGGTATGCGTCGTATTGAAGTGAAGTTGAACTCGGATATCGTAGAGGTATTGGATGCATTGGCTGAAGATTTAGGGTTGTCTCGCGCCGAAGTTATTGAAAATGGTTTGATGCGGTTGTTAGATCAAAACGACTAATCTTCATAAAAATACTCTAAGTTGTTAATTTGGCTTGCTTTTATTCTATCGATGAGGATAATGGCGACCAGCATTTAAGCACAGCTTAATTTGCAGCGTGTTATGGTGGCCCTTATCGGTCCCTTCGCAACGAGAAACTACGAACTCCGCCAGGCCCGGAAGGGAGCAACGGTAGTAGTGGATTCGTGTGCCGAGGTGTGGCTGGTAGGGGTCATCTCCAATTTATCCCCTCTGTTTTTTGTTCGTTTTAATTGTTTCTGACTTTCGTCTCATTTCCCGTTATGATAACCCTTTAAGATCAAATAATTGACGGATTTTTCATGAGTTATCAGGTACTTGCGCGTAAATGGCGACCTCGTTTCTTTGCAGAAATGGTTGGCCAAGAACATGTGCTGCGCGCCCTAATTAATGCTTTGAACGATCAGCGTTTGCATCATGCCTATTTATTTACGGGTACCCGTGGTGTAGGTAAAACGACGATTGCACGAATTTTAGCCAAATGCTTGAACTGTGAGCAAGGCGTGAGTGCGACTCCATGTGGGGAGTGCTCCTCCTGTCGAGAAATCGCCGAAGGCCGTTTTGTTGATTTGATCGAAGTGGATGCAGCCTCGCGCACTAAGGTTGAAGATACTCGCGAATTATTGGATAACGTTCAGTATGCGCCGACAAGAGGCCGCTATAAGGTCTACTTGATCGATGAAGTACATATGTTATCGACCCACAGTTTTAATGCCTTATTAAAAACCCTAGAAGAGCCTCCTGAGCACGTAAAATTTCTATTAGCGACGACTGATCCGCAGAAATTACCGATTACGGTATTGTCTCGTTGTTTGCAATTTAGCCTTAAGAATATGGCCCCTGAGAAGATAGTTTCATATTTAGAAACTGTCTTAAAAGCGGAACACGTAGGCTATGAAGAGCCTGCATTGTGGCAGCTAGGTCGAGCGGCTCAAGGCAGTATGCGTGATGCTTTAAGTTTAACCGATCAAGCGATTGCTTATGGTCAAGGCGAAGTCTTTGAACATCAAGTCAATGCGATGCTGGGTACGATCGATCGCGGACGCGTGTTTAAGTTGGCTGAAATTTTAGCGACGGGGCAGGTAGCTGATTTGTTATCGTTAGTTGCCTCAATGGCCGAGCATGGCCCTGATTATGATGAGGTTGTGCAGGGCTTGATGCAGCTTTGGCATAAAGTTGCTGTTGCGCAAGTGGCTCCTAGCTCGGTTGATAATAGTGAGGGTGATAAAGCCGCCATTGTTCAGCTTGCTGCTGCGATGAGGGCAGAAGATATTCAGCTGTTTTATCAAACCGCCTTGGTTGGACGTAAAGATTTACCGTTGGCCGCAGATCCTCGCCAAGGGTTTGAAATGATTTTATTACGTATGCTGGCATTCAAGCCAGTAAATGCAGCGCCGTTGAATCTTGATTTGGTAGGTTCATTAGAAGCTCCGGGAACGGTTCAAACTGAATCGCACAACGCTATTGAAGGTGCTGCTGAAAAAAAGCCATTAACTGACTCGGAAGTAGCGCCTGAGCCAGTCGTTGAGAATAATGAAGCGCCTACGGCTGTAAGTCCTGCTATTGAAGCGCCAGCATTTGAAGAGCCGGTCTTTGAATCACCAGCCGCCGAATTGGCAGAGCACCCTGAAGGGGTCGTAGCTCAGATTGACGAGTCTCAGCGTTATCACGATGCGGTTGCAGCAGAAGTCATGACTTCTGAAGTGGTCGAGAGTCCTGAGCAAACTGCTAATAGCTCTATCGAGTCTTATGCTGATGTGTTGAGTGAAACGGTGCCAGAGCCTGTAACTGAAGTTTTACATGAAGCCGTAGCGGAAGCTGTTCAGCCTCTCGTTGAGGTCGTTGCTGAAAGTGTGTCTTCAGCTGATGCGCCAAGTATGATGAAAGGCGGTGCCGCGGACCTGCTGAATAATCCTTTGCCAGCACCAACACCAGAAATCGTCAGTGGTGTCGTGGCTGAGATGGATAAGGATATTGTTGCGGAGCCCGCTTTCAATTTCGATTGGTCCCAGTTATCAGCGTTGAACTGGTGGCAGTGGGTTAAGCACTTGCCTCTAGCGGGGATGCCAATGGCGATTGCGCTTAATAGTGCGTTAATTAGTCGTCATGAAAATCAATTGATTATGGACGTTGATCCTGATCAGGGTGCATTATTTAATGATGCTCAGCGCCAGCGCATTGAGCAGATATTGTGTGATATTACGGGGTTGTCTGTGCAGTTGATAATGCATGTGCAATTACCAAGAGGTGAAACCCCTCATCAGCGACGAACTCGTTTGATGGCGGAGCGGTTTGCCCAAGCTGGCCATGCGATTATTGAAGATGAATATGTACAAAGTTTAGTGGCGGAATTTGAAGCTCATATTATTGAAGGTTCAATTCGCCCAGTAGGAGCGGCTGACTCGTAAAGAGAAAGCTCGTTTTATTAATTATAGAGAGGAAGAGTCATGATTAAAGGTGGAATGGGCAACTTGATGAAGCAAGCCCAGCAAATGCAAGAAAAGATGCAAAAAGCTCAAGAAGAGTTAGCTAACTCTGAAGTTACCGGTGAATCTGGTGCGGGCTTGGTAAAAATCACTATGACGGGTCGCCACGATGTTAAGCGTGTTGAGCTGGATGATAGTGTGATGGGTGAAGATAAAGAGCTGTTAGAAGACTTGTTAGCAGCGGCGGTGAATGATGCCGTTCGTAAAATAGAAGAGCAAAATCAAAGTCAGATGTCTTCAATGACGGCTGGCATGGGATTACCACCAGGAATGAAGCTACCTTTCTAGGGTGCTTTTCTAATACTGACAATGGCGTTTTAGAATGGCTATGAAGCTGCCTGCATCTTTGCAGCAAATGATTGACTCTTTTCAAATTTTACCCGGTGTTGGGCCTAAAACGGCTCAGCGCATGGCGTTATATTTGTTAGAGAAAGACCGTCTAGGGGCTGAGCGCTTAAGTAATAGTGTTCAGCAGGCAATGAATAAACTATGTCATTGCAGCTCGTGTCGAAATTACGCCGAAGCTGATTTGTGTCCTATCTGTAGTGATGCTAAGCGGTCAACGGATTCGCTTTGTGTTGTTGAGTCGCCTTCTGATGTGATGGCGTTAGAGCAGGGGGTGGATTTTGTTGGTCAGTACTTTGTATTGTATGGGCACTTATCACCCATTGATGGGATCGGTCCAGGTGAGCTTGGCTTGATCGACTTAAAGCGTAAGGTTGAGACGCAGGGGATTAAGGAGGTCATTGTGGCGACGAACCCAACGGTCGAAGGTGAGGCAACTGCCCAATTTATTATGGATATGTTGCCGGAAGAAGTTGTTGTCAGTCGCATTGCTCATGGTATACCGATGGGAGGTGAGCTGGACCTAGTTGACGGTGGCACTTTAAATCATGCACTCACCGGTCGACGGGTGATGAGTTAATTCGTATTAAAATAAACAGCCAATAAGTGAGTATTAAACCATTGGATTCTATTCCTAAGCCAATTTGGATTACAACCGATAACGAATTGTTATCGCATTGTCAGATGTGGCAAAAGCTAGATTTTATTGCTCTGGATACAGAGTTTGTTCGCACTTCAACTTTTTTTCCTAAAGCTGGCCTACTGCAAGTCGCAGACAATCAGGCGTGTTATTTAATTGATCCATTAACGATTACCGATTGGTCTTGTTTTGCTGAGTTGTTAGATAATCCCGATCTTGTGAAGGTATTCCATGCCTGCTCAGAAGATCTAGAGGTATGTCACCGTTTAACCGGTACCATTCCGAACCCTGTTGCGGATACTCAGCAGGGTGCCGCACTGGCAAGTTTGGGCGGAATTATGGGCTTTCAGCGTTTAGTTAAAGCCGTATTGGACATTGAAATCGATAAGGGTGAAACGCGCTCAGATTGGTTGCAGAGACCTTTGCGCCCTCAGCAAATTGAATACGCCGTCGCCGATGTCTTTTATTTACATCAATGTTATGAGCGTTTACTGACCTTGTTGGATGAAATGGGGCGTTTGGCTTGGTGGCAAGAAGATTGTCAGCGTTTGATTGAGTTGGGACAAATTAGTGATGACTACAGTCAGCAATATCGAAAGGTTAAGCTAGCTTGGAAATTACGCCCGCAAGAGCAGTATGTTCTCCAGTGCTTGGCTATTTGGCGTGAAGAAGTGGCGCGCCTTTGGAATGTGCCTAGATCTCAAGTAGTTGCGGATAATGTGTTGTGGAATATGGCGCGTTATCAGCCGCTCCATCAGGGTGACTTAGCCCGAGCTGGGATGAAACCTCACGTCCGCCAACGGGCAGGTGATCAAGCATTGTCTTTAATTGAGCAAGCCAAACAAGCAGATGAGTCATTGTGGCCAGACGTATTGCAAAAGCCTTTGTCTCCTCAAGCAGGCGAGAAGCTAAAGGCTTTAAAGAAAGCCGTGACTGTTCGTGCTGACAGTATCGACATTCCAGCAGATATGTTAGTTAAAAAGAAAACACTGGAAGCCTTGTTGCGTTCTGGTTATCCTCGCGGCCCTTATCATCTGCCCGAGCCCTTATTGGGTTGGCGTAAAAATGAAATCGGTGAAGACTTGCTGAATTATTTGCAGCAAGAAGATCAAGCTGTGATATAGAGAATTAAGAAATAACTCTTATGAACAAACAATTGTGTAATATTTATAAAAGCCGTCGCAAAGAAGAAATGTACTTATACGTTTCACTAAAGGATGATCTATCTAAAGTGCCTGAGGCTCTTTTAGAAACTTTTGGTCGTCCAGAGTTGGTGACTAAGTTGATTATTACGGAAGATCGTAAGCTTGCACGCGCAGAGGCCTCTAAGGTTCTGGCTGCAATCGAAGATAATGGCTTTTATCTGCAAATGCCGCCGCCTAAAGAAAAGATGGGCTTGGGACTGGATGTTTTTTGCAAGCGAGATACTGACGAGTGAGTGCTAAGCCGTTTTGGGAAACGAAAACCCTAAAGCAGATGACGAAACAGGAGTGGGAGTCGTTATGTGATGGCTGTGCTCGCTGTTGTTTGCATAAACTGGAGGATGAAGATACTGACGAGGTGTATTACACCGATATCCACTGTCGTTATTTAGATAAAAAGGACTGTTCCTGCACTGTTTATCAAACGCGTAATGAAAAAGTGCCTGAGTGTATTTGGTTAACCCCAGAGCAAGCAGAGAGTTTTCATTGGTTGCCTGATACTTGCGCCTATCGATTGGTTGCTGAAGGGAAGCCCTTGTATGATTGGCATCCTTTGATTAGCGGTGATCCAAATTCTGTGCATAAAGCGGAGATTTCTCTTAAAGGCAAAGGGGTTCCAGATGACAAGGTCCCAGAGGAGGAGTGGCAAAGCCACATAATATGGAAAGCTTAATGTTTAATGGTATTGTGCAGTGGGGATTATACTTTGTATGTGCTCTGGCCTGCTTTTGGGCTTGGGATAAAATGTTTTTCTGGCTTCAGCAAAAGGACATGAAGGCCATTATTCGTATTTTAGGGGCAGTATTGTTATTTACACCTGCACCTTTGGATAGTACCGCTCTAGAAGTCGATGCTTCAAATTATGCTCCTGCATTTCTAGTGATTCTATTTCGTAGCTTTTTAGAAAATAATGCCTCTATTCTAGATGCGGTAATATATATGTTAGCAGGGCTTTTTATCGGCCTAATTCTAATGTCTCTCCTGTCATTGTTTAACTTCTTACGAACTAAGTTCACTGCTCAAAATGAGTGACAGATTTAGCGCTATTTAACATTAATAGCGCTAACTCATTCAATTTTTTCATTTTTTTCTCATTCTCTCTGGCGGATTTGGGATTCTTTGCTAGTTTTAAAGCAGGAACGCTCGATGTCGCTGCGTTTGTCTAATGTAAGTGGAGCTTTTTAGGGAGCGAAATGAATTCGCACTCTAATGGATGAGAGGTCAAAAAATGGCAAATCATATCTTTATCATGGCAACCGTCATGTTACTAGCCGGTATTTTTGGTGGACTAGTTAATTATTATCTATACGGTGACAAAGATCCGGACGCATCAAGCTTACCGCGCTTTTTAGTGGTGGGTGTCGGCGCTTCGTTCTTAGTGCCCGTTGTACTCGATCTAGTGAATAGTGAGCTGGTTCTAGAAAGCCAAGGAGATCCGTCTCGCTTATTGATCTTTACCGGTTTTTGTTTGATTTCGGCGTTATTATCACGCTTTGTGATTGATAACTTGTCTGATCGTATCTTTAACGAAGCTCAAGTAGCTAAGCAACGTGCGGAAGAGGTTCAGCAAGATTTACGCATGATTCAAACGAATCTTTTGCCTTTGATTGATACGGAAACTGAGCAGGATGTAAATCTGCAGGATCCAAAAATCATGACGATGCAAGACGAGCTGGATGTGACTTCGACCAGTGTGCTAAAGATCCTTTCGAGTGGCCGCTTTATTTTCCGTTCATTGGCAGGTCTATGTCGTGAAGTGAATCAAGATGAGTCCACTGTGCTCAAGACTCTAAACGTGCTGACGGTACGTAGTCTTGCGGGTAAAGTTAGTGGTAAAGACGGTGTGCGTTGGCACATTACCGAAAATGGTCGCCGTGTTCTAGAGACGACGTTATAAGTTATTTCCCCCTGATTGGAGTTCTGAAAATGCTCAGAGATCTTATGTATTCGGGGGGAAGGCTTATTGCCTTCCTTTTATTGTCCGGTTTGTTGTTTACGAACTCTGCTATTGCCCTCGAAGGCGCAGAAAGTGATGATAAAGGCCTCCCTTTTGATGTTCGCATCATTATCGATATTTCGGGCAGTATGAAGCAGACTGATCCGAATAATCTACGTATTCCCGCACTTAATCTATTGTTAAAACTTATGCCAGAGGGTGCCCAAGCGGGTATTTGGACGTTTGGACGATATGTTAATAATTTAGTGCCTGTTGCGGCCGTTGATGATAAATGGCGAGAAGATGCATTGAAGGCTGCGGTTGAAATTTCTTCATTGGGGTTGCGTACGAATTTAACTGGAGCATTAAATGATGCCGCCTGGGGATTGAGCGCAGAGAGTGGTTTTCAGCAAAGTATTATCTTATTGACCGATGGTAAAGTCGATATGGCAGAGCAAGCCACTGCTAATGCTGAAGAAATAAATACTGCGGAACGCCAAAAGCTAATGTCCGAAGTTTTGGATAAGTATCGTCAGTCTGGGGCTAATATTCATACCCTTGCGCTGTCGGATTTGGCTGATAAAACACTATTGCAAGAAATTGCCTTAGAAACAGATGGTTTGTATTCAGAAGCTAGTAATGCTGAAGAGTTGATGAAAGCGTTTTTACGCGCGTTTGATCGAGCAGTGCCTGTAGAGCAGGTGCCAATGGAAGATAATACCTTTGTCATCGATGGCAGTGTAAAAGAATTTACGGCACTAATTTTTAAGCGTTCTGGTGGATCACAAGAAACAGCATTATTAACTCCGGCAGGAAGCCGAATTACAGAATTAGAGCATTCGCAAAACGTACGCTGGCATAAAGATCTTAATTTCGATTTGATTACAATTAAACAGCCAGAGGCGGGTACTTGGGTAGCAGAAGCAGATCTTGATCCATCCAATCGAGTTACTATTCTTTCGGATTTGGCCCTAAGTGTTGAAGGTATTCCAGCGACTATATTTCCCGGAGATAAGCTGGATGTGGAAATAAAATTAACCAATGCCGGTGAAGTGGTTAACAAAGTCGAGATTTTACGCCTCACCGATATGACGATGACCGTCGTTACCGCCAGTGGTCGCGAAGGCAGTAAAATTTTATCGGACCCCGAGAGCCCACCTAGCGATGGGATCTACAGGGAGGGTTTATATCGTTTAAAAGAATTGGGCCAATACCAGGTTGAGTTGATAGCAGAGGGGCGAACGTTTCAGCGTAAGCGTAGTTTCTCAATGACCATGATGCAGCCGGTTGAAATTGAACATAGAGCTGATGAAGAAAAGAAAGTCTATCGGATTGAAGTAAAGCCCTTATCGGATAACTTAGATACTGAGCGTTCTAGGGTTATTGCTAAGATCAAAAGTCCGGATGAAAATACGATCATTCAATCGGTTGTTTTTAATCCAGATGAAAATGCTTGGGTAAGTGAGATATCTCCGACTAAGGGGGCGGGAGAGTATCGCGTTGATTTGAATATTCGTGGTATTACTCAAAGTGGTAAAAATTTCAAAGTTAAGCCAGAAACCATCGTATTTGATTTGCCTATTATTGCGGCTTCGGATGAATCGTTATCAGCAGCAGGTTTAGCTAATAATGAAGCAGCCGTTGATGGTGAAAAAGGCGAAGATGCAGTTGTTGAAGGTGCGGCTGTTGAGGATGCGGTGGCTGGAAATGATGTAAAAGAGGAGGAAGTCGCTACGGCAGAGGAGATTGAGGCGGCCATTACGGCAGAGGCTGAGCAATTAGCTACTGATTCTGAAGGAGCAATGATTGAAAAAATATCACTGGATGATGTGTCGCAAATCGATGAGTCCGTTGAGGAGTTGGATGAAGGGGTCGCATGGTGGATCTATTTGATACTTGTTTTACTGAATGTGGCGGTAATTGGTGCCGGTGTTTGGTGGTTCATGTTTCGTAAGTCTGCCCCGGCTGTCGATGCGCAAACCAGTATGGATCAAGGGGTTATGGCTGAGTTAGAAGAGCTGGAGGATGATTTTGCCGGGGATTTTGACTCTTTAGATGAAGGAGATGAAGAAGATATCGCTTTTTCAGCTGATTCTAAGTCGGAACCCGTCCCGAGTAGTTTAGAGGCGGATGCATTGCCTGAAGCGGGAGGATTTGACGAGGACTTCTCAATTGATCCCGATGATGATGTTGATACCGATGAGGATTCTTGGGGAGAGTTTGATAGTGATGCTGATGGTGAGAAGAAAGAGAAGTAGCAATTTTGTGGTAACAAAGTAGTTGTGCGAAAAAAGGGCTTAATTAAGCCCTTTTTTTATGTCTGGGGTTTATATTTGGGTTTTTTGTGAGTATTGATGGCTGACTAGCAGAATGGCGCATCTTGTTGCAAGGGGTGACAAGCGCTTATACTGCGGGAAATTATTATGCATCTGATCACTTTTAAGTGGTCATACAACTCGATGATACTTGTTTGAGGCTATTATGAAGTTCCAAGGTACTAATGAATACGTTGCAACACCTGAGTTGCAAATGGCTGTCAATGCGGCGATTACCCTTCAGCGCCCACTGTTGTTGAAAGGGGAGCCCGGTACGGGTAAAACCATGTTGGCTGAGCAACTGGCCGAGTCTTTGGGCACTGAACTGATTCAGTGGCACATTAAAAGTACCACCAAAGCTCATCAAGGTTTGTATGAATACGATGCCGTATCTCGCTTACGAGATTCTCAACTAGGCAATGATAAAGTTCATGATATTAAGAACTACATCGTAAAAGGGAAGCTTTGGGAAGCTTTTAATGCGGATAAACCAGTGGTTTTATTGATTGATGAAATCGATAAGGCGGATATTGAGTTTCCGAATGACTTGTTATTAGAGCTCGATAAGATGGAGTTTTATTGCTATGAAACTCAAGAGCGTATTGTTGCTAAGCATCGTCCCATTATCTTGATTACTAGTAATAATGAAAAAGAGCTGCCAGATGCTTTCTTACGTCGCTGTTTTTTCCATTATATTGATTTTCCTTCAAAAGAAACCATGATGAAGATTGTGGATGTGCATTATCCTAATATTCAGTCGTCTTTGGTGAAAGAGGCGATGGAAGTCTTCTTCGATGTTCGTAAAGTGCCGGGATTAAAGAAAAAGCCTTCTACATCCGAATTAATCGATTGGCTGAAGTTATTGATGGCAGATGAAATTGGTATTGATCTGTTACGCGATTCTGATGCTACTCGAGCGATCCCACCGATGCATGGCGCTTTGGTTAAAAATGAACAAGACGTGCAGTTGTTAGAAAAATTAGCCTTTATGAGTCGTCGTCGCGGTTAAGCAAAGTCCGTAAGTTTGATAAGGGTTCGATATGTTCATCGATTTTTTTATGACGGTACGCAAGGCTAAAGTGCCTTGCACTGTGAGTGAATACTTAGATTTAATTGCCTCGGTTGAGAAGAACTTGGCTTTCGCTAATCTGGATGACTTTTATGTATTGGCCAAGATGTGTTTGGTTAAAGATGAGCGCCATTATGATAAGTTCGATAAGGCTTTTGCTCATTATTTTGAAGGTATCGATAATCTAGATTTCTCTATGGATGACCCTAGTATTCCTGATGACTGGATGCGCAAAGAGATGGAGCGCATCATGACTCAGGAGGAAATGGATCAGATTAAAGAGCTTGGCGGTTTGGATGAGATAATTAAAGCATTCCAAGAGCGCTTGGAAAATCAGAAAGAACGCCACCAGGGTGGTAATAAGCATATCGGTACCGGTGGTACTTCGCCGTTCGGTGCTAATGGTTTTAATCCGGAAGGTTTTCGCATCGAGCAGGGGCGTTCACGACATAAAAAAGCGGTAAAGGTCTGGGAGAAGCGCAATTACAGAGACCTGGATGATTCCATTCAGTTGGGTATTCGTAATATTAAAGTCGCGTTACGTCGCTTGCGTAAATTCGCCCGCACCGGAGCTGCGGATAAGCTTGATCTGGATGATACGATTGCTTCTACAGCCCGTAATGCGGGCTATTTAGATTTAAAGCTGGTTCCTGAGCGGCACAATGCGGTCAAAGTCTTGTTGTTCTTTGATATTGGAGGCTCGATGGATCCTCACGTTAAGGTTTGCGAAGAACTCTTCTCAGCTGCGCGTACTGAATTCAAGCACATGGAAACCTTTTATTTCCATAACTGCTTGTATGAGTCTGTCTGGAAAAATAACATTCGCCGTACCAATGAACAAACCATGACTTGGGATCTGCTGAATAAGTTTGGCAGTGATTATAAGGTGATCTTTATTGGTGATGCGATGATGGCGCCTTATGAGGTGACCCATACTGGTGGCAGCGTTGAGCATTGGAATGACGAAGCGGGTGCGGTTTGGTTGCAGCGTATGAAAGACAAGTTCAGCAAAATTGTTTGGATTAATCCCGCACCTGAAAGTCATTGGGGGCACGGGGGGTCCTTAGGTGTGATTCGTCAGATTTTTGAGGATGAAATGTATCCTTTGACGTTAGAAGGTTTAGAAAAGGCAATGAAACAGTTGAGTAAGTAAAAGGGTGCTGACTTTGTAACATTGGGTAAGCCAAAGGACTGGCATTCCATTTTTGGATGTGTACACTAGTACTAATTATTAAGGATGATAATAACTAAAAAAATATAATTAATAATAAAAGGCTAGCACTATGCGAAGCTTGGGGAATGAGGCAGGGCGAGGAATATCGCATTGGCTCGTCATGATTGGTTGTCTACTATTTTCATCTTTAAGTTTGTCCCAGCAATTAACGGGGGCACTTTCATTACGCTTGGGCCCAGGTATTGGCTATCCTGTCAGCATTGAACTTCCTTCTGGTACATACATAGACATTACTCAGCGTCGTAATACTTGGTTGCTTATTCGTGACGAACGAGACGAGGGCGGTTGGGCGAAAATTGCAGAAGTGGGAGAATCAGGCGGTCTAAAAGAGCGTTTAGCTTGGCGGCTAACGGAATTAAAAAAAGAATCGAACGGTGAAGTTGTGGGTCGTTGGTTTAATTTTAATCAGGGTTATGGCTTAGCTTTAGGTTGGAAGTTACCTTCAGATTATGGTCATTGGTTGTTTGAAATTGAAAAAGCCAGTGATGCTCAGGTGGAGTGGCATAGTCTTGCTTCTTGGTACCTTTCGCAGCATAACATCACCGCTCACAGTTATTACAGTGCTGGAATGGGTTTAGGGGTCGCTCAAGAGAACTCAAAAAGTCAGATATTCAGTGAGTATGGGGATGCCCAGCAAGCGGTTTATGGTGGTATTGAGCTTGCTCTTGGACTGCGGCCTACAAAGCAAGTGAACACTGGGCTTTCAGTAAGGTATCTCTTCGCCGCATCATCAGCCGATGCTGATGAAACTGTGCTTTCTTGGTATTGGTCGTTTGGAATTTAACATGAAAAATGTATTTATAGTGATCTGTTTGTTTTCGGCAATGTCAGCTCACGCTGACGTTGATACGCTAATTTATCAGCCTAAAATTTTATCGCCAGAATTAAAGAGTGATCTTGATGTGGCTGAATATAAATGGCTACTGGGTCTTAAATTAGGACAAATGTTGCCAGAAAACTCAGACTCAAGTAGTAAAATTGGCTTTTCGGCCAATTATCTTATTTGGGAACAATGGTACGCTACGGCTCAAATTGACCTGAATGAATGGCAATTAACGCCAAATACCACCGAATCAGCCATAGCTTGGTCGGTAGGAGCAGGTTATAGTGTGTTGCAAGGGGCCGCGTATATTACAGACGGTTTAACCTTGCCTTGGCAAATGTATGCGCAATTGAATGTCGGTGAGCAATCGCTGAAACAAGCAAGCAGTACTTTTGCTAGTGGTGCTTTGGGGTGGCAGCTATCTAATGATAATAACTATGCTGCACTTGAATGGCGTCACTTCCAAATTAATGATGATCGCTTAAAACAGTTAAATTCTGATAAGGGATACGAATGGTCAATTACCTTTGGCAAATATTTTTAATCTTAGCGTGCTCGATACCTTTAGTAGAAGCACTTGAGCCAGGGGATAAAGTCCCTGATTTTGTGATGCCAAGTACTAATGGTGCTCCACAGCGTTTGTCGGAGCAACTCGGTAACCCTGTCATGCTGGTATGGCTGAATGACTGTAACGCTTGTGCGGAAAAGCTTATTGACTGGCAATACCTTGCTGAAAGCTGGGCTGTTGAAAATTTAACAACCTGGTTTTTATGGCGAAAAAAAGAGAATTACACAGCGCCATGGTCGCGGCTGCCGGTATTGGAATACCAAGCCAGTAATACTCAGGCGTGGTGGTTTGAACCCAGCCCTGCGGTGATGTTTATTGCACCGGATGGGACGCTGGATTATCTATTTATCGATAAAGTTAACATGCGAAAAGTAGAAGTCGCCAATGAACTAAAACATTGGCTGAAAAATAAAGAATGGTTTAAGCAAGAAGGCAACAGATAATGCGTTTGATCTCTATATTATTATTTTCCCTAGTATCCAGTTGGGTTTTAGCTCAAACGATTGCTGATAATGAGCAAGCAAGCCAAGTTAGCCAAAAAACAATTTCAATTAAACAGTCAGTATTGGAATTGAATCGTAACCTTTATCAGTTAGAAGAAGATTTATTAAGCCCTGCAACAACACGAGCAGGTGTTTATTTTTCTTTGTCGTATGGTGAGTTCTTTGAGCCTTATTCAGTCAATATTACAATTGATGATAAACAGCCAATTCAATATCTATATACCAAGCGCCAAGTGGATGCTCTACGCCAAGGGGCTGTGCAACCGTTAAAGAATTTGAACTTAGGTCCGGGTGTTCATACGATTAAAGCAATCGCAAAAGGCGTTGATAATAATGGCAAAAACCGAGAATTAGTACTTGAACAGTCGGTAGAGAAACATGATAAACCTTTGTATATCGAGTTAAAAATTCAAGATAATAAAGAAATTCAAAGTGCAGAACTGATGATTAGTCAGTGGTAGTTGTATGAAATTTTTGCTGTATATCCTTTTAATGATTAGTACAAGTCAGGTGTTCGCGGTGGATAGCGAGCAGGAAATCTTGCGCTTAAAGAAAGGTGAGTATTATTACCATTATCTCACTGGGGACTTTCCTAGTGCGATGAATCAACTTGCTCAATGGCGCGATACCGGTGGTGCTATTGCCGGTGAAGCGGATGTGATGGAAGCGGCAATGCTACTCTCACTGGGGCTGCATCAACAAGCCCAACATATTTTTGAGCGCATACAACAAACGGGTAGCGATGCGTCTTCACAGGCATGGTTCTATCTTGCCCAAAGATGGTATGAACTAGGTCACTATGAATCGGTGTTATTCAGTATTGGTCAAATGTCTATTGAGGGGTTAAAAGACTCTGTCATTGCTGAAGCACAATTTATGAAAGCAAGTGCTTTCATTGAATTAGGCGAACATAAAAAAGCACAAAAACAAATTTCCACTATGGCTCGAGATGGCATTTGGACAGGTTATGCCCGTCATAATTATATTTTAGCGATGTTTGATGGTAATAATAGCGGCCAAAGTTTAGCCCTGTTGATTGAAGATGCGACTTATTACTTGCCGCAAACCCAAGAAGGTAAAGATCTTAAGGACCGGATTAATTTAATTGCTGGCTTGCATTATTTGCAAGGCGGAAAGAATCGCTCTGCGGATAAACATTTAAAAAACATCAGCTTAGATGGACCATATACCCCCGCGGCGTTATTGCAATATGGTTGGGGCCAGGTGGAGCAAGGGCGATATGATCAAGCTCTTCAGCCTTGGCGTGATTTGCAAACTCGATTTAATCGCTTTGACCCAGAAGTCATGGAATCAATGCTCGGTGTACCTCATGTATTGGAGCTGATTCGTGCCCATACTCAGGCGTTGAAAACCTATGAAGTAACAGAACAGCGCTTAACCGCGATGAAGTCTTTAGTTGAAAGTATTAATAATGGTCTCGGTGAAGATCCATGGTTGGAACGCTGGATATCTCAACAAGAAGATCAAAGCTGGGGTTGGCAAGCTAATATAGAAAAAACACTTCCTTTAGATGATACCAGTGCGGTATTAAAAAATTTATTAGTTGAAGATGCTTTTGTTAATCAAATGACAGAATATCGTGATCTGGTACTTCTCAGTGATTACTTGATTGAGAAAGAAGAAAGTTTACGTTTGTGGATTACCTTGGTTGATAAGCGCGAGCGTGAATCTAAGGCAGATCAGGCTAAGCCATTGATAGAGAAAGCAAGCCGTGAATTAGATATTGCGAAAGATGAGTTTAAGCATTTAGAAGCTTACTTGCAGCAATCTGATGGCGACCTCTTTGCATTACCTAACAAGGTTGAAGAGTCAAACATTTCACTATTAGTTAACTCGGCAAAAAGTATTGAGCGCTTAATTAAAAAGAATAAAGCCAGTCGTAATGTCGAACAATATAAGCAGCGCTGGGCTCGGGTCAAAGGGGTGTTTTTGTGGCAAATGAATGAAGATAAACCACAAAAGCAATGGCAGCTCAAAAAAGAATTAGTCGCGATGAATCGTTTGATTAAACAAGCAGATACTCAATTATTAGAAGTACGTTTGGCTCACCAATGGGCTCCTAGTGCCTGGGTGGGGATGAAAGATCGCATCATTAAAATGTTGGCGAAAACAAGTAAGATTAAGCAGCTGTCTTTACAGGTAAGGAATGAAAGCAAGCAAGCCTTGGTGGCAGAATCTAAGGTATATCTTGACGATTTGACCCATCGATTAAATGATTATCTGTCACAGTCGCGCTTGTCGATAGCGCGTCTTTATGATGATGCGCTGCAGCACTATGTCGCTACTGGCGCCATTGAAGAATTAGGAGAATAAGATGAAAAATATAATTCTTATTCTAATAATGGTAACGCTACTACCAGCCTGTAGCTTATTTGAGTCTTTTTCAGAGCCTGTGGAGCTTAGTGATCAGACTTTAGCGAATATGAAACCTCTTAAGTTGCGTTTGTTAGCCAATGAAAATATTGAAATTAGTCATGATGAAGTGATGGATAAATACCGGCGATATCTTGAGGTATCAACGGATGCAGAAATGCGTGTTAGAACCCATCACCGTATCGCCAATTTACGCTTGCAAAAAGACGAATTTATTTGGGAAGGGGGCGATGAATCTGATGAGGCAAAGCTTAAAATCTCAGAAGCCGAACTAGGGCGCGAATCGATCGCAGACTATGAATCTTTGCTGGCTCAATACCCCGACCGTAACGATAATGATTTAGCCCTTTATCAATTGGCTAAAGCCTATTCTCTGGCGGGTGAGCCTTTCGAAACCATTCGCGTATTAGAACAACTTGCTGAATTGTATCCGCGTTCTAAGTACTTTTTAGAATCTCTCTTTCGCTTGGGTGAAATTTATTACGCTAATGGTGTTTATGATCAGGCTGAAAATGCTTACCGGCGTCTTGTGGAGCGTGGACCAGATGAAAATAAATACCATCTAAGTGCGATGTACCTTGTCGGCTGGGCGCAATTTAAACAAAGTAGTTTTGACCAGTCTTTATTGTCTTTTACTCAAGTGCTTGATACTGAATTTCCTACCGAAGATGATATTTTATCTGCCTCCATTAGCCAGCAAGATATGATGAAAGATATTTTACGTATCATGGCAATTACTTTTGACTACCAAGGAGATTGGGAGAATATCAGTCAATTTTATGCTGAGCTGGGTGGACGTCACTATGAACATCTAGTTTATGAAACGTTGTCAAATCAATATTATGATAAAAAGTATTACAAAAGTGGGGCTTCTACTTTGCGGGCTTTTATCAAGCGATACCCGCAAGATGTCTTAGCTCCTGTGTTTTATCAGCGCGTAATCGAGGGGTATACCAAGGCACGATACCCAACGTTATTACGCAAACATAAAAAGATATTTGTGAAAACTTTTGGAGTTGAAAGTAAATACTGGCAACAACATGGTTTTGCTGTTCAAAATACAATCAAACCTGCTTTAGCGACGTATATTTGGGATCTCGCACGATTTAATCATGCCTGGGGTCAGCGAATTAAGAATAAAAAAGAAAAGAAAGAGCGCTTACAAGAAGCTATGCAATGGTACGGCGAGTATATCCGTAGTTTTCCAAGTGCTGAAGATACTGCGAAAGCACATTTTCTATTGGCCGAAGTTGCCTATCAAACTAAGCAGTACCCGCTTGCTAAAGATCATTATGAAATTGTCGCTTATCAGTATCCAGGATATGAAAAAGCCAGTGAATCTGGGTATGCGGCTATTTTAACCTACAGTAAGCATCGTGCTAAAAAAGCGGAAAAAGCCATTTGGCGTCAGTTAACGGTGGCCAGTGCGATGCGTTTCGTACAAGAGTTCCCCGAAGATGAACGCCGAGGTCAGGTTTTAGTTAATACGTCTGAGATGCTTTTAACTGATAAATATTATGAGCAAGCTCTGGCAACGGCAAATCTTGCGTGGCAAAGCGAGGGCAATTTATCGACTCGACACCGTTATGGCGCTTCCTTGGTTCGCAGTCATGCTAGCTTTCAATTAGATCAATATGAAGAAGCTGAGCTGGCTATTATGGAGGCTTTGAAATATAAAAAAATTAAGCGCTCAGTCCGCAAGGATTTACGCGAAAAATTAGCGGCATCTGTCTATAAACAAGGCGAAATGGCGAAAGAGCAAGGTGATAATGAAGGTGCTGTTCGCAATTGGTTGAGAATTGCTCAGCTAGTCCCGGAGAGTGATATTAAAGTCAGTGCAGAATTTGATGCTGCCACATTATTGATGGCTTCCGGTCAGTATGACCAAGCTGTGCCGGTCTTATTGGCTTTTAGGAAGACCTATCCTAAGCATCGATTATTAAAAGATATTCCGTCTAAATTAATTGTCGCTTACGAAAGCCAAGAAAACTGGCGGGATGCGGCTTTTGAGTTGCAAAAAATTTGGCAGCAAAAGGGTGATAAGGATCAGCAGCGGATAGCGTTATTCCAGTCTGCAGAATATTTCGAAAAAGCCAAAGATTTAGATAATGCTTTAGCCATGTATAAGCGTTACGCCCATGACTATAAACGACCCTTTAACCCTGCGGTAGAAGCACATCATAAATTAGACCAAATTTATCTCGAAATGGGTGACGATACCAAGCGTCTATTTTGGATGAATAAGATTGTTTGGTTGCATCTTGGTGCTAAGAAAGATAAGACGGATCGTTCAAAATATCTGGCTGCTAAGGCATCTTACGAGCTGGCTGAAAATGAGCGCATTAAATACGATAGAATTAAAATCACTTTGCCTTTAGCGAAAAGTATCGACAAAAAGAATAAGCGTATGAAAGCGGCCTTGGAGCGTTATACGCAATCAGTACAAATTGGTGTGTTGGAATATACAACGTCGGCAACTTTCCGTATTGCAGAGTTATACTCTCAATTCAGTAAAGGCTTAATGGCCTCAGAACGTCCACCGGGCTTGGATGAACTAGAGCTTGAAGAATATGAATATTTATTAGAAGACCAGGCATTTCCTTTAGAAGAGGCCGCAATTGAAGTACATCAGACCAATGCGGGTCGAACCTATGATGGTTTGTATGATGAATGGGTTAAAAAGAGTTATGGTTCATTAGCGGATTTAATGCCAGCTCAATATGCAAAATTTGAAAAACAGGTGAGCTATGTTGACGCCATTCGTTAATGCTAAGCATTCAGTATTGATTATACTGCTCTCTATTTTGGGAGGGTGTAGTCTATTGACCCCAAAACCTGAGGTGGTTGATACTCAAGCGGAAGTATTAGGGCCAATTGATCCTGCACTGCAGCAAGGCTTTAGTGAGGCATTGGTTTTATTAAGAGATGAAGAATTTGTTGAGGCTGAAGCCGCATTATTAACCTTAACGGCCAAATTTCCGGGTTTCGCGGGTCCTTGGTCGAATTTAGCTATCGCGCAAAGTAAGCAGAAAAAATACAGCGATGCATTGTTGAATGTTGATAAAGCTCTGCAGCAGGATGAAAAGTTTTGCCAAGCGATGTCTTTGAAAGGTGTGATTTTGCGTGAACTTGGTGAGTTTCAATTAGCCAAAGAGCAGTATCAGGCAGCGCTTATTTGTGATCCGAGTGATGTCTTGAGTATTTATAATTTAGGGGTCTTATCAGATCTGTATTTGCACGATGAAGTGGCCGCGTTAGGTTACTACCAAGCGTACTTGAAAACCCAAGGTGATCAGCAAGATGAAACTATTAAGTCTTGGGTTGTCGATATTAAGCGTCGTGTACCTGATGTTGCTCCCAAAACTGAAGTAGAACCGGCTAATGAGATTGAACATGAAGCTTCAGAGCCTCAGCTGGCAGGAGAAGAAATATGAAAATGAGCTTTTTCCTATTTCTTTTCTTTATTATCTCAATTTCGTCTCAAGCGTCTGAAGTCATTCGTTTAGATGGCATTTCTATTCAAGGCAGTAGTGAAGAACCCAATGTCTTGTATATTACCCCCTGGCAAGCGGCACCTGGAACAGGGCGTTTATTTTCTCCCGTTAATAGTTATCGTGAACAATGGTTGAAACCCATTAATCGGAAAATGATGCAGCGAGAAGTCAAATATCTGAATTACTTTCAAAAGAAAAATGCTTTCTCTCCTGCAGAGTATAAAAATAAATAACTTTTGCATTATAGAATTAGTACACAGGTATCAGTATACTGAATCGAATTACAAAATTTCACCTAGTGGTTAATTGAACGACTAGGGAGTGAAATACTTGAAATACAACATATAAAATATAACAACTAGAAATAAATTAGGGGAGTACAAATGGATACTATCGTTCGCTTTTTTCAAGAAGGTGGCACTTTCATGTACCCAATTGGTATTGTTTTAGCCATTGGTTTAGCCGTTACATTAGAGCGTTTTATTTTTTTGGTTCGTGAGAAGTCTGCAAATCGCCAATCTTTCGAAGATGTTTTACCTATGTTGCAAAAGCGTGACTTTCGCGCGGCACTAAATTACACCAATTCTTCTGATGCAAAAATATCTACTATTTTTGCTGCAGGTATTAGTCGTATTCCCTCTGGCCGTCGTGAAGATATTGAACTAGCGATGGAAGAAGGCGTAATGGAAGCGATTCCTCAATTAGAAAAACGCACTCAATACGTTGCGACATTAGCTAATATTGCGACCTTGATGGGGCTGTTAGGTACTATTATGGGCCTTATTGCTGCATTTACTGCTGTAGCGAATGCGGCACCTGCTGATAAAGCAACATTACTATCTCAGTCTATCTCTGTTGCGATGAATACCACAGCCTTCGGTCTGATGGCGGCAATCCCTCTAATTCTTAGCCATACCTTTCTACAAGCTAAAACAAACGAAATTGTTGATAGCATTGAAATGGCCGGTGTGAAGTTCTTAAATATCGTTACTGAGCGCAAGCCGACCCCTAATAAAGAAGGCTAATGGAGTAGTTGTAATGAGACGCCATAAGAGAATGAAATCAGAGGCGGATCTCGATATTACTTCCTTCATGAATTTAATGATTATTTTGGTTCCTGTGCTGCTATTGAATATGGTATTTGCACAGACCGCCGTACTTGATCTTAAATTGCCATTAGGGGATTCTGTCGGGAGCGCCAATCCTGAAGATGTATCTGTCGAAGTGACTATTCGTCAAACCGGTATGCAAGTTGTTGTTGCCGCTGGCGGAGCATCTCGAATCATTGGAGATATTCCAGTGATCGAAAAGAAACAAAATTATAAGAAATTATCTGAAGTCCTTCAGCAAGTTAAGAAAGGATTTCCAGATAAAAAAGACGTCGTTTTACTATCAACACCTGAGATCGATTATCAAACTTTGGTCGCGATAATGGATACGGCTCGTACTTATAAGACGGTTGTTGTTGCGTCGGTTGTTGATGCAGTTTTATTTCCTGAAGTTTCTTTAGGAGACGCGCCAGCTATCGAGAAAGCATCGACTGAGGTGGCATTATGAAAATGTCACGACGTGCAAAAAGAATGCAGCGTAACCATAAGCGTAACGCCGCAGGTTCAACGTTAAATTTAACCGCTTTGATGGATATTTTTACCATCTTGGTTTTCTTTTTAATGATGAATCAAAATGATGCTGAAGTTCAAAGTAGTGATGCAATTCAACTGCCCAAATCGATTGCGGCTAATGAATTAAAAGATACTGTGCGTATCTTAGTGACGAAAGACGACGTGCTTGTGCAAGGTCGACCGATTGTGAAAATGGAGGCGCTTTCAAAGCTTAAGGGTGAAATAATTCCTGAGTTGAAGAAGGAGTTGGACTATTTAGCAAGCCGTTCACCACTGCCGTTAGAGTTAAAAGAAGAGGGTCGTCCAATTACCATTATGGGTGATAAGGATACGCCGTACTCTATACTCAAGCGAATAATGGATACTTGTGCGAAGGCAGAGTTTAATAACATCTCTCTTGCTGTAAGTCAGAAAGGGGAGGCGAGTTAGTATGACAACACTAAGAACACGCCCTCCTGAACTGCCGTGGAACGACGCTGATCAAAAGAACTTTCGAGTTATTTTGGTTATTTTTCTCAGCTTGGTACTCGTTGTAGGCTTCATTGTTCCTACAATTACCTTGCCTGAGATTGATCGTAAGGAACTTGAGAAAGTTCCACCGGCGTTAGCTAAGGTAATAAAGCGCAAGAAGCTTGAAAAACCAAAGCCAAAACCTAAGCCGAAGCCGGTAGAGGTAAAGGAAGAGAAGAAACCTGAACCTAAAAAGGTTGAGGAAAAACCTAAGCCTAAGCCAAAACCTAAGCCGAAACCCAAGCCTAAGCCAAAACCTAAAAAGGATGTGCCTAAGGAGAAACGGGTTAAAGCGAAAGAAAAAGCGAAAAAAGCTTTCGGTAATGACGCCTTAAAAGCGTTAAGTAGCATTAAGTCTTCGGTGCCAATTGCAGCATTGAATACTTCTAGCAAAGGCTTATCAAATAAAGGTAATAAAGCCACGACAGTGGGTTCTGTAATCGATCGAAATGCTGTGGGTCGTGGATCTGGTGGTGTGAGTGTTGCAGCTTTAACAACGACAACGGTAGGAGAGGATTTATCCGCTCGTGATGTTACTGCAGTAGAGTTGAGTAGTGAGGAAATTCAAATTGAAGAGACTGGTCGCAGTCGAACTCAAGAAGAATTACGCCTAGTATTCGAACAGCACAAGTCTGCTTTCGACCGCTTGTATCGTAAAGCCTTGCGTAAAAATGCTGCTCTTGAAGGCAGCGTGACTTTAAAACTTGAAATTCAGCCGAATGGTAAGGTTTCTAGTTGTAAGGTATCAGATAGTGAAATCAAAGATGCAAGATTGCAGAAGCGTTTAGCATCTCGTTGTCGCTTAATTGCCTTTGAAGATAGAGCGAACTTAGATATTACGGTTGTCGAATTCCCAATTCGATTTATACCTTAATACCCGTTTTCTTTATTGATTAAAGCCACCTTCGGGTGGCTTTTTTTTTGATTAGAAATTAGATTAAACTCTTTGAATAATTGATGTGGAACCGCTATGCCTAAATTCGTATTAATGGTTTTTTTATGGCTTTTTTCTTTAATGGTAAGTCCGCTAGTATTATCTGCTGATTTATACCGTTATCAAGATTCAAATGGTCGCTGGGTATTTGGCGATAAAAAATCAATGTCTGATCGCAGTGGCTTAGAGAATTCGAAGAATAATCTCGAGAAAATAACAATCAAAAACAGTTTAGTTAAGAAAGCAAAGCCAGAGTTGTTGATTGAAGCAGTTGAGCGTGAACAGCAAGGACACGGAACGCAATGGCATTTGAAAAATCCTCTTCCGGTAACGGTTCAACACTGGCTTGCCATTAAAGGTGAGGATGGTTTCTTAACTTCGGTTCTGGCCAAGCAGTATGAGAATTTGATGATAGAGCCAGAAATATTTAAACTAAAAAAGCAGCAGCAAATCGAGCACTTCTATTTATTAGGTGAGCCGATAGCGCGCCCCTCAACTCAGCTTATATCTCCGCCTTTTAAGGTTGGTAAGCGATTTTTAATTAGTCAGGGGTTTAATGGTGCATTCAGTCATAAAGGACGAGGGAATCGTTATGCCATCGATGTGGCTATGCCCATTGGTGAGTCTATTATCGCGGTTAAGAGTGGTATCGTGGCAGATGGCCAAGACAGTTTTTCGATTGGCGGCGCGGCAAATTATTTCTTAGATAAAGCGAATCATGTGACGGTTATGCATGATGATGGCAGTTATGCGATCTATGCTCATATTTTGTATGGAAGTATGAAGGTTAACATCGGACAGAGAGTTGAGGTTGGGCAGGTTTTAGGGCGGATTGGTAATACGGGTTTTTCAACCGGGCCTCATTTGCATTTTGTAATGCGTTACAACTCTGGTAAAGGTGCTTATTCAATCCCTTTTAAATTCAAAACAAAAAAGGGAAGTGAAAAGCCTAAGCAAGGGAAATATTACTCAGGCTTTAAGCATTGAATTAGGCTTCAATGGTTTCAAGCTCGGCCGCTTCCACAGTCATGCTCTTGGTTGGTGCCATGACTTTTGCAGTCCCGACAACAACGGCTTTACCATCTTGATTGGTTACTTCACAGGATAATGTGACAATGGGTTTTTCAAGATGTTTTTCTACCGCTGTTAAAACAACCGATAGTTGGTCGCCTATGCATACAGGGCGTTTGAATTGAAGATCTTGTGATAGATATATTGTTCCAGGTCCAGGTAAGTCCATCGCCAGTGCCGCGGAGATTAAACCGCCGGTAAACATGCCGTGAGCAATTCTTTGTTTAAATGGGGTCGTAGCCGCATACTCTGCATCCAAGTGTAATGGGTTCAAATCTCCGCTCGCGCGAGCGAACAATAATAAATCTTCTTCCGATACCGTATGTTTACGATCGCAAAAATCACCAATTTGAATGGTATCAAATGGGCGGTTGCTAATAAGTGACATAATACTTCCTTGTAGTCGTGCGTAGTTATTTTATCTGTTGGTTAATCCAGTCAGCTACATCTTGATAAACTTCTGTTTTACAGGTTTCGTTTAGCATCTCATGGCGACCATCTTTATATAACTTTGATGTGACATTGTCATGACCTGTTTGTCGTAATTTTTTTGCTAGGGCAGGAATGCCTTTCCCCATTCTGCCTACGGGATCTTTGTCGCCACCAAAAAGATATACGGGCAAGTCAAAAGGAATCTTTTTAAGATTTTCATTGCTACTGATTTCTATTAATCCGGATAGTAGTTGTCGCCATGTTTCAGCGCTACAAGCAAAGCCACAAAGCGGATCATTAATATAGTGATCAACTTGCTCTGGATCTCGGCTTAGCCAATCAAAATCAGTACGACTGGGCTTGAAGTGGCTATTGAAAGAAGCAAAGGATAATTTGTCCATGGTTTGCGATGGTGCACCTAAACCGATACGGAAGCTCTCAACTTTGGCAACCATGCGACCCGCATGGTACATAAAGGGATGCTGGTAGTTCGTGCCGGATAAAATGAGGCCCGCTAGTTCTTTGCCGTGTCGTATGGCGAATCCCTGAGCGATAAAGGAACCCATGCTATGGGCAAAAAGGAAAATGGGGAGGGCATTATCTTTAATGGTATTCAATTGAACATCTTTAATGTCTTGAATAGTTTTTAACCAACCATCTTGATCGGCGTAATGGCCTAATGTTTCACCTTCACCGTGCCCTCTATGATTATGGTATAAAACATTAAAACCCTGAGAGACCATCGATTCAGCGAATTCGTGGTATCTATCTATATGTTCAGCCATTCCATGGCAAATGTGTAGGTAGGCTTTTGCTTGGGGCGAGGTCCAAGTCGTTACCTTGATATTACGACCATCACTGGTGGTTATAGTCGTTGATTTTTTGTTCATGTTTTGACCTGTTATATAGGCTTTATTATAGGTTTTATCGTAGAAGGCATAGATTACTGCTATTTCGTTCTTTTTTGTATGTTTTCACTAAGGTTTTTTGCTCGCACTATTAAAAACTGGTAGTCTCATCGCCATATTTAATAAGCATTTAGACGTTGTCGCTTAAGAAAAACTTAAGTGATTAACGGCAAAACCTATTTAGTGCAATTATTGTACAAACTATATTGGGAGTCGATATGAACGAAGCTTTCTTTCAGGATAATTATCCTGCAGGCCTGACTAAAACAATTGATACGAGCAAATATCAGTCAGTAATCGAAGTATTTAATGGCTTTGTCGCTAAGTACGCAGAAAAACCTGCCTTTACTTGTCTTGGGCAGACGATAACGTATGCTGAACTTGAGTCACAAAGTGCTGCTTTTGCTGCCTACCTGCAAAACGAAACTAGCTTGAAGGCAGGGGATCGTATTGCGGTTCAACTTCCTAACGTTCTGCAATATCCAATTGTCGTGTTTGGCGCAATGCGTGCTGGTATGACGGTTGTTAATACCAATCCATTATATACCGAACGTGAAATGGAGCATCAGTTCAATGACTCTGGTGCTAAAGCCTTGGTTGTTCTTGCCAATATGGCAGGCAAAGCGGAACGTGTTCTTGCCAATACATCGATTGAAACTGTCATCGTTACCGAAGTAGGTGACATGCACAATACAGTTAAACGTGTACTGATTAATAGCGTTTTGAAATATGTTAAGAAAGAAGTAGAAGCTTACAATATTGCTGGCGCCGTGCCGTTACGTAAAGCTTTAAGCTTGGGTCAAGGGAAGTCATTTACGACACCAGAAATGAAGCAAGAAGATGTTGCTGTGCTTCAATATACCGGTGGAACGACCGGTGTTGCTAAAGGTGCAATGCTAACTCATGGCAACCTGATTGCGAACATGATGCAGTGTCATGGTCTTTTCACAATGGCCCTTGATGAGGGTAAAGAAACAGCCATTGCGCCTTTACCGCTTTACCATATTTACGCGTTTACTGTGCACTGCATGGTTCTGCTGGAAACCGGTAATCACAGTGTCTTAATTCCAAATCCGCGTGATATTCCTGGCTTCATTAAAGTTTTACAAAATACTAAGTTCTCTTGCTTTGTTGGTTTGAATACCTTGTTTGTAGCCTTGTGCAATCAACCTATTTTCAAAGGTCTAGATTTTAGTGGTCTTAAGCTAACCATTTCTGGTGGTATGGCATTAACCAAAGATGCTGCGGATCAATGGAAGAGTGTGACTAATTGTGATATCGCCGAAGGCTTTGGTATGACGGAGACATCTCCCGTTGTTTCTTTCAACCCTCCGGGTCACATTAAGTTAGGCACTATTGGTCTTCCTGTTGCGAGTACTAACTGTAAAGTGATTGATGATAATGGCAATCAGCTGCCATTGGGTGAAGCTGGTGAGTTGTGCGTTAAAGGCCCTCAGGTAATGAAAGGCTATTGGCAGCGTCCTGAAGCGACAGCAGAAACTATTGATAGTGAAGGCTGGTTAAAAACAGGAGATGTGGCGGTTATTTCAGAAGATGGCTACATGAAGATTGTTGATCGTAAGAAAGATATGATCATCGTTTCTGGCTTTAATGTTTATCCAAACGAAGTTGAAGACGAAATTGTCGCGCACCCAGATGTGGTTGAAGCAGCGGCTATTGGTATTCCTGATCCTAAGAGTTCAGAAGCGGTTAAAGTATTTGTTGTTTCAAGCAATGAAAATCTGACCGCTGCAGATGTGAAAGAATGGGCTCGTGAGCGTTTAACTGCATACAAGATTCCTAAGCACATCGAATTCCGTGATGAACTGCCTAAAACGAATGTGGGTAAAATTCTGCGTCGTGAACTTCGTGATGAAGAAATGGCTAAATCAAACTAATATTTAATTTGACTAAGCTTACGCTTAGTTAAGAGTTTGATAGAATGACGCCCTGCTTATGCAGGGCGTTTTCGTTTCTGGCTGATAAGCTTAGGTAGAATGAGCATGCCGTAGAAAACGGACTGTATTTTAATGAATAGATTATTGGGTTTGATGTGAGTCAGAGTAACGAGCTTGATTATAAGGCGCTAAAGCAAGCTGTGCAGCAATGCTTGGCGAAAGATAAATTTCGGTTTAATCGAGATTTACAGACCATTACCACCTTGCTTAAGCAACAAAAACCCATCGATAAAAAACTAGCAAAATTATTGGCGGGAATAGAGCGTAGTCAAGCAGCTGTATTAGCTCGACAAGGCAAGGTAAAGCTAGAGTACCCTGAATTATTACCAGTCAGTCAAAAACGAGATGAAATTCTAGCGGCGTTAAAATCCAACCAAGTGATAATTATCGCTGGTGAAACGGGCTCGGGTAAGACCACTCAGCTACCTAAGCTATGTTTAGAAATGGGCTTAGGCCAATCAGGTACGATTGCGCATACTCAACCTAGACGTCTTGCCGCTCGCTCTGTAGCGAATCGAATTGCGCAAGAATTAGAAGTTGAAATGGGGCAGGAGGTTGGTTGTCAGGTTCGCTTTAGTGATCAGACCAGTGAACGAACTCGTGTCAAGCTGATGACGGATGGGATCTTGTTAGCACAGACCCAGCATGATCGGTTTCTATCTGAATATGATTGCATCATTATCGATGAGGCTCACGAACGCAGTTTAAATATTGATTTCTTATTGGGTTTTTTAAAGCAACTGTTACCCAAGCGCCGCGATTTAAAAGTTGTAATTACTTCTGCGACTATTGATTTAAAACGCTTTAGTGATCATTTTTCGAATGCCCCAGTGATCGAAGTTTCTGGTCGTACTTTTCCGGTTGAAGATAGATTTAGGCCGCTAGTTCGGGAAAGCGAAGATGATACGGATCTAACCATTCAAGAAGGCATCTTGCATGGCTTGCAAGAATTAGCCGAGCAAGATCGAATTAAGCAACAGGCTGGAGACGTTTTAGTTTTCTTGCCGGGTGAGCGTGAAATTCGTGAATGCGCTGAATTTCTTCGTAAGATGACAGTGCATGATAAGGATCTTAGAAATAGTCAGATTCTGCCGCTTTATGCTCGTTTGGGTGTCAGTGAGCAAGGTAAAATTTTTACTGAATCAGTAGGGCGACGGATTATTCTTGCAACAAACGTTGCAGAAACGTCTTTGACGGTACCCGGCATTCGTTATGTGATTGATTCTGGTGTCGCCCGTATCAGTCGCTATAGTTATCGCTCTAAAGTACAGCGCTTACCCGTCGAGGCGATCTCCCAAGCCAGTGCGAATCAGCGTCGGGGACGATGTGGTCGAGTCGCGGATGGTATTTGTATTCGCTTGTTTTCGGAAGAGGATTTTTTAGCTCGAGCTGAATTCACTGAACCAGAGATTCAACGAACAAATCTAGCGGCTGTCATTTTGCAGATGATTTCACTTAAATTAGGGGATATTCATCAATTTCCTTTTGTCGATGCGCCAGATTCTCGATTTATTAAAGATGGCTTTAATCTTTTGCAAGAACTTGAAGCCGTGCGCCCTAATAAAGCGGGTCATTTTGATTTAACCCAGCTTGGTCGGCAGATGTCGAAGCTGCCAGTAGAACCTAGGATTTCTAGAATGCTACTGCAAGCCAAGAAGCAAAATGCTTTGCGGGAAGTGCTGATTATTGCCTCGGCTTTAAGTATTCAAGACCCTAGAGAACGTCCAGCTGAAAAAAAGCAGGCGGCAGATCAAAAGCATAAAGAACTAGCCCATGAAGATTCTGATTTTCTGTCTTATGTGAATTTGTGGGATGCTTTTGAAGAACAGCGCCAGGAGCTGACAAATTCTCAGCTGCGTAAATGGTGTCAAAAACACTTTGTTAATTATATGCGTATGCGAGAGTGGCGAGATGTTCATAAACAGCTGCATATTCTATGTCGTGAAATGGAGTTTGTTTTAAATCCTGAGCCTGCTAGTTACGAGAACGTGCATAAATCTTTATTAGCCGGTTTATTAAGCCATATTGCTCAAAAAGATGAAGGGGCTGAATATTTTGGTGCGCGCCAACGCAAGTTGCAGATTTTTCCAGCCTCGGGCTTGTACAAAAAACGCCCTAAATGGATTGTTGCTGCTGAGTTAATGGAAACATCTCGTTTGTATGCGCGTACCGTCGCAAAAATTGATCCGTTATGGTTAGAACAGCTTGCTCAGCCTTTATTACGGAAAAGTTATTTTGAGCCTCACTGGAGTAAGAAGCGTGGGCAGGTAATTGCGTTTGAGCAGACCAGTTTGTACGGCCTGATTATCAATCCTAAAAAGGCCATTGATTTTAGCCGTATCAATTTACCAGAGGCTCGTAATCTATTTATTCAACAAGGTTTGGTGACGAATGATATTGATTTAAAAGCGAGTTTTTATCGACATAATATTGAACTGATAAACGAATTAGCTGAGCTTGAAGAAAAAACCCGTACTCGAAGTTATGTGGTTGAAGATGCGGTTGTAGGTCATTTTTATGACGAGCATATTCCAACGGATGTCGCTTCAGTCATCAGTTTAAGGGCTTGGCTTAAAAAGTCGCCTGCTCAAGAGAAAGCCCTGTATTTAACTAAGGAATATTTGTTAAAACAAAGTGAAGATAGTGTAACCGATGCACTATATCCAAGTTACTTTAGCTATCAAGGTATAAGCTTTCCGTTAGCGTATGCTTTTTCGCCAGGTGCTAAGGATGATGGTGTCTCGATGACCGTGCCTGCTTCTGTATTAGGGCAGATATCTATAGATCAGGCGGACTGGTTGGTCCCTGGGTTTATCAAAGATAAGTGTATCGCTATTTTGAAAGGCTTAGCGAAGCCGATACGTAAATTATTGGTTCCTGTGCCAAATACGGTTGATGACTTCTTACGTGAATCGTCACCGGAAGATGGTGGCTTATTCCCTCAGTTGATTCGTTTCTTATACGCTCATTATCGAATTACCGTTGATATAGAAGAATTACGCGCAATCAAGCTCGACGATCATTTTAAAATGAATTATCAGGTTGTTGATAATGAGAAGATGGTTGGCCAAGGGAGAGGTTTAAATAAGCTTATTGAGCAGTATGAAGGTATTGGCCAGGCTCAAGCGACGGTTTTAACGGATAAAGAATTTGATCGTACTCATATTACACAATGGGATTTTTCTGAACTTCCATATGTGACTGAAAGAGAGTTACAAGGATTGAAAGTAAGAATGTTCCCCATGCTTGTTGATCAGGGGAGTCATGTCGATATGACGCTGCATGCGGATGAGAATGTCGCTGAGCTATCAAGTCGTCGGGGAATTATTCGCTTGTTGCGTTTATCTTTAGCGAGCCAAGATAAAGACTTGCGCAAACAATTACGCTTATTGGATCCTGTGATGCCCTATGCGCAAGGAATGGTGGCTAAGCAGGCTCTTTATGATGATGTGATTGATGCTTGCTATAACTTGTGTATGTTGTCAGAGGATGAATTGCCCAGAACAGATAAGGCCTTCAAAGACTGCCTAGAAAAAAGATCTGAGCTTCATGCAACGTTAGTTGAAATCATTGATTGGCTAAAACGTGTATTACCTTTAAGGCATAAGATTTTCAAGCAGATGAAGGGACAGACTACAATCGATAGAGCGTTTGCTTATAGCGACATCAAAGCTCAGGTTGGGGAGCTATTTTCTGATCATTTTATTAGCCAGACGCCTTGGCACTACCTCAAAAATTATCCACGCTACCTTGAGGGGATTTTATATCGATTAGATAAGTTGCAAGGGCAATTGCAGCGAGACCGCCTTCGTATAGCCGAGGTTGAAGAAATAAAGCAAATGCATAATAGCGCGATTAAGCAGCTTTCAATGCCATTTTATGCCAATCAAGACTTATTGCACTTTTATTGGCTGATTCAGGAACTTCGTATGTCGTTATTTGCCCAACCATTGGGTACCAGTGAGCCAGTATCGAGTAAACGCTTGCGTCAGCAGTGGAATGAAATCAAACTAAAACTATCTTTGTGATTTTTTTCCTTTGCCATTGAACTATTCAATGGCAAGCTGGACTAACAAAGCATAAGGAGTTTTTGCTCCATATAATAAACGTACTATAAGCACAGACAGAAAACTTTAAGGAATTGATCATGACTAAATCTACTACTAAACCTTTAGCGGCAACCCTAGGCGCTGCATTTGTAACAGCTATGGCTTATGGTCCTGCTACGCAAGCGGCAGAAAATCCTTTTGCAACGACTGAACTGCAAGGCGGCTATAAAGTAGCAGCTCACCATGAAGGCAAGTGTGGTGAAGGCAAGTGCGGTGGTGATAAAAAAGCGTCTGGTGAAGGCAAATGTGGCGAAGGTAAGTGTGGCGGCGATAAAAAAGCGGCTGGCGAAGGCAAATGCGGTGAAGGTAAGTGTGGCGGTGAAAAGAAAGCGGCTGGCGAAGGTAAATGTGGTGAAGGCAAGTGTGGCGGTGATAAAAAATCGTCTAGCGAAGGTAAGTGTGGCGAAGGTAAGTGTGGCGGCTAGTTTGTCCATATCGTTATAAAATAGGAGATCTACATGCCTAACTATCCAGTTAGTGGCACAGGTCTCGGATTACGACGGGCCCTTTTGGGTCCGT